>QWCB01002432.1_pt1 | contig 39578 bp, 30 predicted proteins | sample 1972511 | NCBI WGS metagenome assembly QWCB01 (sample SAMN09866719, study PRJNA288562) | Human gut metagenome isolate term5_stool, whole genome shotgun sequencing... | isolation source: gut | host: Homo sapiens | place: USA: California | reverse complement strand
GCCTGAAATGAGAAGAGAGGGGAGTAGTCGGTGCTCTTGGAACCTTCCTCGTAGTCGTCCATGAACATGATGCCGGCTGAAAGCTTGGAATACATTGCCACGTGGTTCTTTCTGAACCAGAATATCTTGGTGGAAGGCATGATTACATAGGCGCTGTAATCGGAAGTGCCAGTCTTTACCTTGTTCTTGTCCACTACGTCAGCGCTTCCGCCAGACCAGCCGACGAGCCCTCCCACGGAGAACGTCTTGTTCAGGACTCTGTAATACTCGGCATTGACAGAACCATAGGCGTTGAAATTGTCGAACTGGGCATATCCGCCTGTAAAAAGGGCGACAAATGCGCCGGAAAACACGTGTGCCATATCTGCAAGAGTTAAGCGGCCGTAGCTGAGCTCGACCTCATTCCTGAATGCCGGCATGTTGTGTCTGCGGGATGTCTTTTCCGGTTTGTAAACTTCTTGAATGGCCTCCGGAGCGTCTGAGGAAATGGTTTCCTGCGCATTGGCCTGGAAAGAAAAGGCTGAAATCGCGATAATGGTCAGCGCTGAGATTAGGTGTTTCATAAGTCTATGTTTTTCGCGAATATAAGAAAAATCTTTGACGTTCATCTTTTTATATTTAATTTTGACCCCGCAAATCCACATTGACATAACAAACAGTGGAACTGATTAGAATTTACACAAAATGAAAACTTATTTGGAACCGGCGAAGGAACTTCCTGTACGTGAGGAAGTTGACGTCCTCGTAGTCGGTGCCGGCCCTGCCGGAATTATGGCTGCCCAGGCTGCAGCACTTGTAAAGGGAACCAAGGTCATACTCATTGACAGCAGAGGCTATCTTGGAGGCAACATGACCATCGGCCTTCCGCTTCTCGGCTTCTTGGGCCGCAAGGGCAATGAAATCATCAAAGGTCTGCCTCTGCGTTTCGTGGAGCGACTCCGGGAAAGAGGCCAGGCCACACATCACAGAAGATGTCCGCTGCACGTGAGCCTTACAATGGTGGACCCGGAGGGAACCAAGCACCTCGCGTGGGAGATAATGGAAGAATGCGGCGTTGAAGTGCTGCTCTATGTCTTTGCTACTGACGTGATTATGGAAGGCGACAAGTGCAAGGGCGTGATTATCGACTCCAAGAAGGGCAGGGAAGTGATACTCGCCAAGACCATCGTGGACTGCACCGGAGACGGCGACATTCTGTACCGTGCAGGAGCCGAGATGAATTATGGCAATGAAAAGGGTATCCCGCAGCCGCCGACACTCATGTTCTCCATGAGAGGTGTGGACAGCAGGAAACTCCGCGATGCCGTGGCTGACCATCCGGAAATCTACGATATCGATTATATTCCGAATGAGTTCTTCAGACCGATGGACAACTGCACCTTCGTGGGCTTCCGCAACCAGATACGTCAGGCACGTGAAGCCGGATATCACCTTCCGGTAGAGAGAACCATCTTCATGACCGGTATGGCGGAAGACGAATGGTGGGTGAACATGAGCCGTGTCAATGGCATTGACGCGACTGACCCTCAGCAATATACACGAGGCGAGTACGAATGTATGCTCCAGAATGAGGAAATCGTGCGCTACCTCAAGGCATATATCCCCGGATTCGAGAATGCTTACGTGGATAGAGTGGCTCCGTTCATGGGTATCCGTGAAACCCGCAGACTCGTGGGCGAATATACACTTACCGAGCAGGACATCTTCGATTGTGCCCGTTTCGATGACGTGATTGCGGTGGCAAGCTATCCGGTGGACCTCCACCATCCAGTAGGCGGAGACTGCTCGCTCTGGTGGTGTCCGGACTGCTACGACGTGCCTTACCGCTGCCTTATCCCTAAGAAAGTCGATGGCGTGATTGCTGCCGGAAGAGACATTTCCGCCACCCATCTTGCGCTTGCGTCCGTAAGGGTCATGGGCCCGGCAATGTGTCTGGGAGAAGCTGCAGGAAAAGCTGCTGCACTCGCCGTCAGGGACAAAAAAGAACTCCGTGACTTGGATGTCAAGGAGTTGCAGTCTGCCCTCAGGGAAGAAGGCGTATGGTTCAGAGACTAGTAGCAAGAGACTGACCGGACCTTAGTCGGAGACTGATCCGAAAGTCGTCAGAATACGAACGGGAGAGGACGCGCGATGGTTTCGCGGTACAGTTCCTCTCCTTTTTCATTGCGGAAAACGACTTCCACAGGAGAATCCGACCTTGAAGCCTTGGCCTCGAAAGTATGGATGCATCCGGCCTTCTGGCGGTGTGAGTGGTGCCTGGCAGGATGAGTCATCTGCGGCAGGTCATAAGTGAATACACTGACCGGGTCTTCCGTATGAGGAGTGCTGACTTTCAATGCCTTGCCATTTTCGTATATTTCCACATAGTATCCCGGCATCCAGGTCCACCAGTTCACCAGCACTGAATTCCGGAATTTGCCGGCAGAATAATCCACACGCTCAGGAGCGGCCTTGAGCAGAAGCTTGAAATCCTCCGTGTTCCGGTAAGCCTCGCCCACACAGTTCAGGTCGTAGATGCTGTAATTGCGCACGCCGTGTTCGTAAGTCTCGAAATGCAGTTTGAAAGGAGCATTGTCAATGCCCCGTCCGCACATCATTCCAGCTTCTGAGCCATCGTTGCAGTACAGCAGATGCTCTTTCGGGGTTTCCCACATCACGCCGGAAGAGCAGGGGAGACCATATTGGAAAAGCGCAGGATATTCCTTCCTGCTGAAGAAGTCGAACTTGTGGATATGCCCGGCGAAATTCAGTGCCTTCTGCCTGAAACGCGTGCAAAGACTGTCAATGAACGCAAGCTGTTCCGCAGGCATTTTGTCCCGGCCTCCATTTTTAAGAGAACCGCCGAAGAAAGGACAATGCGTACATATGAATACATTGCACGAGTCAGGTACATAACTCAGGTCCTTTTCGAGCCAGTCCAGCTGAGCCGGGAGGAATGCAGTCTCATAATTGCGGGCGCCCTTGATTCCCGGTGCCTTCTTGCCGCGGCCTTCATCATTGATATAAATGATATTGTCCAGGAACACCCAGTGCTCGTTTCCGATATTGACAGCATAACGGTCCGGGCCCCAGGTGCGGCGGTACAGCCAGCCCGAGCGGAAATCCACATTGTCCCCGACAATCGCTCCGTCGTGGTCGTGGTTGCCGGGCACAGAGTACATTTTCAGAGGCAGTTTCTGCTCCGCAATCACCTTGTAGGCATCGTCCACATCGAAATCGAACTCGTACCAGAAAATGTCGTGAGACAAATCTCCCAGATTCATCATATAGACGGGACCGTCGGATTCCGCCGCCTTTTTCCGGATGAACGGAACCACTCTTTCACGGAACCGCCTGAGGTCATCCTTGTCCGGATCATTGCTAAGATGCAGGTCCGCAAGGAAAAGCACGGAATACCTCTCCTGATTCTCAGTGAGAAGTTCGAAATCGTGCCGTTCAACCTCGTCAGGAGACTTGGTCAGACGTGCCCAAAAACCGGGCCTGAGCCCATCCTCCGAAACCGCGACCGCATCAGCAGGAGTTGTTATAAATACCACGCTGTCAGCCTTTTTGCTGTCAATGCAGTATCTGCCTTTGCTGTCAGTCAGGACAATGTTCACGCCGTCGCTGACCTGCACTCCGGCAAGAGGCTTTCCGTCGATGGTGACCTTGCCTCTGATATTGCCTGTCTTGGCACAGCCGCCCGTGACAATGACGAGAGCGGCCAGGATATAGAGAAAATGCCTTTTCATCAGTTCTGTACAGCGTTTTTAGGTTTTCCCATAAGGCAGACTGCAGTGGAAATGATGCCGGCGATCGGACACCACCAGCTCCACGCGATGTAGGTCTGGCCGAAGAACTGTTTCTGGAACATCAGCGGAACCACGATGAGAGCACCGGTGATGATGGCAGCGATGACTGACTTGTTGTTGCCCCTCTTGGTGAAGATGGCAGTGAGGAACACGCCTATCATACCGCCGTATGCGAAACACATGATTCCGGTAGCGAAATCCACGAGATTCAGACCGCTGGCCTCCTGCATGACGGCAGTGACGATTGCGAACAATGTCAGAAGCATTCCCATAAGTCCGGCCATCCAGCGTGATGATGAAATCTGGTCCTTGTCGCTCTTGATGGCCTTTCCGAGTTCCTTGCGGATAGGGAGATAGAGGTCGTCCACGAAACTTGACGCCATGGCATTGATGGCGGAGTTGAAGCTGGAGAGCGCAGCAGCGAGAAGACCGGTGATCATCAGGCCGCGTACACCTGCAGGAATATGGTTCTTGATATACTGAGGGAACACGTCGCGCGCGTCAGTGAAGAATCCGGCGCTGATCTGTCCGTCGATGTAGGGGTCGTTGAGGAATTTCACCCAGAGCAGAAGACCGATGCAGAGGAAGGTCAGGACGATAGGAATCGCCAGCAGCTGAGACCAGATCAATGAAGTCCCGGCCTTCTTCACGCTTTTGCAGGCAAGCTGACGCTGTACGAATTCCTGGTCAGTGGTGTACTGCGCAATCTTGAAGAATGCAATACCGATCATACCGCCTATAATGGTATATGGTTTGGAAAAATCCAGGCTCGGGTCGAACATCTTCACCTTGCTGCCCGGCTCCCAGCCTTGGAGAGTGCCGTCTGCAAGCAGAGCCGCATCCGCGCCAGGCATCTTCACCATACCGCCGGCAGTCAGCTGAGTCCAGATGTCCGCCAGGCTGAATCCCTTCAGCGAGCAGTACACCATCACGAGCGCGACCACTCCGGTAAAGGTCATCAGGAGGGTCTGGAATGTGTCAATGTAGAGAAGGCCCTTGATGCCGCCCATCATTGTATAGAAGGTCGAAATTATACCCAATATGATGATGGAACATACTATGAATGTGAATTCTATTTTTCCGAAAATAATGACTGAAACGGCTATGGCTGCGATGAAAAGCCTTGATCCTGAGGTGAAAAGCTGGCCGAGAAGGAACATCACGCTGTTCGTCCTCTTGGCTTTTTCGCCGAAGCGCTCACCGATGAAGCCGTAGATGGTGATGGTCTTGGCATTGTACAGTTTCGGCATAATCAGGGCGGCGACCAATGTGCCTCCCAGGATTGACCCTAAAAGATTGATGACGTATGTGAGGTTCGTGTTGAATCCGAGTTCCGGTGAGCCTACGAAGGTTCCTGCGGAAATCGTCGTTCCGGCTGCCGCTATAGCTACGATCCAGCCCGGCATTGACCTGCCTGCAACGAAATAATCTTCAATGTTCTTGTTCTTGTGGGAGAACAGATAGCCTATCGTTATCAATGCTCCGAGAAAAACGGCTACTATCAGCCAGTCTATGATGCCCATATGATATTATGTGGTTTTAGTCTTAAAAATTACAAGACGCGAATATAATGATTTTTTTGTTTGCCCGGAATAATTTTTTGTCTAACTTTGAACCGATTTAAAACACTATATCTTATATGAACACCAATAATTCTGTGATGGCTCTTGCCACCCGATTCAATGACAAAGGCGACTGGACACTGGAACAGCAGTTCGTACTTCAGATGGGTTCCAGCTATCTTATGGCGCATGGTTTGGGAACGCCTCTTGCAAAAGATGCCAAGACAGAAATCAATATACCTGAGGACGGAGACTACCGTCTATGGGTTCGCACGAAAAACTGGACCGCATTCTGGTCAGAGGGCAAGACTCCCGGCATTTTCCAGGTTTTAGTCGACGGAAAGGCTGACCCTTCAGAGTTCGGTATCGGCAAGACGCCTTTGGACGTGAAAGCCGGCATTGACTTTCCTGATGACATTGACACTTCCCGCGAAGCGAGAGCTGAAAGGGCTCAATGGTACTGGCAGAAGGGTGAAACATATCACCTCACCAAAGGCGGCCACAGCATTGCCCTTCATGATCTGATGGGTCTGGACGGGCGATGCGATGCGATAATCCTGACTTCTACGGACGAGGTTCCTGGTGACAGCCTGGAGGATTACAGGGCATTGCGCGAGGCTTTGCTAGGCCCGGGGAAGCCTGAAGACAAGGGAAATTATGATCTTGTGGTCATAGGAGCCGGAATGTCAGGCCTTTGCGCCGCCATCGCCGCTGCACGTCTCGGCCTCAAGGTGGCACTTGTCCAGGACCGTTATATCCTAGGCGGAAACAATTCTTCTGAAGTCCGCGTGGGTCTCGGCGGTCAGATCAATATGCCTCCATACCCTTCGTTGGGATATATATTGAATGAAATCGGTCCGGACCGCATCGGCAATGCGAGGGGCGCCCACCACTATCAGGACTGGAAGAAGTGGGATGTGATCGCCGCCGAGCCGAACATCAGCCTTTTAGCCGGCTACACTGTGGTCAATGCAGAGATGAAGGACGGGAAGATAGTAGCAGTGACGGCTGTTGAGGCAACAAATCAGAATCTTATCCGTATAAGCGGAAATCTGTTCTCTGACTGTACCGGAGACGCCAATCTTGCCGTGATGGCGGGCGCTGCCACAATGATGGGACGCGAGGCGCGCAGTGAGTTCGGTGAGACACTTGCTCCTGAAAAGGCGGATGATTTTACGATGGGCGTAAGCATCGAGTGGTATTGCGAGGACTGGAACACGCCTTGTTCTTTCCCTGATTCTGTTGACTGGGGACTGAAACTGGACGAGGATACTGTCGAGCCTGTGCACCGTGCCAACTGGTATTGGGAAGTGGGAATGCGTGATGACCAGATAGCAGATGCCGAGAAGATCCGTGACTATGGTATGTATGTGGCCTACAGCACTTTCTCATATTGCAAGAACCGTCTTGCCAAGAAAGAGGATTGGGAATGTACCCATCTGACTTGGGTGAGCCACGTGAGCGGCAAACGTGAGAGCCGTCGTATCGTGGGTGACCTTATTCTCCGCGAGCAGGATCTTACGAGACCGATTCCTTACGAGGACGGCACCTGCACCACGACCTGGCGCATTGACCAGCATTATCCGATGGAGAAGAACTCCGCCGACTACCCTGGTGAAGAGTGGATGAGCTACGGAAAGCTGATGCCTATCGACCCGTACGCGATTCCTTACCGCTGTCTCTATTCCCGTGACGTGCCGAATCTCTTCATGGCAGGCCGCGATATCAGCGTGACACACGTAGCTCTTGGCTCAGTGAGGGTTATGCGTACTTGTGCAATGATGGGAGAGGTAGTGGGAATGGCCGCAGCAGTCTGCTGCAGAAGAGGGTCAATGCCTCGCGACGTCTATACGACCTGGTTCCAGGATCTCGTGGAACTCATGAAAAAGGGCACCGGCCGCACCGACGTGCCGTACACCCAGTTCTAAGTGGAGATGGGCGGAGTCGAACCGCCGTCCAAACATCGCACCAAGTAGCTTTCTACACGTTTATCCGTCCTTTGGTTGTCGGCCCAGGCCTGCCGGAGGGCGGGCTAACCTTGGCTTATCCTTTAGGTCTTGGCGGAGTTTAAAGGAGTCCCTCCGTGCATCCGGTTTTAATGATACCCCGTACTCAGAACTGAACCGGCCTAAAGACTGCGGGATACTCGTCAGAGCCGCAACCTTGGCGGCCCGATTAAGGTGATCAACCTAGTTGATTACGCAGCGAGTGCATAGTTGTTGTTAGCAACTGAATTTACGGCCGCTGATATTAACGAGCAAACGTGCCATACGCTCGACGTGCTTACCACCCGACATCAATGCTGTCAAAACCAGAACATCCCCGGATAGTATTCTGCAAATATATACATTTGTCATTTGAAAATCAAATTTGCTCACATTGTCTATTTTGTTTAAATTTGAGAATTTGATTACATGTACTAAACAGAATAATATCTAAACAGAATAATATGAAGAAGTTCTTACTTCCTGCAGCATTGATGCTGACATTGTTTTCATGCGCTCCCAAACAGCAGAAAACAGCCCTGCCGGTCTATCTCGATGATACAAAGCCGGTTGAGGCCAGGGTAGAAGATGCCCTTTCCCGAATGACATTGGAAGAAAAAGTGGCAGTGCTCCACGCACAGTCCAAGTTCAGTTCAGCAGGCGTGCCGAGACTCGGAATTCCTGAAATCTGGTGCACGGACGGCCCTCACGGAATCAGGGCAGAAGTCTATTGGGACGAATGGGACCAGGCCGGCTGGACAAACGACTCCTGCACCGCGTACCCTGCATTGACCTGTCTTGCAGCGACTTGGGACAAGTCATTGGCCGAACTCTACGGCGTATGCATCGGCGAGGAAGCCAAGTACAGGAAGAAGAACGTGCTTCTCGGCCCTGGCGTGAACATTTACCGCACACCGCTCAACGGCCGTAACTTCGAATACATGGGTGAGGACCCATACCTTGCAGGACATATGTCAGCGCCGTATGTGCGTGGTGTCCAGAGCAATGGCGTCGCAGCCTGCGTAAAGCACTATGCGCTCAACAATCAGGAGTACTGGAGGTCGAATGTCAATGTCAATGTCGATGACAGGACATTGTACGAACTCTATCTCCCAGCCTTCAAGACCGCTGTTCAGGAAGGCGGCGCGTGGGCGATAATGGGCTCATACAACCAGTACAAGAACCAGCATTGCTGCCATAACCAGTACCTCCTGAACGATATCCTCAAAGGAGAATGGGGATTTGACGGCGTGGTAATCAGCGACTGGGGCGGCGTGCACAATACCGACCAGGCAGCCGCAAACGGCCTCGACATGGAATACGGAACTTGGACCAACGGTCTGACGGAGGGAAAGAGCAATGCCTATGACGGATATTTCCTTGCCCAGCCATATCTGAAGAAACTCAGAAACGGAGAGGCAGACCTCAAGACGTTGGACGATAAAGTCAGAAGAGTGCTCCGTCTGGAAATGAGGACGAACCTCAGCGAAAACCGTAATCCTGGTCGTTTCGGATGTGAAGAACATTCAGAGGCAGCCCGCAGAATCGGCGCAGACGGCATTGTCCTTCTCAAGAATGAAAGCGTGCTTCCTATCGACATTGACAATGTGAAGAAAGTTCTCGTAGTCGGAGAAAATGCTGTCAAGATGATGACGGTCGGTGGCGGAAGCTCTTCACTCAAAGCGCGTTACGAAGTTTCTCCTCTCGATGGAATCAAAACGGCTCTGGAAGGAAAAGCGGAAGTCGCATACGAAAGGGGCTATGTCGGTGACGTTTCCGGATCATACAACGGAGTTACCAGCGGACAGAACCTCAGCGAAAGCAGAGATGCACAGACATTGATAGATGATGCTGTCAATGCTGCCCGCGATGCTGACTACGTGATATTCGTCGGTGGCCTGAACAAGGCTTACGGACAGGACAGTGAAGGTGGCGACAGAAGGGGATTCGCGCTCCCTTATAACCAGGACGCTGTGATAGAAGCGCTTGCGGAAGTGACTGACAGACTGGTAGTTGTAAATGTGTCAGGAAATGCTGTGGCTATGCCGTGGATCGACAAGGCCAATGCGGTTCTTCAGGATTGGTATATCGGCAGCGAGGCAGGAAACTCTCTCGCTGACGTGCTGACAGGCAAAGTGAACCCGTCAGGAAAACTTCCGTTCACATATCCGGTTGCGCTGGAGGACGGCCCTGTAAAGACAGTGGAACAGTATCCTGGAACCTGGACAGCAGGCGAGCCTGCACCTCAGCAGACCTATACCGAAGGAATCTATGTCGGTTACAGATGGTTCGAGCACAAGGATATCAAGCCTCTCTTCCCATTCGGATACGGCCTCAGCTATACTACATTCGAATATGGCGACGTGAAGCTTTCGTCCAACTCAATGAAACAGAACAGCACTCTCAAGGTGTCCGTGCCGGTGAAGAATACCGGAAAGGTAGCAGGCGCAGAAGTCGTTCAGCTGTATGTTGCTGATCCTGAGTGCTCTGTGGACAGACCGGTGAAAGAGCTCAAAGGCTTTACGAAACTTTTCCTCGAGCCTGGTGAAACCAAGACAGCCGAATTCGAACTGAAAGCAGAAGATTTGAGTTATTTCAATGCAGAGAAACATCAGTGGGTAGCTGAGCCGGGAGTGTTCAAGGTTCTCGTGGCGGCATCATCTGCAGATGTCCGTTCTGAGGCGGAATTCACTCTCAAATAATAGCCTATGTCCTCAAAAAGGATATATAGGGGATTGCTTGCATTGGCCTTATGGTCGTCAGCATTGTCCTGCAGCGTTGTCAGAAATGATTCTGAGGCGCTGCACGGGCAAGTTTCCGTCTCCGGTGCATTCGCGCTGTACCCCTTGGCTGTGCAGTGGGCCAATGATTTCCAGGTGAGGTATCCTGACGTGAAAATCGACGTCTCGGCAGGCGGCGCTGGCAAGGGAATGACTGACGTGCTGAACGGAATGGTGGACTACGCCATGCTGTCCCGCGAACTTCATCAGGAAGAGGTGGATGCCGGTGCAATGGCGTTTGTCGTAGGCCGTGACGCCGTCATCCCCGTTTTCTCTTCGGAAAATCCCCACATTGACCTGATACTCAAGCGCGGAATTACCGACAAGCAGGCCCGCGATATATGGGTGACAGGCAAAATCACCACCTGGGGACAGCTGTTGGGCACCAGAGACAGGCATAAAATCAATATATATACACGTTCAGATGCCTGTGGAGCTGCCCAGACATTCGCCTCATGGTTCGATTCCAAGCAGGAAGAACTGCACGGTACGGCGGTTTTCGGAGACCCGGGAATAGCCGGAGCGGTGAGCAAGGACAAGTGGGGCATCGGCTTCAACAATCTGGCTTATGCCTATGATGCCCAGACGCATCGTGCGCGACCGGGTCTGGCTGTGTTGCCTATCGACATTGACGGCGACGGGGACATCGGTCCGGAAGAAAGATTCTATGATTCTAAAGAGCAGCTGGTCAATGCGATAGAACTGGACAAGTTTCCTGCGCCACCTGCAAGGAATCTGTATTTCGTGACCAAGGGAGCGCCTAAGGACTCTGCTTCATTGGCATTTCTGAAATATGCGCTCAAGGACGGGCAGAGGTTCAATGAGCCGGCAGGTTATGTGAAGATTACCGGAAAACTTCATAATGACAACATGAAGCTGCTCAGGACTGCGCGCAAATCCATGGACCTGAAGCGCAACACCACCGATAATGTAGTGGTTGTCTTCATCGCCCTGATAGTTTTCGTCGTGGCATTGTGCAGCGGTTCTGTCTTCCAGAAGTCCCTGAACAAGAAGCGGATATACAAGCAGAACCTGTCTTCGGCATTTATGTTTCTGCTGACAATCTCGTCGGTTTTCCTGCTGATAGCGATGATAGGGGGACTGACATACAAGTCGCTGCCGATTCTCCAGGAAAATTCATTCTGGGATCTGATTTCTTCGTCAGAGTGGAAACCTTCACAGAAGAAATTCGGTTTCCTTCCATTTATAACAGGAACATTGTCAGTGACTTTGCTGTCGATAGCCATAGCACTTCCGCTTTCGCTCCTGACAGCCATATCATTGACAGAATACTCCAAGAAAATCGTCAAGAAATTCGTGTTTCCGGCATTGGACATCCTCGCCGCGCTGCCTTCCGTCATTTATGGCGTCTGGGGTATCCTGTTGCTGATTCCGATAACCGGTTATACGCTTCTGACCGCTTCTCTGGTGCTGTGCGTGATGGTGCTTCCTATCATGGTGAGCCTGTTCGTGGAGATATTCTCCACCGTGCCTCAGGACCTCAGGGACGCGTCAATGTCATTGGGCGCTACCACCTGGCAGACCACCAGGCGGGTCGTGCTGCGCAAATCATTGTCCGGAATATTCGCGGCAGTGGTGCTGGCATTGTCCAAGGCAATGGGCGAGACGATAGCTGTGATGATGGTCTGCGGCAGTATTCCTGCGATTCCGAAGTCATTGTTCAAGGGATTCTACACCTTGCCGGCATTGATCGGAAACAATTATGGCGAGATGGCGTCTGTGCCGCTGTATGAGTCGGCGATAATGTTCGCGGCTCTGATATTGCTTGTCATTGTGGTGATTTTCAATGTGTTGTCCAGAGTTATTCTGTACAGAGTCCAGAAAAGAGAGTGATTATGGCAAAGTTGAAATCAAAATTCATAGAGGAAAACATTTTCCGGGTTCTCATGTGGATGTGCGTGGGAATCGTGCTTCTGGTCGTGCTTTCCATTGTCTGGACCATATTCGTAAAAGGCTTCGGTTCAATCTCTTGGGAGATGGTTTTCCAGGTGCCGGGCCAGAACTGGAACACATCGGACGACGGAGGTTTTCTCAATGCGATTCTCGGTTCGCTGATGGTGGTTGCGCCCGCGACCGTGTTGGCCATGTTCATAAGCGTTCCTGTGGTGTTCTATATGAACCTTTACCGCAGACGTTCCAACTGGCTGTCATATCTCGCCCGACTGGTATATGACGTGCTTTACGGCATTCCGTCCATCGTCTATGGCGCATTTGCGTTTATGGTGATGGTGATGGTGGGAATGAGGGCATCAGTGCTGGGCGGTATCATAGTCAGCACATTGCTGATTATCCCGATGTTCATCCGTAGCGGCGATGAGATTTCCAAGTCAGTGCCGGATGACATGATCGACGCAGCCTACTCACTCGGTGCCACCAAGCTTGAAACCCTGCGCGTGGTGCTGAAACAGGTGCTGCCGGGTATGGCCACTGCCACGCTTCTGTCGGTGGGAAAGGCCATCGGTGATGCTGCGGCAGTCATGTTTACGGCAGGATTTTCCGATTCGGTGGCGGATTCATTGTCCTCTCCGACGGCGACTCTTCCGTTGGCGATTTTCAACTGGATAACCATGCCGGACCCGTTCCCTGGAAGGGCTTATGCAGCGGCACTCGTGCTTACGGTATTGGTGCTGATACTTAGCCTGGGAGGACGTTGGATAACAAATCATTTCACCAAGAACAACATGTAAGATATGGATACAAACAACATAAACAAGCACCCGTTGTCGGTCGAGCATCTGAATTTGTCGATAGACGACAGACCCATTCTCAAAAACATTGACCTGGTGTTTCCGGAGAACAAGATTACCTGCATTGTCGGTCCGTCGGGATGCGGCAAGAGCACGTTGCTCAAGACTCTCAACAGACTGATAGACAATGTGGACAATGTCAAGGTGGACGGAAAGATAATGATCGGAGACAAGAATATCATCGGTGCCGGTTACAGTGACCTGATAGAGCTGCGCCGACGCATCGGTCTCGTGCCCCAGCGCCCGTGTCCGCTGCCGATGTCCATATTTGACAATGTCGCATACGGCTGCAGAATACATGGAATGCATCCGAAGAAAAAGGAGCTTGCCGATGTCGTGGAGCACTATCTGACTGAAGTCGGACTGTGGGAAGAGGTGAAGGACAGGCTGCAGAGTTCCGCCATGAGGCTCTCGATCGGCCAGCAGCAGAGACTTTGCCTGGCAAGAAGTCTTGCAGTGGAGCCGGACTACATCCTCGCGGATGAGGCCACGAGCGCGCTTGACCCTGTCTCCAGCAAGATTGTGGAGGACCTTTTCGTGAAGCTGAAGGAGAAATATTCCATAATCATGGTGACGCATACGTTGCGTCAGGCGTTGCGTATTGCCGATTATGCAGTGTTCCTGTATCTCGGTGAGGTCATCGAAACCGGTGACGCCAAGCAGGTGTTCAACGAGCCTCGCGAAGAGCTTACCAAGAAATATCTCGCCGGCGTGTTCAGTTAAAGCGTGTCAGCCCCTCTGCAGTTTTAGATTTAGCATAGCTTTAGTTATCTTTGTAAATTGTATAAATAATAGATAGAAAATGAGCGAACATTTAACGCATTTGAAAGAACTCGAAGCTGAGTCCATTTATATACTCAGAGAAGTCGCAGCGCAATTTGAGCGGCCTTGCATCCTCTTTTCAGGCGGCAAAGACTCCATCGTGCTCACTTATCTGGCATACAAAGCATTTTATCCGGCCAAGATACCATTCCCTCTAGTCCATATCGACACAGGTCACAACTTCCCGGAGACCATCACATATCGCGATGACCTCGTGAAGAAACTTGGCGCTGACCTCATCGTAGGCTATGTCCAGGACTCGATTGACGAAGGTAAAGTAAAGGAGGAGACCGGTTTCAATGCCAGCCGAAACAAACTCCAGACAGTCACCCTGCTGGATACATTGGCAAAATACAAGTTCGATGCAGCCTGCGGCGGAGCCAGACGTGATGAAGAGAAGGCCCGTGCCAAGGAGAGAATCTTCTCTCACCGCGACGAATTCGGACAGTGGAATCCCAAGAACCAGCGTCCGGAGCTCTGGGACATCTACAACGGAATGAAGAATCCGGGCGAGCACTTCCGCGTTTTCCCTATCAGCAACTGGACTGAGATGGACGTATGGCAGTACATCTATCAGGAAGGTATCGAACTCCCGAGCCTGTATTACACCCACACCAGAAAAGTGTTTTTCCGTGATGGTCAATGGCTTGCGGCAGAGCCGGCTGTGATTCTCAGACGTCCAGAAGAAGTGGTTGAAGAAAAGGAAGTCAGATGCAGGACCATCGGTGACATCACCTGTACCGGTCTGACACTTTCACATGCACACAAAATCGAAGACATCATTGACGAGATCGCTTCATCCCGAGTTACCGAGCGCGGCGGCAGAGCTGATGACAAACGTTCTGAAACCGCGATGGAAGACAGAAAGAAAGCGGGCTATTTTTAGGACACGGAGCGGTTGGCCCAGATTGCCGGTCTGAAGGATCGGCAGATATAGTACGATGATTGACAGATACATAGAATAAAATGGAAACACAGAATACAAAAGGATATCTGAATATGCAGTTGCTCCGTTTCACTACGGCCGGCAGTGTGGATGATGGAAAAAGCACATTGATCGGAAGACTTCTGTATGATTCTAAATCTATATTTGAAGACCAGCTGGAAGCAGTCGAGGAAGCATCACGAAGCAGAGGCAACGAAGAAGTGAACCTCGCGCTTCTCACCGACGGCCTCCGTGCTGAACGCGAACAGGGAATCACTATCGACGTGGCTTACAGATATTTTGCCACCCCTAAACGCAAATTCATCATTGCCGACACTCCGGGACATATCCAATATACCCGAAACATGGTCACCGGCGCATCCACAGCTGACTTGGCAGTCATTCTCGTAGATGCCCGCCACGGTATCATGGAGCAGACCGTCCGTCACACCTACATCGCATCCCTGCTTGCCATCAAGCAAGTGGTCGTATGTGTGAACAAGATGGACCTGGTGGACTTCTCACAGGAAGTATTCGACAAGATCGTGGCAGACTACAAGTCAATGTCCGCTTCCATCGAGCTGGATAACGTGACTTTCATTCCTATCTCCGCGAAACTCGGGGACAATGTGGTGAACAAGTCTGAGAATATGCCTTGGTACACAGGAAAGGCACTTCTGGATTTCCTCGAGACAGTTCAGCTTCCGACAGAAGCGGAAGACAGACTCCGCTTGCCGGTGCAGTATGTCATAAGACCGATTTCTTCCAAATTCCCGGATTTCAGAGGTTATGCAGGACGCTTGGCCGAAGGTTCGCTCAAGGTCGGTGACAAAGTTAAAGTATATCCGTCAGAGATGACATCTACAGTAACCGGTATCTATTTGGGAGAGAAGGAGTTGGAAACTGCCGTAACTCCGGAGTCCGTAGATGTGACCCTTGCTGATGATATCGATATCAGCCGTGGAGACGTCATCGTATCAGTATCCGGTGTGCAGCCGATGATGGAACAGGATATCCTCCTGAATGTCTGCTGGTTCCGCAACTCTGCATTGCAGCAGGGCAAGAAGTATGTAATCCGCCACGCTACAGGAAAGACTCTCGGAATCGTAAAAGAAATCGAATACAAGATCGACATCAATACCAGAGAAAAGATTTACGATGTGGAGAAGCTGGTGATGAACGACATAGCTCGTGTCAGAATCAGAACAGCAGAACCTCTCATTTACGATTACTATAAGTCAAACCGCACGATGGGCAGCCTCATATTCGTAGAGGAAGGAACCAATGATACCGTCGGAGCCGGAATGATTGTCCCTGACGAAGCATAAACTATGTCCATCCAGTCAATGACAGTGGAAGAGCGCATGGCCTTCGCTGCCGCCAAGAATGAAGAATTCCTGAATCAGGAACCGCAGAAAGTGCTTGAATATTTTCTGAATGAGTTTCCTGAGACATCCGCGTTGTCCTCAAGCCTCAGCTATGAAGACCAGACCATAACCGACATGATGGTCGGCATCCGCAAGGACGCGAGAATATTCACGCTCGATACAGGTCGTCAATTCCCTGAGACTTATGACCTTATAGACCGGACCAACATGCAGTACGGAATCAGGATCGAAGTCTTTTTCCCCGACTGGCACAATGTCCAGAAGATGGTCAAGGAGCATGGCATCAACCTGTTCTACGACAGCGTGGAGTTCCGTCACTTGTGCTGCAATGTCAGAAAAGTGGAACCGCTCAAGAGAGCACTGCAGGGAGTCGAAGTCTGGATCAGCGGATTGCGCAGGGAACAGTCTGTCACCAGAGCCAATATGCAGATGGTGGAGTACGATACTGCTGACAATGTCATCAAACTTAACCCTCTCATTCTGTGGACAGAAGAACAGGTCAAGGAATATGTCCGCAAAAACGGCGTGCCGTTCAACAAACTGCACAACGAGGGCTTCCCGAGCATCGGATGCCAGCCTTGTACAAGAGCTGTCAAGCCTGGTGAGGACATCCGCGCCGGACGTTGGTGGTGGGAGGACCCGGACCATCGCGAGTGCGGTCTCCACAGCAGAAAATAAATCTCTTTCGTGAAGCCGTCAGGCTTTCCCGGAACCGGATATCAGATTATTACGGAGGTTTCCATACCATTTTCCCAATCGATGATGGAAAGGTATGTGAGATCTCCGGAATAGTTTATTCCGATGGATATGTCATCAAGGTCATCTGCATTCCAGTCGTATCCTTTCTTTCTGAAAATCTCATACAGGTCATATTCCTTCTCGACTGATTTTCTGTCCTTCGGCATCAGGAGCAGTTTCAGGTTCGTCTCCAGTGAATCTTGTCTTGGCAATACCGCTGTGAATACATTCCTGTCAGAAACGGTTGATTTGCAGACATATCTGAACTTGCCCGTAAGGGTGCTTCTGTCCTTGAGCGACACACCTGCGGTTTCGCCCGTCACCACCATTTCGTATGGGTATTCGTCCTTTCCAGGATTGGAACAATGTATGGTCAGTTTGCTCCACCATTTGTGGAACACGGCCCGAGTGAACGCCGTCTCTCCAGTGCAGTCCACATATTGTGAACTGACCATGAGGCTGTCCGCCTCGTCTCCTTCCATTATCCCGATATAAAGACCATTACGGATACTGCTTTTCAATCCTTGGATACATGTTACCAGATGAACGGATTTCTGCACTTCTGTAGTGTATTGCGCAGACTGGGAGTCCAATGATATCTCATTGAATCCGTCAGTGGAAATATTTATGTCACCTTTACCTTTATCTGCAGTGCTGAGATCCACTTCCAGCAGGCATGGACAGCCGCTCCTGATTTCCTTTACGGAGCAGGACGGTGTCAGAAGAAGTAAAAAGGACAGTATCTGTAATGGTCGCGAAATCATGTCAAAGTCTATATTTCGTATTCAAAATCGGCTCCTTCCTGCCATTCTTCTACCACAGTTATACCGAACGTACATTCGTAGGCGGTTACAGGAACATCAGGACTCAGTGAACCAGGACGGGTGATAGTGAGGTCAGTGATGTTGTAGGTCTTGTTTCTTTCAATTCCCTTTATGGAAACCGGATAATAATATGTCTTTCCCCCAAGAGTGGTTTCTATTACAAGCCTTGTGTAGCGGGGACCGAAAGTATTTGACTGTGAGTCGGTTTCAGTCCTGTTCGGATATACGTAGAAAGCCCTGCTTCCGCTATATGGCTTGGCTGGAGTCATTGCAGTGTCCTCGATGTCGTCATAGATGAGCGCATCAGTTTCACCGGCGGTGTATTTCATCTGGTTGTGCCACAATGTCGGCTCGCTGCTGCCGCCGTAGCAGAGGTCGCCTACCACATTGACAGCATATATCCTGACGACCTTGAACTCCATGTCCCTGTATGCTGGAGATGTGAAGCTTGGAGTTATCTTGTTCACTGAAACTCTTGCCACGAGTCGTTTCACCTCAATATTCACCACTTCCTCTGCACTGATCGGCTGGTCAGTCTTTTCTCCCGTCATAACGAAATTCTCAAGACTGTTGTCGGCCAGCAGTGACTTTGCGGTGAGCAGGTCGGCCCTCGTGCTGTATGATCTCAGGTCTGGAGCATTCACGATGGCGACAATGTCCTTTTCACCGGTCGTGCAGCTGATTTTGATGCCGCTCGAGGTTTCGCTGCTGGCATAGGCGTCCAGTTCGCCGTCCTTCCGGAATACGAATATCTGTACATTGTTCACTTTCTTTTCATTCTCAGCGACGATGCCGGCTTTGGTGAACTGTCCGCAGTCCACATTGACTGTCATTTCCGTCTTTTCGCCTGCATTCTCCGCTGCCGGCATTGCTTCTTTCTTGTTGCAGGATACAGCTCCTGCAGTTATGGCAATTGCCGCCATAACCATACTGATTGTCTGTTTTTTCATTTTTAATTGTCGATATTGTTTAAACCGTATTTTCTTATCAATGCTGAAATTTCCGGGTCCAGATTTCCTCTGTGTACATATGAAGGGTTCAGGCTGCAGGCTGTCTCATAATGCTCGGCAGCAAGTTTTGTCTTGCCTGTGCGGCTGTAGATGACGGCAAGCATATAGTGCACCCTGTCAGTCTTTTCAAGTTTCTCCAGGATGTCCAGTGCACTTGCGTTGTAATCCATGGCGCAGTAAGCAACAGCCAGATTGTAGTCTCCATACGGCTTGAGAATCGAAATCGCCTTTTTGTAATCCCTGTCTGTAATCGCTTGGACTCCAGACATATAGGCTGTATCAACAACCGTAGTGACTATCGTGTCCTGGACCATACCCTTCCGGTGCAGGCTGAAATCGAATTTGACGGTCCGCAGTCTAGGATAGACATGCTCTCTCAGGTATTTGTAGAATACCATCTCTGCCAGCAGTCCTTCGCGCTTGTCCGGTACAGGTTCTTCCCGGATTCTCCTATAGTCCTCTTTCTGCTTTTCGGTCAATGTCGTGTCTGCCCCGATAAGTGCATCCAGCATAGTCCAGTTCTCCCCGGCGCTTACTGAGATGAATTTTACCGCAAGATCCCTCTTTTCAGTTCTGTAACTTGAGTCCAGGTTCAGTTCCGTTCCGAGTTCCCTTTTCAGTGAATCAGTGCATCTGCCCAGTTCCGTACTGAAGAACTTCGCTATCGAAGCGGCTCTCGCCTCTGACAGTTTCATGTTGAACGATTCTTTGCCTTCAGGCGAACTTGAAGCCGTGACCACTATGGAATCCAGGACGAACTCCCGGTCGGAAACCAGATCACAGATGTTCTTTCTGATTCTGCTCGTCTCTTCCCGATTGTGCCCCAAATTCATGTCAATGTCACTTTTCCCTGAATTGAAATCCACATAGCAGACAGTATTGGCGGAAACACGCCTCGAGATAACCTTCTTGAGGTATTTCTCGGACTGGTCTGCAAAAGAACTCAACGAACTTATATAGAACGTAAGAGGCTTGCTCTTGGGTATGTTGTAAAGTGTCTGTCCTTCTTCAAGTATCTTTCCGGACATGGAAATTTCAGCCTTTTTAAGTCCCGGACAAGTGTTGATGGTCTGAGTGTAATCATAGATGAAGTCCCCGTCAGGTGTCACGACCACGGTGTCCAGTCTTATGCCTTCAGTCACGATGGGCGCTTTCACATATTTCCTGAACATCTTGTCCTTCCTGGATTTTCTGCGTTCATTTCTCTGCACCAGATGACGGTAGGTATAATGCTCTATTGCAGCCTGTTCCGTGACTCCGTACACAGAGGCGAATACTTCATCTGAAACATAACTCGAGTCGTTTCTGAACTTGTACAGGGCCGGGATGTTCCTTTTTATGAAAATCTCCAACTGAGTCATGTTCAGGAACCTGTTCTCATCAGTGATGATGGACTCCAGGAACTTGCGGTACTGCTCATAACCTTTCATCTGCCGTTTCCGGTACTGTGCGCCGGTAATTATTACAGGCTCAAGCTTAGTGGTATCTCCCAGAATATACATGTCCGGGTAGAGTCTTACCTGCCATCTGCTGTCCTGCATGCTTCCCGGCACGGTCACCTGAAACTTCAGATCTACTTTTCCGTGTCTTTCAGCAACGTTCCTGAATCTTGCCGTGACTTTGGCTGCCCTGATGACGTCTGTGGCCACCATCTCTCCATTCTCATCCTTTACGGCATTCATTATCAGCACGCTTTCCGGGGCGCTGGTCTCAACCGTATCCTTTTCCTGCTCTTCTGTCTCCAATGGGATGTATTTTTCGTCTGGAATAGACAGCTCAGCCGAAACGGAATCTGATTTGAGACTGCTGATTTTCCGATGCGTACCGCATCCCGCCAGCAGGAGAGCCAATGTCGTCAGCAAGATCAGTCTTTTCATTATAATCCGAATGATGGTTGAACGTTTTCGTCTGTCTCGATGATGGTCAGTCTGTTGGCAAGCACTTCATATACCTGCTTCTCCACGCCGTCCGAGTTCTCGAATTTCTGACATCTGAGTCTGCCGACAACGTGGACGAGAGAGCCTTTGTCGATTTTGTGGAAATCCGGCATCCCTTTACCGCTCCATGCTGTTACATTGTGCCAGGTAGTCTCGATGACAGGCTGGCCGTCTTTGCCTTTATATGCGTAATTGGTGGCCAATGAGAATCTGATGGATTCGGAGCCGCCGTATTCCTGAATCTTTACGTTCCCGACGTTTCCCCTCAGTTCGATTTTGTTAATTTGTTCCATAGTTTTAAATGTTTGGTTTACGTCGGTCCGGACGCGCGTTCCCGGACTGACCAGCGGCAAAGTAATAGCGAAAAAACCGACGGAAAAAGGAAATTTAAGAATCGTCGCTGAGATTTTTACGATTTTTAAATTCCTTAATTTCACCGCATTATGAAAAAAACATTTAAAACAAATTTTAAATTCCCGCAAATCATCCGAAAAGTTTAAGAATCGTGAAAATTTTCAGCTTAAAGTCATGTTTTCCGATGCCATTTGAAAGTGTAGTCTTATATTGTGCACAGCATTTTTAATGGTAAACGATTATGACAGACTACAAAATCATTGACCAATCCCTTAAAATCGACTCGTGCCTAGAATGTGGGACGATTTTCTATGGACGGACCAATAAAGTATTCTGCTGCGAAGCCTGCAAAAACAGATATCACAACAGAAAATACCAGGAAATCCGCAATGTCAAGCTTCGGGTCAGGCATATTCTCGAGAAGAACTACACCATATTGTCCGGTCTTGTCTCGGACAAGATATCGTCCATCGGAAGGGATGAACTGATGCTCAAGGGGTTCAATCCCGAATATGTCACTGGCTGCATGAGGATGAACAAGAGGGAACTGTGCTACTGCTATGACATTGCTTTCGTGAGGACTCCCAGTCGGATATACAATCTTCGCAGAATTGCCGGAAAAGTGACCTGCGGATGAAATTCCTTACTAACTTTGTGCTCCTATTATTATATATGACATCTATGAGCAATCCGTTATTGGTGGAATCTCCATATCCGTATGGAGCACCGCAATTTGACAAGATAAAGACAGAACATTACCTTCCCGCGTTCAAGCAGGGCATTCAGGAAGCCAAGGCTGACATTGACAATATCGTGAATTGCCCTGATGCTCCGACATTTGCCAATACGATAGAGGCTTTGGAGTTCAGCGGCAGGACATTGGGCCGGGTGTCGGACATCTTTTTCAATATCCTCGAGGCTGACTCCGACGATGAACTGCAGGCGGTGGCCGAGGAAGTGTCACCGATGCTGACAGAATATTCAATGTATGTTTCGCTCAATGCGCCACTCTTCAGCCGTATCAGGCAGGTGTATGAGCAGCGGGAGACATTGGCTCTGGAGCAGGACCAGAAAAGGCTGTTGGAGCAGACCTACAAGTCATTCTCCCGCCAGGGCGCAAATCTTTCCGATGAAGACAAGGCCATCTACGGAAAGTATATGGAAGAACTGTCGCTCCTGACATTGAAATTCGGCAAGAACGTGCTCGCCGCTACAAATGCCTATTCTCTGCATATTACTGATGAGAAAGACTTGGCCGGACTCCCTGATTATGTGAGGGATGCGGGAAAGACGACTGCGAAAGAGAAGAATCTGGAAGGATGGGTGTTTACGCTGGACAGACCGAGCTATGGGCCGTTCATGCAGTATTGCGATAACCCGGAACTGCGCAGGCAGATGTATCTCGAATATAACAGAAGAGCTACTTCAGGTGAGAATGACAATTCGCAGACGGTCCGTCGAATTGCCGAACTGAGGCTGAAGATAGCCGGGATCCTGGGCTATGAAACCTGGGCCGACTATGTCCTGGAAGAGAATATGGCCAAGACGCGCAAGACTGTGAATGATTTCCTGGAAAGCCTGATGACCCCGTCATTGCCCTTTGCTGAGAAAGATGTGAAGAACGTGTATGAGTATGCGTTGAATCACGGTTTCAGGCAGATTGCTCAGGAACATGGACAGCCGTCAGACAGGCTTATGAAGGTGTATGATGTGAAGGATAAGGACGGCAGCCACCTGGCCCTGTTCTATGCTGATTTCTTCCCGCGTGAGAGCAAGAGGGGAGGAGCGTGGATGACCGAATTCCGTGGACAGAGGATTGAGAATGGTGTGGAACAGCGTCCGTTGGTAAGCATTGTCACGAATTTCACCAAGCCTACGGAAAATGCTCCGTCTCTTCTTACCCATGACGAACTGAATACGTTCCTTCACGAGTTCGGACATTCTCTGCACGGAATGTTTGCGGAGGGCCGTTACCCTTCTCTCTGCGGAACAAATGTGGCGCGTGATTTCGTGGAACTGCCATCCCAGATAATGGAAAACTGGGCGTTTGAGCCGGCGTTTCTCGAAACTTTCGCCAAGGATTATCGTACCGGTGAGGTGATTCCGGGAGAGCTGCTTGAGCGTATTGTCAATGCAAAGAATTATCTCTCAGGATATTATCAGGTACGTCAGCTTGATTTCGGAATCCTTGACATGGCTTGGCATACGCTTGAGTCAATGCCTCAGGAAGGGACGATCGAATTTGAAACCCGCGTTCTGGAGCCTTACCGTGTACTGCCTTATGTAAGCGGAACTGCCATTTCCACATCCTTCAGCCACATATTCTCAGGCGGATATTCTGCCGGATATTATTCATATAAATGGGCGGAAGTGCTGGAGGCGGATGCGTTCTCTCTCTTCGAACAGAACGGTATCTTCGACAAGGCTACGGCAGAATCGTTCAGAAAGGAAATACTCTCCAGAGGCGACACTGAGGACCCTGCTGTCCTCTATAGGAACTTCCGCGGAAGGGACCCGCAGCCACAGGCGTTGATGAAAAAACTTGGACTCGAATAGAGCCCAAGTTCAATTCCTGAACGACAGAACTGGAAAATTCTGTCAATGTATTACTGAGTTACTGTGCGTCCACCTGTTTCTTCGGGTCCTTGAACAGTATCATGAACAGCACGCCGACTACGAGAGCGTAAGCCGCGAAGATGTACCAGGCCGTGCTCCAAGAAGGCTCTGCAGCGTTATATACGAATTTGTTCACGATTTCCTGAGCTCCGAGAGTTCCGATGGTCGCACCGATACCATTGGTCATAAGCATGAACAGACCCTGTGCGCTGGAACGGATTTTCTCGTCAGTTTTCATGTTTACATAGAGTGAACCTGAAATGTTGAAGAAGTCGAATGCCACACCATATACGAGGCAGGACAATACGAACATCCACACGCCAGAGCCCGGATTACCGACTCCGAACAGACCGAAGCGGAATACCCATGCGAACATTGCGATCAGCATCACCTTCTTGATTCCGAAGAACTTCATCGCGAAAGGAATGAGCAGGATGCACAATGTCTCAGACAGCTGGGACAGGGAAATCAATGCGTTTGCATTCTGGGCGCCCCAGGCATTGGCGTATTCCGGAATCTCCTTGAAGTGGGTGATGAACGGATTTGCAAAGCCGTTGGTGATCTGGAGAGATACTCCCAGGAGCATTGAGAATATGAAGAAAATCGCCATGTCCTTTTTCTTGAACAATGCGAAAGCCTTGAGCCCGAAAGCTTCTGCGACAGATTTGGATTCGCCTCCTTTAGCCACAGGACAGGCAGGAAGAGTGAATGCGTATGCTGCCAGTACCAGTCCGATGACACCGGAGGTAAAGAACTGGTTGTAAGACAATTGGAACTGAACTCCGTCGATTGACATGAAGTTCACGAAGAGCATGCTGCAGATGAAACCTACAGTACCGAAAACCCTGATAGGAGGGAAATCCTTCACGGTGTCCATGCCGAATTTCTCGAGTCCGGAGTAGGCTACGGAGTTTGAGAGCGCGATGGTAGGCATGTAGAATGCCACGCTTATCGAGTAAAGGGAGAACAGAGTGGCGAAGTTCACGCTGTCACCTGCCACAAGTCCGTAGTAGCCGGCTGCTATCATTGCAAGTCCAGCTATGCCGTGGCAGAGCCCGAGAACCTTCTGGGCCTGGATGTATTTGTCGGCGATAATGCCTATGATGGCAGGCATGAAAATGGAAACAATGCCCTGCATCGCATAGAAAATGCCGATTTTCGCCCCCAATCCGATATTGACAAGATAACTTCCCATTGAAGTCAAGTATGCACCCCAGATGGCATACTGAAGGAAATTCATAATTATCAGTCTGATGCTGATTCCGTTGTTTTTCATTGTAATTGAATTAGTGTTTTGAATATGCAAATGTACAAGTTTTTGTGGTAATTTTACTAACTTTGGAAGTTGGAACCAAAAAATGTCTGTCAATAGATGAAATTTGTCAAGATAGCAGCGGATTCGCAGTCTTCGGCCAGATGCGGAATCATCACCACCGATCACGGCCAGATAGAGACACCTATATTCATGCCGGTAGGCACAGTAGGTTCAGTGAAGGGAGTTTACCACAGGGATTTGAAGGAAGATATCAAGGCTCAGATAATTCTTGGCAACACCTATCATCTGTATCTGCGTCCAGGACTTGATACATTGAAAGCAGCCGGAGGACTGCACAAATTCATTTCATGGGACAAGCCGATATTGACGGACAGCGGAGGCTTCCAGGTATTCTCATTGACCGGAATCAGGAAACTGACGCCTGACGGCTGCACCTTCTCCTCACATATCGACGGCTCGAGACACACCTTTACGCCTGAGAACAATGTTGATACTCAGCGTATTATCGGTGCCGACATCATGATGGCGCTGGACGAGTGCTGTCCGGGAGACGCTGACTACAACTATGCGAAGAAGTCATTGGAGATGACCCAGTCATGGCTGGAGCGTTACCTGAAGCGTTTCGACGAGACCGAGCCGCTTTACGGTTACAGCCAGACCGTATTCCCGATCGTGCAGGGCTGCGTATATCCGGATTTGAGAAAACGTGCCGTGGAACATGTCGTGGCCCAGAACAGGGAAGGCTATGCCATCGGCGGCCTTGCAGTAGGGGAGCCTACCGAGAAGATGTACGAGATGCTTGAGCTTGTGTGCCCGCTGCTTCCGGACGACAGACCGCGTTACCTGATGGGCGTGGGAACACCTGCCAATCTGCTCGAAGGCATTGCCAGAGGCGTGGACATGTTCGACTGCGTAATGCCGACCAGAAACGGCCGCAACGGAATGCTGTTCACCTGGAACGGCATCATGAACATGCGCAACAAGAAGTGGGAGAATGATTTCTCGCTCATTGACCCGGAAGGCGCGTCTTTCGTGGACAGAACCTACACCAAGGCATATCTGAGGCATCTTTTCGTGGCAGGAGAAATGTTTGCGGCAATGATTGCGAGCGAGCACAACCTGGCATTCTACCTGGACCTTGTGAAGCAGGCGCGCGCCCATATCCTCGCAGGCGACTTCAAGGCATGGAAAGACGTTACGGTTAAAAGGATAATGACAAGACTTTAGTTGACTATGTTTCCCAAAAAACTGGATGTATATATCACGAAGAAGTTTATGCTGACCTTCTTCATCGCGATCCTCCTTATAATCGGAATAGTGATCATCTTCGACATAAGTGAGAAAATCGATGATTTCGTGGCCAAGCAGGCTCCTCTGAAGGAAATCATCTTCAGCTATTACGTGAATTTCGTCCCGTATTTCATGAATATGTTCAGCCCTCTGTTCGTGTTCATTACGGTCATATTCTTCACATCCAGAATGGCGGCCAACTCGGAAATCATCGCCATCCTTTCCTGCGGAATCAGTTTCCACCGGATGATGCTGCCGTATATTTTTTCCGCATCTGTCATCGCGCTGCTGTCGTTGGGCCTGAACCTTTTCGTCATACCGCGGGCCAATGCCGAGAGGCACGTCTTTGAGGCGGAATATACGAAGAAGAAAGCGCAGAAAATGGAGAGGAACATCCATTACCAGATAGCGCCTGGACAATTCGTATATGTGGAACAGTTCAGCAAATACAACAATACGGCGTACAAGTTCACACTCGAGACCATCGAGAACAACCAGCTGGTTTCCAAGGTCTCAGCGGAGCGTGCAGTGTGGGACGCCTCCATCGGCGGATGGACATTGAAAAAATACTTCATCCGCGAATACAATGAAGCCGGACTCGAAGACAAGGTCAGATGCGGCGAACATCTCGACACCGTCATCAGCCTCACTGTGGATGACTTTTTCCGCAAGAAGAACACCGTCGAGGACCTGCCGTTCGAGCAGCTGAACGAGCTGATAAGTGTCCAGAAACTACGTGGCGACCCGAATGTGAAATACTCATTGATAGAAAAGCATACACGTTTTTCACTTCCTTTCTCCGCATTCATATTGACCATTATGGGCGTGGCATTGTCCTCAAGAAAGAAGAGGGGAGGCATCGGGTGGAACCTTGCGATAGGCATCGCCCTGAGTTTCTCGTACATTCTGTTCATGAGGTTCAGCCAGATGTTTGTATATACGGGGCTTATGCCGCCGTGGCTTGCGATCTGGCTCCCGAACATGATATTCGCGGTGATTGCCGGCGTCCTGTACAGGATAGCGCCTAAATAATCTGAAAATGTTCTTGATAAATAGCATATAACCAATTCAATATCATTATCATGGCGGAACACACACTCTCCCCGATGAAGCGCACAATTGTGGGCGTCCAATTCATGTTTGTGGCATTCGGCTCCACAGTCCTTGTGCCGATCCTGTGTCATCTCGACCCTGCTATCGCATTGCTTGCGGCAGGTCTCGGCACACTCCTCTTTCACGCGGTAACAGGCGGAAAAGTACCTATCTATTTGGGCAGCAGCTTTGCATTCATTGCCCCGATTATCAAGGCGACAGAACTTTACGGCCTTCCGGGAATGTTCTGCGGACTTATGGCAGTCGGTGTCGTATATATGCTTATGAGCCTGCTGGTCAAGGCATTCGGTATCAGCTTCATCAAGAAACTCTTCCCGCCTATCGTGATCGGACCTGTAATTATTCTCATCGGACTCTCGCTTGCCGGCTCAGGCGTCAATATGGCAAAGTCCAACTGGATATTGGCACTCATATCATTGGCAGTTGCAGTAATAGCGTCAATCTGGGGTAAAGGTATCGTGAAACTTATTCCGGTAGTGTTCGGTGCAGTCGCCGGATATATCGTTTCCCTGATTTTCTATAGAAGTTCAATGGACTTCACCCCGGTAGCCGAAGCCTCCTGGTTCGCATTGCCGAAAATCGCGCACATGACATTCTCCTGGCAGGCAATCCTCTTTATGGCACCGGTTGCAATCGCACCTATCATCGAACACATCGGCGACATGTACGCCATCAGCTCCATTGCAGGAAAAGACTTCGTGAAAGATCCAGGTCTGCACAGGACATTGCTCGGAGACGGACTTTCATGCTGTCTTGCAGCGTTCCTCGGTGGCGCCCCTGTAACTACATATTCAGAAGTCACCGGCGCGGTTTCCCTTACGAAAGTCACTGACCCTTCGGTACTTAGAATTGCAGGTGTCTCGGCAGTCGTACTTGCCCTCATCGGTAAAGTGGGCGCTGTAATCCAGACCATCCCGCAGGCCGTTCTCGGCGGCATCATGCTGCTTCTTTTCGGCAGCATAGCATCAGTCGGAGTAAGCAATATGATAGAATCCCGAATCAATATGGGGTCCACCCGAAACCTCATTATCGCATCATTGATATTGACCATAGGCATCGGTGGCGCTGTCATCGATTTCGGAACATTCTCATTGGCAGGAATCGGTCTTGCGTCCATCGTGGGCGTGATCCTGAACCTCGTGCTTCCTCACGACAAAAAAGAACCGGAATATCTCGAGAAATAATGAAAGTAAAGATCGTAAACAAATCCAAGAATCCTTCACCTGCATATGCGACACCGCTTTCAGCAGGAATGGACATCAGAGCTGACATCAATGAGCCTATAACATTGGAACCGCTCCACAGACAGCTCATACCGACAGGCCTGTATATTGCTCTGCCTGAAGGGTTTGAATGTCAGGCAAGACCTCGCAGCGGACTGGCTGTGAAACATGGCATTACTGTCCTCAATACCCCGGGTACCATCGACGCGGACTATCGCGGAGAACTGAAAATCCTCCTCGTGAACCTGTCTGACGCGCCGTTCGTAATCGAGCCGGGCGAGCGTATCGCACAGCTTGTCGTGGCTAAACACGAGCACGTGGACTGGGAAGAAGTGGAAGTCCTGGATGAGACAGAAAGAGGCGAAGGTGGTTTTGGAAGTACTGGTGTAAAGTAATGGATATCAAAGAATTATATTCAATATTCGTTAAATGTGGCTCGGTTGCGACAGACAGCCGGGCCATACATGGCGGAGAACTTTTCTTCGCATTGAAAGGCGAAAATTTCGACGGAAACGAATATGCGGTCAAGGCACTTGAGGCCGGAGCCGCTTATGCCGTGGTCAATGCAGATGCTCCAGTTGCAGGGAAGGCAGACTGCTTCCCTTCAGAAAACGGAGGCAGCCGCATCATCAAGGTGGATGACACATTGGCACAGTTGCAGGCACTTGCCCGCTATCATCGTGAAAATGTTCTCGGCGAAGGCAACCATCTGACAGTCATAGGAATAACCGGGACGAACGGCAAGACCACCACTAAGGAACTGCTCAGGACCGTCCTCTCTGCTGGTCTCCGGACAGTCGCCACAGAAGGTAATCTGAACAATGACATAGGCGTCCCGCTTTCTTTGCTGAAAATCACGCCTGACACTCAGATTGCCATTATCGAAATGGGCGCAAGCCATCCGGACGACATCGCCAAACTCGTGAAGGTCAGCGAACCCGACTACGGCATCATCACCAACGTCGGCAAGGCCCACCTGCTCGGCTTCGGCAGCTTCGAAGGCGTCAAGAAAGCCAAAGGCCGCCTCTACGATTATGTCAATGAATTCGGCAAGGCTGTTTTTGTCAATCAGGATGACGAAGTCCTCAGGTCAATGTGTGCTGAGCGTGAAGGGCTGTCGATTGTCCCTTATGGCCTGAACACTGACGGATGCACCATTCTCGAGACCACGTCTGAATCTCCGTTCCTGAGGATAAAACTGTCTGACGGCAAGGTTATAAATACTTCATTGATAGGTAATTATAATTCGGCCAATGTTCTGGCAGCCCTCTGTGTCGGCAAATTCTTCGGCATCAGCGAGGACAAGGCATTGGCGGCAATCGCATCATACCGTCCTTCAAACAGCCGCTCACAGATGGTCCGCACCGAGCGCAACTCCCTGATCGTCGATGCCTATAACGCCAACCCTTCCAGCATGCGCGCAGCATTGATGAACTTCTTCAGTATCAATGCCACACCTAAGGCAGTGTTGCTCGGAGATATGCGCGAACTTGGCGACGGCTCCGTGAATGAGCATAAGGAGATTTTGAAACTCCTGTCTGGAGCCGGCATTGACCGTATATATCTTGTAGGGGAAGAATTCCGTAAAGCATTGGAAGACAGTGCGAAACCGGCAAACGTAAGCTGGTTCGCCACTTCAGCTGAGCTTGCTGATGAACTCGCGCACAACCCGTTTTCAGGATATACCGCCCTCGTCAAGGGATCGAGAGGAATCCAGATGGAAAAGACTATTCCTTCGTTGTAGTAGGAGCGTCCTTTGTAGAAGTACCGATGGCTGCCGGCCGTTTTTTGTCAATGAATCTGGCGAAGAACCACCTGGCGGCTATTGCTATGATTGAACCGTAGGAGCAGCCTATGACAGCGCCGACAATGACGTCTCCGAGATAATGCTTTCCTACGAATATCCTGCTGATGGACAGCAATGTAGCCCATATCAGTATCCACGTGATGTAGGCCCTGTAGGTATGCGTCTTGTCGTAGCGGAACAGTACGGATGAGCACAGGGCGAAGCCGAATGCATTGGCAGCGTGAGCGGAAAAGAAACCGTAGAAGTTGCCTCTGGTTTCCAGGACGTGCAGTCCTCCGAAAATCATCCTTGAACTGTAGCACGGACGAAGTCTTGCCACGGAATATTTCAGGAGATTGGAAGTCTGGTCGCAGGCAAGAAGCGTAAGCCCCATGCATGCAATGGCGATAAGGCCCTTCTTCCACCCGAGCCTTTTCACGAAGAAAAATGCAATCAGGGCGTAGAACGGAAACCAGACGGCCCTATCAGACATGAAGATCATGAACTGGTCAGAGGCTGGATGATGAAACTTGTTGATGAACAGCGTCAGAATCTGATCCCATCTGTGCAGTATGTCCCAGAATACCAATTCCATACGTTATTCGTGCAATGCAGTCCAAAGTTCGTCCTTAAGCTCGTTCAGTCCGTCACCGGTAACAGAAGAGATGAAAACTGTCGGGATGTCTTTAGGCAATGTCCTCTTTATCTTCTTCTTGGTCTGCTCATCGATGATGTCGCACTTGGTGACAGCCAGAACCCTTTCTTTGTCAAGCAGTTCCGGATTGTACATCTTCAGCTCGTTCAGAAGAATCTTATAACCTTTTCCGATATGCTCCTCCTCGGCGGACACCATGAAAAGCAGCACGGAATTCCGCTCGATATGCCTGAGGAAACGCAGACCGATGCCCTTGCCCTCATGTGCGCCTTCGATAATGCCCGGAATATCAGCCATCACGAAAGACTTGTCATCGTGGTAGCGCACGATTCCGAGGTTCGGTTCCAATGTAGTGAACGCGTAGTTCGCGATTTTCGGCTTAGCGGATGTTATGGCCGAGAGCAATGTGGACTTTCCGGCATTCGGAAAGCCTACCAGCCCGACATCAGCAAGTATCTTCAGCTCCAATATGAACCATCCTTCCTCGCCTTCTTCGCCCGGCTGCGCATAACGCGGAGTCTGCTGGGTCGCCGACTTGAAATTGTTGTTTCCAAGTCCGCCCCTGCCGCCTTTGCAGAGAATCTTCTCCTCTCCGGGCTCCATCATGTCGAAAAGCACCTCGCCGGTCTCGCCGTCTTTCACGACCGTGCCCACAGGAACGTCCAGGATGATGTCCTGTCCCTGCTTTCCCTTGCAAAGCGCCGCGCCGCCGTGTTCGCCGTTCTCAGCCTTCACGAACTTCTTGTATTTCAGATGGATCAATGTCCAGAACTGCGGATTTGCACGCAGTATTATGTGACCGCCCCTTCCGCCGTCCCCTCCGTCAGGTCCGCCTTTCGGAACATACTTGGCCCTGTGCAGATGCACCGAACCCGGTCCGCCATGCCCTGACGCACAGAAAATCTTCACATAATCTATAAAATTGCTGTCTGCCATAATCTTTCCGTATTTCCAATAGAACGGCTGCAAAGATACGGAAAAAATCGGAAGTCATTGAAAAATCCGTCGTTTTGATTATTTTTGCAGTTCGTTTTCGCGCCTGGAATGGAGGATTGCGGAACGATAAGAATGGACTTTAAGAATGGACTTTTAAATATCAAATGCTATGGGACTTATACCTATCTACACCTGGACCAAGGGAATACGGAATTTTGATCATAGAAGAAAAGCATTCAGAAACCAGCCGTGGGCACAGGGAGTCGTCCTGCTCGCCTGCGTAGTCGTGGCCATGCTGCTGGCGAACCTCCCGTTCACCAAAGGCTTCTATCACGACTTTCTGAACTCCAGCATAACCCTGTTCCTCAGCGCCCCGTCAGGCAACGGAGTCTATTTCCCGCACGGAATGACAGTAGAAAGTTTTGTCAATGACATACTTATGACAATCTTCTTCTTCACCGTCGGCCTGGAAATCCGCAGAGAAATGAAAGTCGGCGAACTCTCCACAGTGAAGAAAGCCCTCATGCCCGTAATCGCGGCATTCGGAGGAGTCGTAGCCCCAGCATTGATATTCACACTGGTAAACCACGGCACGGCAGCCGCCTCAGGCTGGGGAATCCCTACAGCCACCGACATCGCATTTGCAGTCGGCATCCTGTCCATACTCGGCGACAGAGTACCGGTATCACTCAAAGTGTTCCTCACCGCATTGGCCATAGCCGATGACCTTATCGCTATACTGGTAGTGGCGTTATTCTACGGAGGCACTGTCCGACTGGACCTGCTCGCGATTGCAGTCGTCCTCATCTGCCTCGTCGTCCTCATGAACAAACTCGGCGAAAAACGCGTCTGGTTCTACCTCGTGCCCGCCATCATCATCTGGAGCCTCTTCTACTACGCCGGCATACATTCCACCATGTCCGGAGTAGTAATGGCCTTCCTGATACCTATGACACCGCGTTTCTCAGAAGCATACTTCCAGCGTAAACGCAAACAGTACGAAAGACGCATTGCCGAATACAGTGGCATAGAATCCACAGCTTCAGGCTTCCCTAACGGCCCTCAAAGGCATTGTCTCAGAAGACTTTCCGTCATCTCACGCGACTCCATCAGCATGAGCAGCCGACTCGAACACCTGCTCTCTCCGTGGGTGAACTTCCTCATCATGCCGATATTCGCGCTGGCCAATGCCGGAGTCGAAATCCCTGACCTGTCTTATTTCAATGTCTTCAGTTTCGATGCCGCACTCGGCGGAGTAGGAATGGGAGTTTTCCTCGGACTCCTTATCGGCAAACCGCTCGGAATCTCATTGGCAAGCTTCATCGCCATCAAACTCCGCATCGGAGAGATGCCTTCACGCGCGACTTGGAGAATGCTTTGATATGGGCAAGGTTGCAGTGCTGATGGGCTCGCTCTGTGCAGGACTCCTCGGCAGTCTGCTCATCAATATCGAGCACCGCATCGAATCCAAGAAAGCTGCTTAAACTGCTATGGGACTGCGACTTAGAATCTGAGTTCCAGCCCCATGTTCACTACGAAACAATGCGGAGACTTCACCTTCCCGGCAGGAGTGTCCGTATATCGGTGCGTCATGCGCCATACAGCATCCACTCTCACCAGACGAAAAATGTTAGTGAGTCCCACGCCCATCTCCACATAAGGCTTGTTCAGCATGTTCATGCCCGCAGGGAAAAGCATCGGCGCATTGACCGAATTCGGATTGCCGATAATGCCGTTGTTCTTCTGTGACAATGTGCCGTAGGCCGCCTTGAGCGTGAAGACCTCGCGGATTTTCGTCTTTTTCAGCAGCGGAATCTTGCCGATGAAGAACCCGCCGAAATTATGCTCCCAGAACAATGTAGTCCATGTGTCTGAAGCGAACTCATAGAACTCCATGCACGAGAACGAACTGTGGTCGAGAATATAAGTTCCGTTGCCTTCATGCAACTTCAGCATCGGATAAGGCACTGTGCCGATGATTTTTCCGGCAGAGAACTTGATCTTGGACATTCCCACCGGCGGAATCCTCAGCTTGTAATCTATGGACAGCTCACTCCTGAAATAACTGTATTCATTCTTTCCGATACCCTTCAGCGAGCCCATCAGGTCCAGCGTGAAGACAGGGTAGTCCGAATGCAGATACGACTTTTCGAACGTTCCTCTTGCCACAGTCTCGTCTTTGGAGAACCTGGCTATCACTCTCAAGTCATTGGAGCCCACGGAATTGACCCTTACGGTATCCATGGAAGATCCGTCGGCAGCAGCAACCACCCTGTCCATCGGCACGAACATATTCGAGAATATCCTCCTGAACTCCAGAGAAGTCGATGTGTTCAGCCACGGCCGGATTTCCCAGTCATAAGTCGCTGAATATTCATTGACAAGACTCCTCTTCTCGCTGCCTCTCTTGCGAAGAAGCGATGACAAGATATTCATGTCATTGAACGCATTCTTGCCCTTTCCGAGCTGCAGGATATCGTGCTTTCCGCTAATAGTCAGCTTCATGGTAGGCTGCTTGCTGAACATCCATTCCAGAGAACCTCCGCCCTTGAACTCCTTGTCCTTGAAACCATAGCCCAGATAGCCCTCAATCCTGAATTTCTTGCTCAGCTCTGATGTGGTACGCGCCCCGAACGAAACCCTGTTGCCTTCAGTGTCATTGAAACTGTACAGCCGCGAATACGGTCCGAAAGCGACGTATTTCGTCTCCAAGTAGCCGGAAACCACAGTGTTTACAATATTATATACGGTATTGTACAGCGGAACCTGCTTGATGGAGTCCACCATATTGTAGATGTTCTGCTCCTTTTGGGACAGTTTGTAAGGCCTGGCCTCGCTCCACCACGCCTCATCCTTTTTCCCCGCATCCTTCATCACGTGCACGGAAGTCGCGTGGGCCTGCTGGACCAGCTTCCTTGCCGGCTCACCCAGCACAGGATTCATATAATCTATCTGACGGTTGCCCAGGAACGACACGAACTTCGAAGAATCACTCATCGTCACGGAAAAATCCACGTACAGCTTGTCCTGCTTGTAGAACCAGAGCGAATCCCCGACCAGCTGGTCGGTACGGTCTATCACCATGTCCCTGATCCAGTTCACATTCGCCCCTTTCATCATTTTCGCATGAATCTCCCTCAGCGCGAAAGTCTCCGAGTCAATGTTCATTTCCCCGTCGAAGACCGTCGAGGACACGCCCCTGCCGGGATGGAACCTGATTTTCCAAGTCTTTCTTCCGTCAATGTTGAGGCTGTCCACCAGATAATAATTATAGTAAACGCTTCCGTTGGACGACAGCGGAGACGGAATCTGCACATTGAAGGCATTGATGAAATTGTTGTAGAAATTCGTCTTCAGGTGCATGCTGCCGGTAAACTGCGAAATGGCATTGTCCTCATTGAAACCGGAAATCCTCGTCGCCTCTATGGCTTCCTTGCTGATATCCGGAGAAATGCTGTGGTATCTCTTGGCCCGCGTCTCCGAAATCATCACCGGAAGAAAAGGCTGGCCGGAAACCACAGACGTGTCCATGTAATCGAAGATGAAGCCGAAGTTCCTGCGTATCAAACGGTTGCGTAAGTTGCGGTCAGGATTTGTCAGGTCCAGTTCCATCTTGGTGTAGATGTCGCAGGCATAGGCATCACGGCGTTCCGGGTCATTGACCTTCTTGTGCTCGTCGATCTGCTTTAGAATCCATTTCATATAGCGGTTGTCCGGCTTTACCACTGCCGCATTGAGCGAAGAAGTGACAGGATGGAGCCTGAAATCCACCTCGCTGAATGCCCTCCGGCTCACTCGTATCATCTGAGTCTCATATCCTAACAGCGCTGCGCAAAGCGTATTTGCCGTAGAATCACGTGTTTCCATCGAATAATATCCTTCCAGGTCGGTGGAAACGCCTATGGTCGTCCCATAGAAATATACGGCGGCGAAAGGTATTCCTTCACCGCTTTCCGAATCTGTCACCCTGCCCTTCACCTTGGTAGCCTGAGCTCCCGCCGAAACGGAGAAAAATATGGTCATCAAGGCCGTCAGAATAACATTTATATATATTTTTTCTCTCATTTTCTTCACACAAAAACTCTCAAATATATACAAACCTTACTAAAATACGAAACTTTCATTATCTTTGTGCGACCAAATTCGACATACATATGATTAATGTGGCTATTTTCGTGTCCGGTAGCGGAACGAACTGCGAATCCCTCATCCGTCATTTCAGCGGCTCTGATAAAGTCAAGATTTCTGTAGTCCTGAGCAACAAGGCCGACGCATATGCCCTTGTACGGGCGCAGAACCACGGGATACCCACAGTAGTCATGCCCAAGAAAGACTTCAACGACGAGTCCAAGCTGATGCCTCTGATGAAGGAATTCGGAATCGACTTCATCGTCCTCGCAGGATTTCTGCTCGTCGTACCAGATTTTCTTATCAATGCATATGACCACAGGATGATAAATCTTCACCCTGCGCTCCTGCCCAAATTCGGCGGGATCGGTATGTATGGGCATCACGTTCATGAAGCAATAAAAGCAGCCGGAGAAACCGAAACCGGAATGACCGTCCATTACGTAAGTAATACCGTGGACGGCGGTGAAATCATAGCCCAGCGCTCTACTCCGCTGACTCCTGATGATACTCCTGAAACAATAGCGGAAAAAGAACATTTGCTCGAGATGCGTTTCTTTTCAGAAATCGTGGAGTCCGTCATTTTGGGCCTCTAAACTGGTTCATTTGGGTTCATTTCTTGTCAAAAACCATCAAAACGAAAAATGTTGATATTTAAGAACTGATATAAGTAGATGGCAAGGATTACAAAGCGGCTTCTTACAGTTGCTCTTCTGATTTCGGCCCTGTTTTCGGGGCAAGTCGGAGTTTCAGCTCAAGAAGCGACAACTCTTGATACCGGGCGTTCGGTTTCTGCACGATCTGTGGAGAGACGCTTTGCGATATTTTATTGGCTGGACAGGGTCGATATCGATGAGCATTATCTAGACAACGAGTGGCAGATTGCGCAGATCCGCAAATACCTCCTTATTTCCCCTAAAATAGACAGCATCACCATTTCTTCCTATGCATCTCCTGAGGGTGTGTATGAGCGCAACGTATGGCTCGCCCGCAAGAGAGCAGAGGCTGCACGCCGTTTCATCGTGAACAATATCCCTGAAGGCTCGTCTCTGAATGGGGACAAGATTGTCCTCAGGCCGCAGAATGAGAACTGGGACGGACTCAGAGCGGAAATCGAGGCCAACTACAAGCTTCAGAACAAGGACCGCGTCCTCCGCATCCTCGATTCCAAGGTGGGCAATGACACCAAGAAATGGCGTATCCAGCATCTGGACAACGGCTACACTTGGCATTATATAATAGTGAACCACATGCCTAAACTCCGACTCGCTACCTGGATCTGCGTCTGGGTGGATCCCGAAGTTCCTGTGCTGGAAGCAGTCAGACCTGATGTCCCTCTGAAATCCGAGAGCAGCATGGCATTGATTCCTCAGACTTATGTTCCTACAGAATTTACTCCGTCCGAGGCAGGCAAACCTGCTTACGAGCGCCAGATGATACTTGCCGGCAGAACCAACCTTCTCGTTCCGGGACTCAACTTCGGCATCGAGATTCCTATCGGAAGACATATTTCCATCGGAGCCGACTACTGGTACCCTTGGTGGCTTGCCAAGAACAACAAGTACTGCGGTGAGATGCTCGGCTGGTTTATCGACGGAAAATATTGGTTTACAGGACGTAAAGGCAAATATGAATGGACACGTGCCGACAAGCTCAAAGGCCACGCGCTCGGAATCTATGCCGGCTGCGGCTACTATGACTACCAGAAGAAGATGAGCGGCTACCAGGGCGAATACATCGATTTCGGTGTGGACTACACCTTCGGCCTGCCTATCGGAAGACGCGACCACAAGTGGATGCGTATGGAATTCAATATCGGTGTCGGCTGTATGATGACACAGGCCCGTCACTACACCCCGACCCATGACTACACGCAGCTCATCAAGGACCCTGGCATCAAGCAGAAGTACTACACATTCTTCGGTCCTACCAGAGCCGGAATCTCGTTTGTCCTGCCGATCATAGTGAAACATAAAGTGAAAGGAGGCGAGCGATGAAAAAGATAATGATACTTGCACTCGCATTGACAGTGCTCTTCTCGGCCCCTTCCTGCAAGAGGCGTCCGCTCAGCGATGCTGACTATAATGTCAATGTCGTGTTCAACATAGACCAGGACATCTTGAACGGTCCGGAAATCCTCCTCAGGGAGGCCAGGTGTCAGTGCTGCCGGGAAGGTCCTATGACGTGTTGGCCTACAACTTCGGTACGCAGGTCACCTTCATCCAGAACGAAAACAACTTCGGCCGCATCAGCGCCACGACCAACCAGATTGCCGACTCGTTCAAGAGTAAGCTCAAGAGCCGAGGTACACGAAGCCCCGGCGACGAAACAGAAGAAACCATCGTTTACGACCCTGATCACCTCTTCGTAGGCCGTCTGATGAATGTGGACATGCCTGCCCGTTCGGTGGAGTCTCCGGAAGTGACATTGACAATAGACTGTCAGACAGTCGTGCAGTCGTGGATACTTTGCGTGAACAAGATCAAGGGTGCCCAGTATGTGGGTTCCATCTCGGCCGTCATCACCGGCCTGTCGCAGTACCACAGGCTCGGTCAGGGAAACCGCTCCGAAGAAGTCGCGTCAGTGTTTTTCGATGTCCGGAACTTGGACAGAGACGGATTTCTCGATGCCAGGTTCAATACCTTCGGGCGGTCTCCTAAGCGTGGCGAACGGCAGATCCTGTCCCTCGTCATCACCGACGTCGCAGGTAAAGGATATATTTTCAATGTGGACATCTCCGACCAGTTTATCGACAATCCGCGCCAGTATATCCTCGTGAACACTGACGATATCGAGATCCCTGAGCCAGAACACAAGGAAGGAGGCGGACTTGCGCCGTCAGTGGATGAATGGAAAGACATCAATACGAACATAAACATTTAAATTTTCTTAATACTGTATTAAAAATGAAAAAAATCATTTCAATCGTGCTTGGAGTTGCCGCACTGGCAGCCTGCACCAAAACATCAGTAAGCTATGAGCAGCCTGGTGAAATCGCTCTTGCTCCTGTAACAAGAGCCAATATGACTAAAGCTGCCATTACCGGAACAACATTCCCTACCACCAACGACATGGGAGTTTATGCTTTCTATAACGCTGGCAAACTTGCTGGTACTCCGAAAGCTGAATTTCTTGCCGGTTCAGCTGCTTATCTGGACAATGTGTTATTTGAGAACAGAACAGGTAAAAATGTCTGGGGCGGTCATACAAGTTATTATTGGCCAAAGACCGGTTCCCTTGTATTTGCAGCTTACTCGCCAAAGACAGCGGGCCTTGCTTATTCTGCTGGCGAAGATAAGTTCTCTAAAGCTGATTATGTTCAGAGTACAGATCTTGCTAATACTGTGGACCTTCTCTGGAGTCCTATGACAGCTACTTCTCATGACAAGGGTACTGGCGCCGTTACAATGACATTCTACCATGCTATGTCTTGGGTTACCGTTCAGGCAGTAGCTGCAAATACCGATTCTGAAGGCAAGTTCAAAGTCAAATCAGTTAAATTGAACGGTATCGTAAATAAAGGCTCATTTGAGACTACTGCAGATGATATTGATTGGACTCTTTCTCCAGCTGCTGCTGCACTCGTAAAAGTAGACACGGAGGGGTAGAAAAAGATTGAATGAGTTATCTTTGTAGTTGAGTTCAGGTCGTTGGGCCTGGAGGGAGGGGCG
>QWCB01001911.1_pt1 | contig 39582 bp, 29 predicted proteins | sample 1972511 | NCBI WGS metagenome assembly QWCB01 (sample SAMN09866719, study PRJNA288562) | Human gut metagenome isolate term5_stool, whole genome shotgun sequencing... | isolation source: gut | host: Homo sapiens | place: USA: California | reverse complement strand
AATGTTAAGCAAGTCAAGGCCAAGATACTTCTTAATGTCAGATAATGTATCTATGGTGAAATTACGATTACCAGAAAGCCACTCTGAGATTTCCGACTCGCTCCTGCCGGTCATCTCTGCAAATCTCTTCTGCGAGATACCTTTTGCTTTCAGAGTGTCGGCGATTTTGACGGCAACAAGCATACGGTCCCTTGTCCGACGAAGTTTGTCTTCGTCGAGGTTATTCTTAATTCTTGTCAGGCTTGCTGAGGGTTTTCTTCTTGTTGTCATATTTCTAATTCAATAAATTCTGATATATCGAGATTTCCATCATCCTTAACTTTGAGATCCTTTTCTATTATCGCTTTATTTATACAGGCTGCAATCTTTTTCATTTCTTGAGCCTTAGAATCTAAAAATGGATCTTCTTGATAAGCTCTTATATCTGGCGGTTTATATCCCCCAGAACCTATAAAAATACACGCGTTATCATATCTAAGGCAATACAAACGCATCCGATTATAACTAAGAGCAACAACCCCATCCCCTGGTGCGCCCTCATTTAACTTGAAAAAATGTGCTCTACAGCCTGTGTCATTTCCCATAATATGAAGTTTTGATGCCATCTCTTCCAAATCCGCTTGATGTTCCTTTTCATTATCCTCGAAGAAATGATCCATCAAGGTCATATCGTCATCTTCGTACATAATAGAATAAATCTGAGCCTTTTGTCCAGAGAATTCTTCTATGTTGACGATGTCGAACTTCATATTGATTTACACATTACGTTCCAAATTGTGCGCAAAATTAGCGAATAATCAGGATATATCCAAACTTTTTCAAATTTTCCCAACATTCTCCTATCAATTCTTTGATTGATCCATTAATCTATGGATGAAAGCTCTGCCATGGAGAATGCCCCAAACATCGCCTGTCCACCACAAAATCCGGAGAGGCAGGGCTGAATTCGCTATGCGCCGGGCTCAGGATGTACTATGAGCACACGGCCCCCTATATGAAAAAGATGCGCAGCCTTTTAGAAGCGGGAAAGCCGGCCGCAGACATTATGGCCGGAGCATTATAACCCGCTCTCTTCCACGTATTTGCCCTTCTTGCGCCAATGCGCGAAGCCATAGGCTGCAGAAAGCGTATAGAACAGATACAGGGCAGCCATCCAGTAGAGACCCTGGCAGCCGCACATCACGACATACATCAGGTCCGCCACTATCCACAGCAGCCATTGTTCTTTGTAAGAGCGTATCAGCCACCAGGTCGCAATCAGGCTCAGGACCGTAATAGCAGCATCGAGGGATGACATCGGATCGCCGAGAGCCCTGAGGACACATATCAATGCCGCAGTGCCGACCGCCTGCAGCAATACGCTGACAGCCAATACTTTCAATGATATTTTACGCAAATGTATCTGCTGCGCGTCACCAGCAATGGAATCCGAATCCCGGCGCCAGCTGATGAAGCCCCAGACCGCTGTAACCACGTAATATACGTTCAATGCCGATGATGCATAAAGTCCCTGACGGCAGAACAGCACCACAGAGGCGATTCCTGTCAATATCTGCACGCCCCACATATAATTGCTCTGTCTGATTTCGAGGATAATGAAAAGTATTCCAGTTATCAGAGTGAATATTTCTATAGCATTGTCCATAATTCCGCGTATTTGGGAGTGCAAATGTACGTAAAAATGAGTTATCTTTGTCAGGATACGAAACAATGATTGATATGAAAGACGCGATAACCGAAAAGGGAAAATGGAAAGTTCTCAAGAGCGAATATCTGTTCCGCCGTCCGTGGCTGACAGTCAGAAAGGACTGCGTGGAGCTCCCTGACGGAAGGCAAAACCCTGAGTTCTACGTACTTGAATATCCCGATTGGGTCAATGTAATCGCATTGACCGATGACGGCAAATTCATTTTCGAAAGGCAGTACCGCCACGGCCTCGGCAAGACCTGCTATGAGATTCCAGCCGGCGTTATCGAACCGGGGGAAAGCCCCATGGAGGCTGCAAAACGCGAACTGATGGAGGAAACCGGCTATGGCGAAGGTGAGTGGTCCGAGTTCATGACCATCTCCGCAAACCCCAGCACCACCGACAACCTTTCGCATTGTTTCCTGGCAAAAGGCGTCAAGAAAACAGGCTCTCAGCACCTTGACAGCACAGAAGACCTCGAAGTCGTGCTCCTGAACGAAGCCGACGTCCGAGATCTCCTCATCAATGACCAGCTCAAGCAGGCCCTCATGGCCGCTCCCCTCTGGAAATATTTTTATCTGAAGAAATAGTCCGCCGGACAACAGTATAACAGTATATACATCCGACTGACAACAGCATATATTAAAAAGGCATTGGAACAGATGGGGCGGAGCGCACTCTTTTTGGAGCGTAGCCACGCTGTTCCAATGCCGATTCAATAAGAAAATATTTGTCCGGAATGTCTCGACTACTTATAAAGGAAGGCGAAGTGACCGGGGATGTTGCCAGTGCGGACAGACCATTTGAGTTTGCCGGCATTGGTATAGCAGAAGAGCTTGCCGCTGGCGGTGAAGTCCGGTGAATCAGCTATGTAGATGTCGCCATTGGACGGATTTACTGATATCGCGTACGGAGCCTTGACAGAAGTATCGGAACCATCTGTGATAATCTTGTCAGATGACACCGCACCCGTATTCACATTGACCTTGGCATATGAATAAGTAGCCTTATAGTTCGCATCATATGCAGTACCAATGAGATACAGTTCCCCCTTGTAATAAGCTATAGAAGAAACCGGAAAATCAATCGACGATGCAAGAGCATATTTGCCGTCCTTCGCTTTCAGGCAACTGAGTTTGCCGCTGAAAGAAGACACCCAGAGATTGCCGTTCTCATCCTCCAGCATTTTCTGCAGATTCGGAACTACCTCGATAGTGTAATCCACAGACATTGACGCCAGATCCACGACAGAAACCGTATTGTCATATCCAGCACGAGAGCCGCCTGAATTGGCCACATAAGCCTTTCCGCCCTTGATTACAAGCTGTTCAGGCTGGTATCCCACAGACACTTCCCCGGTAATCTTGTAAGTATTCAGGTCAATGCGATAGACAGCGCCCTTCTGGTCAGGCGTCTCCAAAGGCTTCAATGCAACATAAGAAGTCACATAGGCACAGTCCCCGTCAAAAGCGATCGAGCGGCAGTTGGGAATATCCACCTTGGCAATGCGCTTCACCGAATTGGCTCCGAGGATTTCCACTTTATGGGAATTGTTCACCACGACGAACAGCTTGCCGTCATAGACCTGCACATCATTTCCTGCATCACCAAGACCCTTCACGACATCCGGATTGTAATCAGTATAGATATCCCTGATATAAGACGAAGTGCGGAAATTGAAAAAGTCCAGCTGAGCCTTGTTGCTGCCAAAGTTGCCTTCATTGAGCACATAAAGTCCAACAGGATTCGCTCCTGGTTCCGCCGGAGTATCCACGATTTCATAATCAGACGGCGTAATGTCAGTTCCAGGATAAACCGGAACCTCGTCCTTGCGGCAGGCAGTAGCGGCCGCAACAGCAAAAGTCAGCACCAATGCCGCCCTGCCAAAAAAGTCAAATTTAGTCTTCATACGTATAAATAAGTTTAAAACAATTCATAACCAACTGTTAATCTGAAGTTTATCCCAGGCATAGGATAATTCAGCACAACCTCGTAATCCTGATTGAACACATTGTTCACTTCCGCAGTGATTTTCAGGACATTGGCCTTCAGCCTCATCTTCTTCTGCAGCGACAGGTCACTCGTGTACCACGGCTGGAGATAGTTCTTCCGGGTATTTTCCTTGTGGCTGTACCGCCCTCCTGTGTACAGGAAACTGTAGTTCAGACTCCACCCCGAGTACTCCGCGGACAAAACCGCAGAACCGCTGTGCTCAGGAGCGTACGGAATCTGATTCTTGTAGTAGAACGTGGTCTTGTCCGTAATGTCTATCGCCTTCTGGAACGTGTACTGCAGCCTTGCGGCCAATCTTAGCTTAGATATATCTACGGCCACGTCAGCGGACACATCCACCCCACGGATGTCCACCTTTCCGAGATTCAGCATTGTCCAGCGGAACTGCTGCCCGTTGGGATAAGCTATTATCTTGTCCTTCACCATGTTCCAATATGCATCGGCAGACAGGTGGACGGTGCAGAAAGAGAACCGGTCTGAATACTCGGTCCCCAGATCCGTCTGGACTGTGCTCTCCGGCTTAAGCAGAGCATTTGCAGAATTCGTATAATAGAGGTCATTGAACGTCGGCATCCGGAATGAGCGTTTGGAGAACGCCCTTATATACAACTCCTTACTCCTCAAGAGCTTATATGACACATAGAATGCCGGGGACAGTTCCGAACGCTTGTCATTGACATTATCAAATTCCCTGGACTTGTCGCTGACGAACTGGCCGAATGCGCTTCCCTGCATCTTCAGCCTTCCGAAGTCGAACGAGGCGGCGAGCGAGACCATATTGGTCAGCCTGTATGGGCGGGGAAAAACCGCATTTCCTGACATGTAATTCGCGACATCCAGGCTGTTCCACTGGAAGTCATAGGACAATGAAACATCCATCCGGCTGAACGCCTGCCACATATTCGCAGTCGAGAAATACAGTTCATTCTGGCGATATGTGTTGGTGACATGCAATGAACGGCTGTCCTTGTCTTCGTAGAAAGTGTAGTCGTAGGCATATCTGGCATTGAACATTGACCTGAATTTCCGGCTCCAGACATTCACTGCCCTGCCCTGCACGAAGAAATTGTCATCACGCATACGCTCTCCGTTACGGAAGACATTGCTCACGATGGCACCGGGCACTCCCCTGTCCGAATGGTAGTTATAGGCACGGACAGACCAGTTGCCGGTCTTGGTCTTGCCATAGAGGGCTGCTTCAGAGCGGACAGAAAAGATGTCCCCGTTGTGCCTGACAGCCGTAGTATCATAAGATAGGCGGCCGAGCTGGTCATATCCGCGGCACCTGAACCGATAACGCCCGGAAGCATTGGTCAGACCGGACGAAACGGTAAGCGAAATGTTGTCCGAAAGACGGAATGCGACTGACGCAGAGGGATTCAGCAGGCCGAAGGAGCCTGTTTTCAATGTAGCCTTTACATTGACTTTGCGCCCTTCTGAAAATACCGGACGGGCAGACTGGAGATAGATGGACGAGGATGCGCCGAAATCCTTGGCAGGCTGGAAAATATCACTTTTCTGGCCGTTGTATAGCGAGATTTCGCCTATTTCGTCGAGGGAAAAGCGGCCGAGGTCCACCTGACCGTTCTGCGCGTTGCCGATCTGGAGCCCATCATAGAAAACAGCCGTATGGGCGGCACCCAACGATCTGACATTCACGGTCTTGAGTCCTGCGACTCCTCCATAGTCCTTCAGCTGGACACCGGAAAAATAGCGCACCGCGTCAGCGACAGACAGGCTGTTCAGCCTTTCCAGTTCGTCTCCTGTCAATGTCTGGGCGGGTATGGTCTCACGATATTTCGGCAAGGCCGGTGCTGCCACAATCACCGATTCCTTCAAGAGACGTACCGTATCTGCCTTTTCAGGCATGGATACGACAGGCTCCTGCGCCGCGACTGTAATACAGAACGTGCACAAGGCTGAAAGACATGATGAGATTCTGTTCATCGGTGACCTGACTATTCTACAAAACATCACCGATTCCGCGCCAGAAAAGGCAGCAGACATACAGAGCAACATGCGGACCGCTCACACACTCCGCACCGATGCACCAGCCGCCCGTCCTCCGCAGGCGGAACCGATGTAACAATATGCAAAGAGGCATTCTGACTTGTCTTCCGGAAAGACTTACAGTAGCGGGAACTGCCACGGATTCACACCGTGTTTCCCTCCCACGGACAGGATTTCTGTCAATGAACCTGCGGCACTGCTGTCCGCAAGGCTTTGCATACAGACTGCGAATATAGTAAAAAAACAGGCAGGATTGAAGTCCCGCCATAAAAAAACGGATGGCTTAAGTCAACAGACTCGAGCCATCCGCTATAAGAAACGTCAATCAAGACTTATTTTGCAATCTCAGAGTACTTTTCGTACTTTGTCTGATTCTCGGCAGATTCCTCACGGAAACGGTAGAATGCATTCTTGAGGTAAGAAGCAATACCTGCCTTGATGTTGGCATCCTTGGTGATTTCGAAGGCTTTCTCGAACGGAGCGATACAAGACTTCAGACTTTCCTCGAATTCCTTTACCAGTGCCATATATTTGGCATCGTCGATTTCCTCCTGAGCCTTGGTCTGGAGCTCGATTGCCCGGTTGTAGAACATTGTGCCTTCGCCGATGAAGCCATATTCATATTCAGGATTGATCTTGGCGCACTCTTCATAAGCTACTACAGCCTTGTCGATCTGACCGAGCTGTGCACGGATGTTACCCTCAACATAGAAGAGAGAAGCATTGTTAGGCTCGTTTGCCTTAGCCTTGTCGAGAAGACCGAAGAGAGTCTCAGGATCCTCGTTGTTCTTCAGATAGTAGTTGATGAGACCGATGAGAATGCTCTGGCTCTGAGGAAATTTGCTGAAACCTTCCTCGAGGTATTTCTTGGTGTTCAATGTGTCCACCTCAGCGAGTCTTGCGAAAACTTCACCACCTTCGTAGTAGTAACCGAGGTCATAGCATCTCTTGAAGAATTTGAGCGCTCTCTCGTTGTCCTTGGCAGCCATTGCGGTGAAACCGGCATTGTAGATGACGCTTGTATCAATCTTTGAAAGCGGAGCAAGTGCCTCTACATCAGCAGCTTTCTCGAAGAGTTTGCTGGCTGTGGCAACATCGCCGAATGTGTATTTGTTGAAAGCCTCAGTAACATATTTCTGGCCGATGTAGTCAAATGCAGCAGCCACATCCTTGTCCTTGGCATGCTTCTCATCGAGCTCATAAGCTTTCTGATATGCTTTGACAGCTCTTTCGAGTGCATCTTCATAAACCGGCTTGGTCACCTCGATGATGACGAGCTGTCCGTTCTGGTTGAAATAAAGATTCTTGTCAGCATACACGTCCTTGGTGTATCTCTCGTTATTGACAGTAACCTCCTCTGATGAAACCGGTTTCTCTGAACCCATCATGAGAGTAAGCTCTGTCTTGTTTGAACCAGGAAGGATGTTTCCTGTAGGAGCGTCATAGGCCTTTACATATTCCTGACCGAGCTTCAGCCAGGTAGCTGTCTTCACAGCCTTCTTGACATTCTGTGTTGCAGCTTCTGCAGCTTCTACAGCCTTCTTGACGTCAGCAGCAGATTTTACTTGTGCATCAGCCACCTGAATAGCGGCGAACATCGCCAATGCGAGAAGAATTTTTTTCATATCTGATATTTTTTCAATGTTAGTATTCAACTATTCAGCAGATTCCGGTGCAGACTCCGGAGCATTTCCCTCCCCGGTCTGTCCTTCATTCTGTTCCGGAACATCTTCCTCATCGCTCTTCGCAACTACTGACACGGAAGCGATGGAGTCATTGTCCCTGATGTTTATAAGTTTCACACCCTGGGTATTACGTCCTGCAAGTTTGATATCGGAAACCGCCATCCTTATGATGAGCGCGCTCTGAGTGATGATCAGCAGGTCATTCTCTTCCGTCACATTCTTCAGAGCCACCAGTTTGCCTGTCTTGTCGGTGATGTTCATCGTGCGTACACCCTTGCTGCCACGGCTCGTCTTGCGGTACTCTTCGAAGTCCGTACGCTTTCCAAGACCTTTCTCGCCAATCACAAGAAGCGTATGCGCTGAAGCATCCTCAGCCTCAGGTTCATAGCATACCATACCGATAACATAGTCATCCTCATCAAGATTGATGCCACGCACTCCGGTAGCTGTCCTGCCGAGAGGTCTTGCATCTGACTCATCGAATCTTACGCATCGTCCGTTACGGCTGGCGATTAGCACTTCCGACTTGCCGTCCGTGAGGATAGCCTCGAGCAACTCGTCTCCTTCGCGGATATTGACGGCATTGACACCTTTCTGGCGCGGTCTCGAGTAAGCTTCGAGAGAGGTCTTCTTGATGATGCCCTCCTTGGTCGCGAGAATGATGTAGTGATTGTTGATATACTCCTCGTCCGTCAATGTAGGTACATTGATGATGGCCTTGATCTTGTCATCCGGAATGCTGAGAACGTTCTGGATGGCGCGGCCCTTGGATGAACGGGAGCCCTCAGGAACTTCGTAAACCTTCAGCCAGAAGCATCTGCCCTGCTCAGTAAAGAAGAGCATCGTGCTGTGCATATTGGCCACGTACAGGTGCTCGATGAAATCCTCATCCCTTGTAGCGCTGCCCTTCATGCCTACGCCTCCGCGGTTCTGGGTCTTGTACTCTGCAAGCGGAGTCCTCTTTATATATCCGAAGTGGGAAATCGTAATCACCTCATCATCATCGGCATAGAAGTCCTCAGGATTGAACTCTTCCGCGTTAGGTACGATTTCAGACCTTCTCTTGTCGCCGTATTTGGCTTTGAGTTCCTGGGTTTCGCTCTTGATGATGTCCATCTGCATTGCAGGATTTGCGAGTACGTCATTGCACCATGCAATGAATTTCTCCAGTTCGTCGTACTCTGCCTGGAGTTTCTCTCTTTCGAGTCCGGTGAGCTGACGGAGCTTCATCTCCACGATGGCTGTCGCCTGTGCATCGGAGAATGCAAATGTGCTGATCAATGTAGATTTGGCCTCTTCTACAGTCTTGGATGCCCTGATGATTCTGATGATCTCGTCGATAACGTCGATGGCCTTGATGAGACCTTCCAGGATATGGGCTCTCTTCTGGGCTTTTTCCAGGTCGAACTTGGTCCTTCTGACTACGACTTCATGCCTGAAGTCCACGAACACCTTTATTATATCCTTGAGGCTCAATGTCCTTGGACGGCCCTTGACGAGTGCCACATTGTTTATGGCGAAACTTGACTGGAGAGGAGTGTATTTGAACAGCGTGTTCAGGACGACATTGGAATTGGCGCCCTGTTTCACTCTGAAAATCACTCTCACGCCTTCGCGGGAAGTCTCGTCATTCATATATGTAATGCCCTCGATCTTCTTGTCATCGACCATCTGGCCGATTCTCTCGAGCATCTCCTTCTTGTTCACCATGTACGGAATCTCGGTGACAACGATGGTCTCACGGCCGTTGTTGTCCACTTCAATCTCCGTTTTCGCGCGCATGACCACTCTTCCTCGGCCTGTCTCATAAGCTTCCCTGATGCCCTGGATGCCCTGGATGATACCTCCGGTAGGGAAATCAGGACCTTTGATGTAGTGCATCAGGCCGTCAGTGTCAATGTCAGGATTGTCAATGTATGCGCAGATGGCATCGCAGCACTCGCCCAAGTTATGAGGGGCCATGTTGGTAGCCATACCTACCGCAATACCTGCGGAACCGTTCAGAAGCAGGAGCGGCGCCTTGGTAGGCAGAACCGTAGGCTCCAGAATCGTATCATCGAAGTTCAGCTGGAAATCGACTGTGTCCTTCTCCATATCGCCGAGGACATCGTTCGCCAATTTTTCGAGTTTCGCCTCGGTATATCGCATTGCAGCGACAGGGTCACCGTCCATTGAACCGAAGTTACCCTGACCGAATACAAGCGGGTATCTCTGGTTCCAGTCCTGGGCCAAACGGGCCATGGCGTCATAGACACTTGAGTCTCCGTGCGGATGGAACTTACCGAGCACCTCACCGACGATTCTCGCAGATTTCTTGGTCTGTCCCGAGTAGTCCAGTCCCAGTCCTTCCATTCCGAACAGCACACGGCGCTGCACAGGTTTCAGTCCGTCTCTCGCGTCAGGAAGCGCTCTGGAAACAATTACCGACATTGAATAGTCAATGTAGGCAGACCTCATCTCCTCATCAATGTTCACCTCTTCGATGATGCCCTTCATTCCTGTTCCCTCTTCCTGCGGTTCAACAGAATTCTTATTCTCCTCCATATTATCCATTTTTTCTACAAAAATTTCTTACTTGTCAATGCTTCTTGAACATAATGCCACGCTCTCCGCATTGTACTCTATAAAACGTACAAAATTACAAAATTTTTATCACCGAAACAAACTTGAATTTATACTAACATCCCTTTAGGGCCATTTTTTTGGTTTATCAGCATAAAGGATATATTTTTGCATAAGAAGTATTTTAGAAATGCAGATGGAAATAAAAATATCGGACGAACTGAACACCATTATCGGGTACGCCAGAGAGGAGGCTCTCCGGACCGGAAGTTACGGAATCGGCCCTGACCACCTTTTCCTGGGCATCATCCGGCATGCGGACAATGACGCCTGCAGGGCATTGACAGGTCTGGGGGCAGATACGGACTCGATGAAAAAGTTCATTGACAGCCGCATATTCACCAACGAGCAGATTCCATATTCGGAAATGGAGAACATCACGTTCTCCAGGGCATCGCAGAACATACTGAGCATCACCATACTTGAGTCCACAAAACTCAAGAGCAGGGAGGCCACGCCTCAGCATCTGCTTCTCGCATTGTGCAGGACCACAAGCTGTTACGGCTCGACATACTTGAGGAATATCGGCATTGACTATGGCCGCATCCTTACCTATATGTCGAAGAACGGGATGCTGGACAGACAGAGCGAGACCAGTGACGACGGCGATGAGGTCAATGATATTGAGCAGGCCCCGAAAAAGGAACAGGTAAACGACATTTGCGAATTCGGCATTGACCTGACAAAAGCGGCGGCCGAAGGCAAGCTGGATCCTGTGGTGGGACGCGACAGGGAGATTTCGAGGCTGATCGAGATTCTCGGCAGGAGAAAGAAGAACAATCCTATGCTCATCGGCGAGCCGGGCGTCGGGAAGTCCGCGATTGTGGAAGGCATTGCCCTGAGGATTGCAGAAGGCTCTATATCAAGTGTTTTGGCGAAAAAGCGGATCATTTCATTGGATATCGCGTCCGTGGTGGCGGGAACCAAATACCGCGGCGATTTCGAGCAGCGTGTGAAGTCCATCATCAAGGCAGCAAGCAGTGACCCGGACATTATCCTGTTCATCGACGAGTTCCATACGATTGTCGGTGCGGGAGGAGGTCAGGGCAGTCTTGATGCGGCCAATATGCTCAAGCCTGCGCTTGCAAGGGGGGAAATCCAATGTATCGGTGCCACGACCATGGACGAGTTCACCAAAATCGTGGAGAAGGACGGGGCGCTCGACAGGCGTTTCCAGAAAATCGTCGTGGAGCCTACTGACCTGAAAGAGTCGGTGTCCATTCTCCAGCATTTGAAGCCGAACTATGAGGAATACCACGGAATTCGCTATACCGATGAGGCGATTGAGGCTTGCGTGAGGCTGACTGACAGATATATTCCGGACCAGCAGCTGCCGGACAAGGCTATTGATGCGATGGATGAGGCCGGGTCAATGATAAGGCTGCGCTGCGGTTCCGCGAAAAAGTCAGCCAAAAGAGTCGAAGGCATTGTCAATGAGGAGGATATCGCTACTGTGGTATCCAAGATGACCGGGATTCCTGTAAATAAGGTGGCCGAATCTGAGGGGCACAGGATACTGAAAATGAAGGAACGGCTGAAGAGCCGGATCATCGGACAGGATGAGGCTATCGGTACGGTTGTCGGCGCCATCCAGCGCAACCGTGCAGGTCTGAAGGACCCTGACAGACCTATCGGTTCGTTCCTCTTCTTCGGCCCTACCGGTGTGGGAAAGACGGAACTTGCCAAGTGCATCGCAGAGTATCTTTTTGATTCTCAGGACAATATGGTGAGGATTGACATGAGTGAATATATGGAGAAGTTCACCGTGTCCAGACTGATCGGTGCGCCTCCGGGCTATGTGGGCTATGAGGAAGGCGGCCAGCTGAGCGAAAAGGTGCGCAGAAAGCCTTATTGCGTGGTGCTGCTGGATGAAATCGAGAAAGCGCACCCGGACATATTCAATCTGCTGCTGCAGGTGCTCGATGACGGCCGCCTGACAGACAGTGAGGGCAGGACTGTAAGTTTCAAGAATACCATAGTGATAATGACTTCCAATGTCGGCAGCCGTGACATCCAGGAATATGGCAAGGGCGTGGGATTCAGCACGATAGGACGGAATGTCTCCGTAAACAGGCAGCTGGTATTGGAGAAGGCCGTGAAGAAGGCGTTCCCGCCGGAGTTTCTCAACCGCGTGGACGAGAAGATTTTCTTCCGGGAGCTGGAGAAGGAGGACATCTTCAGGATTATCGACATTGAACTGAATGATTTGAAGAAGAGGGCCGAGGAGGCGGGCTACCGGATCAATGTCACTCCTTCTGCCAAGAAGTTCATTGCCGAAGAGGGTTTCGACCCGAATTATGGAGCACGGCCGCTCAAACGTGCCGTGGTGAAATATATCGAAGACCCTGTGTCTGAATTCATTATCGCGGACAGGGCGCTTGGCGTCAAGAAAAACGGACTGACTGGCATCAGAGTGAGTCTCAATGCGAAAAAAGACGGGACTGCAGCTGAACGCCAGCCTAACAAAAAGTAGAATTATGACAAAACTTGTTATTTTCGATCTGGACGGGACTTTGCTGAACACCGTAGAGGATCTCGGCAATGCCACGAACTTCGCGCTGAAGGAGTGCGGTTTCGCGGAAAGGCCTGTCAATGACTATTATACGCTCTGTGGCAGAGGCATCTACAATCTGTTCAGGGGCGCGGTGCCGCAGGGGCAGGACAATGAGGAGAACATCCGGAAGATGGCTTCATATTTTCTCTCGTACTACGACGCGCACATGTGCGACTGCACCAGGCCATACCCCGGCATTGTCGGGATGCTGAAGAAGATTACGGATGCGGGTGTCATCCCTGCATTGGCCTCGAACAAATATCAGGAGGGCGCGGAGAAGCTTATCCGTCACTTTTTCAGCGAGTTCCGGTTCGTCAAGGTGCTGGGCCAGAGAGAGGGACAGCCGATAAAACCGGACCCGGCAATCGTGCATCAGATAATGGCGGAGGTTCCCGGTATCGGGCTCGACCAGGTGGTGTATGTCGGTGATTCTGATGTGGATATGCAGACCGGGGCCAATGCTGCCGTGCGTACTGTGGGTGTCACTTGGGGTTTCCGCTCGAGAGAGGAACTGGAAAACGGGCATCCGTGGAAAATCGCGTCGTCTGCGGAAGAGCTGGCCGATTACATTCTGGAATAAGCCGATTGCATTCTGCAACAAGCGGATTACATTCTGCAATAACTGGATTGCGTTCTGTAACAACTGGATTGCGTTCTGCAATAACTGGCTCAGCGGATTTTTGGATAACGGGCTTTTTTTGTATATTAGCAGATTATAGCGCCGCCGAGGGGCGGTCATTGTTCAACTATTAAAACGATAAAGATATGAGAATACCAGAATCAGAACTTATAATCAATGATGACGGTTCAGTGTTTCACATTCATCTGAAACCTGAAGAGCTTGCCGACAAGGTGATTCTTGTAGGCGACCCTGGCCGTGTGGATATGGTCGGTGAATTCCTCGAGGAGAAGGAGTTCAGGCACGAGTCCAGAGAGTTTGTTTCCATCACAGGAAAATATCACGGGGAGCGCATCACGGTGCTGTCCACCGGTATCGGAACTGACAATATCGACATTGTCCTGACGGAACTTGACGCATTGGCGAATGTTGATTTCAAGACCCGTGAGGTAAAGCCTGAGCACAGGACGCTTACTCTGCTGCGAATCGGCACGAGCGGAGCCATCCAGCCTGACATTCCTATCGGCTCATTCATATTCTCCGAGATATCAGTCGGTTGCGACGGTCTGCTGAACTGGTACGCCGACAGGGACAAGATCAATATTTCTGAAATGGAGGATGCGTTCAAGGTGCACACACACTGGAACAGCTACCTCGGCTCTCCATATTTCGTGAAGGCCGGCGACAAGCTTATCGAGGCATTCAAAGACTGCACTGTCAGAGGCGTAACTATCTCAGCTCAAGGTTTCTACGGCCCTCAAGGAAGAGTGGTGAGACTGCCATTGGCAATGCCTGACATGCTCGATACTTTCGAGTCGTTCAGATTCGGCGATTACCGCATCACGAACTTCGAGATGGAGAGTTCTGCCGTAGCAGGTCTTGCCGCACATCTTGGTCATCAGGCCGGCACTGTCTGCTGCGCCATCGCCAACAGATACCTCAAGAACAGCAATCCTGACTACAAGCCACAGGTAAGAAAGCTGGTTGAGCTCGCCTTAGGCAAGATGGCCGCCATCAAATAGCCTGCACGCCTGTTGTGCGAGCTGCTTGGAGGTGCGCGTGAACGATCGGGACGCGGGAGAGAGGACGACACGAGGCGCACCATGTAAAACATTAAGTATCAATAACATAGCTATTTTCAGAGTTATCAAAATTCCAACTCTGAAAATGGCTTAATCGTTGATATTCAGGGAGTTGCGCGATGCACGTGCTGTGCCAGAATCAGTGCCAAGACGTAACCGCGGAGACGCTTACCGATTATCGGGCGGAACGGGTGTTGAGTCTCTTGCCGTTTTTGTCCCAAGTATAGATCCAGTTGCCGTTGCGGGAGGTGAATGTATTGCCGGCAACACCAATGACATCTCCTACTGTGCTGGAACTCATTGTCTTGTATCTCTTTCCTTCCGCATCGTACAGATAGATCCAGTTGCCATTGCGAGACACAAAGAAAGTGGAACTGTAGCCGAGAACATCTCCTACACTGTTTGCGCTGAGGGTCTGGTACTTTTTCCCTGATTCGTTGTACATATATACCCATGATCCGTCGCGTTCTACGCGAGAAATCTTGTGAGAGCCGGCCAATATCGCAAGGCTCAGAACCGCAATTGTCAAATACTTCATCATAGCGTCAGAAAGTTATTATGCATTATTTCCCTGTCAAGTGAAGGAATTTCAGAACTTGTTTTCTCGGAGGATTCAGAATTCCATAGATACGTAAGGTGATGGTCTTGATATCTTCATCGGTCAGATTGTCAATCGTCTGGCAATCTGAGTTGTAGCCAAGTTGCTTCATGATATCAAGCATTTTTACGTATTTGGAATAATCTTCATAATCCTCGTTCAAATCATATTCGGAACCCTGAGTTGATTCGATGAGCGATAAGGCGCTTTCCCAATCACTGAAGCAGGATTTCATCGAATTATAGTTCAGGAAGTTGTATCTCGATACGATATAGTCGTGAATCTGCTGCAATTCGCTTTCTTCCAGATTGCAGAATAAGTTTTCCAGCATCGTGTAGTTCAAAGGCTGGTTGCAGGAATACCTATGTTCGATAAGGTCAATGCAATGCTTAAGTTTTTTACGACAGTGCCGCTTCATAATAACATCGGAGAATGGGTTTGGCCTGTCTTTATATGCCAATAGATTCCAGCGATATGTCAATGCGTTTCTGCACAATGATCCGGCTACCGGATTGTTGCAGATATATATGATGCAGCCGCGTAATTTTTTCAATGTGTCCTTCGCGGCCCACCCTGTCGGAGTGGTAAACAATCTTCCGTTGCGACCATACCTCAAATTGTATTGACGAGTAAATTCTTTTTTGAATTCTGCTATTGCCTTCAGTGTATGACTGCAACTCTTAACTTTAACAAGCAGATGGAAATGATTGAACATCAGGCAGAATGAGATCACATCCAGGTCATACTTCCTGACAATGCAGCTCAATGATGTCAGAAAAACAAGTTTGTCCTCTGTCCTATAAAAAATGCCTTGTCCGTCAATGGCCTTGGAATAGAAATGAATCGGCACATCTGCCGGATAAACAGTCTTTGTCATGTGGTCTTCAATGTTTTAGTTTTCTTCGAATTTACAAAACTGCTCGCCATTGAGCAAATATTTTTTGGGTTTACGGGTCTTTTTGCGGATTCGGCGGCGTGGAGCGCCGATGGGTGGTGAGAGTGGAGAGCCGGTGAGCAGCGTGATTTGGAGAGTCGGTGAGTGGCGAGCGTGAAGATTGAGCGTTTTGTGTTATGTGGAAGGCTATGTGATTGATTTATGCGATACATTTTGGCGCACCCTGTAAAACATTAAGCATCAGCAATATAGCCATTTTCAGAGTTACCAAAATCCTAACTCTGAAAATGGCTTAATTGCTAATAATCAGCGAGTCACGCAGTGCGCATGCTGTGCCAGAATCAGCTGTTTCTTTTGTTTCCATGTTGATCTGTTCTTGACATTCCATGGGCAAAAGTACGGAACCGCTAAAAACGCGTCAATACGTAACCGCGGAGACGCTTACTAATGTTCAACATCGTTCTTCAGGACTAGACATGCAGTAGATTCTCACGGGAGCGGAGTACGTCAATACGCAAGCGCGGAGACGCTTACCGGAGCGTAGATCATTTGTACAAATCGCCGAGAGTGCGGAGGGTGTTGTCAATCGGGACTGACGGGTCATCCATACGGATGTCGGCGCTGCGGCCGGTTTTCTTTATCACTGACTGCTCGAGAAATATGAGTTGCTCCGGGAAAGTGTGATACATCAGGTCCGCGATGTCGTGGGTGTGGTCCTTGTAACGCACGATGGTGTAAGGATAACCCTTGGCATCCAGCCTCTTGGCTATTTTGGAAGAACCGAAGAGACCGATGTTGAACAGCTGGATAGACTTGTAGGTCACCACCCTGTCCTTGGTTCCGTGCAGAAGAAGCTGAGGAGCAGGAGCATCGGCATATTTCACCTTGCCATGTGTGGAATAAATCGCTCCGGAGAATGAAATCACGCCGGCATATTTGAAACCTTCAGGCATTTCGGAAGCAAGAGACGAATGGTTGCACAGTTCGTACTCTGTCTGGAGAGCGATTATCGCACCTGCGGAAGAACCGGAAAGCACCAGGTTGTCTGGACTTACACCGAACTTGTCAGCATTTTTCACAATGAAGGATGTAGCTGAGAACATATCCTCAACGCCTATCTCGACTGCCCTTCTGACAGCGCCTATCATCTTGACACCCTTGGCATTGACACCCTTCAGGCCGAGACGGTAATCAATGGAAAATACCGGATAGCCATTGTCATTCAGGAGTTTGATCCACTGCTGGTAATGAGGCTTGTCCCTATGGCCACCTATGAATCCGCCACCGAAAGCAAAGATGATGGCCGGCTTCTGTTTGCCGTCAATCTCCGTATAACTGCCTTTAGAAGCAGGATAGAAATCCAGGAACAGATCACAGGTGTCCCGGCCGGCGAATTTATATGTGGCAGCAGGCGAAGCCAACTCCACTCCGGAAACCGTCCATTTGTTTGACCTTGCGGAAAGAGGCATTGACACTGAAGCAAGCACCAATGCAATAAAGATTATTCTTACAATCGACTTTTTCATATCATATAAATCTAAAAGTTATTCAAATCTATTTTCCACCCCCATTAGAGCCACACGAAGCAGGTTTACCCCTTACTGTCACCGACCAGCCGTTTTATCGCCTTCACGTTGGAGAAGAAATGGACGGCGATAACCCTCGCGACCGTGTAGGCCGGAATCGCCACTAGCATTCCGAAGACACCAGCCAAGTTGCCGGCAATAAGGAGCACGATGAAAATCTCCAGAGGACTCGCCTTGATGCTGGTGGAATATATCAGCGGCTGGAAAAGGAAATTGTCCACCAGCTGAGTCACGATGAAGATCGCCAGGAGCAATGCTATGAACGCCCAGAAATGCACCTCCACACCGACAGCGCTGAATTTCAGCACCGTGGCAAGTATCGTTCCGAGCACAGTGCCCACAAGCGGTCCCACATAAGGAATTATGTTCATTATGCCGGTGATAAATGCGATACTTACTGCAGCATTGAAGCCGATACGGGCAAATGCCCAGAGGCCCAGGAAGTTAAGCAGAGCTACGCCGAGCACCTCTATCAGCAGACCGACGAAATATCTCGACAGAAGATGTTCGATATCACCGATGGCGTCTATCACTTTGGACTCGATGCTGTCAGGCACCATTGATCCGACAATTTTTCTGAACAACATAGGATCTTTCGTAAAAAAGAATGAAATGAACACGACAGAGAAAATGGCCACGCCGATGGATACGAATACTGAGGCCACCGATTCTATCAGGCCCGGGATGGAGTTCAGGTCAAACACGCTGCTGATGAACTTTCCGATGGAATTCTCCACTCTGAAATCCGGTCCCAACTGAGGGAGATGCGATATCAGCCAGGCATTTGTCCCATCGACGAACGAAGTGAACGCCGCCACCGGCAACGAATAGTCCGAAGCAGAAAGGTTCACTGTGATTTTCTGCACAATGCTGACCACAATAGGGATGACCTGGACAAAGATGAACAGGAACACCAGCATAATCAGACACAGCGACAGGACCGCCGCGAGCCATTGCGGAAGCTGCCTGCCTTTGATTCTGATGCCGCTCAGAAACTTCATGACCGGTTTCGACAGCAGAGACATATCGGGACAATCTGTCCACTCCCCTTTCATTTTCCATAGCCCAAAGTTAGTTTTTTAATTGTGATTTTCCTATCTTCGCAGTCCGCTATCGCAGCGGCTGAATTCAGAATGAAAGTTCAATAAAACAAACTACCAAGATTATGTGGCAGAGAATACAAACATTATACCTTGCTGTATCAACAATATTGATGGCCTTTATGTTATTCAGTGTCAAGGCAGTAACCGTCGCAGGCGACGGCACGGTGATGGAAACGTACAAATACCTTACATACATTCCGTATGCGGTTCTCATCATCATCATCCTGCTGCTTAACGTGTTGGCTCTGACCACATACAAAATCAGAGTGTTCCAGTACAGGACCACCGTTCTCGTGGCATTGATAACACTCGGACTTCAAATCTGGCTCGGCATAGAATTCTTCGTGAACCTGAGTTCAGGCGATGACAGCGCGAGAATGATATACAAGTTGAATGTGGTATTCCCTATCGTATGCGTCATCTTGGATGTGCTCGCCGCACGTGGAATACTTGCGGACCAGCTGCTTGTAGAAAGCACATACAGACTCAGGACCGACAAGAAAAACAGGAAGAAGCGCTCTTGACGCCTCTTCCTTCATGACTTACGATTGGGATTCCTCTGATTCCTGGACTTTCATATGGCCCAGGACATTGCCGAGATACGTTTTCGTGATGGTCAGCGGCGGAATCATATCATTGTCCAGATCGAGTTCATAGCCGTCCTTCTCTTTACGGAGGACCTTGACCTTGTCCATATTGACAATATACTTCCTGTGGCAACGCACGAGGCTGCTGCCCTTGAAGCTTTCCTCGACCGTCTTCAGGCGGCATCTGAGCATGTATTTCTTCATTTCGCCCTTGCTGTCGGTGTACCATACCACGATGTAATTGTCATCCGACTCTATATAGTAGAGGTTGGAAAGCCGGAGCGACAGCTTCAGGACTCCGCTGTTGTCGAACAATGTGATTTTCTGCTCGTCTTTCGGCAGAATAGGCTCATCTGACACCACATTGGCATAGTTCATAAGCCTGATAGTATTGTTCTTGTCAATGATGGCGAAATACATGCCTGCTATAATATAAGGTATGATCAATGACACGAAACAGTACAGGAATGCATTCAGGAATATGTCCACGAATGACGTATCCGCCAGTTCAATGATGCCGAGGTCATCTCCCTTCACGGAAAAAAGCGCATACAAAAGACATATCACCACGACTTCCGCCAAATTCCAGAGCACATACTCCAGATAATTCATATCCTGCATCCTGGTCGCATACATCAGGCGCTTGCTGAAAATTATGACGAAGAGACCGATTACAAAAAAAGCGGCTGTGAACAGGAAAGCCTGCGAGGCACCCAGTTCAAACCACACATTATGCGAAAAAGGAATACTCACCAGCATAAAGACCAGTGAGAAAAAGGCCGTGAATGTAACTGTAGCTATCAGCTGATATTTCTGCCTGAAATAAGCGGGCAATCTATATTTGTCTGACATACTTCATTTTCTATTGCGTCTTGTAAAGGTACAAAATTCCTCAGATTTCTCCAAAGTCCGGCATTTTCAACAAAATTCAGCATGGATTTCACCACTTATTTTGGAATCTCGCCAAAATCCTGCTGCATAGCAGGCAGTTCACCACATTCATTTCAGCATTGGGATAATAAGGAATATCTTTGCACCGGTATAAAATTAGCGAATCTGAAATATTTTAGACAGTATGAAACTTATCGGAACAGGAAGCGCACTTCCGAAAAAGAAAGTGACCAATGCGATGTTGTCGGAGTTCCTCGACACAAGTGATGAGTGGATAATTCCGCGTACCGGCATCAGAAGCAGGCACGTGATCAGCGATGAGAACCTGGAGGACCTCGGGGCCGAGGCGGCATCCAGAGCTCTCGAAATGGCCGGCCTCAAACCGGAGGATATAGATTATTTCATCTGCTCCAATGTCGTGAACGAGTATATGACACCGGGGCTCAGCTGCATCATTTCCGAGAAAATCGGATTGACCTGCCCCTGCATTGACATAAATTGCGCGTGTCCCGGATTCATCTATGCGATGGACATTGCCGAATGCAGGTTTGAAGCCGGAAAGGCGGAGAACGTGCTCATCGTCTGCGCAGAAGAGCCGACCAGGATGACTGACTGGAAAGACAGGGCGACCTGCGTACTGTTCGGCGACGGTGCCGGAGCTGCCGTATTCACCAAAGGAGACAATCTCAAGGGCATCAGACTGCATTCCCAGCCTGCTCCTGACAAGATTTGGGAAAAACGGGTTCTCGAACCGACACCATATGTCACCAAGGAAGAAACCTGCGCACCTCTGCAGATGAAGGGCAAGGAAGTGTTCAAGTTTGCGGTCAATGCCTCCACGACAGAAGTGGAAGCGCTGCTGTCCGAACTTGGAATGAGCAAGAGCCAGGTGAACTACTATATGGTGCACCAGGCCAACCAGAGGATTATCGATGCCATCAAGAAATATCTGGAAGAGCCGGATGAGAAATTCCCGGCAAACATTTCGGACCACGGAAACTCTTCTTCCGCGTCCTGCGCCATACTTTTGGACGAATGCAACCGCCGCGGAATGTTCCAAAAGGGAGATATTCTGGTCTTCAGCGCGTTTGGTGCAGGCCTGCTGTCCGGTGTTGCGGTACTTGAATGGTAAAAATTGCTATATTTGCAGGATAGAACATTATAATTATCAAGAATATGATCAAAAGTCCTATTTGTGATATTCTCGGAATAAAATATCCATTATTCCAGGGAGGCATGGCATGGATTGCCGATGCAAATCTCGCCGCTGCTGTTTCAAATGCAGGTGGACTCGGCCTCATCTCTTCCATAAATTTCGGAACTGAGGCTGTCAGAGCAGAGATCAGAAAATGCAGAACATTGACAGACAAACCATTCGGAGTAAACATCATGCTTGCGGCACCGAACGCTGCGGAAGTGGCCGACATGGTGATTGAAGAAGGTGTGAAAATCCTTACTACCGGTGCAGGCTCACCTGCCGCATATATGGAAAAATGGAAGGCTGCAGGAATCAAGGTCATTCCTGTAGTGGCTTCTGTCGCCTATGCATTGAAAATGCAGGAACTCGGCGCTACGGCTGTAGTGGCTGAAGGCGCTGAATCTGGCGGACACGTAGGTGACAACCACACGATGGCCCTTGTACCTCAAGTCATTGACGCACTTGACATTCCGGTACTTGCGGCAGGCGGAATTTTCGACGGACGCGGTGCGGCTGCGGCATTTATGCTCGGTGCTGTGGGCGTGCAGGTCGGAACCCGTTTCCTCATCGCTGACGAGTGCCTCATCCATGAAAACTACAAGGAGAAGCTTCTGAAGGCTTCCGACGTGAGCACAATGGTTACCGGAAAGTCAATGGGTGATGCAGTGCGCTGTCTCAAGACTCCGTTCTCCAAGAAGTTCTTCAAGATGGAGTACGACCCTGCCGTTCCAAAGGAGGAAGTTCTCGTTTTCGGCAAGGGAGCAATGCGCAAGGCAGTATTTGACGGAGACAATATGGGCAGCTACCTCGCCGGGGAAGTTGCCGGAATGATTCATAAAAAAGAAAGCGCCAAGGATATCGTGGAAGATATTATGGGCGGAGCTGAGAAGCTTCTGAAAAACGCCCCGTCGCTTGTAAAATAAAACAACAGATATGACAAAAAGAGTAGTAATAACAGGTATGGGCGTCGTTTCCCCGATCGGAAATGATGTAAACACATTCTGGAACAACCTTGTGAACGGAGTATGCGGAATCGACTACATAGAAGAATTCCCGACTGAAAATCTTCCGGTGAAAATCGCCGGCAAGGTCAAGAATTTCCATCCGGAAGAATACGGTATGGACAAGCCGTTCATCAGAAAACAGGACCTCTTCACACAGTTCGGCGTGGCAGCAGCTTATCAGGCAATGCAGCAGGCTGGTCTGGTGACAGAAGGCGAAGACAAGAACATTGATCCGTTCAGACTCGGAGTCTATGTAGGCTCAGGCATCGGCGGATTCGAAATCCAGTACAGAGAGACTGCCAAGATGATTGACGACCCGTCAGGACAGTGGGTTTCCCCGCTCTTCATCCCGACGATGATTTCCAACATTGCAGCAGGACACATTGCGACAAAACATCACGCAGAAGGCCCTTGTATCGACGTAGTTACGGCTTGCGCCACTTCTACGAACAATATCGGTGAGGCATTCAGGGCTATCCGCCACGGTTATGCTGACGCCATCATCGCAGGAGGCTGTGAGAATGCGACAATTCCTCTCGGAATTGCCGGCTTTGCCAATGCAAAGGCACTTTCAATGGGTGACGGTGCAGGAATCCTGGTTCTTGAGGAACTCGAGCACGCCAAGAAGCGCGGCGCCCACATCATCGCTGAGATGGTCGGCTACGGCAACACCTGCGACGCTTACCATCCTACAGCTCCAAGACCTGACGGAACGACTCAGGCAAGATGTATCGAGCTCGCATTGGAGGAAGCCGGCTTCGACAAGGAGAAGGACAACATGTACATCAATGCCCATGGCACCGGAACCAAACTGAACGATGTGGCTGAGACCAAAGCATACAAGGTTGCGCTCGGCGACTATGCATACAAGGCTCACATCAGCTCCATCAAGTCAATGACGGGACACATGTTCGGAGCAGCCGGAGCTGCAGAGGCCATCACTACCGTCCTGGCTCTGATCAATGGTATTGTACCTCCTACCATCAATCTCGATACTCCTGACCCTGAATGCGATCTTGACTACACGCCGAACACGGCTGTCAAGACTGACCTCACCATCGGCATCTCCGACTCTTTCGGTTTCGGCGGACACGATGCGTGTGTGGCATTCAGAAAGTACGAGGACTAAAAACAGACGACTAAAAACCTAAATTTATAATGAACAAGGAAGATATTAAAAAGTTCCTGCCCCACAGGGAGCCGATGCTCCTCATAGATGAGGCCGTAGTGGACGAGAACAATATAGCCCATTGCAAATACACCATCAAGGAAGACGAGTTCTTCACAAGAGGACATTTTCCGGGCAATCCGATTGTCCCTGGTGTAATTCAGTGCGAGATCATGGCTCAGAGCTGCGCCATACTGGTAAAGGACGATATTCCTGGTCATCTTACACTGTACGCCGGACTTGACAAGGTCAGATTCAAAAATCCTGTAAAGCCTGGTGACGTATGTGAAATCACGGCGAGGCTGATAGAAAAGAGAGGTTCTCTGTATTTCTGCAGTGCCAAACTTGAAGTCGGAGGCAAGCTCTGCTGCAAGGGCGAACTCACTTTCGCGCTGATACCGAAGGAATAATCAGATATCATAACTTATGGAAGTCTCACAATCCGGGTTTTCGGGTTGTGAGATTTTTTAATTTATTGATAGTGAAAGCAAAAAAAATCATATATTTGTAATTGGTTAAAACGATACAGGACGACATATACACCAATAACACTGAACTGACATTCTGATCATCACACTAATCCAATAACATTATGAGCCTATTATCCAGACTATTGCTGACGATTGCGACTCTGACTTCATGCGTGACAATATCGTTCGCGCAAGGACAGGCCCCAATCGGCAAGGACTTGACTGTGACAGTTAAGGTCACAGACAAGACGGGCGCTATGCCGGGAGCAAGCGTACTCGTAAAAGGGACTACCAACGGACAGATTACCGGCCCGGACGGTACTGCCACACTCTCCAATGTACCTGCGGACGCGACACTGGTCGTATCTTTCGTAGGGTATCAGGACGTTGAACTCCACGTAAACGGAAAGACTTCACTCAATGCGCTGCTCAAAGACGACTCACTCGCATTGAACGAAATCGTGGTCGTGGGTTACGGCACACAGAAAAAGGCCAACCTCACGGGAGCCGTGGATCAGGTCGGAGCCGAGACATTCGATGGCAGGGCCAATGCCAACATCACCCAAATGCTTCAGGGACAGGTGCCTAACCTCAACCTCAAGTTCACCGACGGAAGACCTAATAGTTCTCCTTCCTACAACATCCGAGGCACCACATCCATCGGCCAGGGCGGAAGCGCTCTCGTACTTATCGACGGCGTGGAGGGCGACCCGAGCCTTCTCAACCCGAACGACATCGAGTCGGTCTCTGTCCTGAAAGACGCGGCCTCATCATCCATCTACGGTTCTCGCGCACCTTACGGAGTGGTACTCATCACCACCAAGAGCGCTACCAAAGGCAAGCCGACGATCTCCTACCAGGCTAACTTCACGGTGGAGCAGCCAACCTCGATACCTGATTACGTATCAGACGGTTACACTTGGGCAGACCATTTCTACAAGTCGTATTACAACTACAACTTCTCCAATCCATCAGGAATCAACAAGACCATGGAGTTCTCCACCGCCTGGCTCGCAGAATACAAGAAGAGAGCAGAGGCCGAGAACTACGAAGTCCTGGTAAGCGACGGAAGCATCGGAACCGCAGGACGATGGCTGTACTACCCTAAGGGAACGGACTATATAGGAATGATCTACAAAGACCACCTGTTCAGCCAGACCCATAATCTGTCAGTCTCAGGTTCTGACGACAAGTTCGACTACTACGTTTCCGGAAGATATTATGACAACAACGGTATCTTCGACTCACAGACTAACCCGGAAACCTACAAGATCCTGAACAGCCGCATGAAGATGGGATACAAGATCACGCCATGGCTGAAGATTTCCAACAACACAGACGTCTCATGGACCAAATACATCATGCCTCAGACCTACTCTGAAGGCAACGGAAACATCTGGAGAAACATCGCGGACGAAGGCCACCCTTGCTCGCCGATCTGGAACCCTGACGGCACCATGACCCACTCCGCAGTATATTCTGTCGGCGATTTCCTCTACGGACACAGCAACAGGACATACCTCAAGAGACAACTCAAGACCACGTTCTCCGCACAGGCCAAATTCTTCGAGGACAAGCTTCGTGTCAATGCAGATTTCACCTACCGCAACCACGATTTCAATACCACGGTAAAGAAAGTGAAAAGTGAATTCTCCAGATATGAAGGACAGGTGGAGACCATTTCCGGAACACAATCCTACATGAGCGAGACCCTCAGGAACTACGGCTATCTCTCTACCAATGAGTTCGTGGAATACGAGGACACCTTCGCCGGGAAACATTATTTCAAGGCATTGGTCGGCTACAACTACGAACAGCAGTATTACAAACAGACCTACGCATACAATGACGACCTCCTGACACCTGACGTGGACAACATAAATCTCGCGATGGGTATCGAGAACAAGAACGTCACAGGCGACTGGTACAAATGGCGCACAGCAGGAGCTTTCGCCCGACTGAACTACTCTTTTGACGACAGATATCTCATCGAATTGAACGGACGTTATGACGGAAGTTCCAAGTTCCCTAAGAAACAGCGTTGGGCATTCTTCCCGTCAGTATCTGTCGGCTGGAGAATCACTGAGGAGCCTTGGTTCAAGGTCAGCAAGAACGCTGTCACGAACCTGAAAGTCAGAGCATCCTACGGCTCGCTCGGAAACAGCAACGTGGGCAACTACGCTTATGACGAGACCTTCTCCTTCAGTAACGGACGTATCATCAACGGAAGCAAGGTACGTTACACGAGCGCTCCTTCACCTATCCCTGAGTCATTGACCTGGGAAACCGCACAGACTCTGGACGTCGGTCTTGACATGAGTTTCCTCAGCGGAAGGCTCTCTTTCAACGGAGACTGGTACAGCCGAAAGACATTGGACATGTACACGGTCGGACCTACTCTGCCGGACGTGTTCGGTGCAAGTTCTCCTAAGGGCAACTTCGCGGAGATGACCACCAACGGTTACGAGTTCATCATCAAATGGAATGACAGTTTCAACCTTGCAGGCAAGCCGTTCAACTACTCAGTCAGGGCATCGCTTGCAGACTATGTTTCTACCATTGACAAGTTCAACAATGCAACCAAGTCGCTTTCGACTTCTTCACTCAACACCAATTATTATGAAGGAATGCGCATAGGTGAAATCTGGGGCTTCGTTTCCAACGGTCTCTGGCAGAACCAGGCAGAAATCGATGTTGCAGAAGCCAAGGCACGTGAGGCTGGACAGAAGTACTACAACCCGCTCATGCAGACTTCCAAGACCTACAAGCTCTATCCTGGTGACATCAAGTTTGAGGACCTCAACGGCAACGGATACATCGACAGAGGCAAGAACACGGTGGATGATCCGGGCGACCGCAAGATCATCGGCAATGCAGAGCCGAGATACATCTACAGCTTCGGCTTCGACTTCGAATGGAACGGCATCACGCTCAGCGCATTCTTCCAGGGCGTCGGAAAACAGGACTGGTATCCGTCAAACGAGTCTTCGACCCTCTGGGGACAGTACAACCGTCCTTACGGCCAGATGCCTAAGTGGCATATAGGAAACTACTGGACAGAAGACAATCCTGATGCATATCTCCCGAGATACACGGGCTACTACGCTCCTTTCTACAAGGGAACCAACAATGCCAACACAAGGTATCTGATGGATGTTTCCTATATCAGACTCAAGAATATCCAGGTCGGATATACACTTCCGGAAAAATGGACAAAGGCCATCAAGATGAAGAAGATAAGCGTATTCTTCTCAGGAGAGAACCTCTGGACATGGTCACCGATGTACAGACACACGAGGGATATTGACGTTACCGCCAACATTTACGGAACCGACTCTGTTCTGGACTCCACCGGAGACGGATACAACTATCCGACAATGCGTTCCTACAGTTTCGGTATCAATCTTACATTTTAATCAGGCAAGATTATGAAAAACAATATTATAGCGCTGATTCTTTCCGCCTCAGTCCTTGTCGTTTCCTGCGACTTGGCTGAACAGCCGAAAGCCAAAGCCGGCAGAGACATGATTTTCGGTTCGGAAACCGGTCTTCTGACCTATACCAACGGGTTCTACGAGTACCTTCCGGACTATGACAATGCCCACAAGCAGAACATCACTATGGACAATGCGGCCAAAAATGCCACAGGCACATACGAAGTGGGCGCATACACTACCAACACCTCCACATCATGGAGTTGGGGCAGCATCCGCAATGTGAACTATTTCCTCAAATACAACACTTCATCCAATGTGAGCGAGCCGATCCGCAACAACTACAGCGGTATCGCCAGACTCTTCAGAGCCTACCTGTATTTCAACAAACTCGTGCAGTACGGAGAAGTTCCGTGGATCGACATTCCTCTGGAGCCGGACAGCCCTGAACTCTTCAAGACCCAGGACAGCCGTGACGTGATCATCAGCAAGATGATTGAGGATCTCGACTTCGCTGCAGCGAACATCACTGAGGACAAGATAACTCCTAACTCCAACAGAGTGAACAGGTGGACTGCATTGTTCTTCAAATCAAGGGTCTGCCTTTTCGAAGCTTCTTTCAGAAAGTATCACGCCACTGGAAGCAAGTACGGAAAGGAATACCTGAAGGACTGCAAGATCACTGCGGAAGAGCTTTACCGCCAGGCCGCCGACGCCGCTCAGGAAATCATTGAAAAAGGCCCTTACAGACTTTACACGGGAACCCCTTATGCGAACGGACGCGGCTCCTACCGTGAGCTTTTCATCAGTGACAATGCCGTTTCTCAGGAAGTTATGCTCTCCCTCGCGCTCGATCCTGTTCTTCAGCTCGGTGAGGCCAACTGGTATTACAATTCGTCCACATACGGCCCGCACCTGTGTATGACCCACGCATTTGCGAAGACCTATCTGAATCTGGACGGCACTCCTTACAATGACAAGAAGGGCGACACCTACAAGACATTTGCAGAGGAGACATCAGGAAGAGACTACCGCCTGAACCAGACCATCAGGGGTGCCGACTACACCTGCAAGGACAAGGAAGGCGTTTTCGTTCCGACTCCAGCCAATATGACAGGCCATTCGCTCACCGGCTATCAGTTCACCAAGTATGTAATGGACGATATCTCGTTCGACGGCGGAAGGACCAACTACAATGATGTCCCTATCGCACGTTATGCGGAAGTGCTTCTGAACTATGCAGAGGCCAAGGCAGAACTCGGGACATTGACCGATGCAGACTGGGAGAAGACCATCGGCGCACTGCGCGGCAGAGCAGGCATCACAGGCGGGCTGGACAAGAAACCGACCACTGCTGACCCATATATGATGTCCATCTACACCGGCGTGACCGACCCGGTTATACTTGAAATCAGACGCGAACGCGAAATCGAATTGATACTCGAAGGGCTCAGGCTCAATGACCTGAAACGCTGGGCTTGCGGAAAGCTCTGGGAGACAGCGGCCTGGGACGGCATCTATATTCCTGCGCTCAACACGCCTCTCGACCTCAACGGTGACGGTACCAATGATGTTTTCGTGACTGAGGACAGCAAGTACAGCGGACCTTACAAGAGCATTGCCATGTACACGGGCGACAATCTGAAGGTGGTCAAACTCGCTGACGACACCAAGGGCGGATACCGTCTCAATTATGAGATAAGCCGTGTCTGGAACGACAATATGTACATTTATCCGATTCCGGAAATCGTCATTCAGAAGAATCCTAACCTGAAGCAGAATCCGGGATGGGACAAATAAAGGAGCAGAGCAATGAAAACAATGAACAAGATATTGACGGCAGCTGCGGCATTGTCAATGCTGGCGGGCTGTCAGAAGAATGAAGTCAAGATACACGCTGACTTCACTACGGACAAGGACGTGTATGAGCTCTATGAGGACATCAGGCTCACCAATACGTCTTATGCCGAGAACGCATACGTGATGGCGAGCAAATGGGAGTGGGACGGCAACAAGGTATGGGGACACCAGCCTCAGGAGCCCATTTCTTTCGACAAGACGGGCGAATATGAAATCAGGCTGACCGTGGTGGCGGACGTGGACAACATTTCCGACGTCAAGGTGAAAAAGGTGAAAGTCCAGGATACGAACAAGGCTCCGGTCGCTGATTTCAGCTGGAGTCCGGAAAGCGGAATCCGTGCCGGAGATGCCGTACAGTTCACCGACAAGTCCTCCGACCCTGACGGCTCGATAGTAGCCTGGGAATGGAAATTCGGAGCCACCCCTGTCAATGAGCAGAACCCGAAATTCACTTTCGTGGAGTTCGGTGACATAGAGGTGAGCCTCACGGTTACTGACAACATGAAGAAGAAGACCACCAAGAGCGTGGTGATTCATGTGGACAAGAGCGCCTATAGTCTTGAATTGCTGTGGGCCAAGCCTTACGAGAGTGACCCTGAGGCATATATCAAGTTCTCGTCTCCGGCTGTGAGCCCGGACGGAAACACTGTCTATGCATTCTCATCAGGATATCATCTCGCAGCATTCAGCAAGGACGGCGCCTCGCTCTGGACATTCGACGCCACCGCACACAACCCGAGTCCGTACTGCAAGGACGGCACCAAGAACGGTAATTCCTGCACGCCTTCAGTGGATTCCAAGGGCAACATCTATATCGCATTGGCATATAACGAAAGGGACGCGAAGATCGTAGGCACTTACAGTTCAGGCGTTTACTCTATCGCACCGAACGGCAAACAGAACTGGTATTTCGACTACGGAAATGCGCGGTACATCGCAGTCATTCCGGTTATTTTCGAGGACCTCGGACAGGTCATCCTGACCACCAAGGCAAATCCGACAAAGACCGATTATCCGGCCATCTGGGAAGCTTACGGAGGCCAGGACAACGGACATGCCCTCAACATCGCTGACGGCTCGTTTGCGGAAAGCCTGCAGGTAAAGCAGGGCAACTATGGCGGCTCTGTCGGCTTCAAGAACGGTACTTTCATCACCCACTGCAATGACAAGTACGGTTCGAGAATCTATTTCCGCGAGGGCAGCAAATGGAAGTATTACGGCAATGCCAACAACCAGCACAACAAGGCTCTCGGATATTACAACAGCAAGACTCTGGAGACCGGCGACTCCGGCCAGATGGCCACGTCAGCTGACGGAAAGGTATATATACTCTATACCAACAGGACCAACAGAGTGAGCACAAGCAGCGTCCTCTACTGCTATGACACCAACAAGTATGTAAAGGACGACACCACCCCATTCGAGCCTGACTGGGTTACTCCAATCAACGGTAAACTTGCCAGATACAATGCCCAGGGTGTCGTCTGCGGCGCGGATGGAACAATCTATGTAACTACAGGTGTCAATGGCGATGACAAGGCAAGGGTTACTGCCGTAAGTCCTGACGGTCAGTTGAAGTGGGAATCTTTTGCTGACGGCGATATCGCAGGTTCTGCGGCTGTTGACAATGAGAATTACGTCTATTACAATGACTACACTCTCGGCAAACTCGTGAAACTCTCGCCTGTAGATGGCAATAAAGTGGCTGAAATCCAGCTTGCTACAGATATGAGGTCATCCCCTACCATCAGCATTGACGGAACCATCTACTGTACCGGCATGAAAGACGGGAAACCGACATTGTTCGCTGTCAAGGGCTCGGCGACGAGTCATGCTGCAGGCTGGTCACAGCTCGGCGGAAATCCGTCAAAGACTTGTGTGTTATACTAATATATTATTGTCCAACAATTTATGAAATACAGAATTTCATTGATCGCTCTTTCAGCCTTGCTTGCTTTTTCAGCCTGCAAGGCTGAGCCTGAGCGGCATTATGTCAAAAATGACAAAGACCAGGAGGAGGAAGTAATTCCTGAAGGGAACGGAAAGACCTTGCTTGCAGGCTCTTTCAATATCAGATACTTCAATACTACGGATACCTATCCGTGGTCTGTGAGGAAGGATGCCGTGTTCAAGTTCATTGAAACCACCAGTCCGGACTTTCTCGGTCTGCAGGAGGTCAAAGCCACTCAGTCTCAGGATTTTGCATACAAACTATCTGGCACTTACGGATATTATGACATTGACCGTGATACCGGAAAGGGCATCAGCAGCGGCTCAGGCGAAGGTATCGGAATCCTCTACAAGAAAGGCCGCTTCGAGCTGAAGGACAAGGGATTTTTCTGGCTTGCAGATACGCCGGACAAGCTTCCTGAAAAGAATGAAGACGGCACATATTCTTCATGGCACAGCGCAAAACGCAGGGTCGTGGTATGGACGAAAGTTGCGGACAAGCTTCATAACAATCAGATTGTCTGGTTCTTCGCCACTCATTTCGACCACATCAGCGTGGAAGCCAGGACGAAATCAAGTGCATTGACAATTTCAAAGATCAAGGAACTTACGGGGATTGCAGATCTGTCGAAGAGTTCCGTTCCGATTTTCCTCGTTGCGGATTTCAACTGTACGCTGAATTCTACTGAACTTGCGCCGGTCAGAGCTGCGATGGGAGATGCCAGGACATTGGCGAAGAAGACTGAAAGCGGCAATGTCAATGCCGACAGATATCACATTGCCACAGAGGATTATGGCGTGAAGTACATTTCCGACCACTACCCTATCACCTTACTCTGCTCTTACAAGTAAGTACTGAGTATTATATACCAGAAGCAGGCTTATAACGGCGGTCCTCCCCACTGACGTGGGTCCCCTCCCTATTCGGGAGCCAATGCCGCCTAATATAAGTCTGCTTCTGGTCGTATTGTTGTTTATTTACTGCAATTTTATGAAATGTCGACATAAATAACTATTTTTGCGAGAGATACGTGTATGCGTATCCGTACATATTTGATGAAAGTGTTTTCACTTTGTCCTTTCAAGGAAATCTGACAGTTTCGAAGAAAGTAAGGATAAACAGGAAACGCCCTCATCTGTATAGAGTGTCCGGGCTACGACCCCACGCTATACAGGTGTGGAGTTGTATCCATACTCTTTACTTTCGGGTTTTGTCAGAACCTCCTTGAAAAGATGTGGAAGCGGCTCCACACTTTCTTTATAACAAAAACCTCGGTCCGGGGCCTCCGAAAAACAAACACTTTAATGAATCCAACTAGGAATGATTACGTCGCGCCTGCCGTAGAGGTATTGGAGATAAGCGGCGTCGAAAGCTACTGCATCGCAGTAAGCGGTGAAAACAACCAGGGCTCTGGTGAAGATATGCCTTGGGGTTAAACGAGACTAAAATTTCAATCATCATGAAAAAGATACTGACACTAAGCATTATTACTGCTGTTTATGCACTGATGATAACATCTTGTACAGAAGAACTGACATCAAGCACAGATACTGCTCCCGTCAAAATCGAGAGTGTAACTATGCTGGCACAAGACTTCAAAATGGATGGTCCTCAATCCAAGACATCCCTTGCTATTGATGAAAAGCTCGGAGCGAAATTCTCTTGGTCCGCCGATGATATCGTGGGTGTATTTCCGGACATCAAAGAAGCTTCGCAAGTCAAGTTTCCTATAAAGGACGGCAATGTATCGGAAGGATCAGCCACATCCAGCGCTAATTTTACCGGTAACGGATGGGCCGTTATGGAGGCTAACAAATACATGTCCTACTATCCGTTCAAGCCGGACATGAATCTGCTTATGACTGCGATTCCGGTAATCTATACCGGCCAGTCACAGGTCCTGAACAACAATCCTATAAGGATTTGCCTATATGACTATATGGCAGCAGCACCGACAAAGCCCAGCCTCAATGGACATATCGGTTTCAAATTCAAGCACATGAACTCCCTGCTAGTATTGGATCTGATCGTTCCTAAACCTGGCAAGTACACAAGTTTGACGCTTACATGCGATGAGGTTCCGTTCGTTACGGAAGGAACACTAGATATCACTTCATACGACCCGGCTGTCAAAGCTACGGTAACGGACCGCAGTCTCACATTGAATCTTGGAGGCATCGACATTGATGCTAATGAAAAACTTCGCGCATTCATGATGATTGCTCCGATGAATGCGGAAGGAAAGACAATAAAGGTCCGTCTGCAGGGGCCGAATGCTGATTTCAACACTAGTTTCATCGGAAAGAATTACCTTGCCGGCCTTGCATACAAACCTGGAATCGAGGTTGTGAAAGGCGGGGATGTAATCCAACTGGAAGAAGGAACCAAGTTCAATGAAGATATAAAATCTCTTGTCAACGGCGAACACTATATCCTCGACAAAAAAGACTACAAGATAAAGAATGTCGTATTCCAGGCAAACAGCGACGGGGCCGTGCCGTCTCTTCCATATGTAGATGTCTCTTCAGCCGAATCGTCGACACCGATTTACGCGTCATGGGATGCTTCCACCGGAACTGTTTACGTCTCAAGTCCTTCGTATAAGGTATATGCGAATTCCAACGCCGGCTTCATGTTCAAGAACCTGAAATGCCTCGAAAAGGTATCGTTAGGTGATTTCTCAACAGATTACACAGAATGCCTTTGGTCACTCTTCGACGGGTGTGAACGGATACAATCTGTAGACATGAGTTCGTTCGACCTCTCATTAGTCAATAACGCCAGCGCACTGTTTGCAGGATGTGAGAACCTTACTGAAATAGCCTGGCCGAATATGACTTTCAGCAAGACTCGTCCAGTTGACGTATCAAGCATCTTTAATGGGTGCAAGCTATTGACAAACATTGATTTACACTGCTTGGACGGCTGTAAGGTCAATAACTTTTGCGAAGCATTTAGTTCTTGCAAGAATCTTAAATCTGTCGATTTAAGCAAAATTGATTTCTCTTCTTGTGGCGGATACATCGCAACTTTCAGTAATTGCTCGTCATTAATCACTCTTGATGTCAGCAATTTCGGCTGGAAAAATGTTTCCGGAGAATGCGTCTGGACGTTTCAAGGATGTACATCACTAAAAGAAATTAACCTTGGAGATTTTTATATCCCGAAAGCGAGGAGATTAGATTCTATTTTCGAAAACTGCTCTTCCTTGGAAAAGATGGATTATACCAGATTTGATATTAATGCTGAAACATATGAGAGTTTCTTCTGCGGGTGCACCTCTCTCAGGAGCATTAACGTTGATCATATGGTAACAAGTCTGACACGTAATATTCGAGGCATCTTCTGGAATTGCAAATCACTTGAAAAAATAGATTTGAGTCATTGGAATACATCGTCAGTAACAGTTATGAGTGTTTTGTTCGCTGAATGTGCAAAATTGGAAACTATCGATTTAAGTTCTTTTGAGACATATAATGTAACCGATATGGGAAGCCTCTTTAGCGGCTGCACGAATTTGAAAAAAATTACGTATGGTGATGGCTTCAATACGGAAAAAGTAACCGAAATGGAAGCGATGTTCTCCAGATGTTCTTCAATTGAAGTTATTGATGTCAGCAAGTTTTCAACTCCGAAAGTAATTCGCTTTAATGGTATGTTTGACAATTGTTCTTCTCTAAAAGAAATTATTTGGGGAAACAAATTTGATACACATTATGCTGAAGAGTTCGGGGGTATGTTCGGTGGCTGTTCTTCCCTCGAAAACCTTGATTTGTCATGGTTCAACATGTCGTCTTCAAGAAATATAAATGGAATGTTCACAGGTTGCACCAACCTGAAGAAACTGGATATCTCTTCATTTACATCCGAACATATTGAAAACAATATGATTCATTCATTATTCATGGGTTGCGACAATTTGGCAGAATTGCGGATGGGCAGTCAATTCAATCCTACAAATTTCTATCAAGCTTTTGGAGGTGTCGCTTCAAAAATTGATGGGAAATGTAATATTTACTGCTCTGAGACATTCATGAATAATTTTTCCAAAGACAGTTACGCCAGTTGGAATTTCGACCCGAAGAAGGCCACTTGGATAAACTGCGAAACAGAGGAGATAATGACCTTTCCTCAAGCCAACTAGTTAGTTTGCTTACAGCCCATACAACGGGCGCAACGCGTAACTTTCTAAATATCAACGATTAAGCCATTTTCAGAGTTGGGACCTCGATGTATTTGGGATCCATCAGTTTGATGAGGTCCTTCATGATGATGTTTACGCAGTCCTCGTGGAAGTCTCCGTGGTTTCTGAAGCTGAAAAGATAGAGCTTGAGGCTCTTGCTCTCGACCATCTTGACGTCAGGGATATAGCTGATGCGGAGCTCCGCGAAGTCCGGCTGTCCTGTAATCGGACAGAGGGTGGTGAACTCCGGGCAGTTGAAACGCACCCAGTAGTCATTGCCCTGATGCTTGTTTTCGAATGTCTCCAGTACCTCCGGAGCGTAGTCCATTCTGTATTCGGTCTTGCGGCCAAGGGACTTGAGACATTCTTGTTCTCTTTCGTTATTGTTCATAATATCAGATGTCCGCAATCTTAAACGGATTGTATGAAATGTTTTCGTCGAATGTGTCGATTCCTTCGTAGCGCTTGAGGGCTTTGACAACCTGCACGGTCACAGGAAGTATGACTATCTCGTAACATACTTTGAATGAGACCTGCGCCAGCATCATTGCTGCCAATGACTTGATGTCTGCACCCCAGAAGACAATCGGCATGAAGATCAATGAATCAAGGCATTCACCTGCTATGGAGGAGAGTATTGCCCTGACTGAGAAGCCTTTGCCTTTGGATGCTATCTTCATCTTGCTCATCACGAATGCATTCATCGTGGAGCCGGCGAGGAAGGCGAGCAATGAGGCGAAAGCTACTCGCGGTGCCATGCTGAAGACGTAATTGAAATGCTCTCCGCCGTCCCAGAAGGATGCGGCAGGCAGCCATGCGACGATCTGACCGGCCAATGCGACGAAGAAGTTCATGGCAAAGGCTGTCCAGATTACGAGTCTGGCCTTACGATAGCCCCAGACTTCTGCAAAGCAGTCGTTGAGGATGTAAGAAATAGGGAAAATGATCACTGCGCCCGGCAGTGTGATGCTACCGATAGCGAATACTTTGGTAGCGAAGAGGTTGGATGCGATGAGGCATACTGAAAAGAGTATGGCCATCAGCATGAACACTACTGATACTTTTTTGTTCATTTTTCTTGTTTTTTTAAGTGGTTTCCTAGAATACACTATATATTTTATTGGGACTCTGTCCCAAACCCTGACACTCCGTGCGGCCTTTGCGTCCTCCACGTATTTGCTGTCGCAAATACCCGGACCCGGCCGGGCATCTGATGATGCCTTTTTAATCCCCCCGGTCCCCCTTTTCAAGGGGGCGGTCAGGGCCTTCGGGCTTTCCATCGCCATGCCTTGTTAATCCCCCAGATTCCCCTATTCAAGGGGGATATCAGGATTATTCGTCGTCGCCGGCGGCTTTGAGGCGTTCGGCGTTCTCGGCTATCTGAAGCTGGTCGATACATTCTTGGATATCACCGTCCATGAAGGCCGGGAGATTGTACATTGACCAGTTGATACGGTGGTCGGTCACGCGGGACTGCGGATAATTGTACGTTCTGATTTTGGCGGAACGGTCGCCCGTCGATACCATCGTCTTACGCTTGGCTGCGATACCGTCCAGATACTTCTGGTGCTCCATATTGTACAGACGGGTACGGAGCTCTTCCAATGCCCTGTCGAAGTTCTTGAGCTGCGAACGCTCCTCCTGACATTGAACCACGATTCCTGACGGGATATGTGTCAGTCGGACAGCAGAATACGTCGTGTTCACACCCTGTCCGCCAGGACCAGAAGAACAGAAGGTATCCTTGCGGATATCATTCATATCCAAGTCAATGTCGAACTCGTCAGCCTCCGGGAAGACAGCCACAGATGCGGCAGAAGTCTGGATACGTCCCTGAGTCTCCGTCTGAGGCACCCTCTGCACACGATGCACACCGGACTCGTATTTCATTGTCCCGTAAACACCGTCAGCGCACGAAAGCTTGAACACAATCTGCTTGAAACCGCCTGAAGTGCCCGGAGCCTGGTCCGAAACCTCGAGCTTCCAGCCCTTGCGCTCAGCAAACTTCGAATACATCCTGAACAAGTCACCTGCGAATATGGCAGCCTCATCACCACCTGTACCGCCACGGATTTCGACCATCGCATTCTTGCTGTCATCAGGATCCGAAGGAATGAGAAGCAGTTTGATGTTCTGTTCCATGTCAGGAAGTTTCGGCTCAATCTCGGCAATTTCCTCTCTTGCCATCTCCTTGAGATCGTCATCCTTCTCATTGGCCATGATATCCTTGGCGGAAGCGAGTTCATCCACCATTCTCTTGTATTCCTGTCCTGCCTTGATGATAGGCTCCAGTTCCTTGTAATCCTTGTTCAGCTGAACATATTTCTTCATGTCCGACATCACAGCCGGGTCCGAAAGCTGTTCCTGAAGAGAAATGAATTTGTCCTGAAGGCTCAGGACCTTTTCCAGCAATGTATTCTTCTCTGCCATATATTGTTGTCTTCTATTTCGTATTAAACCATCAACCACATTGGTTTACAGCGCTTTGACATAGCAACGTCTGCGCATGTAAAGCTCATGTTCGTACTTGCCCCAGACGTTCACAGCACTGTTCGTCTCAATCTGAGGATTGGAAATCGCCCACATTGTCCCGACTTTCTTGTACTTTTCAGCCATCGAGCAATGGTAGATGGAGCTTACACCCTTGTTCTGCCACTGCGGCACTGCCCCGTTGAGCATAAGGTCCACACATTCATAATTGTGCATTGCCTTGAGCAGGTGGAACCAGCCGAATGGGAACAGGCGGCCTTTCGCCTTCTGCAACGCCTTCGAGATGGTCGGGAACGCGATTCCGAAAGCCACAAGTTCATTGTTCTCATCCAGGACAATGCTGCTCACCTTGTCAGAAATGAACGGCATTGACACTTTCGCCTCGTGGTCGATTTCCTTCTGCGTGAACGGAATGAAATTATAGACCGCAGCAGCAAAGCTCTCATTGTAAACCTTGAAGAAATAGTCCACCATCTTCTTGTCCTTCTTCAAGTTATCGATTTTGCCGTCGTGGAGGTTATACCTTTCCTTGAGCATTCCCGCGATTCGACTCACCTTGTCCTGAACACCCTGTGAGGCATTCATCTTGTACTGAAGCCAGTCACACTCCTTCTCGTACCCAAGAGCCGTCACCAAGTCATTGTAATACGGGAAGTTATACAGACAGTTGAACGGAGGAATGTTCTCAAAGCCCTCGACCAGCATGCCCTGCTTTCCCAAAGTATTGTAATACAATGGCCCGTGCACCTCGGTCATGCCATTCTCGCGGGCCCAGGCTTCAGCCGTTCCGAGCAGAAGACGGGCAACGTCAATGTCATTGATCGTGTCAAACCATCCGAAACGCGCTCTTTTCTTGTCATACAATTCATTGTAACGCGGATTTATCATAGCGCATATGCGCCCCACGATTTTCTTTCCGTCGAACGCCAGCCACAACTTGTGCTTGCAATAATCCAACGCAGGATCTTTCGTCAGGCTGAACACCTGATCAGAATGAAGAGCCGGAACGTATTGCTCACAATCCTTGTACAATTCGTCAGGAAACTTGATGAACTTCTTCAGCATTCTTCTCCCGACGACTTCAACTATTGTATAATTCGCCATTTTTCTGGTTTTAAGTACAGTCTGCAAATTTAGCAATAATTTTGCAGAATATAAAAAGGTTGCCACATATGGAAACTTCCGGGTGACCCGATGGAGGATCGCCCGGAAGCAATTATTTGTATTCGGTCAAAGATTATTTGGTAATCTTGATGTTGTCGAGGAAGATACGACCGGCACCACTGACCTTGAAGTTGTACTTGTTGTTGAACTTATAGACTCCTTCTGAATCCTTGGACATGACAACACGGTACATAACTACGACGAGTCTTGTCTCTGATGTCATACCCTTGACCAAGGTTCCTGAATGAGTCCATCTGTAAGTACCCTTCTCCTGAATGACAGGGAGAATGTCACTGCACTTGGTACCATTCTCGAACTCACCGTCACCCTCAATGACAACAACGATCTTGGCGTCATCGCAAGTTCCATCACCCTGACACATGGTCGCATGATCAAACTCAACAAACACATCAGAAGGAGATGTCAGTGCATTAACCTTAGGCAAACGGAGTGCATTATTAAATCCTTTTGTTCTACCAAGTTTCAGATACTGATCCTGAAGATAGATCAATTTCTCGGACGGGTTAAGGTCTTCATAACCCTGAGCCTTGAAAGCAGCCGCGAAAGATGCCTTGATTGTGGCATCAGAATATACATTCGGAGCCTCTGCATCTTTACCGGAAGAACCTACAGTATCACCTATCTTCTTTTTCTTTCCTGAGTTTGCATCATTCCAAGCTGAAACCATAGGAGCAACCCAAGAGAAATCATCTGAGAATACTACAGAA
>QWCB01000949.1_pt1 | contig 39659 bp, 50 predicted proteins | sample 1972511 | NCBI WGS metagenome assembly QWCB01 (sample SAMN09866719, study PRJNA288562) | Human gut metagenome isolate term5_stool, whole genome shotgun sequencing... | isolation source: gut | host: Homo sapiens | place: USA: California | reverse complement strand
TCCTTTTTAGCAAGTTTTTGTATCATCTGTTCCAGGTCTCTTTTGTAGTTTTCTTTCAAATCTTTTAGTCTTGAATTATCAACGTTTGCAATAGATTTCAATTCTTCTTTTATCTTCTCAATTGCTTTTTCATGTTCCTTGTATTCAGCTGGAAGTTGCTTAATTTCAGGCTCTTTTCTAGTTTCTGTGAACTCTCCCAATAAATCTAACTGTTGTCTTTTGCTTATGATTTCAGCGTTAATCTTATCAACTTCTTTTTTGACATCTTTTATACTGTCTTCTGCTGAATTAATGTTTATCTTTATACTATTTGCTTGTCTTTCAATTTCTGCTAATTTTTCAGCCTTATTTTTGTTGAAATTAGCTATAATTTCGCTTTTCTTATCCTCATCAAATTCCTTTCCACATAAAGGACAATTAAGCGATTCATTAAATTCTTTCCCATTTTCCTCTACCCATCTATTTCTTGATGCGTTCAAGTTTTCATTGTTTTTGTCGATTGATTGTTGATATATAGCTATGTTTTGTTCTTTGAGTTTCTTGTCATTTTCGTTGTTTTCAATCTCTTTTTCTAATCTTTCTTTTGTGTCATAGAAAGCTTGTTTCTTCTTTTCATAATCCGTGTTTACTCTTGAAACTTCTTGATTATTGAAATTATCAACTTCTGCTTTTATGTCACGCATCTTGTCGATATGTTCTTGTATTTCTGCGTTCTTTTTCGTTATTATCTCAACGCTATCGTTTGAATTTGATAGTGTATCGTCTATTTCTTTAATTTTTTCTTCTGTTTCTTTTTTAATCACTTCAAGCGATTCAAAATCTATATCTGACTTGCTTTTTATCAGCTCATCAATTCGAACAGGAATGTCTTCCAGATCGTCGTTAATCTTCTTCATACTTGATTTCGCCATCGCTTTTAATTCGTCTATCGTGTAGTTATCCAAATCAAGCTCTTTTAAGTCTTTGTTTGCTTTTAATATCTCATCTTTATCCACATCATCAATCAATGATAAAAGCATTGTTCTACGCTCTTTTTTATCTAAAATAGCGTTGAAATAAATTGGATTAGATAACAAGTTAAATGATTTTTCATCAATCAGACTGCCCACTCTTGCGTTGTAATCTGATTTTTTAATCGGTACAGAATTTATATAATAATCCGTCGTGTTTCCCGTGAAAGTCTCTTGTGTGCTACCTCTTTTCTTGCTCCAGATTTCTTTATACACTTTCATAAGCTCAATTTGTTGCCCGTCTGCCTCAATAATTCCAGTAACCTTACACTCAACATTATGAATAACGTCTCCATTTTCGTTTATTGGCTTGATATTGAAATCTTTTCTATTACTGCTATCTTTATCCCACAATAACCAACTGTACGCATCAAATACAGTTGTTTTTCCTGTTCCATTCTTTCCGCTTATATGTGTCGTCTTGGCGAAATCAACCACCAAATTTTTAATTCCCTTAAAGTTTTCTATTTTCAATTCTATTAATTTTATTTTCATATTTTGTCCTTTCGTGATATAATCACATTGAATAAGATTTTTTTCATAACGGCTGTGTTTGTAGTGGGACACAGTCGTTTTTCCCGTCTATAATTCCTTAACATCTGTACCTCTGTAATAACATTTACATTCATTTTCTATCCCGAATTCAGTTGCTATTTTTTCATCGAAAAACTTACCAAAATTTGTTATCACGATATGCTTAAAAAAGTTTTCAAACTCATCTGATAAGCACTCCATAGAATCTTTGTACACATCTTTCATATAGTCATCTGCTATATCGAAATCAATTGTTGCTCTAAATTTCATCTTCTTCCCACTCATCCCTTTCATTTTTTTCTACATATTTTCTGCTTTTTTCAATGTCTTTTTGTATAGTTGCTAACTCTTCTTTATAAAAACTCATATATTCTTTATCGCCACTATGCTTTATTCTATCTATAAGCTGTTTTTCTCGATACTTCAAATACTGCAAGTAATCTTCTTCGCCCCGAATAGACAAAGTCATAACAGGCTCTAAACTTGCCCTGAATACTTTATGGCAATGTGGACATTGAAATAATTCATCCGTTTCATTTCCGCTACAATCGCAAACTTCAAATAAATCTTCTGCTTCAATTTCCTTATAGCAATAAGGACAATAATCTCCGTATAAACTCATTTTCTCACTCCTTTTTTTGCCATCTTTTTGAACAATTCTGATCTGTTCATAATCTTCTCATCTCTCTTATCCGATACATCCAACGTCGCACTGCTAGCTTGTTTAACCAAATATCGTCTCTCTTTATAGTCTTTCCTCAACTTCTATCTCCGTGTCTTTTTTCTTCTCAGGTCTCTTGTAGCTTAAAATATAATCAAGCTTTAAATCTTCATCACTTACAATCATCTTGTCTTTTGCTTCCTTGTAGAATTTCAATGATGTTTCAAACCCGTAACCTACACGATTAAGTTCTTGACAAGCTCTTAAAGTTGAACCACTACCAGCCACTGGATCAATAATGACATCTTTTTCATCAGTGAATATTTTTATAAGCTCTTTCAACAAACCAACAGGCTTTTGAGTAGGATGTATTTTTGGATATACATTTTTGTTATCCCTCACCCAATCGAAATGATTCATAATCATATTAGTTTTGTCATTATAGTAGTTGTTGAATTTTGGCAGTTTGTTTCTATAAAGTACAACCGCGTATTCAGTAGCTCCTACAATTCGCATATTTGCTTTTAAAACTTGAGGACTATAATTTTTGATAAACACAATCGGATAATGATTCTTAAATCCGTGTTTCTTGCCATAATGTACAATCGTTGGTATTTGTTCAAAAGCACAAAATACAATCATCGCAGGCGCTTTCCCTCTTTCCTTCGGCTCTTTTATCAGCATATTGTTACAAAAATGCATGTATTCTGCCAAATTGAATTGCCCATCGCCATTAAAAAACGTTGATTTTGCGTTCTTGCTCTCTCCGTTTTTTCTGTCCCCTCCAACATACCAAGTTGGATTACTTCCGTATGCTTTAACTCCCAAATTATAAGGAATATCAGCAATTACAAGTTGTGCTTTTGGTATATGATATCTTTTAAAGTTCTGAAAATTATCGTGAAATATTTCTACCACTACAACATCCTCCCAGTTATTACCAATACATTTAACAATACGAAAAACTTCAAAATCATGATACACATACTTCCTAGAACTCTCATATCATCAAGTCTATCTGCTTTTTCAATTCTTTTTCTCTTAATTTTTTTACAATTTCCAATACTTCTTTTTTCACTTGTTGGTCTTTTAAAATTAAAATAACTTTTATCATCAAAATCAGATTTTCTTCTTTCCATACTTACCTTTTAACACTCCCTCATAAAGATCCTTTGCCATAATATCTGCAACTCTCTCAACGTTTGCTTTTTGTGGCTTATCACTTTTTACAACGGTAATCTTGAAACCGCTAAATTCAAATTTACTACCTACTTCTAGCATTGTTATCTCCTTTTAAGTTTACATTTTGTGAACTTTTTCTTCAAAAAAATAGCTCATAATCTCCTCGCTTTCAATATCTAGCACATTGCAAGCTTTTGAAATTTCCTCTTGTGACCAAAATATTTTTCCTGTTAGCTTTAAAGAAGTAGTTCTTTCTGACCAATTCATAGCTTTCGAAAAATTTATTTGAGTTTTAAATTTTTCCACAATTCTACCTTTTAGTTTTGATAAATCGTAAGCCAAATTTTATTCCCCCTTCCTCAGTACAAATATAGTTTACATTATGTGAACTTTAATGTCAAGCTTTTTTTGAACTTTTTTTCAAATAATTAAAAATATAGTTCAAATTACTTGAATTTTTGTTTAATGTATCCTATAATATAGGTGTAATGTGGAGGTGAAAAATGGATAAAAAAGAAAGTTCAGCTTTTAGAATTAAGAAAGCTATGGAAGAAAAAGGAATGAAACAAATAGATGTCGTCAGAAGTTCAAAATTTTTGGAGTCTAAATATGGTACAAGTATTTCCAAGCCTGATATATCTCAATATCTATCTGGAAGAAACGATCCTGGACAAGATAAATTAACCATATTGGCTGAGATATTAGGCGTAAACGAAGCTTGGTTAATGGGATATCCAGTTTCTAAACATAAAATTAAAAAGGAAATAGAAACTATATCAGTTCCACTTATTGGAGAGATAGCAGCAGGAACCCCAATATTAGCTCAAGAGAACATACAAGACTACTTTAATATAGATGCAAGAGTTAAATCTGATTTTTGTTTAAAGATTAAAGGTAGAAGTATGATTGACGCTGGAATTTACGATGGTGACATAGTATTCATACGCCAACAACCAAACTTAGAAATCGGTGAAATTGGAGCGTTTTTAATTGGTGAAGGTGCTACACTCAAAAGGTTTTATAGGACAAATGAAAGCATAGTTCTACAACCTGCTAATACTGAATATTTGCCACAAGTTTATTACTCCGATTCTGAAATAAGAATTCTTGGCAAACTTGTAGCTACATTACACATCGACAAATAAGCGCTCTAATTTAATTATTAGAGTGCTCGATAAACAAAGGAGAAAATATATGAACACAGACAAAAAACCATTTTATTATAACAGAATATTTTTGAACTTCTTATTTATATTTGGTGGTCTCACTTTAATTCCACCATTCATAATTCTAGGAGTTCCAGTTCTAATACTAGCGTTTGTACTTAATAAAAAATCAAACGCAAAATACCCACAATACTCAATCAAAAACATTGAAGAATTTGAAGAAAAAAACAAACTATTAGGTGATATTGAACAGATAAAAAAGCAAAAAGAAAACACAGTTGAGGAAGCAAATAAGCTAAAAGAACAAACTGAAAAAGAACACGAAGAACTAATAGAAAAAAACGAAAAAGAATATGAACATCTAAAAGAATCTAAAATAAAAGAAATTGAAGATCTAGAAAAAATAATAGATGATTATTCTAAAGAACTAACCGTTAAATACGTCGATACTAAAGACTATAGTGATATTACCTCCGCACAAATAAAAAATGAAATTTCACTTGTTAATTTAAAAATCAAAGAATTAATAAAATCGGGAAAAGCGGTTAGAATATCCTACTCAGACTCTAATAAAAGAGATAACAACTTAACCAAACAAATACTTAAAAATTTCACATCTGACGCTAATATCATACTAAATAAACTAACACTATCCAATGTAGACTCATCAAGAGCAAGAATAATCAAAGCCTTTGAATTAACGAATAAAATTTTTGCAGAAGATTATATACAAATAAAAAAAGAGTATTTAAATTTAAAACTTGAAGAATTAAATCTTTACCATCAATATAATCTTAAATTAGAGCAAGAAAAAGAACAACAAAAAGCTATCAGAGAGCAAATGGTAGAAGAAGAAAAAGTTCGTAGAGAAATAGAAAGAGAAAAAAGAAAGATTGAAAAAGAAGAAATTCAATTTAGAAATGAACAAAATAAATTAATGTTATATTTAAACAAAGCAAAAGACGATATCGAAAAGAAATTATATCTTGATAAAATCAAGGATTTAGAAGAAAAACTTAAACTACTTGAAGCGGATAAAAAGAACGTGTTTGATAGAGAAGCAAATACTCGTGCAGGATTCGTATATGTAATATCCAACATTGGCTCTTTCGGCGAAGACATCTATAAAATAGGTATGACAAGAAGACTAGAACCAATGGATAGAATCAAAGAACTTGGCAGTGCTTCCGTTCCTTTTGAATTTGATGTCCATGCAATGATATTTTCAGACGATGCTCCAAGCTTAGAAACAACCTTGCATCAAAAATTCAGGGATAGAGAAGTTAATAAAGTAAATCAACGTAAAGAATTCTTTAAAGTACCACTATCAGAAATAGAACAAGTAGTAAAAGAAAACTACAACGCAACCGTTGAATTCACAGAGATAGCCAAAGCTGAACAATACAGACAAACTTTAGCTATGACTAAATAACAAAAATACCCCCGTGTAAAACACAGAGGTATTCGGGTATTCGAGCATACGTAATATGATCACAATTCGTAACTATTTTATATCACGTATGCTCTTTAATTAAATATAAAAAAAGAAGGTGAAATAGTGAAAACTGCAATAGCTTATGCACGATTTTCAAGCACTAATCAAAGAGACGAATCAATCGATGCACAACTTAGAGCTATAAGGAAATTCTCAACAGAACAAGACATTCAAATAATAGATACTTTCTGTGACCACGCACTTAGTGGCAGGTCAGATGACAGACCACAGTTCAAGCAAATGATTAAAAGAACTGATGTCGGAGATATCGACTATGTAATAGTCCATAAACTGGATCGTTTTAGTCGTGACAGATACGACAGTGCCGTATATAAGCGTAAATTAAAACTAAATGGTACAAAACTACTCTCCGTAGTAGAAAACCTCACAGACAGCCCAGAATCGATTATAATGGAGTCTTTATTAGAGGGCATGGCAGAATATTACTCTGCAAACTTATCACGTGAAGTAATCAAAGGAATGAAAGAGAACGCATACCACTGTTGGTTCAATGGTGGCAGAATACCTCTAGGATATGACATAGTAGATAAAAAATATGTGATCAACGATATGGAAGCAAAAACCATCAGGCTAATATTTGATATGTTCACAAATGGAAGCTCTCAAAGACAAATAATAGATACATTAAATGAAAATGGATGCAAAACAAAACTAGGAAAGAATTTCACAAGAACATCTCTAAGTAAAATATTAAGAAATGATTTGTATAAAGGAGTATACACATTTAACATGAAAAAAGAAACAATAAAAAAAGAACATGGAGTTCCTAATATAATCACAGAAGAGCAATTCAAACTTGCGCAACAACTACTACAAGATAAAGAATTCAAATCTTCTAAAAAAGCTGATAGCCCTTACTTGCTAACAGGAATATTGTATCACTACAATGACAAAATGGTAGGAGTGTCCGGTAAAAGTAAAACAGGAAGAAAATATTACTACTATAAGTGCAAAAATTGTGGATTCACAATACCTAAAGAGCAAATTGAAGAAGCAATAATAGAAATGCTAAAACAAGTGCTAATCAATGAAGAAAACATAGATAAGCTTGTAAAATCAAAATATGAAACGCTTCTTAATAAGGTCAATGTAGATGAAGTAAAAGCACTTGTACAAAAAGTAAATCAACTGGAAAAAGAAATAACAAATATAACGAATGCAATAGCACAAGGAGTGTTATCAGATACATTAGTTAATAAACTAAACACATCAGAAAAAGACCTGGAAATCTATAAGTCACAACTTGCAGAAAAACAAGCATCGACTAACGTACAACTAGAAGATATAAAAGCTCAAATCTTAGCACAAAAACAAAAAATGGACTACAGCCCTCATCAATTGAAGACTATAATCCATTCATTATTTGAGCGCATCGAATATCGTGACGATCACGAAGTATATGTTGAACTTCGAGATGTAGATGAGAGTTCGTATAACGCTGTGTTTGGCGAACCATTAGGTTTAGTATACGAGTTATTAAGAGTACATCTACAAGCGGCATAATCATCACAAAACGATTTCAAGGTGTAGTGTTGCCCTTTTGTTGCCTAAGTTGCGGCTATTGACTTTTTTGTTTATTGAGTTATAATTAAATTGTAATTACAATTTAACCAAATTGGAATGTAAATATATTAGTAACCTATCAATTACTATCTAATTTACACATTTTTTTAAAATCTAACCAAATTGGAATGTAAAGTTATTTGTAATTATATCTTAAGTAATTTTATTTACTTAAACATTAAAATCTAACCAAATTGGAATATTTGGGAGAGCAGGTGTTATGCCTGCTCTTTTTATTTTTCTTCTAAAAGTTTGTTAATTTCTTCTAATCTTTTTTCTAGTTTTTCTTTTTCTCTTAGCAAAACATCACGTTCGCTTTCTTTTTCTATTATTTCGACTTTTTCTTTTTCTTCATCTGTTAATTTGTTGTAGTATCTTTCATATAGATCTGTTCTTAAAATCACATCGTATTCTGCATTATATTCAAAAACTGTTGGATATTGAGCACTTCCACCGCGTGATGGAAAGTCGTTTTCAATAATTATAGTATCCTTTAATATAACTTCCTGATCCCTTGATGGTCTGTAAACTGCTATTCTATTACCAATTATTATATCATCTCCGTCATAAAAATCTTTCGCATTATATTGAACAGTTATTACTTTTTCTGTACCTGTTATGTCGTAATTATAAATTCTTATAATTAAATCATTAACCTTATTTTCAAATTCTTCGTCTACTACCCAAACCTTTTTGTCTTTGTTCCATTTTCCACCTAGTTTTTTTATAGCTGTTACAAAACTTGAGCTATAAGGTGTCGTAATCTCTAATTTTCCTTCTTTTCTTTCAATCTTAAACATAAATCTAACCTCTTTCTTTTTTTTGTATTGTAATCTCTATCTCTTGATTACACTTATATTATACACTTGTATAAGTACATTGTCAATACTTTTTTAGCTTTTTTTTAATTCTTTTTCTAATAAATTTTTGATAAATTGATTCTTATTTTCTTGACTATATAAAAAATCAATTATCTTTTTGTCCTCTTCTACATTAAACACAACGTTAAATCTTTTAAATTTATCTTTATTTGCTTTGTCCCACTTCGCGTTAGCTCTTCGTCTTGCTTCTGATGTCTTATATTCTTTTTTATCCACTTGCTATTTAACTCCCTTTATTATATAATTTTTAAAAAGGAGGGAGGAGTAGCTCCCTTCCTTTAAAAGCTGTTACAAGCTATCACCTTGTAACTTGGGTTTACAAAAGATTGAATTTTTATTTTAATAAATTTTCAATCTTTTTTATTGTTTTTTCAGATACGTTATCATCTTTTAAAATTTGTATTATTAGTTTTAATACTGCATTAAATTGTTCGTTTGTCATTCCGCACATGTTTTTCTCCTTTCTCTGACTCATATTTTATTTTTTTAACCTCCTTTACTTTACAATTATATTATACACTTGTGTAAGTACATTGTCAACCTTTTTTTTACAAAAATCTTCAAAATAATTCCAAAGTATTACAAAAATTACATAAAATCACTCTATAACATATCGCTCACATTTTATAAGCTTTTTATTGTTTACTCATATAATTACACCTCTACATATTAAAAACTCTTATATATTCACTCTGACAAGGTCATTTTCATCTAATAATTCAATTTGAGCAATAAAAAAGAGGGTAGACATAAAAGCCTACCCTGTGTAGTAAAAAATAAGTTACAAAATAATTTGAATCATACTATAAATTGTTTTTTCTTTTTCAACATTCCAACAAAAGCGTATCCGATATCTTTATCATATCGAATAGCTAATCTTCTTAGTACATATTTATCACTAAAAGTGATTACTCAACTTTACTCAACTTTACTCAACTTTACTCAACTTTACTCAACTTTACTCAACTTTACTCAACTTTACTCAACTTTTACTTTTCTTTATTATAGTTAATTGTACTTATTCCAAGTATCGTACCTAAAAATGTATCCACAGCAGCCATACAGTACACAACCAAATCAATATGCTCGTATCCTAATTTACCGCCAATACCACCTACAAGGGTAGTCAAAGCAGGCAAAAAAATTATAGCAAGCCGTAATCTTTTCCACTAATTTTACCTGTAGAATTTCCAATTCCAATTATCGTATCTTTTGATCTCTTCATTCGTCCAAAATCCATGTTTAGCTCCGCCGGAACCAATATAGCTTTATGTTGCTTAGCAATCTTTAACGCAAGTTCATAGTCCTTCGCTTCATAAGTTACTACCGTTTGTTTAATTTGATCCAGTAATTTCTCTTCTTCCATCTTTGTAAGTCCTTTCACTTCAGCTTTTTGAACATTCTTTTTAAATCCATTAAGACCAGCATTTTTGATGATGCTTGGATAATCGATAAAAGCGTAGTTTGCATCCACTCCACCTTCTCCAGTACTTGGCACTCCTGGTACTTGCTTTTTATTAGTATATTGCCACATACCATAACTTCTATAGCATCTTGGCGTATTTACATACCAGTGTGCAATCCACACATCGTAATTCTTCATTCTTGCTCTATCGAATTTGTTATTGATCCAATCTCCCGAACTGTACAAACCAGTGTAGTATCCATTCTTTTCAAGAATATCCATAAAAGCAATAGCCATATCGGTTTTTGTTGACCTGCTTATATTTCTTTGAGATGGATCTTCGAAATCCAAATACACAGGATACTCAAACTGTTTACCAGCTAATAATTTCATAAATCTTTTAGCTTCGCCCTTAGCTTCGCTGACATTCATAGCATAACTATACCAATATGCACCAACAGGAACTCCTGCTGCCTTGGCATTTCTGTAATTAGTTTGAAAATAAGGATCCTCGCCTCGCGCTCCAGATCCTGCTTTCAGTATTACGAACTCAACTCCGCTTTGTTTAGCTACTCTCATATTGACATTTCCGTTGTATTTTGAAATATCAACACCGAATTTTTTAGTCGTCATATCTTCTACCTCCTCCTAATATTATCTGTTTCATTTCGCCAAGAATTTTAAGCATTTCTTCTTGATTTTTTAATATTTCATCATGATCTCTTTGCAAATCCATAGCATTAGTGTTGTGATGTTCCAGCTTTTCTTTTAAGTCTAGCAATTGTCTTTTAAGATCTACAGTCTCGTCATAATGCCTGTTTGTAATCTCCGTATTTTTATCTATTGACTTGTTAAAATTCATCCACGCACTTAAAATAAGTGGTGTGTATTTAAACACAAACACGCACACTCCAGCCGCAAACGCGAAGGTAAATCCAGTATCTAATAATTTTAGAAATTGCTCCATCTATTCCTCCTCAGTTGCTAATTCTTCAAGTCCTAGTTCAACAAGTATCTTTTTAACACGTTCTTTTAAGCAATTTGGAACACTCTTGTATGTTCTTCTGCCTCTCATAATCAAATATGCATACATATCAGCCATCTATTTCACCCCCTTTATCTTTGTTTATTGACTCTTGAATTGACTTCATAGTCTCTTCAAGCTCCATCATCTTGTCAAAAATTTCTGTCATTGCTTCTGCCTCTTTCAACTTCTTTTCTTCTGCTTTGATTTCATCATCTGTTTTCTTTTTCTTAATCTCAGCTACTATATCCGACAACTTATCATCTAACTTATCCACAGTGCCAGTTATCATAGCTCCGTCTTCTCTCAAATACTCAAATCTTGTATTATTTTCGTTTATATAAATACTTATCATTAAATTGACCCCCTTATGTGATATGAAATAGATAAATACGGAGTAGTAGTTTTGTTGAAGCAGTTATGAATCCTAACTTTGAAATAATCACTTCCATAATCAGTAACGTGTAGTATCATTCCTAATCCCCCACATTTGACAATAGTTGCTCCAACATACTCAACATTACTAATACTAGGTGAATATCTAATGGTAATAATGTCAGAATATCCACCACTTCCGACCGATCTTGGATACGTAATCTCTCCCAAATCAACAATCCCGTAAATATCCCTAGTACTTTCAGTATCCAGCCTCTTTGACGTATTGTACGATGCAAAAGGCTTTGGCGGCTCTAAATTTATCTCTTTACCATCTATCTTTAACTCTTTTTTAATATTAAGATAACTTATATCGGCCTTCCAGGATTTAAGATTCAAATCAACCTCAATACCTTGTGCGAAAATATCTCCCTTTACTTCTAGGTTATCATTTCCTACAAGTTTATCATCAGGAAACTTTCCAATCCCAACACTGTTATTCTTTGGATTTATGGCAATTCCTATAGATTGTGTTGGCACCGTAACCAACGCAGTATAACTTCTGAACTTATCCGTTGCAGTTACTCTAACCTCATACGATGCAAACTCCTTGTATCCACTTCCCAAACTCACAGATTGAGTAGTAGATGCAATGTTAATATTTGCACTGTATTTCGTTGAGAAACTTCCGTACGGCAATTCCCTCACATCAACAGTTACATTACAAGTGTTCTTATCAGTACTACCAGACACAGTGTGTTGCACCTTCACAGAAGCATTCAACCCTTCTCCTTGTCTTGTAACACTGCATTCAGCCGTTGGTGGATTGTACTCTTTAACTCTTATATTCTGACCATAAGATTTCCTTTGATTTCTACTGTCCACAACCTCAAAAGTGATGTTTCTTTCTCCAGCTCTTGTTACACTACCGATATCGATAGTTGAGCTATTAGAGTATGTTGTATATCCATCTAATGTCGCCAAATACTTCTCAATACTTGCACCATTATATGCCTCAGCAGATACATAAGCGCTAACATCACTTATGTTTGTGTAAAAATACTCACTTCCGAAAACACTCTTAACTTGTGAGTTTCCCTCACGGACTGAAACATAAGATATGCTGGGCTTTTTTATTTCAAAAACTCGTAGGTTAATCGTCTTTGAAGCAGTCGTCCCATCATCAGCACTAGCAGTAAAAGTCACATATCCACTTGACTCACTACCGAACACATCAGAGAATGTCTTTGCATCGAAAGTGAAATTTTTACTACCTGTAATGCTACCGACATATCCTGAATAGTTGTCCGCTTCCCATTCAAGACTTACAGACCTTCCAGAAGTATTTGTAACATTAATAGTCACAGAATCTCCAATGTTTGCAGAATACACAGTATCACCTACAGAATCTACGATACTCATAGTCATAGGCTTTGCTCTTGCGATAGTAGGAAGTGTCATCGTAGCACTTAAAGAACAATTACCTCTATGTGTCCCAACACTTGCTTGAATTGGAAACGACATTGTTCCATCCGAATTGTGAGTGATTGTAAAAGTCCCACTACAAAGAGTGGAACTTCCACCCCTGTCAAAGCTATAAGTTGTCGTAGTGTTTTCTATCGTTTGATTATTACAAATTAAAGAAGTGGGCCTCTTTGTTTGAGAATACCCACTTCCTCCGCCTCTACTTTCAAGATATAATCTGTATCTAATTCTTGATGTGTTATCAGCCTCTGATTGACTAATAACATTCATATCCAGCTTAAAATACGCATACAAGCTTGATGGTGCTGTACCAGTATATGTTGCCATTTATTCCTCCTAAATTGGTTTAATAATCGTGTATTTGTTTACACCATTATCGTGCTTTGTAACCATGTGATATCCAAACTCCAATACACCGTCAACCTTTAAATTCGGTACTTGTACTTGTGAATTTGCAAATCTTGCCACAGTTTTAGTCCCGTCTACAATTTCTAGTGCATTGTTTTTAAGAATCATCTTAACTGCTTCGTCCTTTTTACCAATGAGAATGCCTTCCTCACCGAAGTCAAAAAAAGTTGTTATTGCGTCTATTGTGAACTTACCTGCTCCGACATTCTCCTCAATAATCTTGATCCTGTCTTTAAGTGATAAGCTCTCATTTTCCAACGCTTTTTTCACAGTATCTGCGTATGCCTTAGCCTTTTCGACTTCTACAAATGATTTTTGCACATCATTCTTGTTAGGCATTTGCTTTATAAGAACCTCAACGGCTTGTTGCCTTGACTCGATGTCTGTTACAGTTTGTGAGTCGGCTTTCTTTTCAAGCTCATCTTCGAAATCACTAGGATTTTTGCCCCACGAAGTCGCAACATCGCCCTCTTCCAATTGTGGACGTGCAACAGTCATATCAACAAATTGACCCTTATTTGCACTTCTTAATTGAAATTGAATTCGATTTTTCCAGTAACCCTCCATGTTATCTCTTTTTCCAGTTACGACAAATCTCTTGCACTCATTTGCATTTAATTCATAAGCGAAGTTCCAGTTGAATCCATTTACTCTAAGTTGTGCGGGTACGTCACGATTATTTTTCACATAAACAGAAAATGTATAATTCTTCCCTGGCACTAAATCATCTACATCAAAATTAACATACGATTTTATAAAATCCGTCGCATTTGCGGCGTCTGATTTTACACGATAACCTTGAATATTGAATTCTTTCATAAATTCATCTGTGATTAAGTGATTGCCACCATCATATTTAGTCCAACCAGTTATTTTGTCTGAATTTTTGATTAGATTTCTACCACCGATTTCTCCAGTAAAAGTTCCGTCTTTTCCGTCAACACCGTCTTTACCGTTGATTTCCGATATATGCGGTGACCATACAGGATTAGTGTTTATTCCTTTTTCTAGCTTTATCTTGTCAATTCTTGAAGTTGATTTACCATCACTAGGATAAGCATATACCAATAACTTTGAATTATCGCCCTTGTGTACAACACCGTTGTATTCACGTGTATCTTTCCACTTAAAACTTACACTATACACACCTTGACTGATTTCTGTAGTACCTTCTAATCTTACATAAGACTCACTATTATAAAAATCAAATCGTGTCCTATCTTCTCCGAGTTTTCCCCAAATAGTTAGTGTATAATCTTCTCCAACTACAAAATCTCCCGATAAGTCATAGTTACTTATATTGTACTTGTCATTTTCAACACTCACATTCGATTTTTTCAGCAAATTCCAAGTGAAATTACTACCATCAGTACCGTCAGCACCGTCTTTTCCTTTATTACCTTTAACCAACATCCATGTATACTTCTTAGGATCTGTTGAGTCTGCCTTAGCATAGTCTGTGTAAGTTCCAATGTATGCCTTTTCTCCTGCCTCACTAACAGAAAAATCCTTACTACCATCAGCGCTATTACTCCAAGCTGTATGGAAATAAGGTGTTTTTCCATCAGCACCAGCTTTACCAGGAATGCCTTGTGACCCGTCTTTGCCTATTTTACTTACAGAATACCCAGTTTCTGAAGTATTATCAGTATAACTCCATACTGTTTTCATCCACAGAAAATCACCAGGACTTGTGCTTGGTATGCTACTAGTCCATCCACTTGTAGGTGGGTTAGTGCCACTTGTAGACTTAGCATAAGTTATGGTAGTAGATTTTATTCCAACGCCGTCTTTACCAGCAATTCCGTCTTTACCAGTGTTACCATCTTTAGCGATATAAGTTTTTGTATATCCAGTTTCGGAAGTGTTATCAGTATAGTTCCACACTGTTTTCGTCCATAAGTATTTACCTTTCGATAAACCAGGTACTGCTTTAGTCCAGCTAGCGGGCTCATTAGTTTCAGAATTAGACAAACCATAGGATATGTCTGTGGATTTTAATCCAAGACCGTTTTTACCTGCAACTCCATCTTTACCATCATCACCTTTGAATAATGACCATTCATATTCCTTTGGGTCTGTTGAGTCAGCTTTTTCAAAATCCGTGTAGAATCCAATATACTTTTTCCCGGCTGTAGCAGTTCTTGTGAATCCAACAGTTCCGTCTGCGCTATCAGCATAAGCGAAGTGAACATACGAAGTTCTTCCGTCCTTGCCATCTTTACCTGGCATACCATCATCACCATCTGCACCTGGAGGTCCTGGAGTTAGTTCCAATATCTCCAAGTCTCTTTTTGTGATAGTATCTTCCCACCTATCACCCTTCCACAGTCTCTTGAAGTGATTACCTTTACCATCGTCCCATTGCCACACATCTCCCCAACTCAAACTAGATCTATCAGGCTCTTTTTCTTGCTTGTATATTCCAATCGTCAGGTCCTTTATGGTTATAAAGCTTGTAGCCACTGCAACATCATTCAACATTGCAGAGCATGTAAAAGTCGCTTGTAAATCCACATCAGTGTTATTTATCCCAAGAATATTACCTGTTGATCCCTCTTTTGATTTGTTCCAATCCTCATCACTCGTAGTAATCTTGTCCTGGTATTCGGACACTCTTTCCCATACAAACTTATCAATCGTAGCAGTTTGATCCACACCTGCTTTTGTAACAATAGCAGTAATTTCTGTTGACAACACACCATCTTTGAACACATTACCTTGACTTGATGATAACTGCATTTCATATGGTACGTTTTGCCAATTAAATCTACTACTATATACAGATTTTTCAAGACTCAAAAGCCTTTCAGAAATACCTGCTTTTTCTTCTTCAAAGTTTGCAAATATAGCAGAGTTGCTAAGCTCATCACACAAGCTCCTTGTGATATCCACAAGTCTAGCAGATAAGTACAACGCAGGTTTAAATCCATGGTCTATTATTCTAATATAGTCTCCGATTTCTAATTCACCTGGAAGTTGTCTTAGTGATACCTCATAGCTAATTTTTGCCTCGTTGTTGTTTTTTAAGAACCTTAATCCCTCATCAAACAACGTCTTTTGACTAGTAGCCTCGCTGTCGTACATTCTTATGAAATATTTTTGACCAGTTTTATTAAATCTAGTCCACTTCTTAGCTGCTTCTCTATCGCAAATAAGTCCATCATCAGTAACATAGAATCTTCCATCATCATACTTGTATCCAACCAAATCTGTGTTAACTTCACGTTCTTTGTACGATACTTGCTCTGTACTTGAAGCAGTAGCGCCAGGATTTGTGAATCGTTCAGAACCTTTCATGATATTAGCAATCTTATCTCCCCATGCCTTATCACTAGCATAGTTATGTCCATTTTTATCATGATTCATAGCATACAACGTCTTTTGTCCACGGTTATAGTAGTGTTCTTTTATCCACACAGCGCCATTTATAATGCCTGCTTGTAAACTTCTATTACTGCTTTTCTTAGCGTTATCAGGATTACTATCATACGCATTAATACCAAAATAATTGTGATATGTTCTTGCAATCCTACTGCTGCCCCACGCACTTTCTAGTGCTGCATGAGCTAATATATATCTTGCATCTAATCCGGACTGTTTCTGTGCTTCTATGAACACTTGACCTTGCCCATTAAAAGGACTATTTGGAGCTTTTGCTCTTATCCAGTTATTGATTTGAGTCGCAGTTATACCTTGCAACCTCTTGCCCAAATCGTGTTTTGTAACATCAGAATTAGTCCAGTATGTCTTCTTTGTCGCATCAATTATAGTTCCGCCTTTGTTCTCATTCCAACGATAGAACCTAACATTTGGACCAGTCCATCCTCGAAGCTTAGTCGTTACAATCCCATTAATTGAGCCGTATAAAGTACAATGTATGATTGTGTTTTTATCTAAGATTACTCCTGTGTGACCTTTGCCATTGTGTCTTGATACGAATATGTCTCCGTATTGAATTTCTGATTGATTGATTTGATGAAAGTACGTTCCAGCATTACCCCAAGCCCATAATGTACCAGTTGTTGGAAGTCCCACAGACTTTGGAAAAAGTCCTGCAAATTTTGCCGCACTACTCACAGAAGAACTACAGTCATAATAATTAGGGCCTTCACGTCTTGCTTGTGAATACCTAACCTTACCCTCTCGTGATTTCATCCATTTAACAAATAACTCAATCTTGCTATTTGGAGCAGGTTTCTTTTTATCTTCTTCAATTTCAACTTGTTTTACTTCTCTGATTTGCTCCTTGTGAGGTTTACCTACAGCTCTTACAGCAGTACACAAGTCGGCAATTGACACAGTACGCTTAACATCACTGACATCACGCCCGAACTCAAGCCTGTATCCAGTCTCTTTGCCGCGTTTCTTATAAAAGTTAATGACCTTTTTATCTATTGCATTACCATTTAATTTAACATCATAGCTAATCTCACAGCCGAAACGACCTGCAATCATAGCAAGTCTTTTAGTCTTAGTCGTTGTACCATCGAATTTAAAAGCTAAGTTTTTATCCTTAGCCTCATTAATTCCAACAACCCAGTCTGATTTGTCACCAAGAGTATTATTGACCCATTCAACAAGAGTCCCCTTGAAATCTTGTTCAGCGATATCTTCATTAAGCAAATCAAGTCCGCAATCTTCTGCGACTATCTCCTTGGAATATCTTGTTTCAACAACCTCAGTAATCTCTAAAAGAACAGGTTTTTTCTTGTATCCTGTGGCAACGATCAAACAACCAGCTTCAATTAATTCAACATCCTTTTCAACAACCTTGTCAATACTACAAGTAAGCATACAAGTTCCAGTTTCCAAGTTTTCGTTGAACTTATCATCTTGAAAATGCACACCATCTGGATAATCATTACTAACTATTGTCAGTGTTTGTAGATTTCTATCTGTAACTATTAACATTTGAATACCTCTCTGTAACTTACATCACAATCAACGAACGACCCGAATTCTCCCTCAGTAGTTATCGCTATTTCTTCAACTCCTGGATAAATTGGAGTAGGTTTTGAGCCAAATGCTATAGGCATTAAACATCTGTGTCCATTGTGATAACAAAAACCAGTATTCATGTCGATTCTTACAGTATCTCCATCATTGAAGTTAAAACGTGGAATAGCTACATTAATCATAGAAAACTCTTCCTTACTTTTATTCTCAACATAAATATCTGCATCATATCCCGTAATAGTCATGTGCATTGGATTACAAGCTTGGATAAAGTCGTAGTTGTTCTTCTTAGTGCATAACACATAAACATCACTAGCCACTACATCATCAATCTCAGCATTCATTAACCTATAAGTGTAGCTTTTACCATTCAACTGATTATACATGTAGTATGTAACCATAGCACCTCTTTTAGTAATAGTCACAGCGCCTGTCCAGTCAGCTTTATTGTATCCAGTGTGAAGTTTACCATCGTCTCCACACAAGCACACCATTGCCATTCTTCCATCACCGTTTATGGTTTCAATCCTCATACCACCGATCATGTTTTGATCCTTATCAGTGATACCAAAAGTCAGAAAACCGAATTGTCCAGGGTTTGCTTTGTAATTGAATTTGAAAGTCATCTCCCAATCAGTCGCATTGTTAGTCACTTTTCTGTGAAGTGATAGAGTTGAGAATGTCTTTAAACTTGAAGAATCCCATACAGGATATACACCAGTAACAGTGCTTTGGCTTTGACCTTGAATGTCTTCTTCAAGTAACCAACCAATGTAACCTTCCTTGTCAAGTAACCTATATGCCTTCTTTGATTTTGACTTGTTCACAGCCTTCGTCTTATCGAATTTAAAAGACTTACCTTTTACCCAATTAGCAATCCTCACTCCATTGTCCCAATACCTTGCGCTCTTTGACACAGTAACAGTCCCGTTAGAAGTCTTTGGACTTGATGTAGTAGTATTAGATACCTTCCCATCAAAATCACTATCAGCAACAAGTTTAGATGCATCCACAATATCCCAACCGTCGCTAGTTTTCATAACCCTATCAAGAATAGTTAAGGTCCCCTTACCACTCTTGAACAAACTACTAGTTTGCTCCTTGTGTATCTTTAGTTTTTGAATCGGCGCAAACTCCTTACTATCTCCAAATTGGAAACTACCGTGCTTACTAGTCACGCCAATCATTGTAACCTTGCCGTGACATGTGAAATCAAAACAAGGATACGTCTTATCCGTACCCTTGTTTTCGCACATAATACTCTTAGCATTGGCTTGTGATAATTCCACAGGTTCTCTCTTATACCCACAAGCAGATGGAATGATAAAAGTTAGTTCACCTTTTGTGTAATTATATCCTTCTTCAATTTCTGTAGTTCCGTCTAATTTAGCATAGTAAATAACATCAGGATTATCATAAAAGTACAATTCTGATAACTCCTCAGTTACTAAAAGATTAGCAAATAAATTTCTAATCGCGTTTTTGTTTTGTTTTACAGTATTGTATTTAATCTTGAAATACAACGGATCTCTTCTTGTGCTTATCAAATCAGCCCCATTAAAACTTATATAATCATTCAACCTATTGCTAATATTTGAAGCAATAGGTCTGTTGATTTCTTCTACAGTTAGTAAATCCCTAAAATCAGTACCATTGAAGAAAAATCCGAACTTTTTTTCTTTGTCAACTGTAACAAATTTTAAAATATCATTCATTAATACAACTCTCCTCTTCTTCTTTCTCTGATTTTTTGATTTCTCTTTAAGAACTCATCTGTAAACTTATATGTTCCTCTTGCAACTTCTCTAGAATCCATCTCACTAGTTACAGTTAAATTCAAATCTCCTAACTCTCTTACAACAAGTGATTGAACACCGTTTGTGCTAATAGCTTTGCCAGTATTTTCGACATTAGAATCTTGATTAAACACTCCCGTTCCACCTAATACTACCCTTTTCATTTCGGAAGTATTAGATACGTTATTTCTCATATTTAATCCAAATCCTTTTTCAGCATATTCTTTAAAATCTTGAATAATATTTCTAGCGTTATCAATCGTCCTTACGAATCCGCTATCATCAAGATCAAACTCAAATCCAAGATTATTATCAGAACCTATAATGCTTGATATTGTGCTTCCCATAGAATTAACATTTGATTTCACATCATCAAACCCACTATTTAACCCACTATTCAAGCCAAGCATTATAGCATTACCAGCAGGAATCAAAAGCTTTCTATCCACCTGTATCGGTCCTTTATGCTCTCTTATCCAATTTCCAATGCCCCCGATAAAGTCCTGAACCTTTTTATACGCCGATTTCAAGCCATTTAAAAAGCCGTTCATAATCTTTTTACCAATATCTATCAAGCTAATACTTTTCAATGAATTAAAGATATCCTTGACTTTATTGATTATATTTTGAACGCCCGTCTTTAATCCGTTAAACACAGATATAGCTCCATTTACTAAACCAGTAGCTATGTTTATTACTGAATTTTTTATTGCATTCCACACACTTGAAAATACATTTTGTATTCCAGTTATAATATTTGATAGAGTAGTTTTAAGTAACTCAAATCCTGCAATAACACCGTCTTTGATTGTAGTGACAACTGTTGTAATAACAGTCTTAATACCTTCCCACAATAATCCAGCAGTCTCTTTGATTTTATCCCAAATAAGTTGTAAATCTGATTGTAATTGTGTGAAATTCCCCGTTACCAAGTCTATAACCAGTAAAATTGGAGTCATAATAACAAGCTTAATACCTTCCCATAGCCCCTTAGCAATAGATACTATTCCATTCCATATTCCGCTTAAATAACCTGAAACTCCATCCCAAACACTAGTAACAGTTGATGTTATACCATCCCAAATTCCACTGAAAAACTCTTTTATACCAGTCCAGATTTCTACCGTAGTTTCTTTGATACTATTCCATGCATTAACGAAAAAGTCTTTAATCGAACTAGCAACATTATTTACAAAATTTCTGAAACCCTCGAAATGCTTATAACAATAAATTAATACGCCTACTACAGCTACAATTCCAGCTATAATTAAAATTATAGGATTAGCCATTAATGTAGCCCATAATCCTTGGAAAGCACCGCCAATTGCACTTATTCCGCCTTTTATGCCACTAGCAATACCTGACAAGCTAGCCCCAAGACTACTAAAAGCACCAGGTACGCCCTTTATAATTTCAACACCTTGACCTAATCCATTAATAGCACCCGTTATCTTGTTTACACCATCAGTAACACCTTGAGCTATTGATACCACACCTTTAAAAGCTAAAAGCGGAGCAATAACAGCCAAAATAACTGGAGCTAAAGGTCTAAGTCTTTCATACCATTTTTGAAATTCTCCTGCAACTTCTTTAACCTTATCCATAATATCTGGGATGTGATCTGATATATATCCAAAAGCCTCACCAACTTTTTGTTTAATCTTGTTGATATTATCAGATATAGTTCCGAAACCTTCCGACTCTGCCCACTCATTAAAACTTTGAATAACATTAGCAACACCATTTTTAATAGCTGTTTGTAAGTTTTGCATTGAGGTTCCAATACCTTTAGTCGCTTCTAATGCTGTATTATGCCAACTATCAGCGCCTTTGTTTAATTCAACGAATTTATCAGTAACCTGATCCATAGTGATATTACCTTTTTTAAGAGCTTCATAAAAATCATTAGTTGCACTCTTACCAGTAAATCCAAACGCTCTCGCAGTTTTATCCAACGCATATGGCATAGTCTCTTGAAGTGTTCTCCAGCTTTGCATATCAACCTTTCCAGCAGACAACATTTGCATATACTGCTCCAAACCACGACCTGCTGATTCACTACTTGCACCACTTGCTAAAAAAGCATCATTCAATGCTAAAGTAGCATCAGTTGCCTTGGGAACATCGCCCATAATAGTTGTCATACGTTGAGTTGTACTAGCAATGCCATCTAACGTCGTAGGAAGTCCTTGAATACCATTGGATAGACTTTTAATAGAGGCTTTTGCTTCTTCACTCTTATATCCCATTTGTTCCAATACCTTCGGAAACTGATTAAGAGTATCCACCCTTGACACAGCCCCGTCAACAGCTCCACTAATAGCTCCCATAGCCATCGAAAAACCCTTTACAGCTAATTGTGCAATACCAAATGATTTAGCCATTTGTCCGATTCCAGGAACCGCTCCTGAACTAGCTTCGTTGATTTTATTTTTCGTATCCTCTAAAGCGCCACTAACCTTTTTAAATGCTTTTTCCATACTACTAGCATCGCCATTAATTTCAACGCTTAAAGTATAGTCAGCCGCCATAATCTCACCTCCTCAATCCATTAGCTTCGTAAATTTTATCAACCCAAGATTTACCCTCTTTTTCTTCAGTCTCAAAGATTATTTCAGCATCATTTCTTGCCTTTTCCTTATCCAGAGGCTTTTGAACTTTCTTCCATAATTTTTGAAACCTAGCGTTTTTCTTTCTAAGTGCATTACTAACTGCATTCAATACTGCATTTCTAAGATATGTTGTTTCTTGCACAGTTTTTGTCTCATACGCTTTTCGAATAAATGCAACGTCTCTTGGCGTTAATTGTTCGTAATCTTCTCTTGAATACCCAAAATTTACAACATAAAAAGCGAAATCAATATCATCAGCATATTCAGTAGTTAACCTCACATACTCCTCATCGATTTCGCTATTATCTGTTTCAAAATATTCTAATTCAATTAAACGCCTTGGAAGAAAAAAGGACAGTCAATCTTAATTTCATTCACAACCAACATGTTAACAAAAATCAATCCCTTTTCATTAATCAATTTATCAAACAGATCTGATGCCTGCTCAATAGCAATCTTACCTGCATCTATTTGATATAAAGAATGAGAAAAAAGAACTCTCAAAGTCGTTAATGGTAGCATAGCATTATACTTTGACAATTCTCCCATCAAAGAACTTCCAATAGCTCTTTCAATGTTCTCTAACGCTTTTAAATTGAACTTTAACTCATACTTCTTTTCGTTTAAGTTTATTATCGCTTTATCACTCATCTTATACACCTACTTTATCCCCAGGCATTGCATTAGCACTCTTATCACCACTAGTTAAATCAACTAATGCTCCATTACCTTCAAGTGAAATAGAATAAGTCATAGCGTCGTCAAATGGAGCTTCTATAGAATAATCCGTTACCGCCGCAAGACCTCCAAACATTCCCTTTTTCTCTTTAACATTCACAACCTTAATACAAACAAGGTCTGAATCCTCAAACGCCTTGGATAAAGCTTTATGTGCCTCATCACTAGGTACAAATAAGCCGTCATTATCAATAGACCACTCTTTCATACCTGCAATCTTTGATTTCCATCCACCAACAGTATCCTTACTAGATACCTCAATAGAATCACTTGTTCTATTAATTTTTAAACCTTGTTGACCACTAATTCCCAATAGTTTTTGACCATCAGCACTAAATATAGCCAACAAAATATCTTTTCCAGCTACAGCTTTTGAAGCAGAGCTAGTAAAATCACAATATAAGTTATTTTCAAATGCTTTTGTTAAATCTCCCATAATAATCTCCTTTTTTAAATTTTGACCTTAAATCCATAACAAAGCTTAATCTCAAACTCTAAAATAGCATGCCATGAACCTGTTTCTTCTTGTTCCAACGATTGTAATCCGATTTCGTCTTGCCTAATAACAGAAATATTGTTATCTTCAAACCTCAACTCATCTGTAAAAGCTTCTTCCACTTCTGTAATTAGCTTGTACATTTCGACCTTACTATTGGATTCTTCTGCAACGATATGAACCAATATATTGAATACTTCGCCCCACATTGATTTCGTGTTCTCTGCCCTCTTATCGTACAATTCCACATAAGCAAACGGAGGCTTTTCATTTACTGGAACATAGTCGTAAGCCCTTAATAGAGTATTCTTTTCAAGTAAGTCCTGAACTATCTTAATAAAGTCTACAATACCAATTTTTTTAATCATTTTTTCAGTTCCTTTATCAAATCATTCATATATATCCTTCCCTGTTTACTAACATTTCGTTTAAGATATCTTTGACCGTCAACGTGTCCATTTTTACCAACATCATGTCCATATTCTACATGTGGTGCGTACTCTTCGGTATAATAAAAAATACCTTTAAATCTTGTACTTGGAATAGCTTCTCTTAACCTACGGCTTTTAATCAAATCTCCGCTATCTCTCGGAGTTCCAGGAGGTCTTTTTGCTCTGTTAAATATTTCCACTAAACTCTTATTAGCAACACCATAAAACCTAGCCTTACTCTTTTTATACAGAGCTTGTTCAAGTCTTTTATCGCCCTTTAACGAATATCTCATTTACCTACCCTTTCTATGATAAAAAATATCCATCTTCCGATGTCCTTGACTTCAATTACCTTATAAACCTCGTCTTCGATTTTCACCTTCTCCAAGCTCTTGGCAAAGCTAATATCAAAGCCATTGCAAAACATTTTTCTTGAATTCTTAGTAACATCACGTCCGAAAATTTCAATATCATCTCTAGTCCAGTTAGTAATTCTACAAGGATAATAGTTTTCACTTACCTTATCCTCATACAACTTATTTTTTAATTCGTCTTGACCATTTTGAATTTTGAAAATAGGGTACAGCCTTAAATACATCATAAAAAGCGAATCATCCTTTTACCCTTGCTATCATCTTTAGAGTTCATATAAATATATGATCTAAACTCATCATCATATTCACTCAATACATCACTGACAAATGATGTGGAGATAGTGTCCACACTCTCAGAATTAATACCTTCGTAGTTAACCCTTCTAACCATTTTCACAGTTGCATCGACTGCTATTGAATACAATAAACCACTTAATACACTATCGCCAACACGCAAACAAATACGGTCAGCGATAGTAGTGATTAATTCTTTCAAATTGTCCTCAGTAGCAACAACATTGTAAGGCTTAATCCTTGTTTGCACTCTCTCTAACAACTCTTTTAAATTGTCTTCTGTTATTGCTCCCATATGCTATCTACGCTCCTACAGTTGCTGGAGCAGGTTCTGTTATTTTAACCTTTACAATACCGTCCAATCTCTCAACATACATTAACATTCCGCTCATTAATAGTGTTTGAGTAGTAGCAGACGTATGATCCAAGAAATGAGTCATACCTATATAACCCAATCCAACACCATTTAAACCGAACTCTCTAGCCATTTCTGAATTAGTAGCGTTAATATATGCCAATACTATATTTTCAGGAACAGTAGCCCAAATTTCGCCTTCTGCAATATCAGTAGTAGAAATAATAGTTGTGTCCGTAAATGCATTGATAAAAGTCATACCAAATGCTGTTTGAGTAGTTATATTAGCATTACCCAAGTATTTTGCGATATCCAATGGATTTGCAAATATAATGCATCTTTGTGATCCAAAATCTTCAAACAATGCTTGTAACTTACCCCAAGCACTAGCAACCGCGCCTTGGAGTCCGTTTCCTAACGCTTTTTGAGTAGTAGATCCAGTTTTTAAAAGAGTAACAAAATCCTTTCTAATTTCTTTTTGTAGCTTTTGTACCAATGCATCATCAGTATTTGTCACCGCTTCATTAGATCCATACATTTGAACAGCTTCCGCAGTAGTTGCCTTTCTGTATTTCTTTAGTGTAATCTCTTTTGTAGTCTTTTCTTTTCTAGTAACCTTAGACAAAGGAATAGTTTCACCCTCTGCTACATTTCCATCCGCCAAAGTAACATCGTATTTATCATAAATTCTAATAGTAGAACCATTTGTCAATGATATTCTTCTAGTAACCCCTAATAACTCCAACATTTTGCTTACATTTTCTTGAAATGTATTAGTAACATCAACCGTAATAGGGTATTTTAAATCTTGTTTTTTAATTAAATTTTCATCTGCCATTTTTAAATTCTCCTTTTTACATAAATAATTCTTCGTTTTCTTCAATCAAACGTTGACGCTCTTGCCTATCCTTCACCGATAAAATATCTTCTCTAGTTAAACCAGCAACAGATTTTTGCTTAGGAGTCTTTCCTTTTAGCTTTTCATTCACAGCCCTCTCCACAGCCGTTTTAAAAGCCTTAGAAAAACTATCCACACAAATCTTAGTGTCCTCTGCATTATCGCCGATAAGCATAGCCACAACCTCATCAGGCAAGGTTATATCATTGTCTTTAAGCATAGAGTTAGCCTCTTTAATCATGTCGTTTTTAGCCTCTTTAGTCTTGTATTCTTCTAACTCTTTTTGAAGTTGTTCCACCATATATTGGTTTTTTTGCTCCGCATTCATCTTAGCTAGTTTTTTAGCTTCTTCTTGTGCTTTTTCGTTCTTGGCTTTTTCCTTGGCTAATCTGTCTTGAACAATCTTGTTAACCTCATCTTGTGTAAAAGTCTTTTCAGTTTCTTTTTCAGAATCAACATTCGCTTGATCCACTTCTGTTTCTGCCTCATCATCTGCAAATAGTTGCAAATTCAAAGGTATTTTTCTTATGTCTTCCATTTTCTTCTCCTTTTTTACATGTAAGTTCATGAATTTATATGTTCTAGCTTTAACCTCAGCTAGTTGAGTGCATTAAAAAATAGACAGTTTAATGACTTATCTAGGTCCTGTCTTCTTCCTAAAGAAGCGAAATTCCTTATATCTTCTCACGATTAACTCGTGTAGATATCAACGTTTGTATTCAATTTTCACACGATTAGCTCACGATTATTGTTGATTTTATATAAACACCAATTTAATCAAACTTGCTATAGTATCAGCATTTTTCAATAAAAATTCCTTAACTTCCTTCATCTTACTATTTTCAGTTAAAAACTGCATGCCCTTAAAAGTAATTCTCATCTCCGATAACTCATTACAAATTATAGACTCAATCCCCCAAGCATGCACAAAAATTAACCCCTCAATAAAGTTTTCTTTCTGCATCATCTCAAGCAAATCACTAAGATAATTTTCATCTATGTTACCAACAGCCGTTTTGAACTCTTTGATATCAAATACCGTCTTTCTTTTTAAAACTGCATACAAATATGTCAGAATCTTAAAAACAATAACATTATAATCATCCTTTGCCAAAACACATCCACCTCCTAAAAATTTGCACTAAAAAAACACATCTAACATTTACCGTAATAATAGTTAGTGTGCTTTATTTTCTTTTATTCTTTTTTTGTTTTTTCTTCTTTTCTTCTATATCTTCTTCTTTTATGTCTAGTTTTTTTACAATACTATCAAGCATATCCATTGCTTCTTTATGGTTTTTTTCTGAATATTGCATATCATCCTCCGCTAATAAAGCTTAATTCCTGTTTTTTCTTCTTTTCTTCTTCTAGATATTTTTTATACCCTTCTTCTAGCATTTTTTTGCTTTAATATTATTTTCATGTGTATTTAACATATTATCACTTCAATAAGTTTAACCATTTAATCTTCATCACTTATCCATTCGTCAAAATCATATCCTCGAACTTCTAATTCATTTTTTATAGAATCAAGTACAAATTCATAACCCGCAATTACTCCTTCGTCAAACTCACTATCCGTCTCATTTTCATATTCCTTTTTACGAACAACAATATCTGATATTATTGATTTCAAAGTATCTTCGGACCATTTCCAATCTATTTGTGATTTCATATTATCACTCCATTTCTTCAAGCCTTTCTAAATTTTCATCTATCGACTTCTTAAAATTTCTAATTTCTTTTTCCCAATGTTTTATTAACCCTTGTTTGTGTTTATCAGAATAATCGCTCCAATTTTCAATATACTTTTCGGGATTATTTATTTTATTCTCATGCTCCTTGATTCTTTTATTATAACTTTTAACCCCTTTAATTAAAGATTTTTTACTCTGATTTTTTATATCTTTTGCAGAGAATAATTGCAAATTCAATTTTATGTGTTTATTACTTTTATTATACCCCTTATTATCTGAATTTACAACTTCTTCACCAAAATAGTCGCCATACAGTTTCTCATACCTATCTACATAATCATCTGGTATAACCACGCTAAAACTACTACGACAATTCACATGCATTGGTGGAAAGTTTATCCCGACCTCACGATCCTTGAGCTTAAATATCTCCCCGTCCAAATCCTTGCACACATCACTTGTTTTTCTATCTATAACTGCTACATACTCATACTCATCATATAGCTTAGAATCATCAAACGTCTTCATCATAGCTTCATTATTGATTCTTGTACCTTCAGTTCGTACGATTCTCTTAATATCCGCTCTTGAGCGATTAACAAACCTCTCAGACATTTGTTTTACAACTCTATTGAAACTGTCACCTCTTATAATAGACGCCTTAAAATCATTAGTTAAGTAACTAATAAGCTTACTTTTATTTTCCCAGATTCTGTCACTGTAATCTTTTTGTTGAGTCCATTTCTTGTTAATTAATAGCTCAGCACTCTCTTTATCAAAACTAAGCATAGTTCTTCCAAATCCCATACTATCCGCCATCTCATAATAAGTATCTCCGTATAAATCCACCAAATAATCATGTAATCTATCAACTTCTTTAGCACCAATTTCTAATTGCTGCAACTTTATAGACTCATTAAGTCCTTCTAGCCTTGTCAACTTATAAATAGACTTTCTTACATCAGTTAAGTGCTTGTATTGTGGGTATTTTTCAATAAAATCATCAAATCTTTCATATAATAATTTTCTGTCAACACTACTTAGTCTAGCTAAGAGTGATCTGTATTCAATAACATTATCCTTACCATACCTGGCAAAATATTCTGCAATTTCTTTGCCAAGCTTATGAGATTCTTCCTTGTAAAATTGAGTAAGTTTTTCTATTAACTTAGCCTCATCTTTTTCCAAATTATCCCATAACTCTTTTTGTCTTTTACTTGAGTATTCATTATACTGGTTTAGGTTCTTCATCTACTACCCTCATAAAACCATCAGAACCTTCAATGTCTTTTCTTTTATTTTCAATCTCATCTTTTGCATTATCCACAATGCTTAAAACATTGACTTGTGTTTCTTCCGATACAATGCCACTTAAATTACGTGCTATTTCTGTTTCCTCTAATAAATTAGATGGGACATTTCTTGTAAACTTATATCTAATCTTAACCCAATCATCACTATCCAAAGGACTACCAGGATAATTAGCTATAATCTTATATCTCCTGTTAAGTCCAGCTGTAAATTTACGCTCTTTAGTTCTTGCTAAATTGTCCATAGCTTGAAGTTTGTATTTCAAAGAAACTCCAGTTGATTGAGCAAAGTTTTCATCAGAAATATTAGCCACCATTGAAATTTGAAATATCAAACGCTCTAGTCTATCCAATAAGTTTTCTTGAGTAGTATCGCTGTTAGGTTTTGCTAAGAAATCAACAACCACCTTCTCAGAATTTTCTCCACTAACATTAATAATTCTGTAGTCTTTTAGATTCTTGATAACATCTTCATCTAGCTTTTCCCCTAAAATCTTCATATACGCATCAGCATAATAGTCAACATCATTAGCCTTTTCACTGATTGATTTATTAAAAGCGTTAATAAGACTCTCAACACTCTCAAAAATCCCCTTACGCTCTGCATTCTCAACATATTCAACAACTGGCACATCATTAAAATAATGTTCTTCTTCTGAAATAAACTTTAATCCGTCATCTGTGTACATAAAATGCGTAATATTTCTGTTATCGGAAAAAGTACCCTCAATCTTTCCATCAGAGTTCTTGTAATACCTAACACAATACAGCACTTTTCTTCTTATGCTCTCATCAAACACCAAAAAAGCTTGCATAGGATTCAAATAAGTTAATCCAATTTTTCCATTCTCATCATTGAAAATAAGCTCAAAACCATGACCATAAATACTACAAATCTTTGACAACTCAGCATTATTATCATCTTGATTATTGTAACTATCCAAAAAATCTAAATAATCATTAACCTTCTTGTTTTCATGAGTTGATTTGATAGGATTTCCAATAAAATACCCATTAAAAGTATCTACAATATACTTTGCGAAATTTACTGATAGTCGATTGTCAGGCTTGTAGCTATCCTCCTTTTTAGGTTTAAAAGAAATAGGATACACAGTCTCATACATATTTTTTAACTTTTGATAGTGACCTATATTATTCTTATGTCTTTGAATAAATTTATCCAGCAATTCTGGAGTCATTCCAGAATCCTCAGAAATAGTAAACTCCTTATCTATTGAATCGTTAACTAAATTAATAGTCTCTGTAACATGTGTTGTCATTAAATTATCCCCCTAAACAATTGGACACTAACCTTATCAGATGCAGACTGTAAACTATATCGTAAAGCATCCATTAAATGGTTATTTTTATCTTCTGGAATATTAGTAAATTTCCCCATAACCTTATCAAATTTATATGAGTAACTATAAAACTCTTCTTTGCAGTTAACTAGAGATGTATCACAAATAATTTTCAAACTTTGTAACTTATCAATCCCCTGATTAACACTACTATTACCTTTTCTGGATTTCTTTATTCTAAGACCATAGTCATTATTCAGTTCAGAAATTAATCTGTCCTCGGCACAGTCCGCAATAATAAGAGATTTGGAATACCCTTTAGATTTAATCATTCTAGCAATTTCATTAGTATGCATACCAGTTTCGTAATGCTCATCAATCAGATACAAAATCCCATTTTCACTATCAAGCCAAGAAACCACAAGAGCAGTTGGATCATGAGTAAAACCAAAATCCAAGCCAACTATTAACTCGTAATTTTGTTTCGCCAAAAAATCTTTATCTAACGGTCTATACTCTACATTCTCAAAAACAAGACCCTCAGACACTCCCCACTCACCATCACACACAATCTTTGCACGTCTGGGATTAGTTTTATATAGTTTTTCATATCTTTTTATAGTTTGCTCATCTAACCACTCATTAAGCTTGTATGTAGTAGTTAAAGTAAACACATCCTCATCTTTCGCATCAAAAAATTCGCTTTTTAACCAATGATTTTCGCTCCAAGGATTAAAAGTAAGTATAACCTGCCTGTATGCATTTTTGTCTTCTAAAATGCCCCTCATACCTTCTACAACGGTATCCAATTTATCCCTACTCTCTAACTCATAGGCTTCCTCTAACCATAAATGCGTAATAGATCCTTTCTCTAATTGAATTGAAGTCATTTTCAAAGCATCATCAAAACCACGAAATAGTATTTTCTGACCCGTCGGTATATAGGTTGCTTCCATTGGACTAACCGTAAAATTCCATAAATTTTGAACTCCTAATCTATTTGTAGCACTCTTCAATCCTACAAACACACTATCTCTCAAGGTATTTTGATACCTTCTCGCAGCTATAACATTCATCCAAGGATACTTCATCATCTTATAGATAATTTCTATCTGTGTAGTAACGGATTTCTTACTACCCCTACTACCCTTAACAACCTTATAAAATTTTTTGCAATTCCAAAACTCGTTATATCCTTGACCAATCAAATTTGAAACACGAATAGCACCCAAAACTAATCAGCCCCTTGAATATCATCGATAAAAGTAGGTAAATTAATATCGACCTCTTGTTTATCAGTCCACAAACCATACCTCTTGCCAAGAAGTTCCGCCGCTTTTATTCTGTCTCTCAAAGATATTTGTTTTTTTGTTTTTACAACCTTTGAGGAACCTTCTATTTCGGCAACTACTGAAATAACTTCTTCTTCCATTTCGCCATTAAGTGAAAGCGATAAAAACTCCTCTATATCTTTTATTGTTGCGATATTTTCGTCTTGTATCTTTTCTCTTATTTCTTGAAGTCTATTTTTAATTTCAACATTCTTCAACAATCTTTGTCCTTGTGAGTATGCTGTTTTTTCGCTATACCCAGCTCTAATGGCTGCTTTAGTTGCATTAAGATCCTTCAAATATTCTTCACAGAACAATTGTTGTCTATTATTCATCTTTCACCTCCATAAATAAACCTAACGGTAAATCGGGGTGTTGTAGTGAATGACATTTAGCACAAAGCAATATACCATTATTTACATTTATTCTATTAATCGGGTCATCTGCCCAATGGCTAATATGATGTACAACTAAATTTTTGTCTGAGCCACAGATTTGACATACTTTATCACGTTTTTTCACTTTTTTAACCCATCTCGCAACTAAAGAATCGTTTCTGTCTGTTACTATTGCATATTCTTCAATAATATTATTAGTTTCAATTTTTCCATATTTTATTTGTAATATTGATTTTGCGGCTAATTTTTGCATATAATTCGTATCTTTGCTAGCTATAATTGTTTTACATTCTGAAGCTAAACTTTCAGGAATTGAATCATAACCCATCATGTATCGCTTTGCTAACTCCATGCAAGCCCAGATGCGTTGTCTAATGATGTACTCATCAGCAAACTTCTTCTGTTTAATTGTCAATTTCTTCAAAGTACATCACCTCGCTTTCCAAATAAAAAAGGACTACCCACAACTGGATAATCCTAATTTAAATTTTAATTTATTTAATCAATTGTAATTCTCTTTTTAAAGCTTCTTGTAAAACAGATGAAAAATTTATATCCTTTTCTCTTGCCATCACGTCAAGCCATTGAGGAATGCTCAAAGTTTTTTTTATAGATTTATTATTAATTGCTTTTCTAACTAAAGGCATCCACACGCTAATTAGTACCGTCTTTTGATTTGGATCTAGCTTAATATCTTTTAACTCACTCGCTTCAGGTATCTCTTCACCTGCAACTTCCATATTTTCCATCCATAACCCAAGGACTTCCTCCGCCATCAATAATGCCTCTTCATCTGTATCAGCACAGCTAAAACAACCTGCTAAATCTGGAAAACTAATACTAATACCATCAGCATCATAATCAAATACAGCAGGATATACGTATTTATCTTTCATAAAACACCCCTTTCTTAGTAGAGAACCAAGGGGTTATAATTTAACCCCTGTTTGTTCTTCAATTCTTTTAAGAGTTTTAATTGGATAACTATCTCTAGGATGAGGTATTGTAACCTTTCCCAGTTCAGGTTTGTCAGGATTTATCATAAATCTATGACTTCCTCTTGAAATCCCCGTTTCTATCCAGCCGTTTTTTCTTAAAAGTTTGAGTAGTTCTCTTGAGTTATAACTCTTCATAAGAAGCGTCCTCCTTACAAATATAATTATACGTATTATTTTACGTGTTGTCAAGTCTTTTAATTATTTTCACACCAAAAAAGCCGATACCAGCGTATCGACCTTCTTATTTATAAATTAAATCGGAGTGAATATGAAACTAAACAAAAAATTATTTTTGCTCAATTCTTTTCAATATCACTATATCATAATTCATACTGTAATTTACTGTAATTTACTGTACACTTTATAAATCTTTTATTAAATTTAACGCTTTGCCATGCATTTTGTATATCATCTCTACACTTCGATGCATAATCTTAGCAATATCCTGCCACTTCAAACATTGAATGTATCTCAGATTCAATAAAATTTCGTATTCTCCATCCACGTCGCTAATCTTTTTCTTATAATCTTCTCTCAGATTGATTAACTCACTAATATTTCTATTAATTTTACTTTCCAAATCCACAATCTTTTCAATCAGATCATTGTCATTTCTTACACTTGATTGCACCTTTTCTCCAAAAGCGGAAGGTGATCTAATCGAATACTTCAAAGAATTAAGTTTTTCTAACTCCTTGATATCCGCACTAATCCTTAAATCTAATAAATAGATTCTTTGCAGCTCTTTTTTAGTCATCGGTTATAAGTCTTCCTCTTTTATGAATAATCCATTCACAGTCTTACCTTTACGCTTTGAAATTTTATCATAAGCCATTTCCAAACACTCTACACAATCAATACCAAGTTGATTACACAACACAATTAGTGTTACAAAAATATCACCCATTTCAAGTTGCATGTTTTCTTGAGTTTCTATTTGCTCATAATCAGAATAAACCTCTGACGGGTCTTCTCCTATCCTTTCCAAATAATCAAACTCACTCTTAAATTCAAAAACTTCCTCAATAAATTTCATAAATTGTTTATCAGCGTTTTCTTCGTGTAATAAGTCTTTATCTTCTGCCCATTCTTCTACTTTTTCTCTTAATTCTTCAAAATTCATTGTCTTTTTCTCCCCTCTTCTTCAAAAATATTATGAATAAAATTAACTAAAACAACAGAAAAAATCAAAGTCAATTTATCCACTCCTAACATATATCCTATGAGCCACAAACTCACAAGTGCCAACTCTATTTTTAAACTATTACTCATCTATACCTCCCATTCTATAATCGGATATTCTGTCATAATCATTCCATTAATTGCAAGACCTGTAACAATATCTAAAGCTGTCCTTGTATCGCTATATCTACAATTCGGTCTTTTGTGTATTCTTGGGTCACTATCAGACCAATCTATAATATCAATCATCGCTTTACTTAGAAAAATCATTTTGCAACCTTTAGCTACGCATAAGTAATAGCAACCATTTTTGCCATAACTACCCTTACACTTTTTAAATCCATATTTCTCATATTCTTTAACATCTTTAGTTGGTTTTAATGTCATTCTTCCACCTCACAGACATACCTGTCGTAAACAATTTCACTTATAAAATCCCAAAACTCTTTGCTACAACCTATATTGGTACCTTGTTTTACCAACAACTCCTTGTTTTGATAGTCTTGTAATAAATCTAATTCATGTTTGTTTAACTTATTTCTATCAACATACTGATCCATTAGGCAATGTACTAAATAAGGAAAAAATCTTATTTCATTTTTGTTTGCATCTCTTCCTAACAATTTTTGAAATTTTTTATCTAAATGTTTTATATTTTGTTTTTCAACATTACCTCTCAATTTTTCAATTATTTTCATTCCTTAACCTCCACCAATTCAAAATCTTTCAAATCAGTATCAAACTTTTTCTTGATTTCTTCAATCTCTTTAAGGGTGTATTGCATATCACTTGTATCACCATATGTCCACGAAGCTAACTCATATTTTTTCCCATATGCTTTAGTATGATGTTTTACGAACCTATAAAAACCACCTTCTGTCAACCACCTATGCTTCAAATAATACTTCTTTTCTTCTTCTCTGTCCTCTACAGGCGTGCTTGTATATTCAAAGCATAATTTATATAACTCCTCAACATCATACCCATATAAATAGTCTAAGTGCCCATCTGATACGGTGCTGATTGCGTATTGACAATTTGTCCAAATTTTAACTAGGACTTGATTATTAACGGATATAGTAATTAAATCATAAGCACAATTTGATTTGATGTTAGAAAACGGATTTTTAGAATATTCTATACAAAATCCCAATTTCTCAACTCTTTTTATAAATTCTTTAGTTTTTATCATCTTATCTCCCTAAAATCAAATCGATGTACTAAACCCACGTTTTCTGAGCCATTTTGCCGATTCTTTTTTTAAATCATCATCAAAATCAGTTCTATTACAAATCATCTTATGCATTGTAATTTTCAAAACATTATCATTTGGATATTCCATATCCATTTTTTTACAAAAATCCTTTAATTTGTTAATATCATTTGTTTTTAGAACCTCTCCAAGTTCTCTAGTGTAATCTTCTAAAATCATCTAATCTCCCTAAAATCATATTCACTATCGTACAAATTCAAAAACATCTTCTTTTTCAGCTTGTACACATCAGTCATCACACCTTTGACATCTTCAACAATTTTCTTATCGTCCTTGTCGACATACATAAAATCTGCTACATACTCAATCTTGCGATGTGTAGTTCCCATCTTATCTTTGAATTTATCTTGTAAAAGGAATCTAGGTTGTAATTCTAGATTCCTTATTTCATTTGCTTTTTCAAGTAATTTTAATTCGCAATACCTGTCCGCTTCTCGTAAACTGTCAAATTCAATTCCATCAACTACGGTCTTTTTTGCATTATACTTGCTATATCTTCTCATTATTCTCCCTCATCTTTTTAAACTCCTCTTGCATTCTCTGCATAGCAATAGCATTTGTATTTACCTCTTCTTTTTTCGTCTTCTCCATGAAATTACTTATAACTTTATTGTTTAAGTTTCTTGATTCCTCAGATAATTCATCATCCTGCTTTGGTCTATAATACGTCTCTTTTTTCTTGAAATTATTATTTCTAGGCTTATTCGTTCCTGCTTTCTTTTTCTTCAAAATCCCATTTATATATGCCAATGTCCTAATATTGTTTTGTTCAGCAATCTGAATAGCTTCTTTTACCCACTGAAAACTATACATATTCATATAATCGCTTAGCACCTTAGCAGAATACGGACTTATCAAACCAAACCCACAATCTTGATACAACTTAATAAGTTCAGCCAACTTTGGATTATCCAGATCCATTTCTTCTGGAGGGGGAACAACACCTGTAGTGTTATTATTCATTATTAATTCATTATTTATATTATTGTTTGTTTCCGTCTTCGTTTCGTCTTCGTTTCGACTTCGTTCCGTCTTCGTTTCGTCTTCGTTTCGTCTTCGTTTCGTCTTCGTTTCGACTTCGTTTCGTTTGTCTATGTCTTCATTCTGATAAACGTTATAATTTACCACTTTATAAGAGGTGTAACGTCGTTTCGTTTTTAGTTCAATCATTGAACCACTTTCCAACAAATTTAAGAACCTTTTTACCTTACCAGTTGACCATCTCCACCTATCTGATAACTGTTTAAGGGACGTTATTTTTTCGCCCCTCTTAACTTCTATAAATTTTCCGTTAAACAGTATTTGCTTATCTTCATGATTAGCCATCATAATTAAATCTATCCAAGCCGAACGCTTATCGAATGGTTCCTTATCTAACCAAATATCGCTTTGTTGTATCTTTCTATGAATACTAATCCAACCATAAGCCATCTACATCACCTAAAATGGCAACTCATTGTTTGATGTTGGTGTTGCTTGATTAAATCCGTAGTCCTGAGCCGTGTTTTCTTGATTAGAATTATTATCTTTATTTGATTCAACAAAATCAAAACTATCTACAACAACATCTGTCGTATAAATTCTTTGCCCCTGTTGGTTTTCATATGATCCAGTTTGAATATGACCTGATACAGCTATTCTTTGTCCTTTTTTGAAATAAGTTGCTATATTCTCCGCCGTTTTCCCCCATGCCACACAACTAATAAAATCAGCCGTCGGATATCCGTTGTTTTCTGCCTCTTGTCTTTTCTCTTTGCTTAGCTTTCTATTTACTGCTACCACAAACCTCGCATTAGCCATTTGTGTATTCGCCGTATATCTCAATTCTGGGTCTCTTGTTAATCTTCCCATCAAACTTACACTGTTCATTTAAACTCTCCTTACATACCTCTACTGGTACCCCTAATTTCTTTTCTATACTATCTCGTATCAATTTCTCATCGCTATTACCATCACTAAGGTGTAATATATACACTTTCTTTAATTTGCTCATTCTGACACTATCTAACGCTTCCAGAACGGTTTCTAAACTCATGTGATTTTTAACAATTCTATTTCTCAGACTAACATTGATTTCATTTTCGTCTACACGCTCATCTATTAGCTTTTTAACGTAGTTACACTCAATCATTAGTACATTTATATCACTTGGTATTTTATACGCCATAAACGCCGTGTCAGTTACGAATAACAAGCTCTCTTTTGTCTTTATATCCTCGATGTAATACATTACAGGTTCTTTTACATCGTGTATAGTTCTTAACGGCTGTATCAAAATGTTATTTACATATGTTGTCTTATATTTTGTCTCAGCCCAATTCTTAAATATCTTTAACCTATGTCCAGTAATTCCCAATGCTTCTGCAGTTCCTTTTGTCATGTAGCAATCAGTTCCAGATTTCAATAAATCCTTAACGGCTTTTGCGTGATCCATATGCTCATGCGTTACTAAACAAAAATCTATATCAGAAACTTTATAATTCAACGCCTTTTGTATCTTCTTAAAAGGTAATCCGCATTCAAATAATATCCTTGTATCGTTTATATTGACCAGGTAGCAGTTTCCACTACTACCCGACCCAATCGTTCTAACATCAATCATTTCACGCTCCTAAAACGGTGCTTGATTATTGTTTGTTTCTTCAATCTCTGCTTCGATTATTTCTCCTGTTTCTACGTCTACATTTTCAGGAATTTCTTCAATTTCAACTACTTCCTTGTTTGCAAATTCTTTCTTTTCTTCTTCCAGCTCTCTATCCGTATCTTCAACCGATTTGTTCATAAATTCTGCAATCTTATCGCTATCATCACTCGTAGATACGTAATATTTACAAGCACGATTAATAACGGTTTTTATAGCCATTTGGTCAGGGAAGTTTTTATGTGCTCCGCTATTTCCTTTCATACTTCCTTGTTCCCAAGCTTTATGAATCTGATTAATATCCATATACTCAGTGTGCAAAATCTCATTATCTCCAAGTATCAATGCAAACGCTCCGACTAGATTTTTAGGATCGCGATTAAGTCCTGGACAAAACTCCAATATTTTTTGTTTTCCAGTGAGAATATCAAAACCCAACTCAAACTTGTCATCTTTATACACCGCATATCCTTTAACATCTTTTACCCCTTTAATTCTCTTAGTTAAAGCTATAGTCCCTAAATAGCCCCTTTCCATCGTCAATTTGTTTCCGTAAGCTATAAAATAACATTGATCCTTGCTTGGATTAAGTCCTTGTGTTGCCATATCAAGCAAACTATTTGCAATGCTTTCTTGTGTACAAGCTTGTAGCACTGGCTTTTTGCCACTAGTTTGTGTCTCTTGTAATATCAAATACGCACTCTTTAAAGCGTTACCTACGCTGTAGTTGTTAGGAAGTTCAATACTTCCACTGTTTTGCATTTCTGCTATTCTCTTTTGTACGCTATCTACAATTGTTTTTTCTTGCTTTGCTAATTCATTACTCATTTTTACTCTCCTTTTACTACTAATTCTTTATCATCTGATACAAATAACTTCACAATTTGTCCGTCTGTATCTATTAATTTGTTTACACTTTCCGCGTTATCTACAAAGATTGGAACACTTGCATCTAATTTCTTTGATATCGTGTTTATGATATCTAGTCCTGCATTGATTTTTCCTGCGTTATTTACATCTGAATAAGGCACTCCGTTGACTGTTGCTTCGCACGTCTCAACAATTCCGCCATTTACTTGCGTATCAAATAGCTTAAATTTAACATCTTCAAACATTTCATTGATTTTGTCTTGTACTAAATCCGTGTATATCTTGATGTATTCTTCTGTCAAATACACAATTCTTTGATTATTTTCATACTCTTTCGCTAAGTCTTTTTCTTCTTTTTCGTATAACTTAACCTTTTTATCGATTTCTGCATTGAGTTCCTTTTTAGCAAGTTTTTGTATCATCTGTTCCAGGTCTCTTTTGTAGTTTTCTTTCAAATCTTTTAGTCTTGAATTATCAACGTTTGCAATAGATTTC
>QWCB01003235.1_pt1 | contig 39682 bp, 33 predicted proteins | sample 1972511 | NCBI WGS metagenome assembly QWCB01 (sample SAMN09866719, study PRJNA288562) | Human gut metagenome isolate term5_stool, whole genome shotgun sequencing... | isolation source: gut | host: Homo sapiens | place: USA: California | reverse complement strand
TTCGCATCTGTGGTATCGATGGCCATAGCCTCCTCGTATCCTGCGAGCACGCCTGCGATATCCTTGTTCTTCATCGCTTCATTGACTTTGGCGAGAGCGATTCTCTTGCCTACTGTAGGAAGAAGGCTCTCCACCTCTGCGGTAACCTCATCATTGCCATATTTCTTGGCAACTTCAGCAGCCTCTACGAATTTTGCCTTGGCATTTGAGAAATCCTTATTGTTGTAAAACTCTTTTCCGATAGAAAGAATAACTGAAGGGATTGCATTCTTGCAGTTGGTAGCTACCTCAGCACCCTCTTCGCCGAGAGACTCAGCCATGGTGAGAGCTTTCTGGAAATACTCCAGCGCGCTGGTTTTGTTACCCATTGTAAGAGCTTCTGCACCGCTGTTGTATGTAGCTGTAGCTGAAGCGAGATCCTGTGCGGACATAACACCGAACGAAAAGGTGAGAGCCGCCATTGCGAGAATGAACTTTTTCATAATATCAATGTTTTTAAATGTTATCAAATCTGTTGTATTGTGGCATAGCCTTTGGGGGAAGAATAGTCTGTTCCGCCTGCGTCTATTCGCAATAGGGCAAAAATAGTAAAAATATCTTAAATTTGCATAAGAAGTTGTCAGTTATGAGGAACTATATATTACATGTCGTTATATTGTTGCCGGCGTTGTTGTTTCCAATAATGATGCCAGCGGCGGATTTGCCTACACTCCCTGTCGCATCCCAGATCAGGACAGGGGTGCTGGACAATGGTGTGGCTTTCTATCTGGTAACCAATCATACGGAGAAGGGAAAAGCGGATGTCGCCCTTGTCCAGAAAGGCGGTTACGGATGCGAGACGCCGCTTACCGCCGGTTCGTCGGCAGTCCACGCTATGGGCTCATTGACAATGCTGCCTCATTTCCGCACGAACACTCCGTTCAATTTCCTTTCCGACAACTGCATCTGGCCGGGGAAAGACGGTTATGTCGCTGTGTATGAAGATGCTACCATATATCGCTTCTCAAACCTTGAACTATCACGGTCGAAGGACATAGTAGATTCTACCCTGCTGATGATATTCGACATCATCGGCATGCAGTCAGAATATATTGGCGGAAGGTATTCCCCTCAGAACCAGGCAATTGTCGTTTCAGGAGACATCGATGCAGGAGCTGTGCTCAACAAGATGAACATGCTTTCGATGCTGGTAGTGAAAGGCCGTCCGGCCAAGGTCAATGCAGATTATGTCTGGCAGTCCGCGTCAGAGGCAAAGTATGAGAACGAGAAACCTTCTGTGCGTGGCCAGGCCACGATATCTGCGGAATACATTTATCCGAGAACACCGGAAAAAAACATGAACACGGTACAGCCGCTTGTCTCGCAGAAATTCGCGTCGGAACTCGGCATTGTCCTGAAAAAGCGTCTTTCCCGCGCATTGCGTGAAGCCGGCATCCCGGTTGCAGACATCTCATATTCATATATCAGCAGCAAGGAAGGCCCCGGCAATGAAAAAGTCAGGATTTCGATAACCACTTCGGACAAGTGTCTTGAAGAGGCATCAGCCGTGCTTTCCGGAACATTGGCCTCGCTGAAAACCTACGGCACGAGTCCGGAAGAGTATCGTGATGCACAGGCCGAGATGGTCATGAACATGATGCGCGAGTACAGCGGCGATGTCAAGAGCAACACCGGCTACGTGGAGCAGTGCATTTCCTCTTATCTGTATGGGGCGTCATTGGCCTCCGCTGCCACGAGCATGGATTTCTTCATCAAGAAGAACCTTCAGGATGACCTGAGCGCAAGGCTGTTCAACAACTTTGTCACGGCCCTCATTGACAAGTCCGGCAATCTTACTTTCAGATGCGTCTGCGATTCCCTTGCCGGCGAAAATGCGTTCCGCAAATTCAACGCTTCTTGGACTCCTAAGGAAACAGGCTCATATACAGTAAGTTATGCGGATACATTGAAACTGAAGAAATCCTCATCGAAGCTGAAACTCAAGGCCATGTCACCGGAAACGCTTTCCGGCGGCCAGGTCTGGACCTTCGACAACGGGCTCAAGGTCATATTCAAATATACGCCAAAGACCAGGATGTTCCACTACCTCTGGCTGCTCAAGGGTGGCTATACGATGGTGCCTGGCCTCAAGCCTGGTGAGGGCGCTTACGTGTCCGATATGCTCGGGCTTTACGACGTCCCGGGAATGTCCTGCTACAGTTTTGCGCAGATGTTGTCGGCCAATGGAATATCCATGGACGGTGAGGTGACGATGTCTTGCCCAGAACGGCACGATGAACAGGGACGCCTACAACTATTACCGCGACTGCCAGAGCGTCAGGATGCTTGCCGGTGCTTCACCGCAGGCCACACTCGACAGCCTTCTGTTCCCGGGCAATGCCTGGTCCACATACAAGAGGCCTATAACATTGGCAGATGATTTCCAGAAGCGCTCCGACAAGTTCTTCAAGAGTGAATTCTCCAAGATGAATGACGGCGTGCTCATCCTTGTGGGCGATTTCGATGAATATACATTGAAAAAAGACCTCAGCCGCTACCTGGGCGGGTTCAGTACCGACAAGGCGACGTCATTCAGGTCCAGAAGCCAGTACAAGTCCGGTTCGGGCAATGCCTGCAAGATAGTGATAGGGGACAGGCAGACCATAGACCTCGGCGCATCCGCCCCGTTGAACTACACGTCAGTGAATTATATGGCATCCTACATCGCCGGCATGGCATTGCAGGCAAGGCTGTCGGAAACATTGGCCCGCTCCGGCTGGTACGGCAGCGCGACCTGGGACTTCTCGATGTTCCCTGAAGAGCGGTTCAATTTCAAGATGCATTGTTCAATGTCGGAACGTATCGGTGTTCCTGCATCATTGGTCCAGGTGGACTCTGTGGGACAGATAATATCGGATGTCCGCAGGGCTCTCCGCACCGCTTCCATCGACCAGAAGGAACTGGATGTATGCAAGTCCGTGCTGCTCAAGTCGATAGAGGCCAGACTGTCGGATCCTCAGATGATCATGTCAATGCTGGCGCTCAGATATTCTTACGGCAAGGACCTCGTCACGAGGTATAAGGACAATATCAATGCTGTCAATGTCGCAACAGTCAATGACATATTGAAAGGTCTTGCTGGGGGCCGTACCGCGGAATATGCGGTCAGGACCAGACTGGAAGGTGAACAGATCATTGATACTCAGCGCTCTCCTGTGTTTACGGGAGTTATTCCACGCCTGGTGGCTGCTTCCGATACGCTCGGAATAGCAAGGCAGGCCTTCAGGGTCATAGGCATTGACACTGCTGCTTATACTCCTGTCTGGAAAGATTCGGCAGCGTTCGTGAAACTTCTGCCGCTGCTGCCTGAGCCGCTGAAATTCCAGCCGGCCGAACCTGTGAAAGTGAAGACGGATACGCTGACCGTGAATCCGGCCGACAGTATGGCAGTAAATCCGGCCGACAGCACAGTGGTTGTTCCTGTGGACAGCTCAGCAGTTGTTCCTGTGGACAGCACGATGACCGTTCCGAGAGACAGTATTCCGGTTATGCCTACGGATACTTCAGGTATTACACGATATTGACGTAATCCTTGATATCCTGCGGGGAAACCGGGTTGCCTCCGAGAATGAGAAGCCTCTCGACCACGTTCCTGAGTTCGCGGATATTGCCGGTCCAACTCTTGTCCTGGAGCATCTTTATGGCCTGAGGCGAGAACTCCTTCTTCGGCATGCCGGACTCGGTGCTTACCTTGTCATTGAAATAATTGACCAGCAGAGGAATATCGTCTTTTCTCTCATCGAGAGAAGGCACGTGGAGAACGATTACGCTCAAGCGGTGGTAAAGGTCCTCACGGAAATTGCCCTTCTCTATCTCAGCCCTCAAGTCCTTGTTCGTAGCTGCGATAACCCTCACGTCCACCTCTATGTCCTTGTCGCTGCCTACCCTGGAAAGTTTTCTTTCCTGAAGCACACGCAGGACTTTTGCCTGGGCAGCAAGACTCATGTCGCCGATTTCATCCAGGAACAATGTTCCGCCGTCAGCCTGCTCGAACTTTCCCTTATGCTGCTTGATGGCAGAAGTGAAGGCTCCCTTCTCGTGGCCAAACAGTTCACTTTCAATCAGTTCGGATGGTATGGCGGCGCAGTTTACCTCGATGTAAGGCATAGCGCTTCTGCTGCTCTGCTGATGAAGGCTTCTGGCTACCAGTTCCTTGCCTGAGCCGTTCGGGCCGGTTATCAGCACACGTGCATCGGTAGGCGCCACCTTCTCTATCATCTCTCGGAGATGTTTTTTAGAACGCTCGGTGGCGTTTTTGATGGTGATAAGTATTCTGTTGAGGTCCAGAGGCTTCTGTATGAAGTCGAAAGCGCCTTTCTTGATGCATTCTACAGCAGTGTCGATGTCCCCGTGTCCGGAAATCATTATGACAGCCGAGTCGATGCCTTCTTTCTTCAACTTCTCCAGCACTTCCGTACCTTCCATATTTGGCATCTTGATATCGCAGAAGATGACATCGTACCTCTCTTTTCCGGCCATATCCAGTGCCGTCGCGCCGTCCTCAGCGGTATCCACTGCATATCCTTCGTCGGACAATATCTCTTTTAATGAATTTCTGATGGCTCTTTCGTCATCAACAACTAAAATCTTCATAATAATCTGATTTGCTAATCTGCATTCTTGGCAGCGGCTGCTGCCAATGCTGCTGCGTGCTCTGCCTTGGCCCTCTCTACTGACGGAGAATGTTTGAGGACGAATCCCGAACTCAAGTACTTGGTTCTCACGTCTTCGTCATTGGCAAGCTTCTCAGGCGTGCCGGACTGCAGAATCGTACCCTCGTAAAGAAGATAGGCCCTGTCAATGATGGCCATAGTCTCCTGGACATTGTGGTCCGTGATGATCACGCCGATATTCTTGTATTTGAGCTTTGCGATGATGTACTGGATATCCTCCACGGCCACAGGGTCCACACCAGCGAACGGTTCGTCCAGCAGGATGAATTTCGGGTCAATGGACAATGCCCTTGCGATTTCGCATCTTCTGCGCTCACCTCCGGAAAGCTGGATACCGAGACTCTTGCGGACTTTGGAAAGATTGAACTCGTCTATCAGCGATTCAAGTCTCTCGTTGCGCTCCGCCTTGGTCATATTGGACATCTCCATGACGGACATGATATTGTCCTCCACCGACATCTTTCTGAAAACGGACGCCTCCTGAGGCAGGTAGCCCACACCCTTGAGGGACCTTTTGTACATAGGCAGGTCCGTGATATCCTCATCGTCCAGATATATGCGGCCGCCGTTCGGAACAATCTGTCCTGTAATCATATAGAAACTTGTGGTCTTTCCTGCTCCGTTAGGTCCGAGGAAGCCGACGATTTCGCCCTGCTGCACTTCCATGGACACTCCCTTCACCACAGTCCTGACCCCATATTTCTTTACCAAATTTTCGCAACGAAGTTTCATTTCATTCTCTATTTTACATCCAGACCGAAATCCTTCACCAGATTGCCGATCTCTTCATTGCCGGAAATCATGGCTTTGGCCTTGTCCTCCGGCATGTATATTCTCTTTTCCACTTTTTCCTGAGGAATCACCTCGACGGCAAGACGCACTCTGGACGAGCCGAGGTCCTTCTGGATCTTGGACTCGAGTTCCCTGAGCAATTCCTGTTCCACCCAGGCCTTCTGCGAGCTGTTCTGCACATAAAATTCCAGAAGTTTGTAGGATTCCTTGTTTTTGAGATTGGTTTTGGTCGAGGACAATGTAGTGTATAGTCTCGGCCTGCTCACATATTGCTCCGGTATTTTCTTCCAGCTCTCGTAAATCGCCAGGTCCTCAGGCATCTTGTCTGACAATGTTATGCCCGAAGCGCTGACTTCCTTCCTTTCGCCCTCTTCATTGATGGCATCAAGCGAAAGCGATGACGCTGTCTTGGTTGCCTTGCGTCTTCTTGCGGCAGGTGCCGGGGCGGGCTGTTCCTCTGCATTGGCCTGAGTCTCAGTCTGTCCTGCGTCATTGACCTGAACAGGAGTCGGCTCTGTTGCAGTCTGTACGGGACTTTCGGCTGTGCTTGGAGTGGTCTCCTTCTGAGGTGCCGGTGTCTCGGCGGAGGCCTGGCTTACCGTCCTGCTTTCAGGTGTATCCACGACAGGGCCGGATGCGGCAACTGCCTTCTCCACCGGTGTTGCCTGTCTTGCCGGTGCCGCCTGACGTGGTGCCGCCGGAACTGACTGGACAGCGTTAAGCGCCACCTCGCCACCTGACAGGAAGCAGAGTTTCATCAGGGTAAACTCGATGTGCAGCCTCGGATTTATGCTCTCCTTGTATCCTGCCTCGCACTGGGCCGTAATGGCGAGAGCGTTGTACAGGAACTGGAGCGAACACTTGTCCGCCTGCTCCTTATATTTCTTTTTCAATGAATCAGGCAGCTCCAGCAATGCGTCCAGTGCCGCGTTCTTCGCCACCACCAGATTTCTGAAATGGTCGCTCAGAGATGACACGAAGTACAATGCATTGAATCCCTTGGACAGGATGCTGTCGAACTCCAGAAGTGCTGAAGCATAATCATTTGCAAGCATCTGCTCCGTTATCTTGAAGCCGTGTTCGAAGTCCAGAACGTTCAGATTATGCAGCACGTCCTCATACTTGACGTCGGTTCCGCAGAACGCCACAGTCTGGTCGAATATGGTCAATGCGTCACGCATCGCTCCGTCAGCTTTGCGTGCTATGATATGCAGCGACTCGTCATCTATGGTGATGTTCTCTTTGACGGCGATGCTGCGGAGGTTGCTGACGATGTCCGGGATGCTGATTCTGTTGAAGTCATAGGTCTGGCATCGTGACAATATGGTCGGCAGGATCTTGTGTTTCTCCGTCGTCGCCAATATGAAAATCGCGTGTGCGGGCGGTTCCTCAAGAGTCTTCAAGAACGCATTGAACGCCTGTGAGGACAGCATGTGTACCTCGTCGATGATATATACGCTGTATTTTCCGATCTGCGGAGGAATCTGCACCTGGTCCATCAGGGCCTTGATGTCGTCCACGCCATTGTTGGAAGCGGCGTCCAGTTCGTGGATGCAGTACGACCTGCCTTCCTGGAACGAAATGCATGATTCGCATTGGCCGCAAGGCTCCATGTCCGCGGACGGATGCTCGCAGTTGATGGTCTTGGCGAAGATTCTGGCAGCGCTGGTCTTTCCCACGCCTCTCGGTCCGCAGAAAAGATATGCGTGCGCAAGTTTTCCTCTGACAATGGAGTTCTTCAGGGTGCGCGCAATGTTGTCCTGCCCGATAAGTCCTTCGAAAGATGACGGGCGGTATTTCCGCGCTGAAACTATGTATTGAGTGTTTTCTGACATTTTTTAAACTACTTCACACAAAGATACATAAAGTAATTTTAAATGCAATTGCGGATATGGAGGTTCCTCCCTCGCGGATGGAGAAACAAAGAGGTTGTTTTGAAAAAAATGACTATATTCGTGGAGATTATTAATAATGATCACTTGATTATGTCATCAGTATTGAAGTACATTGTAAGAGCGGTGAAATACTTTTTCTATTTCACCATATTGCTGATAATCATCATGACCGTGCTCGTCCTGATTGATACCGGGCGAATATGCAGAGGTGCGCGATGGCGTCGTGAAGTATATGGAAGACAAGGGATACCGCCTGGAGAAGGAAGAAGGCGAGAACCTGACTTTCCGTAACCGTTCTTTCCTGAACCGCCTGTCCAGAATGTTGGAAGACAGGATTACCATGACCAGGACACTTGGCGGATTCGAGGTGGAAGGCCTCAGGAAAGATACCATAAGAATTATATACGGACTCGAAAACGCACTGCGAAAAACGGAATAAGATTATGACACAGGAACTTAAAACCGTCGCGCGCTATTCAGACCAGATGAGCGCCGACTTTGCGGCAGGACTGCTCAATGCCAACGGTATCCCGGCCGAAGTGTTCGGTCAGACTTCTGCTTATCCTTCTATCAATGCTGCCATCGACAGCCTTGAAGTGAAGGTCAATGCTGACAACTACGATGATGCCGTCAAACTTCTGGCGGCCAAGAGTGAGGCGGAATAGCCTCTATCCCAGGAAATTCTTTGCGGCGAAGGACAATGCTTCCCAGAATTCTTCTCCGTAAGCCGCTATGAGAGGTTCGCGTAAAAATTCATATACGCGGACATTCTCTCTCCGGCCTTTTTCGAAAGCATCCTTGCAGATTTCCCATCTGTGCAGGTTCAGTGCGTCCTTGCCGTTGGAAAGTTTGGTCACCCTTATAGGATAGAGCCAGCAGGATATCGGTTTGCGGAATTTGCATTTTCCGGCGAAATAACTGCGTTCCATGGCGCAGAAGCAGTTCTTATGCTCATCGAAGAGCGTATATGCGCATTCCTCGGTCCCCGGACAGAGCGGAGTCACTATATCCCCATCGACATCTATCTCGAAGAATCCCTTTTTGTCAATGACTTGTCTGCCGGACTCCTGCATCAAGTCGGAGAAACTCCCGTACGACTCTTCTATCTTGTCGATTTCCTCTTCTTTCAACGGAGCCCCGCTGTCACCTATTATGCAGCAGCAGCCTTTGCACTTTTCATAGTCGCAGGCGAAGTATTCCGTGATGACTTCTTCTGACACAAGGCAATCGCCAATCTCGAAGATTGTCCCGAATTTTCGGTTGTTTTCCATTTGTTCTGTTGGAAAAAGTGAAAAAAAAGAGTGACTAAAAGTGTTTTAGTCACTCCTGTATCTGGTTTTGTCCCAATACCTTATACACGCTGGCCGTATGAACGGTCTGTGGTGTTGACGGTGATGACGTCATCCTGGTTGATGAAGAGCGGAACCATGATCTTGGCGCCTGTCTCGAGTGTACACTCCTTGAGGGCGCTGGTAGAAGCGGTGTTGCCCTTTACGGCAGGCTCTGTATAAGTAACCTTGAGAGTTACGTATGTAGGGAGCTCGCAGGTGAGGCATCTCTCATCATCCACTACGAACATCATCTCCACGTGCTGTCCTTCTTTCATGAGGTCTGCGTTCTCTACGACATCCTTAGGAAGGTGAATCTGCTCGTATGTCTCTTCATGCATGAAGTTGAATCCGTCCTCATCTTCATAAAGGAACTGGTAAGGACGTCTCTCCACATTGATGGTCTCTACTTTTGCACCTGCGGTGAAAGTGTTTTCGAGGATACGTCCGTTCTCGAGGTTGCGGAGTTTGGTTTTTACGAATGCTGGACCTTTACCCGGCTTCACGTGCTGGAAGTAAACCAGCATACAAGGTTTGCCGTTGAAATTAAGGTACATTCCGTTTTTGAAATCAGCTGTTGTTGCCATATTCTTAGTATAAAATTGTTTCAGTCAGATTTTTACGCCGCAAATTTATAAAATTGCCGGATAACTGCAAAATTTTGCTATCTTTGCACCGCTTTTCAGAGGCTGATTTCTGCGGAAACGTCCAAGATTTCCGGAAAATGACTCGAAACCCCCTGAAAACGGCTTTGGAAGTGCTTGACAATAATCGAGAATGAAACCCGGTATGAAGATAACAAGTGCAAAATTTGCAGGCAGCAGTACGAAGGTTGAACAGAAACCGTCGCGCAAGTTGCCCGAGTTCGCCTTCATCGGAAGGTCCAATGTCGGAAAATCCTCACTGATAAACATGCTGACCGGAAACGGCAAGTTGGCGATGACCTCCGGAACTCCCGGCAAGACCAAGCTGGTGAATCATTTTCTTATCAATGACAGTTGGTACCTGGTGGACCTGCCCGGATACGGTTATGCCAAACTTCCTGATTCTGAACGCGAAAAACTCAAGAATGTCATAAGGGATTATCTGAACCATTCTCAGGAAATGGTCATGCTGTTCGTGCTGATAGACGTAAGGCACGATATCGGCAAAGTGGATATGGACTTTCTCAACGAACTGGGAAACAGTGACATACCATTTGCGATCATCTTCACGAAAGGTGACAAGATGGGCCCGGTGGCCAGAGCGACGCAGATAGAAAAAGACAAAAGACAGCTGTCCGAGTTTTGGGAGGAGTTGCCTCTGAGCTTCGTCAGTTCGTCAGAAACCGGACTTGGCCGGGATGAAATCCTCGATTACATAGGAACCGTCCTTGCTGAACAGAAAGAAACAAACCAATAACTTTTATATGAACTGCCAACATAAAATGGAATTGTTTGCCTGCAGGGCCTCAAAGGACTTTGCCGCAAAAGTCGTTGCTGAACTTAACAAACTTCAGCCGGAAGGAGAAGGTGAAATTCATCTTGGAGATTCAGAAGTCACTGTCTTCAGTGACGGAGAGTTCCAGCCTTCATTTACTGAAAGCGTACGTGGAGCCACCGTATTTGTGCTCCAGTCCACATTCCCGCCTGCAGAGAATCTGATGGAACTGCTCCTCACCATCGATGCAGCCAAGAGAGCTTCAGCTTACAAAGTGATTGCCGTGATGCCTTACTTCGGCTGGGCACGTCAGGACAGAAAAGACAAACCGAGAGTGTCTATCGGGGCCAAACTCGTGGCAAACCTTCTTTGCGCAGCAGGAGTGGACAGGATAATGACCTGCGACCTCCACGCTGACCAGATCCAGGGTTTCTTCGATATTCCTGTGGACCATATTTATGCAAGCAAGGTGTTCATACCTTACCTCAAGTCGCTCAAACTCGAGAATATGGCCATAGCAGCCCCTGATATGGGAGGCGCCAAGAGAGCCAATGCTTACGCCAAGGATCTCGCCTGCCCGGTGATCATCTGCCACAAGTCCAGAGAGAGGGCCAATGTAGTGGCTTCCATTACCGCTATCGGAGAAGTTGAGGGCAAGAACGTGGTTATCGTGGATGACATGATCGATACCGCTGGAACATTGACCAAGGCCGCTGACATCCTCATTGAAAAAGGTGCCAAGAGCGTGAGAGCCTGCGCGACCCACGCCATCCTTTCAGGACCGGCTTATGACAGGATCAATGCTTCCAAGCTCTCTGAGGTGTATGTGACTGACACGATTCCTCTTACGTCAGATCCTGCAGTGGACAAGAGCAAGATCAAGGTGGTTTCAATGACCGAGACATTTGCGAGAATTATCCGCAAGGTCTGCGACAACGAGCCTATCAGCCCTGAGTTTATTTTTTAAGACATTGACAAATCCCTCTCCTTTGCGGAGGAGAGGGTAACATTATATTATGAAAGTTTTTCTTGCAGCATTGATACTTATCGGAATCGGAGTCGCCGGAATGTGTTTCAACATCATCTTCCGCAACAAGGCGTTTCCGCAGACCGATGTCGGGTCCAATGACAACATGAAGAAGTTGGGCATCAGATGTATGCGCGAGGAAGACGACGAACGTTTTTCGAAAACGGAAGGCGGAAAGAAGAGCGGAGCGACATGTTCCGGTACGTACAGCGAGTCGTGCATAGGCTGCGGCTTGTATCCGTCAGAGAAAAAAGCTGACAAGAAGGGCTGAGGCCCGATTATATATATTATATAAAGAAGCCCGGGATACGGGAAAAACAATCTTCTCGTGAGAGCAGATATCAAGTATTAAAAAGATGAGTTTAGTAGCAATCGTAGGACGCCCTAATGTGGGCAAGTCCACACTTTTCAACCGCCTCGTAGGTATGAGGCAGGCCATTGTAGATGAAACCGCAGGCGTGACACGCGACAGGCATTATGGAAAATGCGAATGGTGCGGCAAGGAGTTTTCAGTGGTGGATACCGGTGGATATACTTCCGGTTCGGATGACGTTTTCGAAGAAGAAATCAGAAAACAGGTAGTAATCGCTATTGAGGAAGCGGATCTGATATTGTTCATGGTGGAGGCCGCCACGGGCATCACCGATTACGATTCGGAAATCGCCGACCTGCTCAGAAGGAGCGGCAAACCGGTAGTCGTGGCCGTGAACAAGGTGGACTCCGGTGAAAAGATGTTCGACACATATCAGTTCTATGGTCTCGGTCTCGGTGAAATTTTCAGCATATCGGCAGCCAATGGCGGCGGAACAGGTGACCTCCTGGACGAGGTGCTCAAGAAACTGCCGGAGGATACGGAAGCGGAGGACGAGCATCCTGGCGTTCCGCGTATCACCATAGTAGGCAAGCCGAATGTCGGCAAATCCTCTCTTACAAATGCGCTTCTCGGCGAGGAGAGAAATATCGTGACTTCCGTTGCCGGAACCACAAGAGATTCAATATCATCGTATTACAACAAGTTTGGCCACGAGTTCATGTTCGTGGACACTGCCGGAATACGTAAGAAGAACAGAGTCAGCGAGGATTTGGAGTTCTATTCTGTGATGCGTTCCATCAGGGCCATCGAGCACAGTGACGTCTGCATTATGATGATAGATGCCACTACCGGTATGGAGGCGCAGGATATGAATATCTTCAATCTTATCAAGAAGAACAGGAAAGGCTGCGTCCTGGTAGTGAACAAATGGGACCTTTTCGAGAAGGAAAGCAATACTCTCGCGGAGTACACCAAGTCGCTCAGGGCAAGGATAGCTCCGTTCAGCGATGTTCCTATCATTTTCACGTCAGTGCTCAAGAAGCAGAGAATCCTGGATGTGCTCAATGAAATCGGCCACGTGTGGGCCAACTACTCCAACAAGATTTCCACATCCAAGCTCATGGATGCCATGCTGCCGGAAATCGAGAACTATCCTCCGCCGATGTGGAAGGGCAAGCTCGTGAAAATCAAGTATATGACACAGCTTCCTACCAAGTTCCCGGCATTTGCGTTCTTCTGTAATCTCCCGCAGTACATCAAGGAACCGTACAAGCGTTTCCTGGAAAACAAGTTGAGAGAGCATTTCGATCTCACAGGCTGTCCGGTACAGCTGTTCATGAGGCAGAAATAAGAAACTTCCGACAAATAAAAAATCAGCGGCTCATTTTACGGACCGCTGTTTTTTTTATTTTTCTCTTAGAATCTTCAACTGCTGAATCTTGTAGGTGACTTGCTTGTAACTGACGAAGATCGTGACTTCGAATGTCTCGCCTCCTGCATTCAGGCGTCCCACCGCGTATTTCATATTGGAACGGCCTGCAGTGTGTGTGATTTCGAAACCTCTGGGCGTGTAGCTGTCGAAGAAGGCTTTCAGAATCTGCCGTGCCTGGTTCTTGCTCGAATCGCTCGTGTTCGAGATGACGGATATCTCCAGGTTGTCATCGAACCACGCAGCCAGTTTCTCTGCATCTCCCTGCCTGATGTACTTCGCGATAGGGATGAATACATCATATCCCTCATCCTGAGCATAAGAATCTATGCCGCAGCACATTGCTGCCGCAGTCGTGAACAAAACGATGAAATGTCTTATGCCCATAAGTGTATAACTTGCTTTTTTCGGCCCTTCATAACAGCAAATACCGAGCCAATTGGAAATCATCCCAAAAGAAGTTATTTTTGTACCCGTATGAAGATGACTTTGATTACAGTCGGAAAGACTGACGTGAAATGGGTTAGGGAAGGTCTGGACCTGTACAAATCCAGGCTGACGCATTATATACAGTTCAATGTCGTGGAAATACCTGAACTGAAGAATGTGTCCTCATTGACCCGGGACCAGATAAAGGCTCGCGAAGGCGAACTCCTGCTTGCGCAGATCCGTCCGGGAGACGACGTGATTCTCATGGACGAGCACGGCAAGCAGTTCCGTTCGGTGGAATTCGCGTCAATGCTCCAGAACAAGATGGCCTGTAGCGGAAGGGACATCGTCTTCGTGATCGGCGGGGCATACGGATTCTCTCGCGAAGTGTATTCGCGTGCCGATTCCAAGATTTCGCTTTCCGAGATGACGTTTTCCCATCAGATGGTCAGAGTGATTTTCACTGAGCAGCTCTATCGCGCCTTCACCATAATGCGCGGTGAGCCATATCATCACGAATAACAAGTAATATGGCAGCATTGAAAGAGAAACTGGTAAAATGCTGGAAAAGCCTTTTCGGCAAGAACGTGTGGGCGATTCTGGTCGGCATAGCGTTCCTGCTCATGTTGGCGAACCTGTTCGTGGACAGGCGTGGAGATTTTTCGGATTATGCCACCAGACACTTCGACAAAGTGCTGAACAAGCGTTTTGCCCAGCTTGAGGACTATATGCAGGAAGCATTGGACCAGAGCCCGGGCGGATGGCTGAAGCTTGAAGACGTGCCTGAAGATATGGTGATTTACCGCTATTACAGCGATTCGCTCCAGTCTTGGGTCAATCAGTTTTCTCTGGACAATGATGATATCAGCCATAAGCTTGTGGTCCAGCGGTTCGGCAATCTCCGATACAACTTCGTGTCACCTCTCGTGGAGGCAGACACGACAGTAAAATACCTGAGCATCGGCCCTAAATGGTATCTCGTGAAATCATTGACGGACAGGAACGGATGCCGCGTGATCGGCGGTTTGGAAGTCCGTAACACCTTGGATACCAGGTCGATAAACGGGGTAAACCCTAAGTTCCGCCTCTCAGACAGGTTTTCGCTCCACCCTATCAGTACGAGTGGCGGCTCTGTGATTTCGGTCAACGGGTATCCGCTCATGAAACTCATACAGGAGGCTACCAGGATCGCTCCGATACTGCCGGACACGACCCTGCTGTGGCTCTCCGCCGCATTCTTCGTGATAGGAGTGCTGACATTCCTGTATTTCAACAGGAGCCTCAGGTCAATGTGGTTTTCCATACTGTCCATAACCGTGGCGATGCTTGCGTTCTATATAGTCGGATACGGAATGCAGAGCTCCGATACGCTGTTCTCGCCTACATTGTATGCGGACGGCCCTATATTGTATTCCCTCGGCGCGGTATTGATAATAAACATCTGGCTGGTACTGGTATTCGCCTGCCTCTACATCGCCGAGAGTCCTGTCCGGGAATTCATGAAGTCAAGCCTTGCGCACAAACGCCTGACCATCGCATTCGTGTTGCTTTCTGATATTCTCGTAATCGCTTATACGGCAGTTACTTTCAGAAGCCTTATCCTGAATTCCAACATATCCCTGGAACTCTACAAGATAGTCCAGCTCGGCCGTTTCTCGCTGTACATATATCTGTCCTATCTGGCATTGGTATCCACCATTCCGCTTTCCCTGCAGATAATCAGGATTGCCGTGTTCAATGATACGGGACTGAAATATGACGTGTTCTCGCGTACCGGAAGATCCGTGTTCGCGATCTTCAGTGCGGTGTTTTTCCTGCTGATGTTCTCGCTGCTCGGGACGCAGAAGGAAACCAACCGCGTGCAGATCTGGCTGAACCGTCTGTCCATAGACCGGGATCTTGGACTGGAACTCCAGTTGAGGGGCATGGAGAATGCGATCGCGGCGGACAATTCCATCCCGGAAGTGATGGCAGCCACCAATGATTACAAGATCATATTGAACAGAATCACGGAAACCTACATGAACAGGATTTCCAAGGACTTCGACATAAGCGTCTATCTGTTCAAGGAGAACATCTCCGATCCGCAGGTGGCCAAGTATTTCAATGAAAGGGTGGTGAATGCTGTTCCGATCGCGCCTGAATCCAGATTCGTGTACAGCCGTACAGCCAACGGAATGGCCCAATATACCGGAATGTTCGTCTATTATTCCCCGAAGAACGGCACTACCAAGATGCTGCTCGGCGTGAATTCGAAATCCGACAAGAATGAGCGGGGCTATGCCTTTGTGCTCGATTCTTCATCTCCGGGCGCGGTCGTGATACCTCCGCAGTACTCATTTGCCAAGTACATTGACGGAAAGCTTGTCAGCTACAAGGGTGATTATCCTTATCCTACAGTGCTCAACGGCAAATTCAGGACGCATGATGTAGAAGACGTGTCGGAAAGGCTGTCGGTAGATGCATACGTGCATTTCTACAGCCACCTCTATCCGGACGAGAGCATTGTCATATCCCGTCCGCGAATCGGCGCGTCCCAATACGCACTCGCGGCCTGTATGCTGTGGCTGGCGGCCTATTCCTGGATAAGCCTGATAGGCTGGCGGAGGAAGAAGTACGGCAATTTCGAGAAGAATTACTACAAGTCCAGGGTGAATACGGTGCTGTTCCTGTCAATGCTCATGACACTGGTGACGATGAGCACGATCATGGTGTTCTTCGTATATAAAAGAAATGATGCCAATGTGATGAGGCTGATGACCAGCAAGATTACCACCATCCAGTCCCTGATGGCGAACCGTGTCAGATACTGCTCTTCCTACAGCGATGTGGCTTCACAGGATATGGCGAGCATAATGGATGATATCGGAAACTACACCCGTTCCGACATCACGCTCTATACTCCGGGAGGCAGGGTGTTCAATACCACCGCACCTGAAGTGTACGAGAAGATGTTGCTCGGCTCCAGGACGAACCCTGAGGCCTACAGGAACATAATCTACAGCAACAAGCGGTTCTACATCCACCGTGAAAGCATAGGCGGCAGGAATTTCTACACGATGTATGCCCCGATATTCAATGACAAGGGCAAGATCCTCGCGATTCTGAGTGCGCCATATACCGATTCCGGGCTTTCATTCAAGCAGGATGCCGTGTTCCACTCGGTCTTCGTGATAACGGTGTTCTTCATCTTGCTGATAATCACCAGGTTCCTTACGACAAAAGTGGTGGACAAGATGTTCCGGCCGATAGTGGAGATGGGCAGGAAGATGATTTATGCGAGAACCGGCGGACTGGAATATATCATATATGACAAGGAAGATGAAATTTCCAGCCTGGTAAGAGCCTATAATCTCATGGTTCATGACCTCTCGGAATCCAGCAAGCAGGTGGCCCAGGCTGAGCGTGAAAGGGCCTGGAGTGAGATGGCGCGTCAGGTGGCTCATGAGATCAAGAACCCGCTTACTCCGATGAAACTCCAGATACAGAGGCTGATACGGCTCAAGAGCAAGAACGATCCTACCTGGGAAACCAAGTTCGAGGACATATCCCGCCTGATTCTGGACAGCATTGAAGTACTTACGGATACGGCCAATGAATTCTCGACATTCGCCAAACTCTATACTGAGGAGATGGTGCCTATCAATCTTGACGATATGGCATCCGACCAGATTTCGATGTTCGATGACAAGGAAAACATCAGTTTCGGCTATTTCGGACTGAAAGATGCGTGGGTGACCGGGCCGAAGCCGCAGCTGATACGTGTGTTCGTTAATCTGCTTACAAATGCCGTGCAGGCGATTGAGAACCAGCAGACAGAAGACAAGGAAGCAGGCAGGGAACCGGAACTTGGCCATATAGTCCTGTCATTGCGAAACAGTTCGAAGGAAGGATTTTATGATATAGTATTGGAAGACAGCGGTCCTGGAATCAAGGATGAGAACCGCAGCCGTCTGTTTACTCCGAACTTCACCACCAAGAGCGGCGGAACCGGCTTGGGACTCGCCATCTGCAAGAATATCCTCGAAAGATGCGGCGGCGAGATCTTCTACAGCAAGTCGTTTGTGCTCGGCGGAGCATGCTTTACCGTCCGATTCCCTAAAGGCAAACGCTGATTGACAGAAATATTTATTACATTTGTCCGAAACCAACAGTAAAAATGCATAATATACCAGATATAATCATTGCCATAGACGGCTACTCATCAACAGGCAAAAGTTCCTTCGCGAAACTGATAGCCAAAGAATTTTCGTTCCTGTATCTCGACTCGGGGGCGTTGTACAGGGCTGTGACCCTGTATGCGATGGAACATGGCATGGTGCGTGACGACGGCAGCATTGACAAGGATGCGCTTGTCGCCGCGCTCCCCGGCATTGACATTCATTTCGAGTATTCGCCCGAAGGCAGCCATACTTTTATCGGCGACCAATGTGTGGATTCGCAGATCAGGACCTTGGCTGTGTCTTCTCATGTGAGTCCGGTGGCGGTGATTCCCCAGGTGAGGAATTTCGTGGATGAACTTCTCGTCTCCTACGGAAAGAACGGACGCATTGTCATGGACGGACGCGACATCGGCACGTCTGTTTTCCCGAATGCCGACCTGAAGATCTTCATGGTGGCGGATGACAAGGTCCGTGCACAAAGACGTCTGAATGAGATGGTTGCGGGTGGACAGAATCCCGATTTTCAGGAGGTTCTCGAGAACCTGAAAAGCCGCGACTACATAGACTCCCACAGGGAGACTTCTCCGTTGAGGCAGGCTGAGGATGCGGTGGTTCTGGATAATTCTGATATGACATTGCAGGACCAGATGGTCTGGATAAAAAAACTGGTAGAGGAAAGATTCGGCAAGTAAGTTATGGCAATATCCGTGGAAATAGACCCTGGTTCAGGTTTTTGCGGTGGCGTTATCCGTGCTGTAAGCAAAGCGGAGGATGTGTTGTCTGAAAGCGGGGGAAAGAAATTGTATTCGTTGGGCTCCATTGTCCACAATGAATCTGAGCTCGAACGGCTCCGCTCTCTCGGTCTCGTTACGGTGTCGGCGGAAGACCTGGATACACTTCCACGTGGCTCCAGGGTGCTTATAAGGGCGCACGGCGAGCCGCCTGCCACATATCGTGCTGCGGACAGGTTGGGCCTTGATGTTATGGACTGCACCTGCCCCGTGGTGCTGAAACTCCAGAAAAGCATAAGGGAAGCCTATGTCAGGGTCAATGCCGCTGGCGGCAGGATTCTCATTTTCGGTAAAGTCGGTCATGCTGAGGTCCTCGGCCTTCTCGGCCAGGTGGACGGAGACGCTTTGGTGATCGAAAATATGCAGATGCTCGATGATGCCGAAGGAGCACGAAATGTCTCCGGTCCTTTTCAAGGGAACTGAACTTCTGGTGGTGCACGACACCATATGCCAGCAGGTTGCAGGGCGCCATAAACGCCTGTCTGAGTTTGCATTGTCCCATGACATCATCATATTCGTGTCCGGAAAGGACAGCTCCAACGGCAAGGTCCTCTGTGACTTGTGCCGCTCCGTGAACATAAGGACGTACAATGTGAGCGGGGCCGGAGAAGTCCGCACGGAATGGTTCCGCCCGGACGACCGTGTGGGGGTGTGCGGCGCCACGTCCACGCCGAAATGGCTGCTTGAGTCGGTGGCCTCCCGGATACGGGAATTTTGAGACTCGTACAAATTCTGACACATTATGGAAAGGGAAATTATAGATTTATACACACTTCAGACAAGTATCCGTTCTGCGCTTGAGGGCAATTTCCCCGACAAATTATGGGTTAAGGCGGAAATCAGCGCCATCAAATCAAGAGGCGGCGGGCATTGTTATCTGGAATTGTCCCAAAGCGGAGACGGCGGTCTGGTCGCCAAGTCTTCGGCGATAATATGGAGCTCCAAGTTCAGGATGCTTTCGCCTTATTTCCAGTCAGTTGCAGGCGTTCCTCTTCAGGAGGGAATCAATGTCCTCGTCCGCGTGCAGGTGAATTACAGCCAGCTCTACGGGTTTTCATTGATAATAGACGACATTGATCCGGAATTTACCCTCGGCGACAAGGAGCGCGAGCGCCAGGCGACCATCGAACGTCTGAAGCGGGAAGGCCTGATGGACAGGCAGAAAGAGCTGGAAATGACGGCATTGCCTTATAGGATTGCTGTGGTTTCGGCTCCCGACGCGGCCGGCTACAGGGACTTTATGCGCCATCTTCACGAGAACGAATCGGCATTTGTCTTTCATACTGAGCTGTTCGAGGCTGTCATGCAGGGTGCGTCTGCGCCTTCATCCATTTCGGCGGCAATTTCAGCGGCTGCATCTGCTGAACCCGCTTACGATGCCGTGGTGGTGCTGAGAGGCGGCGGGGCGAAACTGGATCTGGCATGTTTCGATGATTATGAGGTGGCTGCGGCGATTGCAAGATGCCCGATACCTGTGCTTACGGCAGTCGGACATGACCAGGACTATCATATATGTGATATGGTAGCGTGGCAGTATGTGAAAACCCCTACCGCGCTCGCCGATGTTTTTCTGGATATATATGCTGCTGAAGACCAGGAGATTCTGTCGTACAGTTCCCGTCTGAAACTGGCGTTTCTCGGGAAAATCGCCACTATGTCGTCAAATGTGGACCTGATGGAGTCCAAACTGAAAATAGCATTGCAGAATAAGATCAATGCCTTGTCGGCGAAGGTGGATGTGCTCGAGGCGAAAATTCGATTACAAAGAAGCGGTGCGTGAGTTGGAAAGCATTGCGGCCAAGGTGGAAGACCCTTCCACGGGGTTGGACGACATTGACATGTATGTCAAGCGTTCAAAGGAACTGATTGCCGCGTGCAGGGCTTATCTGCGCACTGTACGTGACAAGGTTGACAAACTGGACACCATCTGAGGACGGAGGGTGCAAAACTTATAAATACACTTTCTATGGCAAAACACACGTTCATATATGATTCGGATCCGTATCTGGCTCCCTACAAAGAAGCGATTGAAGCGCGTAGTGCCAGAATCGAAGCGGAAAAGGAAAAGATCGCCGTGGACGGTTCATTGTCCAAAGGCTTGAACAATCATCTTTATTACGGCCTTCACCGGGATGCTGACGGAGGCTGGGTGTTCAGGGAATGGGCTCCGAATGCCAACAGGATCTATCTCATCGGGGAATTCAACAACTGGAAACGCACGTCGGCCTATGCATTGACCCCGACAGGCGGAGGAAACTGGGAGATAAAGATTCCGGGCATGTTCCTCCATCACGGGGAACTGTACAAACTCTTCATCGAGTGGCCGGGCGGCGGAGGTGAGAGGTTGCCTTCCTACGTGCATCGTGTGGTGCAGGACCCTGTGACCAAGGTGTTCAGCGCACAGGTCTGGGAGCCTGAAAAGCCATATAAGTGGAAACATAAGGGACCGGGACCGAGGCAGCATCCTCTTATATATGAATGTCATATCGGAATGAGCTCCGAGGATGAGAAGGTGGCTTCGTTCGAGGAATTCCGTACCAATGTCCTTCCTCACGTGGAGAAACTGGGCTATGACACGTTGCAGATAATGGCCCTGCAGGAGCATCCTTACTACGGGTCTTTCGGCTATCAGGTATCCAATTTCTATGCATTGTCCTCCAGGTTCGGGACTCCGGAAGAGTTCAAGCATCTGGTGGACGATGCGCACGGGCGAGGTATCGCAGTGGTGATGGATATCGTCCATTCCCACAGCGTGGACAATGAGGCGGAAGGTCTCAGCCTTTTCGACGGACGTGAAGACCTGTATTTCTACAGCGGCAGCCAGGGACATCATCCGGCCTGGGGCTCACGCTGTTTCGACTACGGAAAATCAGAAACCAAATACTTCCTTCTGTCGAACTGCAAATTCTGGATGGAGGAATATCATCTGGACGGCTTCAGGTTCGACGGCGTGACCAGTATGCTGTACTGGGACCACGGTCTGGGCCGCGACTTCGTCGGTTATGACAATTATTTCAATGCAGGGGTGGACGAAAATGCCGTGACCTATCTTGCATTGGCCGCGATGCTGACAAAGGAACTGAATCCGGATGCGATAACCATCGCGGAGGACATGAGCGGAATGCCTGGACTTGCTGCCCCGTTCGCCTCAGGCGGTCTGGGCTTCGATTTCCGGATGGCTATGGGCGTAGCAGACCACTGGATAAAATGGCTTAAGGAAAAGAGCGACGAGCAGTGGAGTATGGGCGAAATCTGGTGGGAACTGACGAACAAACGTTCGGACGAGAAGACCATCAGTTACGCGGAGTGTCACGACCAGGCTTTGGTGGGGGACAAGACGCTGATATTCAGGCTGATGGACAAGGAAATGTACACGTCGATGAACATTGACTCCAAGAATCTTGTCGTGGACAGGGGCATGGCTCTCCACAAGATGATAAGGCTTCTGACGTTGGCGACGGCCGGCGACGGATATCTGACTTTCATGGGCAATGAGTTCGGGCATCCCGAGTGGATAGATTTTCCTCGCGCGGGAAACGGCTGGTCTTATAAATATGCCCGCCGTCAGTGGTCGCTGTGCAAACCGGATTACCTCAGGTACAAGTATCTGATGAACTTCGATGAGGATATGATCCATCTGTTCAGGAAAGAAAACCTTTTATCCTTCAAGCCTGAGCTGATAAAGGCTGACGAACAGGGTAAAGTGTTGGTTTTCCGGCGTGGAAATTATATCTTTGCAGTCGATTTCAATCCTACGAAATCCTATGAGGGCTACGCTTTTGAGGCACCTGAAGGAGAGTGGGAATTGGAGCTTGACACTGACGAGAAACGCTATGACGGTTTCTCGAGACTAATAGCCGGAGAAAAACACATTGCAGGTACTGAATTGAGAGTATATCTGCCTTGTCGTTGTGCGCTTGTGTTTAAGAAAACTAATAAATAGGATATGGCATTTTTGAAATTTAACAAGGCCGAGCTCGTAAACCTCTCGTATTCATTGAAGCGGGAGATTATCTGTGCGAACAAGACGGGGGCGTATTGCAACACCTCCATTGTTACGTGCAATACGAGACGCTATCACGGCCTCCTGGGCGTGCCTGTCGATGCTTTCGGCGGGAATAAATATATGTTGCTGTCCTCGGTGGACGAGAGCCTGCTGGCGAACGGCAAGCTGTTCAATCTCGGCATCCACTGCTATGGTGACATCTATGAGCCGAGGGGTCACAAATATATCATTGACTTTACTGCCGACCCGGTTCCGACCGTGGTTTACAGGGTAGGCGAGATGGAGTTCGTGAAGAGCATTCTGCTTGTTCCGGACAAGGATCAGGTGATGCTCAAATATGAGTTGCGCAAATCACCGGCCGATGTGTCTCTGATTCTCAAGCCTTTCCTCGCATTCAGGAATATCCACAGTCTGACGAAACGCAATTCTGAAGCGCGGACAGACTATGAGGAAATAGGCAATGGCGTGTCATTCAACATGTATCCCGGTTTCCCTGACCTGAATCTTCAGCTCAGCAATTCTGCTTTTGAGTTCAGATATAGGCCGGACTGGTACAACGGCGTCACTTATTCTGACGAGTCCCGCCGTGGATTTGAATGTAAGGAAGACCTCTTCGTGCCGGGAGTATTCACTCTGAAGATGAAACAGGGCGATTCTGTGATATTGTCCGCGTCCGTGGAGCAGGAGAACCCGAGGATGCTTACGAGAAAGTACAATTCCACGCTTTCCAAGATGCGTGATATCGGAAGTTATCACGACCAGCTTCTGCACTGCGCTGACCTTCTGGTGCGTGACCGCAACGGCCACAAACGCGTAACAGCCGGATTCTCATGGCTTTACACCGGACTGCTCAGAGAGACATTATATACATTGACAGGTCTTACGCTCTGCACCGGCAGAAAATCCGAATTTGAGGAGATTCTGGACAATCTCATCGCTGACAATCAGGAGCGTTTCCTCACAAGGACCACCCAGATCGAGGCTCCGCTGATGCTCGGACTCGTTCTTCAGGAATATATCAATGCAGGTGCTTCCGCAAAGAAGGTCTGGACCAAATACGGCGACTTTGTCAAGAAGGTGATCTGCAGTTATGCTCCGGGCGTGAGAAAGGAAGTGTCCCTGCAGCCTAACGGACTGCTGTGGGCACAGAAAGACAAAACAGCATTGACCTGGATGAATGCCTATATCGACGGCAATCCTGTTACGGAAAGGGCCGGATATCAGGTGGAGACCAATGCCTTCTGGTATGACATGCTTTCCTTCGCGCTGGAAATGGAAGGGAAATATGGCAAGAAGTCAGATGCTTTCGTCGCTGAGTGGACACCGATAAGAAACCTCGTGGCTGAGAATTATCAGAAGATGTTCTGGATGCCTGACAAGGGTTATCTTGCTGATTATGTGGACAATAACGGACAGAATACCGATGTTAGACCTAACCAGCTCTTCGCATTGGCCGTATTCCATCAGCCGGTGGACGATTCTGTCGTCGGCAGCATGATGAACATAGTGGACAGGGAACTTGTGACGGCTCGGGGAATCAGGACATTGTCTCCGCGGGATGAGAAATATAAGGGCGTCTATGAGGGAACACAGCGTGAGAGGGACTTGGCCTACCATCAGGGCTGCGCATGGCCTGCATTGCTGATGCCATATGCAATAATCAAGTTCAAGATGCATGGCGCTGCATTCTGCAAGCGTGCTGAATGGCTTATGGAAGGCTTCTATGCCGATTTGAACAAGCATGGCGTGGGTGCGTTCTCGGAACTTTATGACGGAGACCCACCTCATGAGCCGCACGGCGCCATCTCTTCTGCAATGAGTACGGCGGCGCTTCTGTACATGGAAAGTCTGATCAACAAATACAAGGAGGAACGATAATGAGAGTGCTGATGTTCGGATGGGAATTCCCTCCACATATTGCCGGCGGTCTTGGAACTGCTTGTTATGGAATAGTGAAAGGTCTCTCACACTGCGGAGTAAGCACGATGTTCGTGATGCCTTCCGCTTCGGGTGACGAGGACCAGAGCGCTGCGCAGATCATCAATGCCAGCGACGTGCCTGTGCAGATAACTGATACTATGAATGTCGATGATTTTCTGGACAAGGTGCAGTTCGTGCATATCGGTACCAATATGGTTCCGTATCTGGACCCTGCCGAGTTCCACACCTTGGTGGAAGAGGACAGGAGGCGTCAGGTGCGTGATTTTTCCGTACATTACGGACACACCTACAAGTTCTCCGGAAAATACGGTTCCAACCTTATGGAAGAGGTTGCCAGATATGCCATGGTCGGCGGTACGATTGCGATGACACACAAGGACGAGTTCGATGTCATCCACGCGCACGACTGGCTTACATATATGGCCGGCATTGCCGCCAAGCGTCTGTCAGGCAAGCCTCTTGTGGTTCACGTTCATGCCACGTCATTTGACCGCAGCAGCGACAATAACATTGACACCCGCGTCTATGATATCGAGAAACGCGGAATGGAAGCTGCCGACAAGGTGATTACGGTGAGCGACCTGACCAGAAACATAGTCATAACGAAATACGGCATTGACCCGTCAAAGGTTGTGACTGTTCATAATGCGGTGGATTTCAGCGGCAGGAGCAATGTCAATGTCGAGAGGGGAGTGAAGGACAAGGTCGTCACTTTCCTCGGACGTATAACATTCCAGAAAGGACCTGAATATTTCATCGAGGCGGCTGCAAAAGTGCTGAAAAGATGTGACAATGTCCGTTTTGTGATGGCGGGAAGCGGTGATATGATGAACCGCTCGATACGTCAGGTGGCAAGACTCGGCATTTCAGATAGGTTCCATTTCACCGGATTCCTCAGAGGAAAAGAGGTGCAGGAAATGTTTGCATTGTCAGATGTGTATGTAATGCCTTCAGTGTCAGAGCCTTTCGGTATTTCTCCATTGGAGGCGATGCGTACTGGCGTGCCTTCTGTGATTTCCAAGCAGTCAGGTGCGGCTGAGGTGCTCAAATATGCCTTCAAGGTGGACTTCTGGGATGTGGATGCGATGGCAGACGAGATCTATGCGCTTCTGAAGTATCCTGCATTGGCCAATTTCGCCTCAAAATATGGTTTTGACGAGGTCAACACGCTCAAGTGGAACAATGCGGCGGTCAAGATCAAGAATGTTTATGAATCAGTGATAAAATAAAAATTGACAGATATGAGTAAAAAAAGTCTATGCCTGTATTTTCAGATTCATCAGCCTGCCAGATTAAGGCTTTACAGGTTTTTCGATATAGGTAAGGATTCTCATTATTATGATGATTTTACCAATAGGACTATCCTCAGGAGGGTAGCGCAGAAGTGTTATCTTCCGATGAACAGCCTCCTGCTGGATCTTATCAAGAAACATAAAGGAGCGTTCAAGGTGGCTTTCTCCATTTCCGGTTCCGCTCTCGAGCAGTTCGACAGATATGCTCCGGAAGTGATCGACAGCTTCAAGGCATTGGCCGATACCGGATGCGTGGAGTTCCTTTGCGAAACATATTATCACTCACTCGCTTCGCTGGCATCTCCGGCAGAGTTCAAGCATCAGGTCCTGAAACACAAGGCCGCCATTGAGAGCCATTTCGGAGTTACTCCTGTGACATTCAGGAACACTGAGCTCATTTACTCTGACTCTATAGGCGCACAGGTATATGAAATGGGCTTCCATACCATGCTTACAGAGGGAGCAAAGCATATTCTCGCATGGCGCAGTCCGGATTTCGTATATACCGATGACATGCAGCCTCGTCTGAAGCTTCTGCTCAGGAACTACGTTTTCAGCGATGACATAGCATTCCGTTTCTCGGACAAGTGCTGGAACGAATGGCCTCTCACGACAGACAAGTTCCTGTCATGGATGAAAAACGAGGTAAGCGCGTCAGGTGATGTCATCAACCTGTTCATGGATTATGAAACATTCGGCGAGCACCAGAGTTCTGCTTCCGGAATTTTCGACTTCATGTCATATCTTCCGACAGCTGTCGTTTCCGACGGCACTTTCGAGTTCAATACTCCGGCTGAGGTAGTCAAGAAGTTCAAGCCTGTTTCCGAGCTTGAAGTCGATGAACCTGTCTCATGGGCAGACGAGGAGCGCGATGTCACCGCATGGCTCGGCAATGAGCTCCAGCAGGAGGCGTTCAACAAACTGTATGCTCTGTATGAGAAGGTTGCATTGATCAATGATCCTGCTCTGTTCAATGACTTCGGACATCTTCAGGAGAGTGACCACTTCTACTACATGTGCACGAAATTCTTCTCTGACGGGGAAGTTCACAAATATTTCAACCCGTATGACACCCCTTACGAGGCGTTCATCAACTATATGAACGTTTTGAGTGACTTTATTATCAGAGTAGATGAGGAATATTCAACAAGTGTTGCTAAATTTGCAGCTCCGAAAGAAACCGAGAACAAGGTGAAAGCCAAGGCGGTAAAGAAGGTAAAGGAAGATAAGGCTGAGAAAACTGTGAAGAAGCCGGTCCGTACCGTGAAAGCCAAGGCGGTAAAAAAGAAGACTGAAAAATAATGGCAAAAGAGTTGAACAAACCTGATTATCTGTTTGAGGTCAGCTGGGAAGTCTGCAACAAGGTCGGCGGAATCTATACGGTGATAGCCACCAAGTCCCTCTTCCTCAGATCCCAACTGAAAAGACATCATATACTTATAGGTCCTGACGTCTGGATGGATACGGATGCGAATCCTGATTTTCATGAAGACCCGCTGTTGTGGCAGGACTGGAGGCTAGAGGCTGCCAAGAGCGGCCTCCGTCTCAGAATAGGGCGCTGGAACGTGCCGGGCAATCCGGTTGCGATTCTGGTGGATTTCAAGCAGTTCCTTACGGAGACTGACGGTATTCTTACCAAGTACTGGGAACTGTACGGAGTGGATTCCATCACAGGAAACTGGGACTACAAGGAATCAGCCCTTTTCGGGTATGTTTCAGGTAAAGTCATTGAAAGCTACTGTAATTTCTTTCTGTCACCTGCCGACAAGGTTGTTGCGCAGTTCCATGAATGGCAGACAGGTGCAGGTGTCCTGTATCTGAAATATAAGAAACTTCCGATTGCAACGGTATTTACGACCCACGCGACTGTCGTGGGCCGTTGCCTTGCCGGAAACAATCTTCCGCTGTATGACTCCATGCAGTCGTACAATGCTGAAGAAAAGGCGAGACAGTTCAATGTCACCGCACTCCATTCTCTCGAGAAGAAGTCTGCGGAAAATGCTGACGTGTTCACTACAGTCAGCGAAATCACAGCAATAGAATGTGAGCATTTCCTCGGAAGGCAGGTGGATGTGGTTACGCCGAACGGCTTCGAGAACAGTTTCACGCCTGCAACCGACCAGGAGTATGACGAGAAGCGCAGCGCCGCAAGATGCAAATTGCGTGAGGTCGCTTCTGCAATGTCCGGCTGCGAGGTGGCGCAGGACGCTATCCTCATCGGTATCGGCGGACGTTACGAGTACAGGAACAAGGGCATTGACGTATTCATTGACGCAGTTTCCAAAATCAAGAACTCGGACTTCCGCGGCAAGGAGATACACGCATTCGTGATGATTCCGTCAGGTCATAACGGGGCGGACCGTGAGCTCGTGGCCAAACTCTCCGGAAAGAGTGACAGCTCCTATACGACTCAGGTTACACATTATCTGATGACACCTGAGTATGACCAGATTACAAGGCGGTTCAGGGAACTCGGCCTGGACAATTCCAAAGATTCCAACATCAAGATATATTTCGTGCCGTCATATCTCAACGGTACGGACGGAGTGTTCAACATGAAGTACTACGACCTGCTCGTGGGACTTGATTTGGCATTGTTCCCGTCATATTATGAGCCTTGGGGCTATACTCCGCTCGAGAGCCTTGCGTTCCGTGTCCCTACATTGACCACGACACTTGCCGGTTTCGGCCTCTGGGTGGATACCCATTATAACAAGGAACATTCTGGTATCGAGGTGGTAAAGAGGACCGATTCCAACTATTTCGAGGTCGTGGATGCAGTCGCTTCACGAATCCGCGAGATCGCATTGATAACAGACGGACAGAGAAAAGAATATATGGACAATGCCAAGGATGTATCATCCATCGCATTGTGGGAAAATCAGATCAAATATTATCAGGAAGCCTATTCCAAGGCAATCGACAAGGTCATTGCCGCAAATGGCGCTTATCCGGAAGTGAAAGAAAAACCAATTATGAAATACGAAAAAATTCCTGTCAGTACACCTTCTTGGAAGAGTGTTATGGTCGTCAGACATCTGCCTGACGCATTGAGTGGACTTGAGGAGCTTTCCAAGAACCTGTGGTGGTGTTGGAACGAAAGCGCCAAGGCATTGTTCAAAGCCATTGACCCTGAAATCTGGCACAACTCCGGCCATAACCCGATGGTGGTTCTGGACAAAGTGAGCCTCAAGAGGTTCAATGATCTTAGCAAGGACTCTACCTTCCTTGGTCAGTATCAGAGTGTTATGAATGAGTTCAGTGAGTATATGGCCGCAAAGGCAGACAGAAAAGATCCGTCAATCGGTTATTTCTGTATGGAATACGGTCTGGACTCTTCATTGAGCATCTATTCAGGCGGTCTCGGTATCCTGGCCGGTGACTATCTGAAAGAGACCAGCGACATGAACGTGAACCTTGTGGCTGTCGGTCTGCTCTACAGATACGGCTACTTCACACAGGTCCTTTCAGCTCAGGGAGACCAGGTGGCCAAATATGACGCTCAGAACTTCTCCAGAATTCCTGCAAGCCCGGTTATGGACAAGGACGGAAACTGGATGACTACCAGCGTGGCATTCCCTGGGCGTACGATCACAGCCCGCATCTGGAAGGTCGCAGTCGGCAGGACAGATCTGTATCTGCTTGATACAGACTATGAAGCAAACATTGACGAGGATCGTCAGGTAACATATCACCTTTACGGAGGAGACTGGGAGAACAGACTTAAACAGGAGCTTCTCCTGGGCGTAGGCGGTGTCCGTGCTCTCCGTGCGCTCGGACTGAATCCTCAGGTATATCACTGCAACGAGGGTCACGCCGCGTTCATCGGTCTGGAAAGACTCCGCGAATATATCCAGAATGACAATCTGGACTTCCCGGAGGCTCTCGAAGTCGTAAGGGCATCTTCATTGTTCACTACTCACACTCCGGTTCCTGCCGGACACGATGCTTTCGATGAAGGCATGCTCAGAAAGTACATCGGACACTATCCTCAGCGTCTGAAGATCGACTGGGAGACAATGATGGGACTCGGCAAGATCAATGGCTCAGATGTCAATGAGAAGTTCTCCATGAGTATTCTCGCCGCGAACATTTCACAGAATGTGAACGGTGTGTCGATGCTCCACGGAAAAGTAAGCCAGGAAATCTTCTCCAACATGTATCCGGGATATCTTCCGGAGGAGCTCTACATCAGCTATGTGACCAACGGTGTGCATTATCCTACATGGGCATCCAAAGAGTGGAAAGCTATCCACGCGAAGGTGTTCGGCCCTGAGTTCCAGACACATCACTATGACAAGAAGTGTTTCGAAGGCATCTACAAGGTAGGTGACGAAGAAATATGGAATGCAAGAAAAGAACTGAAGTCCACACTTATCAGGGTGGTCAAGGAGAAGCTCTCAAATCCTGCAGTGGCGAACCACTATTCTCCACGTCAGGTGGTCACCATCAAGGAAACTCTCCGCGATGACGTGCTGACCATCGGATTTGCAAGACGTTTCGCCACGTACAAGCGTGCGACATTGCTCTTCTCAGACCTCGACAGGCTCGATGCTATCGTGAACAATCCAAAGATGCCTGTGCAGTTCCTCTTCGCTGGCAAGGCGCATCCGGCAGACAAAGCCGGTCAGGATCTCATCAAGAGAATCGTGGAAATATCCAAGCAGGACCGCTTCATCGGCAAGATAGTATTCGTTCCGGGCTATGACATTTCCCTGGCAAAGAGACTTGTGCAGGGCGTGGATGTCTGGATGAACAATCCTACAAGGCCACAGGAGGCTTCCGGAACATCAGGCGAGAAGGCAGCCATGAACGGCGTCATGCATTTCTCCGTTCTCGACGGATGGTGGGTTGAGGGATATAAGCCGGGCGCAGGCTGGGCTCTTCCTCTCAAGCGCACTTATGACGACCAGAACTACCAGAACGAGCTCGATGCCGCTACAATCTATACGACTATTGAGAACGAAATCGCTCCTCTGTACTATGACGTGGACAAGGCTACAGGCCGCTCAGCTTCATGGATTGAATATATCAGGAACACTGTCGCTCAGGTTGCCTGCAACTTCACCACGAACAGGATGCTTACGGATTACGTGAACCAGTACTATGCTCCTCAGGCAGTCAGGGCGGAAAGCCTGATTGCTGACGACTACAAGGTGGCTCGTGAAATCGCGTCATGGAAGAAGCTCGTGCGCAGGGAGTGGCCTGACATCGAAGTGATCTCATATACACAGCCGGATTCTTCATATTCGCTGTCGCTCAAGAATGTGCTCAATGCAGAGGTCGTGCTGAATATCGGTGACCTCAAGCCTGAGGATATCGGAGTCGAGATGCTCTTCGCTACGACTGACAACAAAGGAAAACTTCATATACAGGACAAGTGTGATTTCAATATCGTTGAGGCCAAGGACGGTGTGGTGAAATACCAGACATCCATCCTTCCTGAACGTTCCGGAATGTATCAGGTAGCAACCAGGATATATCCGAAGAATCCGCTTTTGCCTCACAGACAAGATTTCGGACTTGTAAGATGGTTGTAGCCACAGGATTTTTCGACGGTGTCCATCTTGGACACCGTTTTATTTTACGCACTCTGGTAGAGGAGTCAGCTGCACGTGGCGATGAAAGCATGGTCGTTACATTCTGGCCGCATCCGCGCAATGTCCTGCAGGATGATGCCAGGAATCTGCGTCTGCTTACCTCGATGGAAGAGAAGAAAGCGCTTCTGAAAAGCATTGGCGTGGACCATATCGAGGTTCTGCCGTTTTCCAAGGCATTCAGCCGTCTGACCGCGGAAGAATATCTGAAGGAATATGTCATAGGAAAGTTCGGGGGCAATGCCATCCTGCTCGGTTATGACAACAGGCTTGGTTCCGATCTCTGTGCTCCTGAACAGACTGCGGCACTGGCCGAAAAGTTGGGACTGGATGTCATAAGGCCTGAATCATATACTGCGGAAGGCGGTATCGTGGTGAGTTCCACCAAGATACGTAATGCGTTGGCATCGGGGGACATTGTCCTTGCCAATTCGATGCTCGGTTATGACTATAAGCTCTTCGGAGTGGTAGTGTCCGGCAACCGCCTGGGGCATACCATCGGATTCCCGACCGCGAACATGCAGCTGTACGAGCCTCTGAAGCTCGTTCCCGGCAACGGCGTCTATCTGGTCAAGGTAGAGACACTCGGCAATGTCTATGACGGAATGTGCAACATCGGTGTCCGCCCGACCATCGGCTCAGGAAATACCATCACCATTGAAACGAACATCTTCGATTTCGACGAGGATATCTACGGCCTTGACATCCGCGTATCGTTCGTCTGCAAAATCCGTGACGAGGTGAAGTTCAATGACCTTTCCCTTCTTGCCGCGCAGCTGGAGAAGGACAGGGAGCACTGCCGGAATATTCTCGACAAAAAATGAGGGAATCCGCGTAATCCTTTGAAAATAATTACTTAACTTTACGTGGACGGGAAGAGGATAACCGCGGACAATAGCATTGAAACGTATGGATTTTCTGGATATTATATGGATTGTAGTCTGTATCGTCCTTGTGGCGGTGCCTGATCTGGTGTTCAATAATAAAAAGAAGAAATCCGCACACGGCAGGACACGTACTTCCGGACCGATGCCGCAGATGCCTGAGAATTTCCCGATGCCTCCGAAGCCGTCTGTCCCGTCAGAGCCTGAGTCAATGCCTGAGTCAATGCCGACAGAAGACGGACCTGAGGATTTTCCTGTGTGGACAGAGCCGGAAGAGATGGAGGAACCGGCTGTGCCGCAGGTGCAGGCCGTAGAGCAGCCGAAACCAGTGGTGGAGCAGCTCAAGCCGGTAGTGGAGCGGCCGAAACCGGTGGCGGTAAAGGAAGTGGCCAGAAGGCCGGCGTCACCAGCACCTCAGACTGACAATAGCCCGGCGGATGACGGGAAGAAAGGCGGGAGCATCTTTTTTGAAATTAAGGAAAATTGACTATATTTGCATAACAAGTCAAGGGTTCTGTCCGAGCGGCAGGACTCGTTTTTAATTGTATAAGCGAAACGTAATTTTTATTATTATGGCAGAAGTTCATTATATGACACAGGATGGTCTGGACAAACTGAAGAAAGACCTCGCTGATGCACTTGCACAGCGTCCTGTAATCTCGGCCGCTATTGCAGAGGCCAGAGAAAAAGGCGATTTGTCAGAAAATGCTGAATATGATGCGGCCCGTGATGCCCAGGCTCTCTTGGAGCTCAAGATCGCGAACCTCAAGAACCTTGTAGCCAATGCGAAAGTCATTGACGAGTCTCAGATAGGAACCGACAAGGTCCAGATGATGAACAAGGTGAAAGTCGAGAATATGGCGATGAAGAAAGTCATGGAATTCACCATCGTAGGTGAGACAGAGGCTGACTTTGCGCACGGCAAGCTCGCATCCACCACACCTATCGCCAAGGCGCTTCTTGGACATTCCAAAGGCGAAATCGTGGAGGCTACCGTGCCTTCCGGTGTCATGAAATTCAAGATTCTGGACATAACACTTTAGTATATGGCTACGATTTTCACTAAAATCGCCAAAGGAGAGATTCCTTCATTCAAGGTTGCCGAGAATGAAGATTACTATGCTTTTCTGGACATCAATCCTCTGGTAAAGGGACATACCCTTGTCATTCCGAAAAATGTGGAGGACGACTATATTTTCCACTTGGACGACAAGACTTATCTCGGACTTTGTGAGTTTGCGAAGAAAGTGGCATTGGCCGTGCAGGCCGCTGTCCCTTGCAAGCGTATAGGTGTCTGCGTGCTTGGACTGGAAGTGCCTCACACTCACATACATCTGGTTCCTCTCCAGCAGGAGAGCGATATCGATTTCCGAAAAGAAAAGCTCAAGCTGTCCCAGGAAGAATTCCAGGAAATAGCATCTTCAATCCTTTCCGAATATGAGAAAATTAAATAAAATCATCTGCCTGTCCGTGGCAGCGACTGCTTTGGCATCCTGCGGCAGCAATGCCCGCATTGAGGGTACATTGTCAGATGCTCCGTCTTCTGAAGTTATCGTGAAACTGCTCAATGTGAACCATTACGACGTGCTGGATACCGTAAAGACAGATACCAAGGGCAGATATGAATATAAATTGCCTGTAGAGTCCGGCCAACCGGAGTTTATCTATCTGTTCTACAAGAATACCCGCATCGCGTCGATGCTCCTGCAGAAAGGTGATAAGGTCAATGTGGTGTCAGACACTCTCGGAACATATTCTGTCACCGGTTCAGACGAGACATTGAAACTGATGGATGTGGAGAAGGATGAGGCGGAGTTCAATAACCGTTTCTTCTCGGCTTCCGCCCGTCTTGCTGATTTGAACCAGTCATCACAGGCGGCATTGGACCTCAAGAAAGAGATTACGGCCCAGTACATCGACTATTACAGAAGCAGAGTGAAATACGTGTTGCAGAACTCTCATTCGCTGACCTGTATTCCGGTTCTGTACCAGACTGTAGGTGACGGGATTCCTGTATTCAGCCAGTCCACGGATGCCATTCATTTCAGAAACATCTCAGACTCGCTCAAGGTCGTTTATCCTGATTCAAAATACGTCAAGGCACTTGCACAGGAAGCTGACAGGAGGATGAAACTGCTTAACCTGGATGTCCAGATCAAGAATGCCGGCACTTCCGGATTCCCTGATATGGAACTTCCTGATGTAAATGGCAAGAAAGTGAAACTCAGCAGCCTCGATACCAAGATGGTGATGATCTACTTCTGGAATTCTGCAGATGCAGCCCAGAAGATGTTCAATCAGGATGTCATGAAGCCTGTTTACAATGAATATCATCAGAAGGGCTTCGATATCTACAGCGTATCGGTGGATGCAGACAAGGCATCCTGGGCATCAGTGGTCAAAAGCCAGAATCTGCCGTGGACCAATGTCTCCGATGTCAGCGGTTCAGCAGCGGCTCTGTACAATGTCACAAGTCTTCCGATGCTTTACTTCATCGAGAACGGCAGCATTGTCCAGGCTCCGGGCGTAAAAGACGGCCCGACACTGAGGGCCTTCCTCAAAGCAAGAATGTAAGCGCAATCCCTTACTGTACGGATGATCAACATTTGCGCGATTGGAATAGGGAACAGGGCCAGGAAATACCTCGAGTATGTGGTGGCTAACCCTGACAAGGCCAAGGTATGCGCAGTCGTGGACACCGATCCGTATCGTCTCAAGGAGGCGCGCGACAGATATTCTCTTGCGGAAAACCAATGCTTTACGAATGTGGATGACTTCATCTGTTCCGGAATAAGGGCAGATGGAGTCATCGTCGCTACTGGAGACGACACGCATTATTCCATCTCACGCAAAGTCATTGAGGCAGGGATGAATCTGCTTCTGGAGAAGCCGATGGCGGACAGCATTGACCAATGCCGCGAACTCGTCGCCCTCGCGGAGCGCAGAGGTGTCATTACCTCGATGTGCTATGTGATGCGCTATCACCCTTACTATTCCAGGATAAAGAAAATCGCCGCTTCCGGTGAACTGGGTGAGATAAAGGCGATCAGGCATCGTGTCAATGTCGGGATTGACCGTATGACACACACTTTCGTCAGAGGCCTTTGGGCCCGGAAAGAAGATTCCTCGCCTATTTTCATATCCAAGTGTTGCCACGACGTGGATTTCATATTCTGGCTGATCGGACAGGATACGCCGGATGCGAAGATGGACATCCGTTCGAAGGGTAGCCTGACAAGATATTGTCCCGAGGCGGCACCGGAGAAAGCCGCCGCCCGGTGCATAGCATGCCCGATAGAACAGGATTGCCGTTATTCGGCCGTAAACCTCTATCGCCGGCGCAAGGAGTGGATAGGAAACTTCGAAGTGGCCACGGGCAGAACCATCGATGACGCCATAGAAGCGGAACTCCGTACAGGACGTTATGGCAGATGCGTATATCATTGTGACAATGACGTTTTCGACTGGCAGACAGCATCCGTCACGATGCCCTCCGGCCTGAAAATCGAAATTACCATGGACGGCATCATTGACCTGGACGGGCGCGTGACTGAAATTACATTTGCGGACGGGCTCCTGAAGGCTGAGGGCAATATCATTACATTGACAAGAAGTGACGGCTCACTCCTCAGGTCAGAAGATTTCAGCGAAATCTGCGCTCAGCCACTCCATGCAGGGGCTGACATCGCCATAATTGAAGACTTCTGCAATGCTGTCAGGACCGGTTCGAGGACAAGATGCTCGCTTCGCGATGCGCTCCCGGGACTCGAGGCCTGTTTCGGCGTGGAAGCAGGACTTTGCTAATCACGGAATTATTCATTATTTTTACAATTTCCAATAAGGCGGAATGTACCGCCGGGACAAACAGATAAATTTTAGATAATATGAAGAAGTATATCATTGGCTCGCTCTTCGCTATCGCGGCAGTAGCCTGCACATCGGTCTCCACGACCACCACATTGAAAGGAAAATTCTCCGGAGCGGACGTTCCTGAAGAAATCACGGTGACTGTACCAGGCATGATTGACACCACCGTCCAGCTGCGCAATGCCGCATTCAAGCTGGAAATTCCTGTGAACAAGGCAGTCCTCGGTGAAATCAACGTGGGCGGTCCGAAAGGAAGATTCGTTTCTGACGGAACTGTGCTTACAGTCGATCTCAACGACGGTCTCGTGGAAGTGACTTCCGACAAGCCTGCTGCATCAGTTACTGCGAAATTCAACGCTTTTGCAGAAGAACATAAGGGTCTGGTCGCATCGTATAGAAGCACAATGGTCGCAATCTCTGACAGCACTGGACTTTCCGCTCAGCAGAAGGACAGCCTCCAGGAAGAGTTCTATAACTCGTTCAATGACAAGTACAATGAGTTCAATACTGAAGCTGTCAAGAACAATTCTGACAATGTCATTTCAGTTATAGCTCTCCAGAATATCTATGGCGACATGTCCGATGCTGACCTTGAGAAAGTCATCGGCGGCATTGACTCGGCCGTAGTTGCTTCCAGCAGTTTCATATCCGCAATCCAGAAGGGTATGGAAGCGAGAAAATCCACTGCTGAGGGTATGAAGTTCACGGATTTCTCCATCAGGCAGCCGAACGGTAAGGATGTCAGCCTCTCTGATTACGTCGGAAAGGGCAAATATGTTCTCGTGGACTTCTGGGCTTCATGGTGCCGTCCGTGCAAACACGAAATTCCGAACATCAAGAAGGTTTACGACAAGCATCACGGAAAGGATTTCGACGTTCTGAGCGTGGCTGTCTGGGAGAGGACCCCGAAGGAAAGCATTGATACTGCCAAGGCTTATGGCGTGAACTGGAATCAGATTGTAGATGCCAAGAGTGTACCTACGGAGATCTACGGCATTGTCGGAATTCCTCACATTATCCTCTTCGGCCCTGACGGAACCATCATCAAGAGAGGTCTGTACGGCGAAGCTATCGAAGAAGAGGTCTCCAAATACGTGGAGTAATTGACAGTCAGAGAAAAAATAGCGCTGTTTCCACATTCCCCCGGAGTTTACAGATATTATAACTCCGAGGGGATTGTCATATATGTGGGCAAGGCCAAGGATCTCCACAAAAGGGTTGCGCAGTATTTCGTGTCTCCAGACCGGCTCAATGCCAAGACACGTATTCTCGTTTCCAAAATCGCCGATGCGCAGTATTCAGTGGTCGATTCCGAAGCGGATGCGCTGCTTTTGGAGAACAATCTCATAAAGCAGTACAAGCCGAAGTACAATATACTCCTGAAGGACTCCAAGACCTATCCATGGATATGCGTCACCTCGGACGAGTTCCCGAAAATATACCTTACGCGCCGAATCGTGAAGGGGACCCGTTATTTCGGCCCTTACAGTTCGGTGATTCATGCGAGAAATCTGCTGGAGTTCATTTCGGAAAACTATAAAATCCGCTCCTGCAACAACAAGATTACTTCTGACGGCGTGCTGCGCGGCAAATTCAGGCCATGTCTGGACTTCCACATCAGCAGATGTGCCGGCTGCTGTATCGGCAAAATCTCGGTCAAGGAGTACAATGCCGAGATAGAGGAAATCGTGAGCCTACTGAAAGGCGGGGCAAGTGAAGTGATACAGCATTATAGGCACCTTATGACACAGGCCGCGGACAATCTCGAGTTCGAGCAGGCCCAGGTTTACAAGCAGAAGGTGGATTCCCTCCAGCAGCATTATTCCAAGTCGGTTATCACATCGGCTTCGGATACCAATGTGGACGTGTTTTCACTTGTGACCGATGCCAATGAGTCTTACGGCAACTTCATGCGTGTCAGAGGCGGCGCCATCATCCAGTCGCTCAATCTCGGCTTCAAGATGAACATCGAGGAAGAGCCTGAAGCAGTGCTGAGCGAGTTCATTGCCGAAATAGAGTCGAAATTCGGAAAGATCAGCGGGGAAGTCATTGTTCCGTTCATGCCGGATGTGGAGATGGAAGGCGTTTCATTCAAGATCCCGGTGAAAGGCGACAAACTTGCCATTCTCACCCTGAGTACCAAGAACGCCAAGGAATTCCAGTTCAATTCCATCCGCCAGAAAGAGCATACCGATCCGGACCAGTACAAGTCAATGGTGATGGAAGAACTCCGGAAGGCTCTCGGGATGGATGTCCTGCCGCGTCATATCGAGTGTTTCGACAACTCCAATATCCAGGGAACGAATCCTGTAGCCTCCTGCGTCGTGTTCCGTGACGGAGTCCCGTCCAAGAAAGACTATCGCAAGTTCAAGATAAAGACTGTCATCGGAGCCAATGACTATGCGTCAATGAAGGAAGTCGTGAACCGCCGTTATTCGAGAATGTTGCGTGAAGACCCGGATGATCTTCCGCAGCTCATTGTCATAGATGGTGGCAAGGGACAGCTTGATTTTGCTTTCCAGGCATTGGCGGAACTCGGTCTGACTGAGAAACTTACAGTGGTCGGTCTTGCCAAGCGTCTGGAGGAGGTGATCAGGGTGGGGGACCCTTATCCTCTTTTCATTGACAGGAATTCCTCTGCGCTTAAAGTCCTGCAGCAGATCCGTGACGAGGCACACCGGTTCGGCATCACTTTCCACCGCAGTCTGCGCAGCAAGAGCCAGATAGAATCTGCATTGACCCGTATCAAGGGGGTAGGCGAACAGACGGAGAAACGGCTTCTGATACATTACGGCAGCGTGCCGCGTATCGCGTCGGCTCCGGTCGAGGACCTCGCGGCCTTTCTCGGCAAGGAAGAACTTGCGGAACGTATTCACAATGAATTGAATAGAGAAGATGAAGAATGAAAAGAAATTCAACACCGTGCTGAATCTGTTTATATTGGTGGGGATGCTGGTGGCGGTCGTGGTGACCAATGTTTTCAAGGTCCAGCAGCCTGGAGCCAGGCATTTCATGCTGTTGCTGGCCAGTGTCGGTGCATTGACAGGAGTCATCAATACGGTGCTCTCCGCCAACGGCAACATCTGGACGTTCCTGTTCGGTGTCATTGACGTGTCCGTGGCTACGGTCGTGGCGTTCGACAGCAGCATAAGGCCCGGCGGAGAACCGGTCTGGGGCAATTTTGCGCTGCACGCGTTCTATTTCCTGCCTATGCAGTTCGTCGGCTGGTGGCAGTGGCGCAAGCGCGGAGCGGATTCCCATAAGAAGGTCAATGCCCGTCGTCTGGATTCCCGTCAATGGCTAATGATGCTGTCCTGTATGCTGATCGGAATAACCGCAGGCTATATTGTCCTGTGCAAGGTTGCCGGTTTCGATATTTCCGGAACATTCAGGTATCTTATTCTGTTTGACGCGATTGTGTTCGTCCTGAATGTGCTCGGGCAGATTCTGATGTCGTTCGCGTTCATGGAGCAGTGGTATGTCTGGATTCTGGTCAATGTGTTTTCCATCTTCCTGTGGTCGGAAAAGGCAATGTCATCCGCAGAGTCGAGTTATACTGTCGTGATGGTCATCAAGTATTCGTTTTATCTGCTGAATTCGCTCAATGGGCTCAGAATATGGTATGCCCTGAGCCGGGACTCTGGCAAATAGCCGCTTTTAGGCCGAAAATTTTATTTTTCGGAATTTTTTTATTTACTTTCCTGTCTTTGACACTTTGATTTTGTAGAAACAAGGATAATTCAAGGCTCCAGACCGCTGAGTTGGCGATTTGGGGCCTTTGGGTTTTTTCTGACTTT
>QWCB01000593.1_pt1 | contig 39799 bp, 51 predicted proteins | sample 1972511 | NCBI WGS metagenome assembly QWCB01 (sample SAMN09866719, study PRJNA288562) | Human gut metagenome isolate term5_stool, whole genome shotgun sequencing... | isolation source: gut | host: Homo sapiens | place: USA: California | reverse complement strand
AAGCTTAATTCTTGAAAAACATATGAACAGTCTTACTAAATTAATTATACACTATTTTTTCAAAAAGAAAAGAGTATTGACCTTTGTCAACACTCTGAAGAAGCTTTATAGCTTCTTTTTTTAGCATTTACTTGGTTCTAGAATACCAAGACTATTAATAATATTAACTAAGAGGATTATACTAAAAGAGAAATAAATATCAGTGTAGCCACTTAAGTAAGAACAAATACTCATTAATCTTATAAAGAATGATAAGGTTGTATGAATAAGTCTTCTTTTAAAGATTTGTTTAGATAAATGAAATATATCTAGGAAATCTTCTAACCTATCGATATCGATGTCATAGCCTTCAAGTTTACCTAAATCAACACTGACATAAGCTTCTTTTAAAATAGCATCATCATCATCACTTGATCCGATAAAGCATACTTTTAGTTTTTCATAGTTTAAAGCTTTTAAATATTTAACTTTATCTTCTTTAGACATATCGGATATATATCTATCAATATTTAATTTGTTAGCAATATTCTTAACATATTCGAAGTTATCTCCAGATACAATAGCAATTTCTTTGTTATAAGAGTTTTTAAGAATATTAATAAGCTGAATGGTATCTTCTGAAATATTATCTTTAAGAATAATTAAACCAAGACATTCACTGTTTTTACATACATATAATTGAGTACCAATTTTTCTTGATTTAGGATAGTCAATACCTCTAGAAGTCATTAAGTTATAACTACCGATTAAATAAGTATTACCTTCAGCTGTAATTTGATAACCACCATCTAGTTTTTTTGTATAAGTAACATCAATATTAAGTTCTTTTGTTGTTTTATCTCTTAAACAATCAGCAATATCATTATCAATATTTTTTTCAAGGGCAGCTGCTAGATTAACTAGATCTCTTTCTTTCATCGTTTTAGATTCTACACTGGTTATCTCTAGATTGTTTTGAAGAATAACTTTGGATTTATCAAATACCACAATATCAGCATCAAAAATTTTATATAGAGAGTAGATACTTTTGTATCTAATATATTTTCTTGTTCTTAAATAAATATGAATTAAACTTAATTTGTGATTAAGGACTTCCGCAGCAGGGAAAAGTAACATTAAAGCTCCGATAAAGACGTCAACATAAACATTATTGTTACTAATCATAAAGATAAGCACAATAAAGACTAAACACATTAGGGATAAATAATAGATAAATAATTTCTTACTTTGATTATTAAAAATATCATTATCATTTATAAAATTCATTAAATCTTTATTAAAAACTTCTTCCATAGCAATGGCAAAGAAATATTTATAAATAGTATAGATAATTAAAATAATAGATAGGGGTATATAAGCATTTGTTAATAGTAATAAGAAAGATATCATGGAGATAAATAAACTCGATATATTCCGGTTATAAAGCATTTCTCCTATATCTTCTTTTAGTACCACAACGGCGATAATCAAACTGATTAAGGCTGAACTTTTAAAACATGTTAGATAGATATTTAAAGCGAGTAATAGTCCAATCTTAATACTTAACTCTTTTCTTTTCATACAAACCTCTTTATTATCTTAATTATATCATAAAGATAAAAAAAGTGATAAACTAATTATAGGAGTTTTTATGATTTTAGCTATTTGTAATAATTCATCTATTTTAAGTGTTTTTTTACTTATAAAAAATATTTTAAATATTATATCTATTGTAGTACCTATTATTTTAATTTTTTTATTAGTTATTGATTTTCTAAAAATTATTAAAGAAGATGAAAAAGGTATGAAGAAATCTTTTAATTCACTTGTTATTAGGTTAGTAGCAGCTTCGGTTATTTTATTAATGCCGCTTTTTGTCGATTTAGCTATGAGTGTTATTGGAGAAAGTAATGCTAAAGATGGACAGTGCTGGAAAAAAGCAACTCTAGATAATATTAGAGTTTTAAAAGCTAAGGAAGAGGCGGAAAAACGGTATAAAAAGATTATGAAAGATAATGCTTTAGAAGAATACCGTCTAAATAAAAAGTATCAACTAGATGTTAGAAGCGGAATAGAAGCCAGAAACAGAAAAGAAACAGGAGAACTTTTAAGTCAGGTTATTGAATCTGAAATTGGAGACTATGTTGATCCATATGCTAGGTATCAAAGCGGGGCCGGAGTTATTGGAGATGATGGTATTGTTAGATATTTTCAAACAGATTACAAAGCTTTTCCTTATGGAAGCTATGGCAATATATCTTCTCACGGCTGCGGGCCAACATCAGCGGCGGTTGTTGCTGCTACGCTTAAAAAGAATACGAGTATTACCCCAATTACTGCAACAGCAGGTGTGTGCAGCGCTGGAGGATGTTCATCAAGTGGTTCAAGCTGGGCTGGAGTTAATGCTTATTTAAGAAGTCAAGGTATTAAATATGAAGCGGGAAGTATGGCTAGCTTTACTGAATCAGGACTTAGAAATATCTTTAATAGTGGTAAGATGGTTATTGTTTTAGTGGGGCCTGGTTATTTTACTAGAGGTGGTCACTACTTTGTTTTATATGGTCTTGATAATAGTGGCAAAGTAAAAATCGTTCAGGTATCGAATAAAAAACAAACAGCGAAAACCTGGGCCGTTAGTGATATTAAAGCTTCACTAAGAAGCTATTATAGTTATAGTTTATAAGGAGGCCTATGAAAAAAATAATCTTATTTATACTTATTCTTTTACTTGGTGGATGCTCGGTTAAATATCATGTAAGTTATGAAAATAATGTTTTAAAAGAAGATTTTAGTATCAGGCAGGAAAAGACAGGCCCTGATATTCCTTTAAGTTTAAAAGAATTTTATAAAGATAAAGATAAGCTAAAAGATCATTTAAATTATGATTTAAACTATGAAGAAGTTTATGAAAATAATAAAGCTTATGAAGTATTAAGTGGTTCTTTTACTCATGAAAATCTAAATAGTATTAAGAATTCTTATCCTGTTAAAGAATGCTTTAGAACGAGCGATATTACTATTAAAAATGATTTATTAACGGTTGATTTAAGAAATCCTCATGACTGTTTATTTTTAAGCGAACTTGATTTTACTTTTAAGACAGATAAATATATCAACTTTTCAAATGCTAGTTTCAAAGATAAAGGCTTTTTAAGATGGAATACATTAGATAAAGGTATCTATTTTCAAGTCGATTTAAAAAAGAATGCTAATTATAAAGAAAAGAATCATCTTATAATTAACATTATTAGAATTGTTATGGCTTTTAGTATTTTAGTTATTGGTCTTATCGTGATTAATAAATTAAGAAGAAAGGTTGAAGGTTAAACTGCTTGAAAAAGCAGTTTTTTTATATATAAAAATACTTTTATTCCTTGAGAAATAAATAAATTGTGGTATAGTATAGGGCATTAGTTTTTATAAAGCTAAAATATTCAGGGGGGAATATGAAGAAAAAACTATTTTTACTATGTTTATTTATTAGCATTTTATTCATGCCACTTGGAATAAGTGCTAATGAACAAACAAAAACTTATAAATTCTATGATATAGAAAATAAGTTAGTAGCAACACAGAAAATACATGAAGGTGATATTCTAAGTTATGTTAATGTGCCAAAGACCATTGAAAATAAAAGATTTGTTGGATGGTTCTTAGATGGCACTAAGTTTGATGATTTTGGTAAAAAAATTAGTCTTGATAATAAAAAAGAAGCCATCATCAAAGCCTTATACGAAGATGCGATATATATAAGGTATCATGATGCTTTAGGAAACATTTTAAAAACTGAAGAAGTTACCAAAAATAGTACTGTTAATATAGCTAAAGATTATCCATTAGTTGAAGCTATAACGCTTACAACTAAACATGATGGATGGAGCTTAATAAAAGGAGGATTAACTGATGTATCTGGAAGTTTCGATATCACAGATAAGTCAATTGATCTATATCCAATTATTAAAGAAGGTTATTGGATTAGCTTTCAAACTAATTCTGAAGCTTCTATTGCAAAACAATTTATTGATATCAAAGATGCTGTTAAGAAAGTAAAAAAGCCAAATGATCCTTACAAAAAAGGTTACAGCTTCACTAAGTGGTATGAAGATGAAGCCTTAACTAAGGAATATGACTTTAACGCGGAAGTTACTAAACCATTGACTTTATATGCTGGTTATGAAGTAGGTAAAACGACATATCAAGTTAGATATTATTATGAATATCAAAAAGAAATTAAAAATAATAAGTGGGACTATAAGTTAATAGCTAAAGAATACCGCGAAGGTATTACAGGTACTAAAGCAGAATATGATGCAGATTTGGTTTTTACAAAACCTTATAAACTAAATGAAAAAGGCTATGAGCTTGATATAGAAAAAACTGTAGATATGACAATTAATGCTGATGGAACAACAATTTATAACATTTATTATAAAGCTAAGCTATCCAATATTGTAGTAACTACTAGAAGATCAAGAATGAGTAGATATGGCTATAGTGGTGTGATTCCAGGCGTAGATAAATATTTTACAAAAGAATACACTAACATAAAATATAAACAAAATATTCAGTTTATTTGGGATGATTTAAATAAACTAGGTATTATAGATTATATGAAAGAACACGATCTTAAATTTCGTGGTACAAATAACTGGTTAGTTGATCAGGATATCTATATTCTTCATACATATGGAGATTTAGAGTTAGAAATAGAAAAAAATGAAAGAAACTATTACACTGAAGTATATGCTGAAGTCTTAGATGGTAAAGCTCCTGAAGGTAAAACTAAAGAAAAAAATAAATCAGTAAGAGGAAAAGAAGATAATAGAGATTATTATTTATTTGATAAAGGTTCAAATTTATTCTATGGAAGATATAGATGGATTGCTAAAAACAAATTTCATTGTGGACCAGGTTATACATTAATGCCTGATTTATCTGACGGTCATAATCTTGTTCTTCCTTCAGGTGAAATTAATTTTTATGCACAAGATGAACCGGATAAAGATGTAAATAGAGCTTATGATGAAAATGGTAATTTAATGTTATATAAGGGAAAAGATAATCCTCTTAGAGTATACATAATTAGAAATAAGTTCAATATTATATTTGAAAGCAACGGAGCCTCTAAAATAGATGATGTTAAAGATATACCATATGAAAGAAATATTAAATATCTTTATAACAGTAATTTTATTGAAGATAAAACGATGTCTACAATTGATGGTAAAGAAGTTGTATTTGCTGGATGGTATACCGATGCTGAGTTAACTGATAAATTTGACTTTAATATCGAGATGCCTGCTCATAATATTACTCTATATGCTAAATGGAAGCCTAGAAAGTATACAGTTAAATTTAATACTAATGGTGGTACTAACGTAGAAACTAAAGAAAATATTGAATATGGTGAGACAATCGATGAACCAGTTACTAAGAAAGATGGTTATATTTTCCTAGGTTGGTTATATAATAATAAACCATTTAATTTTGCAAGTGGTATCACTGAAGATATGACGTTAAACGCTGAATGGAAAAGTATTAAAGCTTATAAAGTAACTTATGATTTAAATGGTGGTAAAGGAGTAACACCACTTGATAATGATAATTATTATGCCGGAGCTGGAGCAATTGTTTTAAAACATGATGATATAACCGCACCTCTTGGTAAAGTATTTATTGGATGGGGATTAGATGATAACATCTACTATCCAAACCATTTAGCTGAAGTAAAAGAAGGCGAAATTGTTTTAAAAGCAATGTGGAAAGATAAATATAAAGAAACTGGAGATTTGATGCCAAATACTGGTGTAAAAAGTAAATCTTTACAAAGCTTAATATTTATTAACTTAATGTTTTTAGGACTAGCTCTTTGTACTTATAAACTAAAAAATAATAACTAAAGAATAAAACTATATTTCTGTTTTAGAAATATAGTTTTTTAATAATTAAATATATATGTTTTCCTTGAAATACAAATAAAACGGATTATAATAATAGGCATTAGTTTTAATAGAACTAAAATATTCAGGGGGGAATATGAAGAAAAAACTATTTTTACTATGCTTTTTTATTAGCATTTTATTCCTGCCACTTGGGATAAACGCTAGTGGAAAAGTAAAGACTTATAAGTTCTATGATATAGAAAATAAGTTAGTGGAAACACAAAAAATAAGAGAAGGAGATGTCCTTAACTATGTTAATGTGCCAAAGACCATTGACAACAAAAGGTTTGATGGATGGTTTCTAGATGGCACTAGGTTTGAAGACTTTGGTCAAAAGATTCATCTAGATGATAAGAGTGAAGCTATTGTTAAAGCCTTATACGAAGATGCGATATATAAGGTATCATGATGCTTTAGGTAATATCATTAAAAGCCAAGAAGTTTCTAAGAATGAAAAAGTTAATATAGTTAAAGATTATCCAATGGTTGAAGCAATTACACTGACAACTAAACATGATGGTTGGAGTCTTACTAAGGGTAGTACTGCTGACATATCAGGTAGCTATCAAGTAAACGATAAATCAATTAATTTATATCCAATTATCAAAAATGGATACTGGATCAGCTTTCAAACTAATTCTGAAGCTTCTATTGCAAAACAATTTATTGATTTAAAAGATTCAGTTAAAAAAGTTAAAAAGCCAAGTGATCCATATAAAAAAGGATATGTCTTCACTAAGTGGTATGAAGATGAAAAATTAACTAAAGAGTATGATTTTGATAAAGAAGTTACTAAACCTATGACGTTATACGCCGGCTATGAAGCGGATGATAATACAAGTTATGTTGTTAAGTATTATCTTGAATATCAAAAGGAAATAAAAAACGATGTTTGGGATTATAAAGAAATAGCCAAAGAATATCGAAAAGGAAAAACCAATGATAAGGCTCTTTTTGATGAAAACTTTATTTATCAAGCTCCATATAATGTTGACCAAAAAGGTTATGAACTAGACGAAGGTAAGACTGTAGATACATTTATTAAAGCTGATGGTACAACGGTATATAAAGTTTATTATAAAGCAAAACTTTATGATGTTACTTTTACAACAAGATACCGCTATCGAAAAGATAATGCTATCACTACATTGCCTGAAATTCTAAAACTAGAATATAAAGGTTTAAAGTATACGCAAGATTTAAAATTCATATGGGATATTCTTGAAGAAAAAGGTGCTCTTAAATATATGAGAGAAAATAATATGCGTTTTGTAAGTGAAGATGAAACAAATACTTTTGTTAAGCCGTATTATTCAGAGTATAGTGTAGTGCGTGCTACAAACATCCTATTAGCTGTAGAAACGCATGGGAAAGAAAATTCTTTTTATAAAGTCTATCTTGAAGTATTGGATGGAGAAGCACCAGAAGGAAAAACAAAAGAAAAAAATAATTCTTTAAGAAGTGAAAACGACAATCGAGAATATTTTTTAGATCAACAAGGATCTTTTACTTCGGGAATTAATGGTGGAGTAGGTTACGGATCAGCAGGAAGTTATAGAAAAGGATTCACCTTAGCACCAGAACTATCTGATGGACATTATAGGGTTAGAAAAGATGGTTCTATTGGAATTTGGTTTAGATATCATAAAGGATGGGATCGTGTTAATCAATTAGTAGATGAAAATGGTAATGGAATTAACTACTATGGAGAAAATCATCCTGTCAATATATATTTTACAAGAAATAAATATAAAATTATTTATGAAACAAATGGTGCTCCAGTAGTAGAAAATGTTGAAGGAATTCCGTTTGAAAGAAATATTAATTATTTAGCTAAATATGGTTATGAAGAAGGCATCAGTAAAATTACTATTGAAGACCGTGAAATGGTATTTAGTGGTTGGTATACTGATGTAGCTTTAAAGGAAAAGTTTGATTTTAATACCACTATGCCTGCTCAAGATATTATTTTATATGCTAAATGGGTTCCAAAAACTTATATAGTTAAATTTAATACAAATGGTGGAACTAAAGTAGAAACTAAAGATAATGTTGAATATGGTCATACTGTAACTGAACCAGTTACGAAGAAAGATGGCTATATCTTCCTAGGTTGGTCATATAAGAATAGGCCATTTAACTTTGCAAGTGGTATCACTGAAGATATGACGCTAAACGCTGAATGGAAGAGTATTAAAGCATATAAAGTGCTTTACGATCTAAATGGTGGTAAAGGCGAAACTCCACTTGATAACGATAAATATTATGCAGGAGCTGGGGCTATTGTTTTAAAACATGATGATATTATTGCGCCATTTAACAAAGTATTTGTAGGATGGGGACTAGATGGAAACATTTATTATCCAAACAACTTAGCTGAAGTTAAAGAAGGCGGAATTGTTTTAAAAGCAATATGGAAAGATAAATATAAAGAGACTGGAGATATAATGCCTAATACTGGTGTTGAAAAGACTGTATCTCTTCAAAGCTTAATTATTATTAATCTTATCTTTTTAACACTTGCTCTTGGAACTTATAAGTTTAAAAATAATAACTAATAATTAAAACTATATTTCTGTTTTAGAAATATAGTTTTTTCTTTTTAAAAGTTATCTCTATATATAAGGATAGGGCAAAATCCTAAAAATTGGTTAAAAAAGTAAAATAAAGATAATAATATTATAAAAACAACTTTTTCTTATAAAATAAGCTTTTTACCCTTGAAAAAGGGCTAAAAATGTAGTATTATTTTAGAAGTGTGGCTGCGTAGAAGCGTAAGGTTGCTGATACTCCAGGAAGAGTTGCTTTGGAGCTATTGGGTTTTTGCGCCGAGCATGTCTATACAAGATATAGGCGAAGGGAGGATTAAATGTCAAATATTCGTATAAGATTACAAGCGTACGATCATAGGGTTTTAGATAATGCAACTAAGAAGTTAGTTGAAACAATCAAGAGAACTGGTAGTGAATACTCAGGACCTGTACCACTTCCAACAGAAATTGAAAAAGTGACAATACTGAGATCACCACATAAAGATAAGGACTCAAGATTACAATACGAAACTCGTACACACAAAAGACTAATAGATATAAAGAAGGCTAGTAAAGAAACAGTAGCAGCTTTATCTAAATTAGATTTACCATCAGGTGTAAACATAAATATTAAAGAAAATAAATAAAGGAGAAAGAGATGAAAGGAATCTTAGGAAGAAAACTAGGAATGACTCAAGTTTTCACTGAAAGCGGAAAGTTAATTCCTGTTACTGCGATCTATGTTGAAAAAAACGTTGTAACACAAGTTAAGACTGAAGAAATCGATGGTTATAACGCCGTTCAACTTGGAACAGTAGATAAAAAAGAAAAGAATGCTACAAAAGCTAGCATCGGTCATGCTAAAAAAGCAGGAACAACGCCTAAGCGCTTCTTAAAAGAATTAAGAGGTCATACTGAATTAAACTTAGGTGATGAAATTTATGCTGATACTTTTGCTAAAGGAGACTATGTAGATGTTACAGGTACTAGTAAAGGTAAAGGTTATAGCGGCGTAATCAAACGTCACAATCAACAAAGAGGCCCTATGGGACACGGTTCACAATATCATAGAAGCGTTGGTTCAATGGGTACACTACGTGCTATGCGTGTTCTTAAAGGTAAGAAGATGCCAGGACAAATGGGTAATGAAACAGTTACTGTTCAAAACCTTGTAGTAATTGATGTTGATATGGAAAACAATGTAATTTTAGTAAAAGGAAATGTTCCTGGACCTAAAAAATCACTTGTATTTATTAAAAAAGCAGTTAAGAAAGGTGAAGAAAACCAAAACGTTGAAGACCTAATTAGCTACTTAAATAATGAAGAAACTGCAAACGTAGAAGAAACAGTAGCTGAAGAAACTACTGAAGAAGTAGAAGAAAATAAGGAAAGCAAGGCATAGGAGGATATATGAAAGTCGTAGAATATAAATTACATAAAGATATCTTTGATATCGTTCCTAATGATAGCGTTATTAAAGACGCCATTGTCTTAACACTTGCTGGACTTAGACAAGGAACTCATAAGACTAAGAATAGAAGCGAAGTACGTGGCGGTGGACGTAAACCTTGGAGACAAAAAGGTACAGGTAACGCCAGACAAGGATCTATTAGAGCCGTACAATGGGTAGGCGGAGGAAGATATGCAACTCCAGTACCTAGAGACTATTCTAAGAAAATGAATAGAAAAGAAAGAGTTTTAGCTTTAAAAGGAGCTCTTGCATACAAGAAAAACGACATTATTGTTGTTGATAATCTTGTAATGAAGACGCCTAAAACTAAAGACTTTATTAAAGCTCTTAAAGATTTAAAACTTGAAAACACAAAAACACTTGTAATCACAGACGAACTTGAAGAAAACTTAATTCTTGCAAGCCGTAACGTTGCATATGTTAATTTATTATCTGATGAAGAAATTAATGTTCTTGATATTTTAGATAATGAAAAGATTTTAGTAACAGAAAAAGCAATGAAAAATATAGAGGAGGCTTTTAAATAATGAAAAAGACAAAGTATTTAGATATTATTAAGTCTCCGGTAATAACTGAAAAAGCAAACGCATCAAGAGACAATAATACATATGAATTTTTTGTAGACCCAAGAGCTTCAAAAGATGAAATTAAAGAAGCTATTGAATTAATATTCAATGTCGATGTAGAAACAGTTAGAACAATTAATGTTCCAGTTAAAAAGAAAAGAGTTGGCCGTTATACAGGACTTACTAATAGAAAGAAAAAAGCTCTTGTAAAACTTAAAGAAGGACAAGCTCTAGAAGAAGCTGGAGAATAGGAGAATAATATGGCAATAAAAGTATATAAATCAATAACTAATGGTCAACGCCAAAAAAGTACTATTGTAAATCCAGAACTTTCTAAGAATAATCCAGAAAAGTCTTTAACTAAAAAGCTTACTAAAACTGGTGGTAGAAATAACTCTGGAAGTATAACTGTAAGACATATTGGTGGTGGACATAAGAGAAAATACCGTATTATCGATTTCAAGAGAAATAAAGATGATATTCCAGCTAAGGTTGCTAGTATTGAATATGATCCAAATAGAACAGCAAATATCGCTTTACTTCACTATGTTGATGGAGAAAAAAGATATATTCTAGCTCCTAATAATTTAAAAGTTGGAACAAAAGTTATTTCTGGAGAAAAAGCAGATATTAAAGTTGGTAATAGTATGCCACTTAAAAATATTCCAGTTGGTACTGTAGTACATAATATTGAACTTAGACCTGGAAAAGGTGGAGAACTAGCACGTGGTGCTGGGACAAGTGCTCAAATTCTTGGTAAAGAAAATAAATATGTTCTATTAAGATTAACATCTGGAGAACAAAGAAACGTTTTTGAAGAATGTAGAGCAACTATTGGTGAAGTTGGTAATGGTGAACATTCACTAGTTAAGATTGGTAAAGCTGGACGTAAGAGAAATATGGGTATTAGACCTACTGTTCGTGGTTCAGTTATGAACCCTAATGATCACCCTCATGGTGGTGGTGAAGGTAGAGCACCAATTGGACGTAAGTCACCAGTTACACCTTGGGGTAAACCTGCTCTTGGACTTAAAACTAGAAAGAAAAAGACTTCTGATAAGTTTATAACTAGAAGAAGAAAGACTAAATAAAGGAGGAAAAAATGGCAAGAAGTTTGAAAAAAGGACCTTATGTCTTCGATAGACTATTAAAAAAGGTACAAAAGTTAAATGAAGAAGGTAAAAAAGAAGTAATTAAGACTTGGTCAAGACGCTCAACTATTTTTCCTGACTTTATTGGACATACTATCGCTGTTCATAATGGAAAAGATTTTATTCCAGTATATATAACAGAAGATATGGTTGGCCATAAATTAGGTGAATTCTCACTTACTAGAAAAGCTGGAAAGCATGGTGGTAAGGATGCACCAGTAAGAGGAGGTAAATAATGGAAAGCAAAGCAATTACTAAAGGCGTTCGTATTTCACCTCTTAAAGCAAGATTAGTAATCGATACTATCAGAGGAAAAAGCGTTGCAGAAGCAAGAGCAATTCTTAAAAATCTTAATAAAAAAGCATCATACAGTGCTTTAAAAACACTTGAAAGTGCTGTAGCGAATGCAGTTACAAATAATAATATGAAAGAAGAAAATCTATACGTTAAAGAAGCTCGCGTTGATATGGGACAAACTCTAAAAAGAGTTATGGCTGATTCAAGAGGTAGAGCAGGACGTAACGACCATAGATCAAGTCACTTCGTAATTGTTGTGGCTGAAAGAGATTAGGAGGAAAGGTAATGGGACAAAAAGTACATCCAGTAGGATTTCGTATCGGCGTTAATAAAACTTGGTCATCTAAGTGGTATGCTGATAAAAAAGATTATAGTGAAATCCTAGCTAAAGACATTAAATTAAGAAAATTCTTAAGCGAAAGACTTAATGATACAAGTGTTGGTCAAATTAACATTGAAAGAACTCCTAATCGAGTAGAAATATTTGTTCATACATCTAAACCTGGTATTATCATCGGGCGCGGTGGTGAAGAAATGAAAAAGTTAATCGCTGACATTAAAAAGCTTGGTGAAGATAACGTTCAAGTTTCCATTGTAGACGTTAAAAAACCAGATATTGATGCAACTATCGTTGCTAAATCAATAGCTAAACAAATTGAAAACAGAGTATCTATTAGAATGGCTCAAAGAAGAGCAATTTCTAATGCGATGAGAAATGGTGCTAAAGGTATTAAAGTTATGCTTGCTGGACGCCTTAACGGTGTTGAAATGGCTAGAACTGACTGGCATAGCGACGGTACAGTACCGCTTCATACTTTAAGAGCTGACATTGATTATGCAACAGCTGAAGCTCATACAACATTTGGAAAAATCGGGGTTAAAGTATGGATTTATAAAGGTGATATTCTAGGTAATGAAATGCCACTTGAAAATAAGGCGCCTCGTGAAAAGAATAATAACCGCAGAAATAATAGAAATAGAAATTTTAACAAAGAAGAAGTAAGTAAAGGAGGCGATGATAATGCTAATACCATCAAGGACTAAATATAGAAAACAACATCGTCTACCTTATACAGGAAAAGCAAAAGGTAATTTAAAGCTTAACCAAGGTGACTACGGTTTAATGGCTAAAGAAGGAGCATGGATTACCGCTAATCAAATTGAAGCAGCGCGTATTGCTATGACTCGTTTCATGAAGCGTGGTGGAAAAGTTTATGTTAACATTTTCCCTCATATGCCAGTAACCGCTAAGGCTATCGGATCACGTTTTGGTGGAGGTAAAGGTACAGTAGATCATTATGTTGCAGTTGTTAAAGAAGGTAAGATAATGTTTGAAATCTCAGGTGTTACAGAAGATGTAGCTCGTGAAGCCTTAAGACTTGCAAGTCATAAACTTCCAAACAAAACAAAATTTGTTAAAAGAGAAGATGAAGGAGATAAATAATGAAGGCTGAAGAAATCAGAAAACTAAGCGATGAAGAAATTCTAGCTAAGATTAAAGAAAATAAAGCTGAACTTCTTAACTTAAGATTTAAGCAAGCTACTCAAGGTCTTGAAAAGCCTTCAGAACTTCGCGAACTAAGAAGAGAAGTAGCCAGATTAAAGACAGTTTTAAGAGAACGTGAGTTAGGAGGAAATAACTAATGGAAAAACAAAGAAAAGCATTAGTAGGTAGAGTTGTTAGTGTTAAAAATAACAAGACAATTACCGTTGCAGTTGATAGATATAAGAAACATCCTTTATATGGTAAAAGGGTTAAATATACTAAGAAATATGCCGCTCACGATGAAACTAATAAGGCTGAAGTAGGAGATTTAGTAAGAATCGTTGAAACTAAACCAATTTCTAAAACTAAATATTTCTACTTAAAAGAAATCATAGAAAAGGCAGTTATTTTATAATTAGGAGGTAATAATGGTACAACAAGAAACAAGATTAAAAGTTGCAGACAACTCTGGAGCTAGAGAACTACTTGTTATCAAAGTTCTTGGTGGAAGTGTTGTTAAGTCAGCTAATATTGGCGACGTTGTTGTTGGAACTGTAAAAGTAGCTACTCCTAATGGTACTGTACCTAAAGGTAAAGTAGTAAAAGCTGTTATAGTAAGAACAAAACAAGGTATTCGCCGTGATGACGGAACATATATTAAATTTGATGACAATGCATGTGTAATTATTAATGAAGACAAGAATCCAATTGGTACACGTATCTTTGGACCAGTAGCAAGAGAACTTAGAAATGGTTATATGAAAATCGTTTCACTTGCTAAGGAAGTATTATAGGAGGGGTTATGAAGAATTTTAAAGTTGGTGATAAAGTAATAGTTATTACTGGAAAAAGTAAGAATCATGTTGGTAAAATTCTAAAGATTGACCGCCTTAAAGGAAGAGTTTTAGTAGAAGGTGCAAACATGATAACTAAAGCTCAAAAAGATAATGGTATGGGTGAAGCTGGACTTGTTAAAAAAGAAGGTTTCATCAATATTTCAAATATTATGCATGTTGATCCTAAAACAGGAAAAAGAACAAAAATCAAATTTGATAAAGATAAAGATGGTAACAAAATTAGAGTTTCAAAGAAATCTAATGAAAGGATAGCTTAGGAAGGAAGAGAATATGAATCGTTTACATGAAAAATATATTAATGAAATAATTCCGGCTTTAAAAGAAAAACATTCTTATCGTAATAATCTAGAAGTACCTAGAATTGAAAAGATTGTTTTAAATATTGGAGCAGGAGATGCAGCTAGTAACTCAAAGTTTATTGAAGCAGCTGTTAATGATTTAGCTCTAATTTCTGGGCAAAAGCCTGTTGTTACTAGAGCTAAGAAATCAATAGCTAACTTTAAGTTAAGAGAAGGACATGCTATTGGAACTAAAGTTACTTTAAGAGGAGAAAATATGTATAACTTCTTAGATAAGTTAATTAGTATCTCTCTTCCTAGAGTTAGAGACTTTAGAGGTGTAAATGCTAAGGCTTTTGATGGTCGTGGTAATTATACCCTAGGAATTAAAGAACAATTAATTTTCCCAGAAATTGTTTTCGATGATGTAGTTAAAGTGAGAGGAATGGATATTGTTTTTGTAACAACTGCAAAAACAGACGAAGAAGCTAGAGATTTACTTAAAGCCTTCGGAATGCCATTTAGAAAGTAGAGGTTAGCATGGCAAAGAAAAGTATTATAGCACGTGGTGCAAAGAAGCAAAAATTTGAAGTTCGAGAATATACTAGATGCGAAAGATGCGGTAGACCTCGTTCAGTTCTTAAAAAATATGGAATATGTCGTCTATGCTTTAGAGAACTAGCAGATAAAGGAGAATTACCAGGCGTTAAAAAATCGAGCTGGTAAGAGAAAGGAGAAATTTATGGCAAATATTACAGATTCAATCGCTGATATGCTTACTAGAATTAGAAATGCAAATCAAATGAAATACGCTGAAACATCTATGCCTTCAACAAAACAACTTGTTGAAATCGCAAAGATTTTAAAAGCAGAAGGTTTCATTAATGATTTTGAAACTAAACTAGAAGAAGGTAAGGTTCAAGAAACACTTACAATTAATTTAAAATATAGCGATAAAAAAGAAAGAGTTATAACTGGTCTTAAGAGAATTTCAAAACCAGGATTAAGAGTATACGCTAAGGCTGAAGAAGTACCAAGAGTATTTAATGGTCTTGGAATAGCTATTATTTCTACTTCTCAAGGAATGATGACAGATAAGGAAGCAAGAGCCAAGAAAGTTGGCGGAGAAGTTCTTGCTTATGTGTGGTAGGTGACATATGAGTAGAATAGGAAATAGAATTTTAAAAATCGAAGACGGTGTTAATGTAACACTAGAAAATGGGAAACTTATCGTTAAGGGACCTAAAGGGGAACTTAATTTAGATATTGATAAAGAAGTAAAAGTAGAAATTACTGATGAAGGGATTAAAACAACTTCAGAAAATAGTGCCCTTCATGGAACTTATAATGCCCTTATTAAAAACATGCTTATTGGTGTTAAAGATGGATACACTAAAGAGCTTGAAATCGTAGGAGTTGGGTATCGTTTTAACTTAGCTGGTAATAAGTTAACAGTTAACGCTGGATATTCTAAACCAGTTGAAGTTATTGTACCAAGCGATATTCATGCAGAAGTGCCAAGTAATACAGAATTAAAACTATCTAGTATTGATAAAATTAAACTTGGAGAATTTGCTGCAAATGTAAGAAAGATTAGAGAACCAGAACCTTACAAAGGAAAAGGAATTCGTTATAAAGATGAACATATCCGCCGTAAGGAAGGTAAGAAAGTAGCATAGTAAGAGGAGGCTTTATGTTAAAAATAGAATCAAGAAATGATTTAAGACAAAAAAGACATTTAAAGATTAGAAAAAATATTAATGGTACTAAAGATATACCTCGTCTTAATGTGTTTAGATCAAATAAAAATATTTTTGCTCAATTAATTGATGATGAAAAACACGAAACATTAGCTAGTGCATCATCAATTGATAAAGAATTAAAATTAGAAAACGGTAGCAATATCGAAGCTGCTCAAAAAGTTGGTGAATTAATCGCTAAAAGAGCTAAAGAAAAGAAAATTACTAAAGTTGTTTTTGATAGAGGTGGATACCAATATCATGGACGCGTAAAAGCTTTAGCTGATGCAGCAAGAGAAGCAGGACTGGAATTTTAGGAGGTAATGATGGAAGAAAACGTAAGAAAACCTATGGATGAAAAAATAAGAAAACCAAGAAAAAAATTCGTTAAACGCGATAAGCCAAAAGTTTTTGATGAAGAAGTTATCGAAATCCGTGCTGTTACCAAAGTAAACAAAGGTGGTCGTCAAAGAAGATTTGCGGCAACTGTAGTTGTTGGAGACCGTAAAGGACGCGTTGGTATCGGTGTTGGTAAAGCTAATGAAGTTCCAGATGCAATTAGAAAAGCAACAGCAGATGCAACTAAAAACGTTAAACGCATTAATATAATTGATGAAAGAACTATCTCTCATGAATTTATTGGGGTTGAAGGAGCAACTCGTGTTCTTTTAAAACCAGCTGTTGAAGGTAAGGGAGTTATCGCTGGTGGTGCTGTAAGATCAGTTCTAGAACTTGCTGGTATCAAAGACGTTGTTTCAAAGTCACTTGGTGCTAGAACTAAGAAGAACATGGCTGAAGCAACACTAAAAGCTTTACTTGCTCAAAAAACGCCAGAAGAAGTAGCAAGACTTCGCGGTAAAAAAGTAGAGGAGATTTTAGGATAATGAAATTACATGAACTAGAAAAAACTCTTGGAGCTACACACAGATCTAAAAAGTTAGGAAGAGGACCAGCATCAGGTCACGGTAAAACCGCTGGTAAAGGTCACAAAGGTCAAAAGGCTAGAAGTGGTGTAAGGATTAACCCAATGTTTGAAGGGGGACAAAACCCACTTTATAGAAGACTTCCAAATCGTGGATTTAATAACGCTGTATTTAGAAAAGAATACGCTATTATTAATCTAAATGATTTAAATACTTTTAAAGATGGTGATGTTGTTACTCCAGAAGTATTATTAGAAAAAGGAATAATTAAAAAACATTTAGCAGGTGTTAAAGTATTATCAGATGGAGAATGTGATAAGAAATTAACTGTTAAAGCACATAAATTTTCAAAGAAAGCTATTGAAAAACTTAAAAAGGCGGGAAGCAGCATCGAGGTAATCTAAGATGTTTAAAAGTTTAAAATTATTAGTAAATAAAGAAAATAAAGAGATAAGAAGTCGTATTTACTATACTGTATTTGCTCTTTTTATCTTCCTTTTAGGTATTAATATAGCTATTCCAGGTATTGGAAACCCAACTGCAGGACTTGATTTTTTAGAGCTTATTAACGTTATGGGCGGTGGAGCTTTAAGAAATTACTCAATCTTTGCTCTTGGAGTTATGCCTTATATCTCAGCTAGTATTATTACTGAATTATTACAAATGGACATTGTTCCATATTTCTCTGAGCTACGTAAGCAAGGACCAGTTGGTAGACAAAAGATTAATCAAATAAATAGATATCTAGGTATTGCCTTTGCTTTTATTCAAGGTATTATGTATGCCTTCTTAATTCTAGGTAAAGGAAAACCAGCAAGTGACTATTTATATGTTGCTACTATTCTAACAGCTGGAACAGCGTTCTTATTATGGCTAGGAGACAGAATGACACAAAAAGGTCTTGGTAATGGTATATCATTGCTTATTATGGCCGGAATTGTGGCATCACTTCCATCAATGTTTAAATCAGCTTTTAACAAGTTAGTTACAAGCGGGGCATATGGAAAAGAAGGAATTTTATTATTTGCTGTCTTTGTTATTATTTACCTTGCTATTGTTGTTGGCGTTGTTTTTGTTGAAACAGCCGAAAGAAGGGTAAAAGTACAATACGCAAATAAAACGACTTCTTCAAAAGGTGCAAAATCATTCATGCCCATTAAGATTAACTCAGCCGGTGTTATGCCAGTTATCTTTGCATCAAGTTTAATGACACTTCCTCAAATTATTGCTCAAGCAACAGGTAAAGAAAGTGTTAAGACTTTTGTTGATAACTATTTAACATACACTAAGTCTTGGGGATTCTTAATATTTATTATACTAATTATATTATTTTCATACTTTTATACATATATACAATTTAAACCTGAAGAATTTGCTAAAAATTTAAATGAAAATGGCGGTTTTATACCCGGTGTTAGACCTGGTAAACCAACAGAAACTTATATGGCAAATTTACTAATGAGTTTAACATTTGGCGGAGCTATCTTTATAGCAATTATTGCAGCTCTTCCAATTATATTTAATAATTTAAGTAACTTACCAGCTAATATAACAATCGGAGGTACAGGACTTCTAATTGTTGTGGGAGTTGCTCTTGAAACATATAAGCAACTTGAAGGAAGCTTAGTATCAAGAAATTATAGTAGGGGTTATAGTAGAAGAAAATGAGAAATATTATTTTAATTGCTCCACCAGGTGGTGGAAAAGGAACATTATCTAAAAAGCTTTTAGAAGAATATCCGTTTAATCATATATCAACTGGAGACTTACTTCGTGAAAAAGCAAAAGATAATAAAGAAATTAGAGAAATTATGGAAAAGGGATTATTCGTATCTAGTGATACTGTATTATCTCTTATTAAAGAAGCTCTTTTAAAGAATAAGGAAGCCTTTATTTTAGATGGCTATCCAAGAAATATGGAGCAAGCTGAAGCTTTAGATGATCTACTAGAAAGACTTGGTCGTCAAAACTTTGTCGTTCTTTATATCAATACACCGAAAGATGAAATTGTTAAAAGAATAACTGGTAGGCGTCAGTGCACCAACTGTGGAGCGATTTATAATATGAATAGCGATGAATATCGCCCTCAATTTGAAGGTATTTGTGATAAGTGTTCATCTCCTTTATATGAAAGAGTTGATGATAATTTAGATACCTTAGAAAATAGGCTTAAGACCTATAACGAGGAAACAAGACCTATCCTTGAACATTATAGGGATAGAGTAGTAGAACTTAATGGACTTAACTTAGATGTTAAGAAAATCATGGAGCTTTTAAATGATTAGTTTAAAATCTAGTGAAGAAATTGAAAAATTAAGAGAAGCTGGGAAAATAGTCTACCAAACCCATCAGCATGTAAAACAGTTTATTAAACCAGGTATTACATTACTTGAGTTAAATAAAATATGTGAAGATTATATTGTTAAAACATGTCATTCACATCCATCATTTAAAGGATTATATGGCTTTCCAGCAGCAGTATGTATAAGTGTTAATGATGTCGTTGTTCACGGCATACCTGATAACTATAAATTAAAAGAAGGTGATATTGTTTCAATTGATATTGGAGCTTCTTTTAAAGGTTATCATGGCGATTCTGCTTGGACTTATCCAGTGGGTAAAATCAGCAAGGAAGATGAATACTTATTAAAGCATACCGAAGAAAGTCTTTATGAAGGTATCAAGAAAGCTATACCAGGTAACAGAGTTGGAGACATTTCAGCAGCTGTTGAAGCTCACGCTAACAAATATGGTTTAGGCGTTGTAAAAGAACTTTGCGGGCATGGTGTTGGAACGAAAGTTCATGAAGAACCAGATGTGCCAAATTTTGGCAAAGCTGGAAGAGGGCCACTTCTAAGAGAAGGTATGGTTATTGCAATTGAACCCATGCTTAATATGGGAAGTGCTGATATCTATGAAGAAGATGATGGCTGGACGATAAGGACTCTTGATGGCGCAAAATCCGCTCACTTTGAGCATACAGTGGCTATTACAAAAGATGGCCCAAAAATATTAACGGGAGAGTGAAAATTTGGCTAAAGAAGATGTTATTGAAGTAGAAGGAAGAGTAGAAGAAAACCTACCTAAAGGTAAATTTAGAGTTATGCTGGAAAACGGCCATGAAATAGAGGCTCATCTAGCAGGAAGACTTAGAATGAATTACATTCGTATTTTACCAGGTGATAAGGTTACTATCGAACTTTCTCCATATGATCTTAGCAAGGGACGTATTACATGGCGTAAAGGTTAATTACTACATGCACGTTTCTATTAATGTCCAAGTACTAGAGTACTTGCATATTTATAGGTTAGTAATTTAAATAAGACGTGAAAATAGGAGGAAATGATGAAAGTAAGACCATCAGTAAAAAAGATGTGTGAAAAATGTCGCATAATCAAAAGAAAAGGTAAAATTATGGTTATTTGTGAAAATCCTAAACACAAACAAAGACAAGGTTAGAAAGGAAATTAAATGGCAAGAATTAAAGGTGTAGATATTCCAGATAAAAAAATAATCGGTGTATCACTTACATATATTTATGGTATCGGAGATAGTTTAGCTAGAAAGATTTGCGAAAACGCTAAAGTAGATTACCAAAAGAGAACTTATGATCTTTCAAATGATGAATTAAATAGCCTTCGTGATGAAGTAGCTAATTATTTACTTGAAGGAGATCTTCGTAAAGAAGTATCAATGAATATTAAGACTAAGAAAGAAATAAATTCTTATCAAGGTATTCGTCATAAGAAAAATTTACCAGTTCGCGGGCAAAAAACGAGAACAAACGCTCGTACAGCTAGAGGCGGAAAAGGTAAGACAGTAGCAAATAAAAAGAAATAGGAGATAGAAAATGGCATATAAACAAAGAAAACGTAAAGTTAAGAAGAATATTCCAGAAGGAACAGCACATATTCACGCAACCTTTAACAATACTATCGTTACTATTGCAGACCCAGAAGGAAATGCTATTGCATGGGCATCAAGTGGTGCTTCAGGTTTTAAAGGTAGCAAGAAATCAACACCATTTGCTGCTGGTATAGCTGCTGAAAAAGCAGGACGCGCAGCTTATGACATGGGAATGCGTAAAGTTGAAGTATTTGCAAAAGGTGTAGGATCTGGACGTGAAACAGCGATTAGATCACTACAAACAGCGGGGTTAGAAATTACGGCAATTAGTGATGTGACACCAATACCTCATAATGGTTGTCGTCCACCAAAAAGACCACGTGGATAATAAGGGAGGAAATAAATGATAGAATTTGAAAAACCAAACTACAATGTAGTTGATTACATAGAAGGGAAAACTTATGGTCGATTTGAACTTGAACCACTTGAAAGAGGTTTCGGTACTACTTTAGGTAATGCTCTTCGCAGAGTGATGTTATCATCACTTCCAGGTACCAGCGTTAGTAGTATTAAAATTAACGGGGTACTACATGAATTTCAAACTATGGATGGTGTCGTTGAGGATATTACTACTATCATTTTAAATTTAAAAGATTTAGTAATTAGAAATCATAGTAATGAATCTAAGATTATCAGAATTAACAAAAAGACTGAAGGGCCAGTAACTGCTGCTGATATTGAAGCTGATGCTGATATTGAAATCTTAAACCCAGATTTAGTTATAGCAAACCTTGCAAAAGGCGGAAAACTAGAAATGGAAATGAAGGTTACTAATGGCCGCGGTTATGTTAGAGCTGAAGATAATAAAAAGATTTTAGATATTAACACAGTTGGTGAAATAGCAACTGATTCCAATTATTCACCAATTGAAAAAGTTACATATGATGTAGAAAAAACGCGTGTTGGACAAGATGAAAATTATGATAAATTGATTCTTAGTGTATGGACTAACGGGGCTTTAAAACCTGAAGAAGCTGTAGCACTAGCATCAAAAATCTTAATTGAACATTTTAATGTTCTAACCGATCTAAGCTCACTTGCTGAAACAACAAATTTCATGAATGAAGGAAGTGAAGTTGAAGAAGTAAAAAGTTTAGAAATTCCTGTTGAAGATCTAGAACTTTCAGCTAGAGCTCTTAACTGTTTAGTAAGAGCAGAAATTAAAACGCTAGATGATCTAGTTAATTTAACAGAAGATGAACTAAGCAATATTAAAAACCTTGGGAAAAAATCATTAAAAGAAATCTTAGATAAACTAGATTCACTTGATTTAGACTTAAAGGAAGATGACTAGGAGGAGAAATGGCATACAGAAGATTAGGTGTAGATAATAAGCATAGAAGATCAATGCTAGCAACACTTTCAAAACAGTTAATTAATAACGAAGCTATTAATACTACTGAAGCTAGAGCTAAAGAATTACGTAAAGCTGTTGAAAAGCTTATTACTTATGGTAAAAAGAATACTTTACTATCAAGACGTCAAGCTTTAGCATTCTTACACAATGATAAAGAAGTGACTGATAAGATTTTTAATGATTTAGCAGTTCGCTACAAAGATAGAAATGGTGGTTATACACGTATTATCAAATTAAATGAAAGACGTGGAGATGGATCACTAGTAGTAAGAATAGAACTTGTATAATAAAAGCCTTCGGGCTTTTTTTATTTAGTAAAGAATAACTTAAAAAGAAGCTTTAAATATGATAAAATATAAAGCAGAAATGAGGACTTATGAGTATCGTAATGATTAAATATGGTGAACTTAATACGAAGAAAGATAACCGCATGTTTTTTATTAAGACTTTAGCAGCTAATATCGAAGATAAATTAGAAGGCATATCTTTTAAATTAACTAAAGACCGTACAAGAATGTTTATCGAAGTAGAAGAAAAAGACTTAGAATTTTTAAATAATGTTTTAAGTAAGACTTTTGGTATTCAAGAATATGTTTTAGTTAAAGAAACAACTCTAGACTTAGATGATATTAAAAAAGAAATCCTTGATTTAGACTTAGCTAGTTATAAAACCTTTAAGATTAATACAAGACGTGGTAATAAGAGTTATCCTTATGACAGCATGGAGCTTAATAATATTTTTGGTGGACATGTACTTAAAAATACTGATTTAAAAGTTGATGTTCATAATCCGGATATTTTAATTAATGTTGAAATTCGAAAGGATCATGCTTATATTTACGGAAAAGGTGAAAAAGGTCTTGGAGGTTATCCAGCAGGCGTTCAAAAAAAGGGTATTATGATGTTAAGCGGGGGACTAGATTCCCCAGTTGCAGCTTTTCTTGCTATGAAAAGAGGTGTACGCCTTGAAATGCTTTATTTTGAATCACTTCCGCATACATCTCTTGAAGCTAGAGAAAAAATCTTTGATCTAACCGAAAAGCTATCATTTTATGCTCCAGGTAAAATAAAGGTTCATATCGTTAACTTTACGAAGATGCAGGAAGCTATTTACAAGTACTGCGACAAAGATTATATGATTACGATTATGAGACGTATGATGTATAGAATAAGTGAACGTCTTGCTAAAAGACGTAAAGCTTTAGTTATTGTAAATGGTGAATCAATCGGGCAAGTAGCATCGCAAACTTTAAGCTCAATGTCTTGCATAAATAATGTTACTAATATGCCGGTTATAAGACCTGTTGCAACTCTTGATAAATTAGAAATCATTGATGTAGCTAAAAAAATAGATACTTATGATATCTCGATTAAACCTTTTATTGATTGCTGCACGGTATTTGTGCCAAAGCACCCGGTTATTAATCCAAGTATTAGTAAAGCGTTAAGTGAAGAAGAAAAATTTGATTATGAAGAATTAATTAATGATATAATGAAAGAGATAATAACAGTCGAAATACCTAGAAAGGAAGAGCTATTTAGCGATATTTTATAATATGTATAATAAAGTAATAGAAAAAATTAAAGAATATAAAAACATTTATATAGCAAGACACGTAGGGCCAGACCCAGATGCGCTTGGTTCACAAAATGCGTTAAAAGACGCTATTTTAAGGTCTTTTCCTACTAAAAAAGTCTTAGCGGTTGGTATCTCATCACCTAATTATAATTATTTTCCGCGTCCTGATAAATTTGAAGTTTTAGAAGATGCTCTTTTAATTGTTTTAGATACGCCAAATCTTGCCCGTGTTGATATTAAAAGTCTTGATAGCGTTAAAGAAATGATTAAAATCGATCATCACCCAGTTGTTGATACACTTAGTGATATTGATATTGTAGATACAAAGGCTTCTTCTACCTGTGAAATTATTTTAAAGCTTTTAAGAGAAACCAATCTTTCCATGAATAAAGAAATAGCTAAATGTCTATTTATGGGAATAGTATCAGATACTAATCGCTTCTTATATTCATTATCAAAAGATACCTTAAGTTTAAGTAGCTGGTTAATTGATAACTTTGATTTAGATACAGAAAAATTGTATTTTAATATTTACTCAAGAAGTTTAAATGAAATAAAATTATATGCTTATATCTGTGAAAAATTAGAAGCCACTGAACACGGTTTTGCCCATGTTTATATCAGTGATGAAGTACAAGCTAAATATAATGTTGATTCATCAAGCGCAGGAAACCTTGTCAATAACTTAAACAATATTAAAGAAGTTATCGTCTGGGCCTTAATTAGTGATGATAAAAAGAATAATCGTTTTAGAGTTAATATTAGATCAAGAGGGCCAATTATTAATGATGTTGCTGAAAAGTTTGGAGGCGGTGGTCATAAGTTTGCGTCAGGAGCTAAACCGACTACTAAAGATGAAGTAGATGCTTTACTAAAAGCTCTTGATAAGAGATGTGAAGAATATAAGGAGGGATTATATGAAAATAACTAGTACAAAACTTGAAGTATTAGCGGTAAGAAGAAGCCAGTACCCAGATGAAGGTAAAAATGAATTCTTATTGGTTGGACGCAGTAACGTTGGTAAATCTAGTTTTATTAATAGTTTATGTAATAATAAGAATCTAGCGCATACTTCATCAAAACCTGGGAAAACCAAAACCCTTAATTTCTTTTTAATTAATAATAGTTTTTATCTTGTTGATGCTCCAGGTTATGGATACGCGAACGTTAATAAAGATATGCAAAAAAAGTTTGGTCTTATGATTGAAGAATATCTATCAACAAGAAAAGAATTAAAAAGAGTTTTCCTTCTAATTGATTTTAGACATGCACCAACAGAAAATGATAAATTAATGTATGACTTCTTAAAATATTATAAAGTTCCAACTACTATTGTCTTTACTAAGTATGATAAAGTATCAACTTCTAGAAAAAATAAAACGCTTAAGAAATCTTTAAGTGAACTAGCTTTTGCGGAAAACGATAACTATGTTTTATATTCATCAGTTACCAAAGAAGGTATAAGTGATGTTTTAAAAGTTATTGAGGATAATTTATGAAAACGCCAGTAGTAGCGATTATTGGAAGGCCTAATACCGGTAAATCTAGTTTATTTAACCGTTTAGTTAAGGAAAGAAAAGCCATTGTTGAAGATACACCTGGTGTTACAAGAGATAGACTTTATGGTGATGCTTACTTTTTAGATCATCATTTTAAAGTTATTGATACTGGTGGTATCACAGAAGGTGAAGATATCTTTAATAAGGATATTTATATCCAAGCGGAAATTGCGATGGATGAATCTGACCTGATTTTATTTGTAGTTGATGGTAAAGAAGGTTTAAGTTTAGATGACCGTAATATTGACAATATCTTAAGAAAATCAGAAAAACCAGTTTTCTTAGTTATTAATAAAATAGATCATAAAGATTATGAAAAGCACCAATATGATTTTTATGAATTAAGTCATGATGATTTATTTATTATTAGTGCTGAAGAAAATAAAGGGACTTATGAGCTTTGTGAAGGTATAATTAAGAAACTTCCAAATATTAAGGAAGAAGAAGACGATAGGCTTAAAATAGCGATTATGGGTAGGCCCAATACGGGTAAGTCTTCATTAATTAATGCAATTACTAAAGAAAATAGAGCAATTGTATCAAATGTAGCTGGTACTACTAGAGACTCTGTTGATAGTGTCTATAAATATCACGGTGAAGAAATTGTTTTTATTGATACGGCTGGTCTTCGTAAAAAAGGTAAGATTTATGAAAATATTGAAAAATATTCTTATCTTAGAAGTCTTCAAGCCATTGAAAAAGCGGATATCTGTTTACTTTTAATAAACGGTGAAGAAGGCTTAATTGAGCATGATAAACATATCGCTGGATATATAAAAGATGCTGGTAAAGGTTTAATTATTATCGTTAATAAATGGGATATAACACCTGATGAAACCAAAAGAGATATTGAGCAGCTTATTAGACTTGATATGCCTTTTATATCTTACGCACCAATTCTTTTAGTTAGTGCAGAAACTGGGCGAAATGTATCAAAAATCTTACCTAAGATAATGGAAATAAAAGAAAATATTACTAGAGAAATTAAAACAAGTGTTTTAAATGAAGTAATTGAAGAAGCCTATATTTTAAATATCCCGCCAACTTATAAAACGAAAAGGTTAAAAATATATTTTACAAGTCAATCAGGTATTAAACCACCAAAATTTGTTTTTAGAGTTAATGATAAAGGACTCGTTCATTTTTCTTATTACCGTTATCTAGAAAACAAATTAAGGGAAGCCTTCAATTTTGAAGGTACCCCAATTGAACTTACTTTTAAAAATAAAAGTGAATAACTGCTTAACATAGAGTTGACTTGTTAATATATATTAATAGAAACTTATATGATAGAATAAAGATAGGAGTTTATATGGAAGATTATAAAAGTTATCTTGAAAGGACGGAAAAAGAACGTCTTGAAAGAAAAAGAAGAATTAGAAAAAGAAAAGAAGCTGAGCGTCAAAAAATGGTTAAAAACCTCAAAGTATATGGATTATCAGCTATTTTAGCTTTTACTGCTTTTAAAGGAATTGATAGTAGTAAAGAACTTAAATATAAATATTTCCCAGATGCCCCTCATATTGAACAAAGTATTGATGACGTTACTGAAGAGTTTAATAGTGTTTATCTTTTCTATGAAAATGATTATGAAAAGGAAATTGCTGAAAATACTGAAGATATTCTTGAAGCTTTAGGTCGAAATGCCTACGTTGAAAAATTAGAAAAAGATAAAGTAGGTGTTTATACTGATAATTATAATGATTACTTTATTAGAATATCATCACGTTTAAGAAATGGAACAAGAACGGAAGAAATGTCTAATGCTTTTAATGATTATGGTTTAAAAGATCCCGCTATTACAACTGACGAGTATAATCCATTCTTTTATGAACCAACAGAATTTAGTCCTTTTGTTCCTAAAGTAGGAGATAAATATCTTGGTGAAACCGTTTATGTAAGTAAACATATGTCTGAAGCTGACTTAGACAAATTACCTAAAGCCATTGTTTCAGCTATTTATAAGAAAGAAGCTAAAGATCCAAATGCTAAGTTTGATATCTATAATGAAATGATTAAGAATCTAAAGGATGTTAATAAAGGAAAAAGTAGATAATAAAAAAACTGATTTTAAAAATCAGTTTTTTATTTGTCTTAATTATTATTATTTTGAGATCGACTTAAAATATTAATCAGTTCAATAAAAATATTAATTAAGTCTAAATATAATTGGAAGGCTCCATATACTGCCAGTGTATCTTCGTTATAACCTGCTTCAACCATTAATGGATAAGTATTACTAATAATCTTAATATCATAAAGAATATATCCCATAAATAGAATAATAAGGGCAATAGATATTAGTAAACTTACAACGCTTGATTTAAAGACAAAGATATTTAGAATACTTAATAAAACAATACTTATTAAAAGCCATGGCATAATACGGCCCATTTCATTTAAATTACCTTGATACTTATTAGCAATAATAGCCATAACAATTAGCAAGAACCCAGTTATTAAGAATGCTGTAATGATAGTTGGCATCTTAACAGTCATAAAGATAGCTCCAAAAGTAACGCCTTCAAGAGCAGCAAATAAGTAGTAAAGAACCCGAATCATAAGTGGTGATAACTTCTTTAAAAAGATTGGCATAACAAATGCTATTACTAAAGATAAAATTACTAAGATGACAACCTTATCAAGAATATTAAATAGTAACTGACTATTACTTTGAAGATAAAATCCGACACCAAAAGTTATTAAAAAGCCAATAGCAAGTTCTTTAAAACTTTTACTTAATATATTTTTCATTTAATCCTCCTTATAGCTATTATAACATATGTCTAAATATGATAAAATATAGATGAGGTTATTATGAATGAAGAAATTATTTTAAATATAGTTAATGAATTAAAGGTTAAAAAGCATCAAGTAGAAGCGGCTTTAAAATTAATGGAAGAAGGTAATACAATACCATTTATCGCGAGATACAGAAAAGAAGCAACCGGTTCACTTGACGAGGAAGAATTAAAACGTATTGAAGAATTTTATACTTATGAAGTTAATTTACAAAATAGAAAAGAAGATATTATCCGTTTAATAGATGAAAAAGGTATGCTGACTAGTGAACTAGTTGAAGCAATTAATAAGGCTAAAAAACTAGTAGAGCTTGAAGATATCTACCGTCCATTTAAGGAAAAGAAGAAAACTAGAGCTAGTGAAGCAATTAAAAAAGGTCTTGAACCACTAAGTAAAAAGATTATGCTTTTTGAAAATATTAATTTAGATGCTGAAGCTAAAAAATATTTAAATAAAGATGTAAAAACAGTAAAAGAAGCACTAGACGGCGCTAGTGATATTATCGCGGAAAATATATCGGATAATGCTAAATACAGGACCTTTATTAGAAAGCATTTACTTTCAGCAGGAAATATTAAAACAGTAGTTAAGAAGGATCATAACGATGATAAAAAGATTTATGAAATGTATTATGACTTTGAAATACAAATTAGTAAGATTAAGCATCATAATGTTTTAGCTATTAACCGGGCAGAAAAAGAAAAAGTTATTACCGTTAATGTTTTATATGATGAAGAATATGTTTTCGACTATATTAGAAAAGATGTTATCAAGAAAGAAACAAGTGAAGCTCCTTTTGTCGAAAACGCCATTAGCGATAGTTTAAAACGTTTAATTATGCCATCTGTTATAAGAGAAGTAAGATCTATGTTAAAAGAAGCCGCGGAAAAAGATGCAATTGAAAGCTTTAAAGCCAATCTAGAGGCTCTTCTTTTAACTCCGCCGATAAAAGATAAAAATGTTTTAGGCTTTGACCCAGCTTTTAGAACCGGATGTAAACTAGCCGTTATTGATAAAAACGGTAATCTAAAAGAAGTATCAGTAATTTTCCCGGTACCACCTAAAGAAGATTATGAAAGCTCTAAAAAAGAAATACTTCGTCTAATTAACAAATATGATATCGATTTAATTGCGCTAGGTAATGGAACAGCATCTAGAGAAAGTGAAGCTTTTATTGCCAAGGTTATTGAAGAAGAAAAATTAAAAGTCAAATATTTAATTGTTAGTGAAGCTGGGGCTTCGGTTTACTCAGCATCAAGTGTAGCCATTGACGAGTTTCCTGATTTAACAGTTGAAAAAAGAAGCGCTGTATCAATAGGTAGACGCGTTCAAGATAGTTTATCAGAACTAGTGAAGATTGATCCAAAAGCTATTGGTGTTGGTATGTATCAACATGATATGCCAGTTAAAGAACTAGATGATGCTTTAAAGTTTACTACGGAAAAAATCGTTAATAGAGTCGGTGTTAATATTAACCAGGCATCAAGTTACTTGCTTAAATATGTATCAGGACTTACAAAAGCACCGATTACAAAAATTATGAAGTATAAAGAAAAGAAAGCTTTTAAATCAAGAGAAGATATCAAAAAGTTAATTGGTAGTACGAAAGCTTATGAACAAGCGATTGGGTTTTTAAGAGTTCCAGAAAGTGATAATTACCTTGATAAAACGGCAATTCATCCAGATGACTATGATAAAGCTTATACTCTAATTAAATATTTAAAGTTACAAAAGGAAGATATTGGTAATAATAAGATAGATCTAGATAAAATAAATTATTTAGATATGCATAAAGATACGAGTATTCCAGTTGTAGAAATCAAAGATATTTTACTTGAGCTTAATAAACCATCAAGAGACCCACGTGATAGTATTAAAGCTCCAAAACTTAAAGAAGGTATTTTAACACTCGATGATATAAGTGTTGGGGACGCTCTTGAAGGAACAGTTAGAAATGTTACTTCTTTTGGAGCCTTTATTGATGTTGGTCTTCATAATGATGGAATGGTACATATTTCGAAAATGAGTAAAAATTTTGTTAAAGATCCCAAAGATTTATTAAAACCAGGGGACATTGTAACAGCTTATGTTATTGATATTGATAAGGATAAAGAACGACTTTCTTTATCCCTTGTAAAATAGGAGAAATTTATGAAAAAAGTCATGTGGTATATTTTAGCGGTATGTCTTTGGATAGTGGTATTTCCGGTAACTGGGATAACAGGATGGGCCTTTATTATTAGTGGTCCTATTGTTGCTTTAGCCAGTATTGCGAAATTTATTTGCCAGCTATTTAATATAGACATATCTTGGTTAATTAAGAATAGTTTTAATTTAGGAGCATTTCCAGATTTCTTAATCTCTATACTTATTGGTATCATCCTAACTATCATTGGACTATTACTATGGAAATTAACTAAGAAAATATATGAATGGTTAATGTTAAGTAAACCGCAAAATTAATCTAAAAAGAAAGGAATTAAATTAGTAATATGTATACAAATCTTTTCATTAAGACAAATTACAGCTTACTGCAAAGTTTGATCACTTTAGATGATCTTTTTAACTATGCCAAAAAACATAATTTAAAAGCTTTAGCTATCTGTGATGATAATTTAAAACTTAGCTATACTTTTTATAAGAGATGTCTTAAAGAAAAGATTAAGCCTTTAATTGGCCTTCATAAAATCATTAATGATGAAGATATTTTAATCTATGCTAAAAATGAAGAGGGCTTTAAAGACCTGATTAAGTATGATTTAAAAACCGATTTAAAGCTTTGTGATATTGATAGTAAAAATGTTTATACCTTAGTGCCTCATTATTTAAATAAAGATAATTTATATATTTCTTATACAGATGATAGTACCTCTAATATTAATAAAGCTGTTTTTATCAATAAGACCATCTTTTTAGAAGAAGAGGATGAAAAATATATTAAGTATTTAGACTTAATTAGAGATGCCAAAAGTACTTATATAAAGAATCCAACAAGTCCTGATTTAAGCTTACCTATCTTTAAAAATATTAACTTTTTAGTTGATAATATTAACATTACTTTTACTAAGGAAAAAGATTTACTTCCTATATATGATCAGGATGCTAAAGATATTTTAATTAAGAAGGTAGAAGCGGCTTTAAAAGAAAAGAACCTATTAAAAGAAGCTTATATTAATAGATGTAAACTAGAACTTAAAGTCATTATTGATATGAACTATGCGGATTACTTCTTAATTGTCGAAGACTTTATTAAATATGCTGAAAGTAAAGGAATACTCGTAGGACCTGGAAGAGGTTCAGCTGGAGGTTCTTTAGTGTGCTTTTTACTTGGTATTACGAAAGTTGACCCGCTTAAATATCATTTATATTTTGAAAGGTTTTTAAATAAAGACAGAATTACGATGCCGGATATTGATACGGATTTTCCAGATATTTATAGAGATGAAGTTATTGAATATGTCGCATCTAAATATGGCTATCAAAAAGTATGCGGTATTATGACACTTTCTTTAATGCAACCCCGTCAGCTTTTAAGAGATGTCTCCAAAACTATCAACATTAGTAAAAGGCATCTAGATATCATTTTAAAAGAGGTACCAATTACTTATAAAGGTTCTTTTAAAAATCTTTTAGATAAAAATGAAAATCTCTTAAAACTATTAAATTCTAGTGATGAGTTAAGACTTTTAAAAGATATTGCTCTTAAATTTGATTTATTTCCTCGTCATACCTCTATTCATGCGGCGGGGGTAATTATCTCTAATAAAAATCTTGATGAAATTATCCCACTTACGGATAATGGTAACCTTTTACTTAGTCAATATAGTTATGAAGAACTAGAAGAAATAGGTCTTTTAAAAATGGATTTTCTAGGTATTAGAAACCTAACAACGATTATGAATATTCTTGATGATATTAAGCTAAATTTAGGCGAAGATATATCTTTTCATGATATTCCACTTGATGATACTAAGGTTTATGATTTATTTAAAAGAGGCGATACTCTTGGTATCTTCCAGTTTGAAAAAGATGGGATGAGGGATTTTTTAAGAAGTCTTAAACCCGATAACTTTGAAGAGATTGCTCTAGCTAGTGCTTTATATAGGCCAGGGCCTAGTGAAAATATTCCAAAGTACTTAGCCCGTAAATATAATAAAGAACGAATTACGTATATTGATGATTCGTTAAAAGACATTTTAGCAAGTACTAAGGGTATTATTGTCTACCAAGAACAAATTATGCAAATACTTAATAAATATGCTTCTTTTAGTTTAGCTAAAGCGGATATCTTTAGAAGGGCAATGTCTAAAAAGAAAGCCTCTGATATTTTAAATATGAAGGAAGATTTTATTAAGTCATCGATTAGAAATGGCCATGATAAGGAAAAAACTTCTCTATTATTTGATAGTATTGCTAGTTTTGCTGGTTATGGTTTTAATAAAGCTCACGCGGTAGCGTACTCTATGATTGCCATGCGCATGGCTTATTTAAAGGTTTATTATCCCCTTAATTTTTATAAAGAACTCATGAATAGCGTGATTAATAATCCTGTTAAATTAAAAGAATATATCGATGAAGCTCTTAAAAATAATATTGTAATTAAAAGGCCAGAACTTTATAAATCTAAAAGTAGTTTTACTTATATCGATAATACTCTTTATATGCCTTTTAACACGATAAAGAAGGTAACCAGTAGAGAAGCTGAAGTCTTAAGTAAAATCCCTGAAGGTAAAGAAATTTTTGATGTTATTATCTATTTACTTAAGAATAATTTTAGTAAAGAAACAATATCTCTTTTAAATAAAGCAGGACTCTTTAAACAGTATTTAACTATTAAAGAATATGATGAAAATGAAGATAATATTATGAACTACGCTTCTATTGCAAAAGACGTTGAGCCATACCTTATCAATAAACCAAGTATTACTAAATTAGGAGAATACTCAAGTAGTGAACTATATAAACTAGATATGGATCTTTTTAATTTTTATCTAGGAGAACATCCAACTAGTATGCTTAAGAAAAGATTTGCATCTACAAGTATTAAAGATGTCTATAAATTTAATAGACAGTTTATTACTATTATTGGTCTTGTTAAAAGGGTTAAAAAGATAAAAACTAAAAATGGGGATGATATGGCTTTTGTAGATCTTGAAGACGATACTGGAGAAATATCAGCGGTTTATTTTCAAGATAAAATAGAGATGCTCCCTGAAATTGGGGATGTTCTAGCTCTTTATGGACGTATTGAAAAAAGAGCATCTAAAATAAATATAACTATCAAAAGAAGTAAAAAGCTTTTATAATCTACTTGAAATATGATAGTATATATATAAGGTGATGAATATGAAGTTAGAGTTTATCGTAAATGATTATCTTTTAGCTTGGCATTTACTTTTTAGAGCATCTTTTAATGAGAAAATTCAAGAGATAAAAATGCGGCTTTATAATAATCATAAAGAAGAGTATATGAAACTTGGCAGTGATATTAATTTAATGCTTGAAGATATAGATAATTTTATTCCTAATAATGATTTAATCTATGATAGTATTATTGATAGTGATGTCTTTAAAAAAATAAAAAAAGAAGTCGAAGAATATTATCTTTTTATGTTAAAATCTTATGATAAGAATAAGAAAAAATTAGATACGGAAATCTATAATATTTTACGTATTCATTTAAAGAAGAATTATAAAGTTTTCGTTCTTCATCCAGAAATGGATATGCTTGAATATAAAGAAATAAATCAAAATAACTATATTTTAATTGGTAAACCTAAAGATTCATCAGAAACAGGTTTGATCCTGAATTTAGTTAGTTTATGTACAGAAGCTGTTTTAAATATTGATAATGAGAAAAAAGAAGTTGAAAGAGCGGTACTAGATCTAGCAATTAACAATGAACTAAAAATAAGACTTGATGAAGAAGCTTCTTATAATACAGGAGATATTATGAATGGCTCTAAAGTATTATATCCATATTTCTTAATGTATTTAGGAGCAGATGATGTTGAGTCACTTGTTTCTCTTATGATGCGTAACCGCTTAGGGTTTGAAGCAGAGAAATACCAAATGGAACCCCAGCTTAAAAAGATTAATATTAAAGCTTTTATTGATTTTTGTTATAATAACTGGAATCATTTAGTGAAGTAGTTTGTTATTTTACAAAGAAGGCTTTTTCTGATATAATATGATTAATAAAACGAAAGGAAGTAAGGCATATGTCTTACTTTTATTATTGATGAGGTAAAATGGAAGAAATTAAAGATTTATTAGCATTAAAAGCTAAAAAGGAACTAGAAGATAATAATTTATTTATCGATAGTGTTTATGAAGAAAAAGAAGGAGATATTAATTTTTTAAGAATCGCTATTGATAGGAAAGATGATTATATTGATTTAGATACGATTACTTTAATTAGTGAAGTTCTAAATAAGATTATTGATGAAGAAAATATAGCTAAGGATAATTCAGTAGTTGATATCTATGCTAAGGAAAAAGGTGACAAATAATGAATGGTAAAGAATTTTTAAAAGCTCTTAATAACATAGTTAAAGAAAAACATATAGATAAAGAAGTAGTTCTTGAAGCGATGGAAGCAGCTTTAAATAGTGCGTATAAGAAAAACTTTGAACAAAAGACGAACTCAAAAGTACGTATTGATAGAGAGACTGGTGATATTAAAGTTTATTCTTATATTGAAGTTATTGATGAAGCTAGAAAAGAAGAGGAAGATTATAACCCTGAATGGATGCTGACAAAAGAAGAATTAATTGCTAGATACGGTTCTAAATATGATGACTATGAAGTAGGTGATACCCTTGATACTGAAATAACGCCAGATGACTTTGGGCGCGTTGCAACATCAACTGCTAAACAAGTACTAGTGCAAAAAATTAGAGAAGCGGAAAGAGAATCTCTAGCTTCTGAATTTGAAAGTTTACAAGATGAACTTGCTGTTGGTACGGTTGAGATGGAAGATGAAAACAACTACTTCATTAATCTAGGTAGACAAAATGGTATCTTACCTAAAAAAGAATGTATACCTGGTGAAACGATTGTTATGGGTAAACAATTAAAGGTTTATGTATCGAAAGTTGATAACTCTGGAAAAGGTTTATTAATCCTTTTATCTAGAACGCATTATGGCTTTGTTAAACGTCTATTTGAAAGTGAAATACCAGAACTATCAGATGGTTCAGTTGTTATCTATAGTGTAGCTAGAGACCCAGGAAACAGGTCAAAAGTAGCGGTTTATTCAACAAGAGGTCATATTGATCCAATTGGAGCATGTATTGGTGAAAGAGGAACCCGTATCGCCCGCATTATTAATGAACTAGGCGGAGAAAAAGTTGACCTTGTTAGATACTCTGAAAATGCTGAAGACTTTATTGAAAGTGCTTTATCTCCAGCTAAAGACTTACACGTTTTAATAACCGATGATGAAAAAAATGAAGTCTTAGTTGTAGCAGATGGAGATAATTTTTCACTTGCTATTGGAAAAGCTGGAATTAACGTCCGTTTAGCATCACGCTTAACACATTATAAATTAGATATTAAATCTAGCGCAGATGCTAGTGAAATGGGGATTAATTTTGCCAACTAAGGAAATATTAAGAAAGTGTCTAGCAACGGGCGAAAGGCTAGAAAAAAGAGACTTAATTAGAATCGTTAAAACGAGAGATGGTATTGTGATTGACGATACAGAAAAAGGTAAGATTAACGGTAGAGGCGCTTATCTATCAAAAAATATAGAAGCGATAAAAAAGGCCGAAGAAAAAGACCTTTTATCGAGAGCTTTTAAAGAAAAAGTTGATCATGAAATATATGATAGATTAAAAGAATATATTAAATAGAAAGGATGTGATATTATGATGAGTATTTTAGAATATTCAGAAGATATGGGCATAAAAGTAGAAAAGGTAAGGGAACTATGTGAAAAACTAGGCATTGCTTACAAAGATGAAGAAACAGTGCTTTCTGAAGATGAAATTATTTTATTAGATAATGAAATTAATCAAGAAGCAGATAGCGATGAAGACCTAAGTAATGATGATTTAAAGGATGACTATGATGATTATGAAGAGGTCGAAGAGGAAGTTGAAGTAAGCAGTAAGAAAACATATCCCAAAAATAAAGAAATGCTTGATAATCAAAATCCTCGCTTTTATCAAAAAGAACGCAAGAACATGTATAAAAATAAAAAGAAATTAATGTCTAATAAAGAAGAAATTTCTAGTGATGTTGTTGTGTATAAAGAAGGAATGACTGTTAAGGATTTAGCGGATGCTTTAAACTTAAGTAGTGCTAGTTTCATTAAGAAATTAATGTCGCTTGGTGTTATGAGTAATCTTAATACGGTTATTGATTTTGATACGGCTGAAATGCTTGTAGAAGATGAAGGTAAGGTTATTAAAAGAGAAGAAACGCTTGATATATCTAACTTTGAAGAATTTGAAATTCAAGATAACCCTGAAGACTTAGAAGAAAGACCTCCAGTCGTTACGATTATGGGGCATGTTGATCACGGTAAAACATCTCTTCTAGACTATATTAGGAAGTCTTCAGTTGCCGAAGGCGAAGCTGGTGGAATAACGCAAGCTATCGGAGCTTATCAAGCAGAAGTTAATAGTAAAAAGATTACATTTATCGATACACCGGGGCACGAAGCTTTTACAGAAATGAGAGCTAGAGGAGCACAGGTTACCGATATTGTTATTATTATTGTCGCTGCTGATGACGGTGTTAAACCACAAACAATTGAAGCTATTGATCATGCTAAAGCGGCTAAGGTGCCTATAATTGTTGCGATTAACAAAATGGATAAAGAAGGGGCAAATCCTGACCGCGTTATGGAAGAAATGGCGAGTCATGGCCTTCAACCAGAAGAGTGGGGAGGAGATGTAATCTTTAATAAAATATCAGCTCATACAGGAGATGGTATTAATGAACTTTTAGAAAATATCTTACTAGTAGCAGAAATGGCTGATTTAAAAGCCAATCCTAATAGATATGCAACAGGGACAATTATTGAATCCAAACTAGATCCTCATAAAGGGGCTTTAGCTACCGTTTTAGTTCAAAATGGTACTTTAAGACTAGGAGATCCACTAGTTGCAGGTATTTTCTACGGTAAAGTAAGAACACTTAAAAACTCACAAGGAGAAAATATTACAAAAGCAACTCCTGGCATGCCCGTATCAATCACTGGTCTTGCTGGCGTTCCTGATGCTGGTGAAAAATTCATGGCTTTTGAAACGGAAAAGCAAGCTAAAAGTATCGCTGCTAAAAGAAGTGAAAAGAGCCGTATGGAAAATATTAATAAAACAGGTATTTCTCTTGATGAGTTATTTAAAAAGGCTAAAGCATCCGATAAAGAATTACGTATCGTTTTAAAAGCAGATAATAAGGGAAGCCTTGAAGCTATTAAAGATTCACTTAATAAAATTGATATTGAAGGCGTAAGATGTAACGTTATTAGAGGAGGGGTTGGAACAATTACTGAATCGGATATTACTCTTGCCTCAGCTTCATCTGCTTTTGTTGTAGGTTTTAACGTAAGACCGCAAAATGTTGTTAGAGATTATGCTAAAGAAAATAACGTTGAAATAAAACTTTATGATGTTATCTATAAGATGATCGAAGATATTGAAGACGGTATTAAAGGTATGTTAAGTCCTGAATTTGAAGAAAAGATTACCGGAAGCGCTGAAATTAGGCAAATCTTTAAATTCTCTAAAGTTGGTAATATTGCGGGATGTAATGTTATTGATGGCGTTGTTAAAGCGTCTTCTAAAGCCCGTTTAATTAGAGATGGTGTTGTTGTATACACTGGAGAAATCCAGTCTTTAAGAGAAGGAACTAAATCGATTAAAGAAATGACTAAAGGAAGAGACTGCGGTATTACTCTTGATAACTTCCAAGATATTAAAGAAGGCGATATAATCGAATGTTTTGAAATGGTTGAGGTAAAAAGATGAAACTAGGAAATAAGAGACTCGCTTCACTTATGTTAAAAGAATTATCACTACTTCAAATTGAAGCAAAAGATGAGTATTTAAGAAAAGTATCTTTTACAGGTATTGATTTAGCACCTGATTTATCAACAGCTAGAGTTTATGTAACTGGAAATGATTTAGACTTAGATAGATTAAATAAATCAAGCTCATTCTTTAGAAGAAACTTAAGTAAAAAACTAGATATTAGAAAGATGCCAGAAATAAACTTTGCTATTGATAAAGCTGTTATTGAAGGAGCTAAAATCGATCAAATCATTAAAGATATTAATAAATAAAGAGATTATATAAAATATGGATGATAACAAAAAAATTGAATTAGAAATGGATAAATTAGAAGAAGCTAATCTGTTAATGGATAAAGCAGAAAGTGCAAGGACTAAAAAAGATGCTATTAAATATGCTAAAGAAGCTTATAAAACGAGTAACAAATGTTTTGATGCCTTATTATTTTTATCTAAAATAGAATCAAATACCCTTAAAAGAAAGAAAATTTTAGATGATGGTTTAGCTATTGAAAAAGAAAGATTAACTAAAGAAGGATTCTTTACAGATGAGTATATTGGAGAATTCTATGGTTTCTTTGAAACTAGGCCATATATCAAAGGATTATATTTTCAAGCATATTATTATCTAGAAGAAGGTAAAATATTTTTAGCTAAAGATGTATGTAAAGAAATCCTAAGATTAAATGAAAGTGATAACACTGGTTCTAGATATTTCCTTAGTGCTATTTATGCTTATTTAGAAGATGAAAAATCTTTGCTTAAATTATATAAAAAATATCCTGAACAAAATTTATCAATGTTAGTTCCGCTATTTGTCTTATATTATAAATTAGGAGATGATGCTAAGGCTAAAAAATATCTTAATAAAGCTAATGATGTTAATCCTAATTTCTTTAAGTATTATAAATGTACAATAAAAGAAGACAAAATAGCTTCTTATGGTTGCTATGCAATAGGGGAACCATCTGAAGTATTCAACTTTATGGAAAATACATCTTTTCTTATGGATACAGTTCCATATATAGGTGATTTCATTTTTGAAAATATTAAAATTAGTAAAAGAGTTTAAATAGTGTATTAGAGGTTAAATGAATAACCTCTTTTTTATGAATTAAAAACGAGTTTTATTTACATAAATATATATTAAAATTCTCTAAAACCCTTTACCTTCTATATATATATATATATACTAAATTAAGGAGGATATGGCTTTATGAAGAAAAAATATCTAATACTTATAATTTTTTTATTGTTAATATTTTTACCTAAAACTAATTCTAAATATGTTTTAAGTAGTGATAAGAATCTAGGTATAAATACACCTAAATTTAATATTATAGAAACTACTAAT
>QWCB01001478.1_pt1 | contig 39897 bp, 37 predicted proteins | sample 1972511 | NCBI WGS metagenome assembly QWCB01 (sample SAMN09866719, study PRJNA288562) | Human gut metagenome isolate term5_stool, whole genome shotgun sequencing... | isolation source: gut | host: Homo sapiens | place: USA: California | reverse complement strand
CATAAGCTCAATGGCTTAAACGACAGTAATTCTAATTTGACAGGCCTAGCTAAAGCCGAGCGGCCTCAAGCGTACCTAAAAAATTAGCAATTGCTGGAGTTTAAACAGCGACGGGTATAACGCCCTCGAGCCTTAAAGCTCCACTCTAAAAGCATTCGTATCTCTAATGCTAGCGCCATGCGATAAGTAAAAATCAACAGCCTGACGCTTCTTACCCTTGCCCGAAGAAGTAAACTCCAGCCTCGCGCAGCCCTTCCTGCGCCCCCACGCCTTTGCATAGCGAAACAGCGCCGTCCCTACTCCGCCTCCTTGACACTGTGCGTCTACTACAAAATCCTCTAGATAAGCATTTTTATGGATTAAGGCCCCCATCACCACAGATACAGAAAGCATCCCCACAATCTTTTCGTCTCTTACGGCTAAAACTATATCGTGCCAAGGCGACTCTATAAATTCTTCTATCACCTCTCTTGGCACCGCGCCACCCTTATAATGCTGCGATAAATCCTGCAAAAGCTCACCTAAACGCTCCGCTAACTCTGGTGTATATTCACTCACCACCCCAATCCATAGCTCCTCCGCCCCTGTTTGCTTTTTTTCTACATCTGTCATTTATGCTTTTACTCCTATTTCATTTTGCACTAAATCCGCTAAGCTGTGGCTAATTTCCCGCACGCTCTTGGCGTCGTCCGCCTCTACCAAAATCCGCATTGCCATTTCCGTCCCCGAATAGCGCACAAACACTCTCCCGCGCTCGCCTAGCACCGTTTTAGCCAGCTTCAGCCCTGCCTCTAGCCCCTGAATTTTGGCCAAAGGCTTTTTCTCTCTTACATAAATCTTCACCTGCTTTGATGGATATTCCTCATAATCCGGCCATAGCTCCGACAACTTCTTGCCAGTCTCGCGCAAAATACAAGCCACCAAAGCTATCACAAAAGTCCCATCACTACTTTCAAGCCACGGCCGATAAATAATATGCCCTGCTTTTTCGCCGCCTAGCACCGCACCAATCTCCTTGCACTTTGCTGCCACGGCGCGATCCCCCACTTCCACCTTCTCCACCCCCACGCCTCGCGCTTCCAGATATTTAATTGCCGCTAGATTACTATACTCCGTCATTACCACCTTATTGTTTAATAGCTTTCCACGTTCCTTCATCCATAAGGCCAGCATTGCTACAATTCTGTCCCCATCCCATATCCTGCCGCTCTCATCCACTAAGACAGCACGATCCGCGTCGCCATCCAAGGCTAAGCCAAAATCCAAAGCATCCTGCTTCACGCGCTCCGCCAATTTTTCCGGATGCAAAGCGCCGCAAGCCTTATTGATATTTTTCCCATTCGGTAAAGGCCCCACCTCAACACTCTCTATATCTAAATCTCCTAGTACCCAAGGCGAAAACCTAAAACCCGCCCCCGCCGCGCTATCTAGCCCCACCTCCATCGGACTATCCACCCGCTCTAAGTCAAAACCAAAATCATCCGCCAAATCTTGTTTTAAGATTCTGGCATATTCCTGCTCGCAGGCATAAACCATATTATCTTCACTTGGCTTCTGGCTACTTGCCTCATAGTCCTGCCAAGCCTGCTCCGCCGCCTTTCCCATGGCTATTTGTTCCACTGCTACTTCTTGCGCATCTGTTAACTTATTACCATCCGCTTTTAATATCTTTAATCCATTATCTTTAGCCGGATTATGTGAGGCCGTTATCATAACCGCACCACCCGCCACTGCATTTGTGGCTGTCAAAATCGCTAAGGCTGGCGACGGTATACACCTATCTCCATTCATAATTTTAACCTTCCTGCCCCCTGCCTTAAGTCCAGCCGTAACATACTTCACTATCTCTATGCCGCTCACGCGCGTATCTCTCCCTACTAACACTTCCTTATTCACCCCATCTTCTAAAAACTGCGCAAACCCAAAACTAAGCTTAAAAATAATTTCAGGCGTTAAAGGCGTCTTGCCATACTCGCCACGCACGCCATCCGTGGCGCCAAAAAACTTTTTTTCCATAGCTTAATTTTATCACAGCCATCCGCCCTTTCGGCTTTTATATTATTGCCCTTGGCTGTCTCGATTTTCTGATTTTTTGAGATATTTTTTCATCATTTTTACTGCCAATTACTTTAGTCAAAAAAGCATACTTTTTAGTTCCGTTTTTAATTTTTCACCATATTCTATCTGTTATTTTTGTATAACATTTTTATACGAAAGTACTTGACACCGCTTCATATATCCTTTATATTAAAAATAGCTTTTATGTTTAATTCGCAAAAACACAAGAGCCAAAAACAAACAACTTAGCAAAAACTAACATAATAAAAGCTCCGATCCAAGCGTGGCAATAATTATCTCTCAAGGCCACGACAATAACAGGATTCGGAGCTTTTTCGTTTCGCTATTTTAAGTACTTATTTACTATTTTTCGCTTCTAGAAACTGCTTCAAGCGCTTTACAATAATATATTCTCGCTTTTTAGGCTCGGTCTTTTTTAGTTTACGAATCGCTACATCAATCGGCAGATATTTTACGAAATCGTATTCATTATCATGCTCTTTCGTATCGGTCAGCTTCTTCATCGCAAAGAAAATCACCGTTTTTTCGGTCATTAAACCATCGTAACCGATATATTTATTAGTCATCCCCCCAAGTAGTGCCTCTATTTTCACTCGGCAGCCCGACTCCTCTAGCACTTCTCGCTTGGCGCCATGCTCTAAAGTTTCATTAAACCTCAAAGTCCCCTTCGGTAGGTGATAGCGCACCTTACCTTTGGCGGTCTTCTTCCCAAGTAGCACCACAAAAATCCGCCCACCGCGCTTCTCGTACACCACCCCTCCTGTCGAAATATGGTAAGGACTTTGCTTGCTGTGTCGGTATTCTCTCGTCTTGTCCACTACTCTAATTTTACCATTTTATAGCCCTAAAGTCACCTGCTGCTGGCGCCACCGCCCTCCCTTATTAGCACCATAAATCCATCCTCTACCTCTTTATAAGTATTTTATACAACATTATCTCAAGCCAGCTTTCGCTAAATATTTGAGCTAAAAAATACCCACCTTGCGGTGGTTATCTTTGCTTAACAATTTAATTGTGCAATTATCCTTAACTCATCGTAGTATCCCAGTACCGATGGTACCTTAAGCTTATGCGTCACAGAGGTAAACCTCAAATATAATAAGTTAAGCTCTGACTTATTATTGTGACCGACCTGTCTACACGAAAACTAAAGCTTTCGTGCGACTCATTCCTTCTCTAGAAAGGAGGTAATCCATCCGCACGTTCTCGTACGGATGCCTTGTTACGACTTAACCCCAATCATCTCCCCCACCTTAGGCCGCCGAAACGGACTTCGGGTGTTGGTGACTCTCATGGTTTGACGGGCGGTGTGTACAAGACCCGGGAACGTATTCACCGCAACATGCTGATTTGCGATTACTAGCGATTCCGACTTCAAGGAGGCGAGTTTCAGCCTCCTATCCGAACTGGGACTAGCTTTGATGCGATTTGCTTCATCTCACGACTTCGCAGCGCATTGTACTAGCCATTGTAGCGCGATTCTAGCCCAAGGCGTAAGGGAAATACTGACCTGACATCATCCCCTCCTTCCTCCCTGTTACCGGGGCAGTCCTAGCAGAAAAATACAACTGCTTGCAAGGGTTGCGCTCGTTGATGGACTTAACCAAACATCTCACGACACGAGCTGACGACGGCCATGCATCACCTGTCACTGGGTTCCCGAAGGCACAGATCTCTTTCGAGAGCCTTCCCAGGATGTCAAGCCTTGGTAAGGTTTATCGTTTAGCATCGAATTAAAGATCACGCTCCACCGCTTGTGCGGGTCCCCGTCAATTCCTTTATGTTTTAATCTTGCGATCGTACTACACAGGCGGGATGCTTAACGCGTTAGCTTTGCTACGAAAGGGGTCGATACCTCTCACAGCTAGCATCCATCGTTTACGGCGTAGACTACCGGGGTATCTAATCCCGTTTGCTCCCTACGCTTTCGTGCCTTAGCGTCAGAAATGTCCCAGTAACCTGCCTACGCTATTGGTGTTCCTTCTAATATCTACGGATTTCACTCCTACACTAGAAATTCCAGTTACCCCTGACATTCTCGAGTTTACCAGTTTAGATAATAATCTGAATGGTTGAGCCACCAGCTTTCACTATCTACTTAATAAACCGCCTACGCAACTCTTTACGCCCAGTCACTCCGGATAATGCTCGGATCCTACGTATGACCGCGGCTGCTGGCACGTAGTTAGCCGATCCTTATTCATAAGCTACTGTCATATTCATCACTTATAAAAGCAGTTTACAACCCGAAGGCCGTCATCCTGCACGCGGCGTTGCTCCATCAGACTTTCGTCCATTGTGAAAGATTCCCTACTGCTGCCTCCCGTAGGAGTCTGGGCCGTGTCTCAGTCCCAGTCTGGATGATCATCCTCTCAAACCATCTACAGATCGTCGACTTGGTAAGCCGTTACCTCACCAACTATCTAATCTGACGCAGGCCAGTCCCAAACCGCCGAGCATCTAGCAGATAACAAGAACTAATATAGTTCTCTGTTGTCTGCTAGGTGCTCAGCTTTAATCCGAAGACCATATGCGGTATTAGCCACTCTTTCGAGTAGTTATCCCTCAGTTTGGGGTCCATTCCCACGCGTTACTCAGCCGTCCGCCGCTCGCCGACAGGTTTCACTCCTCATTCGAGTAAGTCACTCCTCCGGTTAAACCCCTTCAAAGAATGTCTCAAATAAGTAGTGAAACCCTCGCTGCCGCTCGACTTGCATGTATTAGGCACGCCGCCAGCATTCATCCTGAGCCAGGATCAAACTCTCCATAAAATTGCCTAAGGCTTTTCACTTTAATCTATAAAATAAAGCTACTTTAGCCAAACTAGGACTTGTAGAAAATTTGAATACTCAAAATTCATAAAAGACTGACGATGAAAATCAAATAAATCCTCTCGTACACAAGAGTAATTTAATGACTTATACAAATAATTGCACAGTTAAATTGTTAAGCTGCAGCGGTCTAACCATACGGAGCGCCTAAATCAAAGCTATCCTCGCAGTTAGACAGACTATTACTATCTTATAGTAAGACATAAAGCTTGTCAACACTATTTTTCGCTTCTTTACTCTATTTTTTGCGCTAGTTATCGTTCGAGCGACTTTAAACTATAGCTAAATAGATTGAGGCTATTGCTATCCCTAAAACTATTCCCACCGCTGCCTCAATATAGCTATGCCCCTCTACCACCTTCACTGGTTTTAAGCGTGCAGTCTCCTTGAGGATCTTAGCGTTTATCCCCACCGCCCGCCTTACAGTAACGGCATCGTGCACCACTAGTAGCGCTATCACTAAAGCTAGCGCAAAATCTATCGAATTCACGCCTGCCACTTTAATTACTGCCGTCAATAAGGCTGCCACCATCGCGGCATGACCGCTAGGCATGCCGCCATTACTCACAAAAATCTTTAAACGCTGCTGCCAGCTACTATTGTAATTATTAATTGAATAGATTACGCCCTTTAAAATTTGTGCAATTGTGAAAGCGATTGCCACAGATAGGATAATCTTACCCCCATCACTTTCTAAGAAAGTCATTTCTTCTTACCCGCTTTCTTTACTGGTGCAGCTGCCTCTGTCTCATCCTCCTCTTCTTTCGGAATTACACCAATGGAAGCGATAAAGTCACCTTCATTTAAGCGCATCACGCGTACGCCCTGCGTCGCTCGGCCCAAGGTAGGCAAACTCTTTACTGCCACCCTAATCGCCTGACCACCTGTCGACATCATAATGATTTCTTTCGCCTCTGGATCAAGCGTGTGCACCGCCGCAATTGGTCCTGTCTTAGCCGTCACGGCTGCCACCTTAATACCAACACCGCCACGTTTATGAGCTGGGAAATTATTCACCGCTGTTAACTTGCCATAGCCGTTCCTTGAAATGGCAATCAACTTCTGCGTCTTTGGATCGGCCACTACGTCCATACCCACCACGGTGTCATTCGGGCGCAGCCTCACGCCACGCACACCCCTAGCGGCTCGGCCCATTGGGCGCACATCTTTTTCGTTAAAGCGCACCGCCTGACCGGCAGAAGTTGAGATAATGATCTCATTATTGCCGTCGGTCCCCTTTACCCAGCGCAGTTCATCGCCATCGTCAAGCTTAATCGTAATCAGGCCATTATTCCGAATATTTTCGTAATCCTTGAGCGCCGTCTTCTTAATAGTGCCCTTTACAGTTGCCATAAATAAGAAGCCATCTTCCAGCCCCTCGCGCTTCTTCACGACTGCTGTTACCTTCTCTTCAGGATGCAAATTTAAGAGGTTTACGGCTGCTGTCCCCTTCGCCGCCAGCGATGCCTGTGGCACTTCATAAGCCTTCAGGCGGAACACGCGCCCCTGCGAAGTGAAGAATAAGAGGTAGTCATGCGATGACGCCGTCAAAATCGTATCAATTACATCCTCATCCTTCGTCGTCATACCGCGTTTACCCTTACCACCACGGTGCTGACGCCTAAAGTCTGCCTGCAACACTCGTTTGACATAATTCTCTGCTGTAAAGAGGATCACGCTTTCCTCATTTGGAATCAAATCTTCTTCTGAGAACTTGCCAAGTTCGTGGTTAAAGATCTTGCTGCGCCTCTTATCGCCATATTTCTCTTTCATGGCCAAAAGCTCTTCTTTCACTACACGCAAAACTTCTTTTTCATCTGCCAAGATCTTCTCTAACTTCGCAATTAACTCCTGAAGTTGGCGTAGCTCTTCTTCAATCTTATCGCGCTCTAAGCCTTGTAAACGACGTAGCTGCATCGCTAAAATCGCCGCCGCCTGAATCTCAGATAAACCAAACTTGCTCATGAGCTGCTTGTCTGCATCATCATAGGAGGCCCTAATCGTCTTAATTACTTCATCAATGTTATCGAGCGCAATCTTAAGACCCTCTAAGATATGCGCCCGCGCCTTAGCCTTATCTAAATCAAACTGCGTACGGCGACGAATTACCTTCTGACGATGCTTAATAAACTCCGCCAAAATCTCTTTTAAGCCCATCACTTTTGGCTGAATCCCGTCCACCAACGCTAGTACATTGTAGTGAAAAGTCGTCTGCAGCCCCGTCATCTTATAAAGCTGATTTAAAATCTTCTTCGGGAAAGCATCTTTCTTCAGCTCTACCACCACGCGCACCTTCCCGCGCGCTGACTCATCCCTAGCATCCGCAATATGATCCAGCTTCTTCGCCAACACTAGCTCACGCACCTTATCGATAAAACCTTCCTTACTCATCCCATATGGCACCTCTGTTATAACGATGCTGTAGCGTCCATTTTTCTTCTCTTCAATATTTGTAACCGCCCTTATCGTCACCGAGCCACGCCCAGTTGCATAGGCCTGTTTCATTGGGGCGCCGCCATATACTTCTGCGCCAGTTGGAAAATCTGGCCCCTTCACATGACGCAATAATTCTTCTAGGCTAATCTCTGGGTTTTCAATCTGCGCTACCGTAGCGTCTACCACTTCTCCCAAATTATGCGGCGGGATATTCGTTGCCATACCCACCGCAATACCCATTTGTCCATTTAATAAAATGTTTGGCACTGCCGCTGGTAACACGGATGGCTCCTGTTCACTTCCATCAAAATTATCACGAAAATCTACCGTATTCTTTTCGATATCATCCAATAAAATCGAGCCAACCTTATCCATTCTGGCCTCGGTATAACGTGAAGCCGCCGCCTCATCACCGTCCATCGAACCAAAGTTACCCTGCCCCTCCACCAAGGTGTAGCGCATCTTCCAAGGCTGCGCGAGGTTTACCATAGAATCATAAATCGCCGTATCGCCATGCGGATGGTACTTACCCATCACTTCACCTACGATACGTGCGGATTTTACGGTTGCATGCGGAGCTTTCCAACCGTTTTTATTCATAGCGTATAAAATACGACGGTTTACGGGCTTTAAGCCATCACGCACATCTGGTAAAGCACGATCAATGATCACTGACATTGAATAGCGCAAAAACGACTCGTGCATCACATGCTCAACTGTCCTAAGCTCTACGCCCATTTCTGGCGTCAAAGTCTGGTCGACCTGTTCCGCTTCATCCTCGGAGTTAATTTTTTTCATTTTATCATCTTGTTCTGCCATATTCCTCCTTAAATATCTAGGTCATCCAAGTTAACTTTAGAAGCATTAGTTTGAATAAAGTTCTTACGTAGTGCCGCATCATTGCCCATAAGCTTAGAAAATACCGTATCAGCCTTTTCGGCATCTTCAATATTTACCCTAATCAAGGTGCGATGCTCTGGATTCATCGTTGTATCCCACAGCTGCGCCGCATCCATCTCGCCAAGACCCTTAAAGCGCTGCTGCGCCGTATAGCCTGCCTGCTTAAAGCGTTCCGCCTCTGGATCTACCTTGATACCGGCATCCTTACGCTCCTTAATCTTAACGTCTAACTGCTGCTCCAAGGCCGCCTCATCAAAAACGTAATCAATTTTTCTATTACTACCCGTGCCCTTAATCAAACCAAATAGTGGCGGCTTCGCGAGATAAACATGCCCCGCCGCAATCACTTCTGGCATATAGCGGAAGAAGAAAGTTAATAGCAAAGTTGAAATATGCGCGCCATCCACATCGGCATCTGTCATGAAGATAATCTTATGGTAACGCAGTCCCTCTATATCAAAGGCATCTCCAATACCCACCCCCATCGCCTTAATTAGAGACACAATCTCAGCGTTCGCGAACATCTTGTCAAGGCGTGCGCGTTCGGTATTTAAAACTTTACCACGCAAAGGCAAAATTGCTTGAATTTTTGAATCGCGCCCTTCCTTCGCCGAACCGGCCGCCGAATTACCCTCTACGATAAAGAGTTCACACTTGGTCCTATCTCTAGAAGAACAGTCTGCCAACTTTGAGGGCAGGTTCATACCTTCAAATGCACCTTTACGGATCACATTATCACGCGCCGCTCTTGCCGCTTTACGTGCTCTGGCCGCCAAAGTGGCTTTTTGCACGATTTTTTTCGCCACATTCGGATTTTCTTCAAGATAATAGGCAAAATACTCACTCATGACGCCATCAACATAAGAACGCACCTCTGGATTGCCGAGTTTATTCTTAGTCTGCCCCTCAAACTGCGGATCTGGTAGTTTTACTAAAATAATCGCCGTCAAACCTTCTTTAATATCATCGCCCGTCAAATTATCATCTTTTTCCTTTAAGAGGCCGTTGTCACGAGCGTATTTATTAATAGTACGATTTAGGGCTGTCCTAAAGCCCACCACATGCATGCCACCATCAGGCGTCAAAACGTTATTTGCAAAGGGGCGCAAGGTTTCGGCGTAACTGTCGTTATACTGCACGGCAATCTCCACCATCGAATCTTCTACAGCTTTTTCAACGTAAAAAACATCTTCACTAACTACTTCCTTCCCCTCATTCAGACGTCGCACATAACTCTTAATGCCGCCATCAAAATAAAACGACTCACGCTTACCACTACGCTCATCATATACAGAGGTTAAAATACTTTTAGTTAGATAAGCCTGATGTCGCAAATAGTTCACTACCCATTCAAAACTAAATTCAATGGTCTCCTTAAAAATACTCGGATCAGGATAAAAAGTAATGCAAGTGCCTTGTTTTTCGGTCTCACCAATCTCCGCAAACTTTTTCGAGGTCTTCCCCGTTTCAAATTCTACATGATAAATCTTCTGATCTCGATATACCTCAGCAATCATACGCGTAGAAAGCGCATTTACTACCGATGAGCCAACCCCGTGCAAGCCAGAAGACACTTTATAACCCCCACCGCCAAACTTACCGCCAGCATGCAAAACTGTTAAAACTGTCTCTAAAGTCGACTTCTTTGTTTTTGGATGTAAATCTACCGGAATTCCACGTCCGTCATCCTCAATCTTGCAGCCCCCATCCGCCAGTAAAGTGACGTCCACCCTCGACGCATAGCCTGCAATCGCCTCATCGATAGAGTTATCAGCAATTTCTTTAATTAAATGATGCAAACCGTCATAGCCAGTCGAACCGATATACATACCAGGACGCTTGCGTACGGGCTCTAATCCTTCCAGAACCTGAATCTCAGACGAATTATACTCTTCCGCCTTCGCGGATTTCTTCTCTGCGGTCATCTCTTACCTCAACTTATTAATTAATCTCCTGTTATTCTAACATATCTCGCATCCTATTGCTAGTATTAAGCCGCAAAATTAAGCCTTATCAGCCCCTAGGACGCCTTTTTACGGTCAAAACGACTTTCCCCACATCTCCACTTTTAAAACTCAGTAAAACGCCTCTACGACGCCAGAACCACTTATCTCAGCTTCATCACCACCGAGCCATCGTCGTCTCGATGTGCTACCCCAATCTGTACGCGCTTTTTCTCTTCTTGTGGCGCCTCCTCTTTCTTTAGCGCCCCGCCAATCAATCGATCGAGATTTACTTTACTTCTAGCATCAGCTCTCCTGCTACGCTGCTGATTTAGCCAGTCATCGGTAAAGTTCGCTTTCGTCTGCGGGCGTATCGTCGCTGTTGTCTCTGGCCCAGACCTCTCCAAATCTGCCGCTACCTCTGCTTTATCTGCCACCTCAATTTTCTTCGCCCGCTCTGCTCGTCGCTCTGCACTTGTCATTAGACGCTCTTCAATCTCTCTATTCACCTCTGCCCGTGGCCTGCCATAACGTGTCGACGCGTAAAGCCTCATCTGTCGCATTAATTCAGGGTTCGCGTCACCCATCGATGGCAAAAATCTCATCGTAAATGGCGAAGAAGGAACGCCATACATCATAACAGTCGTAATATTGTTATAATTTGGCAATTTATGCAAATCCTCCGCATTAAATACGGGAGCAAAGGCCTTCTCCATCATCTCCGCATCTGTAACGCCAAGACGCCCCGATATAATTGTCCCCACGTTGCCCAAAATACCTTCACGTATCTTATCTGTTAACTGCGTCATAAACTGGTTCGCTAGCACTAAGTTTAAGCGATATTTACGCGCCTCTGATAAAATCGACTCAAAACTCTCAGTCGAAAAGTTCTGAAACTCGTCCACAAACAAGCAGAAATCTTTACGCTGCTCTTCTGGTATATCCGCACGGCTCATAGCCGCCGCCTGAAACTTCATCACAAAAATCATACCCAGCAGCTTCGCGTTCATTTCCCCCACTAAGCCCTTCGATAGATTTACTAGCAGGATCTTCTTATTATCCATAATTTCACGGATATTAAAGCCCGACTTCGCCTGCCCTAAAATGTTTCGCATCATCTGATTAGACAAGAACGGGCCCCATTTAGACACGAACCACGTAATCACCTCGCCCGCATCCGAACTTTTCTGCGAAGCGGGAAACTCCTTGACCCAGTAATTCCAAACATTTTTATCAGTCACATATTTTAGTTTTTCCTTCACAAACTCAGCGTCGATAAAACAGCGCGGCACATCAATAAAAGTGCCGCCATGCGGATCAGACATCAGTAGTAAGGCGGCATTTCGAAACATATGATGTGCTCTCGGCCCAAAAATACCCTGATTATCCGGATCATACAGGCTCTGCAAGATATTTAAACTCTCCTGCACCACAAAATCTTTCTGATCCTCATTGCTATACTCCAACATATTCATGCCTACTGGGTTCTCGATATTGCCAGGCTCAAATAAAATCACATCATCCATTCGCTCTTTAGGCACTTTTGATAAAATCGTCTCCACTGCATCCCCGTGCGGATCGATAAAACAAAAACCCCGCCCCGCGCACATATCTTGATAGGCTAAATTCGTCAAAAATACCGACTTACCAGAACCCGTCGCACCAATCATATAGGTGTGACGACGTCGATCCTCCGTGCTTAAACGAATCTCCTTTACTTCTCCGCGGAACTCGTTTACCCCTAAGAGCAAGCCCTGCTCCACTAATTTAGCCGGCCCATCCACTTGTTTAATTGACTGTCGCTCTACCTGGCTAGTTGGAATTGATTGACGCGAAGGCAAATGAAAAATTGTCGCCATTTCCACACTATTCAAAATCATCCCTTTCGATTCTTGCGGAAAACTGCGCAGCACGTAATCTTTAATCAGACTTTCACGATCTTTCTTAAAGTTATAACTAAATCCGTTCGCCTGTACGTCGTCAAATTGGGAGAAAATCGCCACCACGCCCGCCAACAAAGCCTCTGATTTTACGCTATTTTTAGCACTCGCCACTACACGAATTAAAGTCTCAAAGCCAGGATACTTAATTTTATCTTCAATTTTCGCAATTTGCTCTTGCTTCAAAGCCGAAAGCTCTTCAACCACGTTCTGCTGCTGCTCGGCCGCTCTTTCCGCGGGTGGCTTCCAAAAAGCTTCAATAAAGTCTACTGCGAACTGCCCCATCCCAATAAAAATTTTACTCAAAATCCCACTGCCCGCGCTCAGCGCGCTCGTGCGTTTTCCGCTTTTTATATTTTTAACCACGTCCTCCGCTTTTTTTATCCAAGCGTGATCGCTCGGTCTAAATATAATCTGCAGGCCAATCCCCTCATCTTTTTTAGCGGCCGACATTGCATTAATTAAGGCTAGGACTGCATCCCGCTTCGAGCTTTCATAAGTAGCAATTGGTAGTTCTGTACCTTTTTTAAGCTCAAACTCACCCCCCGCCACCGCATCAAGACCACCTTCTGGGCTAAAGAAGTTCGCATCCTCCACCTCTTCTAAGCGCGCAGTCGGATAGGCCGCCGCCACCGCCTGCTTAATCGTCTCCGTGAGCACCGCCGGCACCAGCGCATAGTATTTAATTAGACCCCCATGCGCTACAATCTCAAAACTTAAGTGCTTCTGCCCGTATAGCTTACTAGAAAAACCTTTCTTCAGAGTCGATGAAATTACCGAATACATCACCTGTGCCTGACTAATTTGCTCATTCAAAACGTCGCGCTCATCACGTCCGCCGCCCTCAATATCGGAAGTAGAAGGTGGCAAATGAATCAGCATCGGCACCATTTTAAGCGCACGTTCGTAGTTCTTATAATCTCTTTTCTTCTCAATCAACATTTTTATACCCAAAAATGCCATCGCGAAAATCACCGCTACTACTACCAATACTAAAGATAGACCGCTAAGCGGCATTCACGCCCCCTCTCTCTAAATTATCTCTCCAATCGCCCCCTTGACTCTTCGCCTGGTTAGTATTTCTAGTCTGAGTGCCTCCGTTTACCACCTTCATTTTTTGCAAAATTTCTAAACTTTCGCTAGCCGACTGATCGCCCCCAGGGGCAACTGTGACCGCCTTCCCCTCTCCATTTAAACCATCTGACAAATCTCGCTTAAAACGCTTACGCATAAATGCCCAGCGCGTATAATCCACCTTGTCAACAAACTCGCGTGGATTTTTATTTTTCGTTAAACTTTCTCTTACTAAGCCGTTCATAAATCTCTCTACTCGCCTCAAACTCGACTCGTCGTTATCGCGCATACCAATCATCACGCGCTCAGCTTTCTTTTTGAACTCTTTATCTACATCTTTATCATTATCATGCTTCTCCGAGACCTCAATCTCTACATCATCTTGATTATTTTTTTGCTGCTTCTCTAGGCCATCCTCTGGCATGCGCATTTTTTCGCGCGCGTCGTCCAGCGCCCGCTCCTTTTGCGCTCGCAAGACTTCCTGCCCTGTTTTTGGCTTATCGCCCACTTCCGCATTTACCCCTGTCGTAGCCGCTGTATGCTCCACCCCACCCTGCCCCGCGCGCTCAAAATTATTTACAGGAAAAACCCGCTCCTCACCCCCTCGACTAAGCTGCTTCCCCTTGTCTTCCATACTGTTTATGTTAACATGTATAACTACTTTTTTCTATATTTAGAGTGCTCATCAAAACTTATTAAAAATCATTTTTCGGTTATTTCGTCGTCTTTCGCCCCAAGTCTTCAACTCCTCAATCAAAATACGCCCTTTGCGCTCATAAAAATTAAAACGCCCGTAATCACTAAAACGATCACCCCCTCCAAGATCCTCAAATGCCCAAAAGACTGTGCAATCAAAAGCATTAATGGCGCCAGTGCCAAAATTGAAGCATACTTCCTACTTTTACGATAAACCTCATTTTTTTCGCTCGCCTTACTGGCTTTCATCATGAAAAAACCACGGCAAGCTACCGTGGCTAAAGTCGCAAACATGAAATAAATTATTGTAAAAAATACTAAAACACCTAAGGTGCCTACGCCCATCGGGGTCGTAAAGTTCATGATTGCAATCAAGAAAATTGCCAACAAGAAGCTGGCAAATAGCAGAACTTTTGACGGGATATGAAACTTCGTTTTCATAAGCTTATTGTAGCATAATAAACATAAGCTTCTCTTCCCCTAACTAACTGAGCGCTTCTTTATAACTACATTTGCCTGCCGTCCACTCCTACGGCTGTAGACTCCTGTGGGCAAGCTTTGGACTCAAGTTGGTCCCCCGTTTTAGTCCAAAGCTGCCCCCTTTCTTCTCGCTGATATATAACGACAAGAAAGCGCTCTATTTCAAGTTAGTTTCCCTCCTTGATTTCTGTTAACGCCCACTCTGCCTTACTGGGCGCTCAAGAATTTATTTTGCAGTATCACCTTTTCGTGGTTTTACTGGCTTTCGGGTAAGGGGAGCTTATCCGGCAAATCTGTTTACTACTTCAAGCCGCAAGCTTCATCCCCTCGTTGACCCGAAAGACTAATTGATCGCCTCTCGTATAAAGAGGCAGATTCCCCGCCTAATGCACTGTTTTATATATGGCTAAGGTACTAACAATGCCTAGGCTCTGCTTGCTTTATGCTATCTTCTAGGATAGCACTTTGGCAAAGCTCGGTTCATTCCTATATTGTAATTTATGGCTAGAAACAAACCTTCCCTCCGCCAAAGCCTCATGGCAAGCTATTCTAAGTTTTTCTCATTTTTTTTCTATTTGTTTTTAATTTTTGCGTGTTTATTTTTCGTAAACAATAACTTTAAATTAGCAAAAGCTTATCCAAATGTCAAGAATATATCGCCGTTACACGTTGTAATATTATCAACTAAATTATTTTACTCCCCTGTTTTTTAATAAAATTATTACTCTAATTTTAGTTGTCTAAAATACAACTTTTTTAAACAAAAAAGCTTTTCCACAGGCGTAATAAATTGTATAAAAATCTTACAAAAATCTATTGACTTTAGTGCTTATCTTTTTTATTATGGAAGTAGCTCAAGAATAAGTTGTTTGTTCGGGAGCCAAAAACAAACAAGTCCTAAATACTCCACACTCTACAAAAGAAGAATCAGTTTTCCTCGCAGTTACTGATTCTTCTTTTTTTGTTCATCTTGCCTATTCTCACCTCTTATGCTAGACTTATTAATAGTTGGGGCTGAACCAGCTTAGACGGATTATTAACAGTATTCAAGCGAGTCGACTAGTGTCGTTAACACAATTCATAAATGCAGAAAACACTGCTAGTAAGCACGTGGCTTTCATGCCAGCTTACGCTTAGGAAATAGATTTATTCTTTCCTGGCTTAACCGCGCGAGACGCCATAGCGACGTTAAGCTATTATATTTATGACGTTAAGGCTAGTAATTAACGCTTACTAGCTCGAAAACTTAGTTATGGCTGCATAAAGTCCTGTTGATCCCCCTTTATACAAAGCCAAGATAAAGGATTAACTACGCTCGTAGAATGAATATATGGCAATTTTTCGGACCCGGAGGCAGTATCCGGCAGCTCCACCATTTTTACAATTATATTTCTATAATTATGCTTCTATTCTTCCGCCCTGCTTAGGGTCTTTTTTTATATTCACACTTTCCCGCCCCACCTTTGCCTCAATTAAACTGTTTACATATTTTTTACAACAAAATACTTATGCTTGTCTTCTCGCTTTCGCCATCTAAACTAAAGCCATGACGCAGCAATTAATTTCCGCTATTCCCTATGGCTATGAAGCTAAAACTATTTTCATTGAAGGCGACATCAGCCGTGGTCTTCCCAGTTTTAATATTATTGGCATGGCTGACCGTACTATCACCGAAGCCAAAGAGCGTATTCGCGCCGCTCTCACTAATTCTAATTTCAGCTTCCCCGAGCAAAAGCTTACTATCAACCTTGCCCCCGCCGAGCTTAAGAAAAACGGTAGCTACTTCGATCTTTCCATCGCTATCGTCATTCTAGCGCTCTCTAACCAGCTCTCGCCACAAGACTTAGCTGGGACGTATGTTTATTGGCGAACTCGCCTTAGACGGCGAAATTCGCCAGATTCGCGGCATTATTAATCTTGTCGAACTCGCCGAACGCGAAAACATTAAAGAACTCATCTTGCCGCCAAGTAACTATCACGAAGCCATGCTGGTTTCGCATCGAGTCAAAATCACTCCTATTGAAACCTTAACGCAGCTTTTTCTTTACCTTAAATCTCAGGTCAAACCCCTGCCACCTCCTGCCCCTACCATCATCAAGAAACCCTCCTCCCTGCTGGTCCTTGACGATATTCAAGGTCAAAGCAATGCCAAGCGGGCGCTTATCATCGCTATTGCTGGGCGACACAACTTTCTCATCAAAGGCCCCCCAGGTACAGGCAAAACTATGCTTGCCAAAACTGCGCGTAACCTTTTGCCACCCCTTAGTCGCGACGAAGCAATCACAGTCGCCAAATTACATTCATTGGCCGGAAAATCGATTACTTTTGGACAGCGCCCCTTTCGCAGCCCTCATCATAGTATTAGCCTCTCCGCTCTAATTGGCGGTGGCAGGCAACCTAAACCAGGCGAAATCTCCCTCGCTAGTCACGGCATCTTATTCCTAGACGAACTCCCCGAGTTTCGTCGTGACGCCCTTGAAGCCCTGCGCCAGCCCCTGGAAGACGCCAAAGTTGAAATCGGACGCATTAACAATCTCGCCAGCTACCCTGCCAAGTTTACTCTCATTGCCACCATGAATCCCTGTCCCTGTGGCTACTACGGCTCCCAATCACACGCCTGTAACTGTAGCCCCTCTAGCATTGATCGTTATCAAAACAAAATCTCCGCTCCCATCCTTGATCGCATCGACCTTCAGCTCACCGCGCAAGATCTTGATACTTCTGTATTGTTAAAAAATACAACACTTAGCAAGCATAAGCATAATGCTGCTAAAAAACAGATACAGAATGCTATCACCATGCAAGAACACAGATATGGTAAAAATGGGCAAAGAAACGCCGATTTAAGCTCTAATGCCGTCAAAAAGTACCTAAAATTGGATCCTGAGACTTTATTTTTACTAAATCGCTTCGGCGCCAAACTCAAATTATCGGCTCGCGCTTATTTCAAAATTATCAAACTCGCTCGCACTATTGCAGATTTAGAAGAAAGTGATAACATTAAAACTAGCCATATTGCAGAGGCTGTACATTACCGACTCTAATAAATTAGTGTTTGTAGACAAAAATACAATATTTACACTACTTCCCGAACACTATTTTTATGTAAACCTCTGTAGCTTTAATGTATAATAATTTTATTAACCGAACAAAAACCTAAACTAGTCTTTTTTTATTGTTGTATTTTTCTCCTAAGTCCACTTCTACCCCGAACAGAAATAGCCTATTCTTGCCCCCTGTCACACAGCTGTTAAATCATCGCCATAATTAAACCGAACACTATTTGCGCCTATATTTCATACCTCCCTCTGCATTTCATCATTTTTTATCGCCTTTTGCTGTACCAATTCCCTTGCACTTAAATATTGCTTGAATATCCAAATCCTATCTGTTAAAATAATATTATTATCAAGCCAATTTTTTTGAAGGAGCAAAACCATAGCTAGACCTAACAGTTCGCAGCATACCAAACTTAATGGAGAGATTCGTTATCCTGAAGTTCGCGTAATTGGGCCTAGTGGTGAACAGCTCGGCATCATGTCTAGCCGAGATGCTCAGAGGCAAGCGCATGAATATGGCGTCGATCTCGTCGAGATGGCCGCCAATGCTAATCCGCCCGTCGTCAAGCTCATCGATTGGGGTAAATACCAGTACCAAAAGATGAAAGAGCAGGCAAAGGCGAAGAAAAAAGCCAAAAGCTCCGAGCTCAAACAGATGCGGCTTGGTTTGAAAATTGGGGACAACGACCTCAATATTAAAATCCGCAAAATCAAAGAGTTTCTTGATGCTGGTCACCGTGTCAAAATTATGCTCGTCTTTCGCGGCCGCGAAATGGCGCATAAAGAGATCGGTGTGGCTCTCATGGAGCGCATCATTGCCCTGCTCGGCGATGAAGCCCTTGTTGACGGAAAGTCTCAGATGAGCGGACGTAATTTATCGTTTACCGTGCGTCGCAAATAGTGCCAGCACGCTAAACCTAACGCCCCAAGGTTCCCTACACCCCAACGCGTTATTAAATATTAACTAAAGTAGGAAGGATTAAAAAATGCCAAAAATGAAGACCCATAAGGGTACTGCAAAGCGCATCAAGATTACCGGCAGCGGCAAGCTCGTCCGCGAACGTGCCTTTGGTAACCATATTCTTGCCAAAAAAAGCAAAGCTCGCAAGCGCACCATCAATACCCCTGCTGTTGTCGGCGGCAAAAATGTCAAAAATCTTAAAAAAGCTTTGGGAGGTGCTAAATAATGAGAGTAAAACGAAGTGTACCTGCACGTAATAAGCACAAAAAGATTCTCAAAAAAGCGAAAGGTATGCAACATTACCGTCGCCGTAGCTACCGCATGGCTAAGCAAGGCGTCATCAAGAGCCTACGCTATGCCTACCGCGATCGCCGCAACCGCAAACGCGATTTGCGCGCACTCTGGATTACGCGCATTAACAATGCTGCCCACGAGAATGGCCTCAATTACAGCCAACTCATTAACGGCATGAAAAAAAGTGGCATCGAGATTGATCGCAAGATTCTAGCTGAACTCGCCGTCAATAATCCTGCCGCCTTCAAGGCCATTGTGCAAAAAATTAAAGCCTAATTCCCTAAAATTTAGGCGCCATAAGCAAAACTACCACTTTAAAAGTGGTAGTTTTTCGTTTTCCATTAAAGAGTTTGCAGGTAAGCCGGGTTCTGTCGCCTGCACTAAGGCAAAGCCTCCATGCTGGGCGAGCAGGCATCTATCTAGGGCTAAAATTGCTCTTAGCCTCCAGCGGTAAGCGAGCCTCCGCGGATCACGGGTTTCTAGCTCTCCTTGCAGCCAATAGGGTTTACCTCAGGCATATGTCACCATATACCTCTGTGAGCTCTTACCTCACTCTTTTCACCCTTGCTCTAAAGCGGTATTGTTTCTGTGGCACTTTCCCTAGTCTCACGACCGGTCGCCGTTAGCGACTATTGCATCCTCTGCTGCCCGGACTTTCCTCTCGTATTTAAAATACCAGCGCCTGCCTTCGCAAACTCCCTGTCAATATAACACATTTCGTCTTAAAAAACAGTGTCAGCCCCTACAATCGCACCTGCCCCTTGTTGTTCCTCAGGTATTCCTCAATGGCTAAGTTGGCCTGATGGTCGGCAGGGCGATTTTGCTCTCTAGATATATGCGTAAAGCTATACTCTTCAAATTGTTCCAAAAGTTTGAGGACGTCTTCGTATATCAATATTAAATCCTGATTCTTCACGCCGTAAATACCGTTCATTTGGTTTATCATCATCAGAGAGTCGCCATAAAAATGCACCCGTTTTAAGCCTTTCTCTACCGCCTTCTGCATCGCAATCTTCAGGGCGTAATACTCAGCTTGGCGCGAATTCGTAAAGCCCAAAAAAACATTTCCCGCCTCTATTAAACGCCCATCTGCCCCCACGATACAGTAGCCAGCGCCACTAGGCCCAGGATTACCACGACTACCACCGTCAGTATAAACACTCACGAAGTCACCGCCAGTTAAGTTTTTCGGTTTCGTGATTAATTTATTATTCCTTAGCTCCAAAGCCTCGAGCGTCATCGCCGTCGCCTCTTCTAAGTTGATTGCGCTGAGCTGCGCCTTATCCGCCCATAAAGCTTTATCATACCTATCGCCGCGCACGTTCAACTTGCCGGCCGCTAGCTTTAACTTAAAAATAATGAAGAGATTGGCGAGGCGACTCGCATCCTCTAGTCCCACAAAGGTAATCGCATCAATTAAATTCAGCTCCTCAATCTGTAAAGCCAAGGCATCGTATACGACTCTCGCCACCGCTTCATCGGGCTGTTCGCCTAGTATAATCTTCCCTGTTGGTAGTTCGTATTTCGGGCTAATTTCCGCCCTACCCACGCGTCGCCTCAAGACTAAGACCTTGTCATCGATTTCGCACAAGGCCACCACCCGTATTCTTTGCTTCATAACTAAATTGTAGCATAAGTACTTTCAGCTAATGCTATACTATTTATATGTCCGATATGATGTTGCAATACCTCGCCTGTGTTTTCCTAGTGGCACTTTTTTCGGTAATTCTGCACGAGTTAGCGCATGGCCTCACCGCCTACGCGCTCGGCGACGAAACCGCACGACTCAGTGGTCGGCTCACTCTTAACCCTTTCAAACACATCGATCCCTTTATGTCGATTATTCTGCCTCTGATTCTCGCCCTCATGCACGCCCCCGTTTTCGGCGGCGCTAAACCCGTCCCCATCAACACACGCAACCTTAAATACGGCGAATGGGGTTTCGCCCTTGTTGCGCTCGCAGGGCCTTTTATGAATATCCTGATTGCTTTTATCGCTTTCGTCTTAGCAGGCATTTTCGCCATCCCCATTACTGCCGATATCTACGCTTCCACGCCACTCTCGCAAGTCTTCCTCTCAACTGTTATTTTCTTAAATCTCGGCTTTGCCGTCTTTAACCTCCTACCCTTGCCACCCCTAGACGGTAGTCGCCTTCTCCGCGCCTTGGCGCCAGATAATATCCGCGACTTTTTAACGGTTTTCGAGCGCTACGGAGTTTTTATTATTTATATCCTCATCTGTCTAAGCGGCTCCCTACTCTCACGTTATATGATTAGCGCCACTACTGGCATTCTTAATCTTTTTAAAGCAATTACGCCTTTTTAAATACTTAGTGCTATAATAGATATAACTCCGAGCGAGTATATGAATTTCCTAAATCTTTATAGGCGATTCGTGATCCTGTTTCCGTGGAAACTGGATATAAGAATCTAGCCACCGTATCTATATTACGGGAAAGATTTATCTCGCCGGAGTTTTTTGTTACGGCAACTATTTATCTTGTTGCGACTTTCAGGCTTTCCACTCAGCTCTGCTCTCCCCGTCTACTGCTTAGCCTAAAAAATTACCCCTTTCGGGGTAATCTATTTAATAGCACCTTTTTTCTTCAAGGTCCGGATGGCGCTTGTTGAAAGTTTCATTTTCACCTTCTTGCCATCGATTATTAAGGTCTTCTTCTGGATATTGGGCTTAAAGACTTTACGAGTTTTATGCTGCGAAAAACTTACGTTGTGACCGTACATTTTGCCTTTACCAGTAATTTCACATATTGCCATATTTTCTCTCTATATCTCTATTATTTTTTAGACTTTCACTATTATAACTTAAAGCCCCTCTCTTTGCAAACCTCCGATACATATTCTTGCGCCACATTGCCTAGCGCTAATTTTAACCAATGCAACAATGGAACCCTAGCGCGCCACGCAGCGCACAGAATTGCCGCTGACCTTATAGCTCCAATCCTGCGGACGGACATAGCCGCTGTCGAGGTTCAAGCTGTAGGCGCTTAGGCTATAGTGTTCGACGGTAGACGACCAGTAGTAGCCGCGGTGGTCCTCTATACCGTCGACCTGACCGTAGGTGTAACCGTAGGAGCCGGCAAAACTAAAGTCGAGGGGGCGACTTCGCATTTTAGTAGAGCTGGCTCTATCATCCTCTAACCCATAACTAGTAAAGAGGAGGTTCTGGTAGCTATTGTTGCCGTCACTTGGTGGCAGTCTCCAGCCTCTGGGACAGATGGAGGAGCTGGCGTTAGTTCCATAGTTACTCATGCTCTGAGTGCCAGTGCCGGCGGTAGCGGTGTACCAAGTGTAAAGATTGCCATAAGGATTCTCTAAATTATATATAGTTTTTAGGGAGATGTCACCATTGCTAAGGTGAGAGTAATGCCAGCCTATAAAGATAAATTTAGTATTGATGTTGGCTTTAATAGTAGAACTGTAGATTGGGTCAGGGCGATCATAGATGAATTTTACGTCAGTTACCATCGGCTAGTTTACGTACTGTGTAGTATTTATTATCTCTTGTATCTTTTAATCTAGCTTCTGGGACTAGATTAGTATTAGTAGAGTGAACTAATGTAGTATTTACTGCTGCTTTAGTAGGAGTAGTTTCAGCTTTACATATAGTGGGAGTCATTTCCTGCATAGTTCTAATGCTGGAGAAGGTAGTGTTTTTGCCCCAAGTGGATTCATGGCCTTTGTTTAATAGGTCTACTTTAGGGTCATTAGTTTTAGCTACGATGTAGGGGTTAGCGTTAATGTCTTCATTATTAGTGAGGTCTAGATTGGCGCTTAGACTTAGTTTCTTGGTTCTTTTGTCCTTATCTTTCTTGAAGTAACCAAAATTAGGATCAAGGTAGATAGTGCTACCTTTTTTTAGAGTGAGGCCCAACCTTCTAGAGTTTTCGTCCTTATACTTTAGGGTCACTGTATCTGCAAGGACTAATCTAGATAGGCCAAAGCTTAGACCTACTATTAGAAGTAAGAGAATTGGGAGGGTTCTACGTTCTTTAACGAAATTAAAGCTAGCCTTGAAGATAGGCTTAAAATTAAAGCCTCGCTTTAATTTAGCTTTTAGTGTACCCCCCCCCAGCACTTTAGTGTTTTTATTACTTTATTAGACATAAATTAATCTTCCTCTCCCAACTTATTCTTTAGCTAAATTATAACATAAGCTCCATGGCTTAACAGCTTAAACGACAGCAATTCTAATTTACTAGGCCATAGGCTTGGCCGAGCGGCCTTGAGCGTGCCTAGAGAATTAGGAATTGCTGGAGTTTAAGCGATAACGAGCAAGTTTTAGTAATTCTAATTAAATGGCTTAGCTTGGACCAAGTGCCCTTACGCCTGCCTAAAAATTACAGGTCGCCCAAGCGAAATAGCAAAACTACGCCAAAACATAATGAATAATATTTGTATTCAACAAAAAATCTCCCTTTTCCGCGCTATCTCATTCTGCCTAAGTTTTATAGAGTCAAGCACAAAATACCTCCAGCCTCTGCAGAACTTTATTAAAAAACTCTCTCAATTAGCGCCTTAACAGATATAAAAATAGCTTCACCTCGCCAAACAAAAACAGCTCCGCAGGGAGCTGTTTTTTATTCATCTATCTTATTTTGCGCGCACTAAGCGGACAAGCAGTAAATCTCGAGGTTGTCTGGCAAAATTGCATTCTTAATTTTAAGCTTTTTCTCCACTTTCACTTCCCCCCTCAGCTCCGCAAAGTCCATATTTGCCATCGGGATTACAATTTTAGGCTCTACTACGCTTACGATTTTTGTGTCATTGGTTCCTAGAATATCAATTGGCCCAAGCTCTTCAAGATCTGCCTCAGTGGCGCCAGTGCTAATCAAACCAATTTTCACCCCCTCAACCTTAATTCTATAAAATACCCCGTTACCATTTTCTAGAGCCACTGCCACAATCGACACTCCGCCAATCTCAAACTCGCCCGCCCCAAAAATCTTTTTAGTTTTAATATCGGCCGCAATAGAAGACTCCATAATATCAACCACAATTTCGTCATTCTTAGACCTAATTAACATTTTTTCTGGACTTTTCAGTTCTATTTCAAACATTTCTACTCCTTTTTATAAAATATTTTCTGGATCAATGGTGTCGCTAATCTCTAAATCCCAAAGCTCCGCTATAAAACGATCTTTTACAGATTTACGGTAGAGATAATCATCTAAGCTTAAAATGGCATAATTCACAGGGCGACCCTGACGTTTTTCAATGGTCTCTGCCCAGCGCGTCAACTTTCGCATTCTGTCATCACCAACTACTAACATATCTAAGCCATCTTGCCCAGGCAAGCGATTCGTAATTACTAGAGCCTTTAACTCGCGCTCTACTGGCTTAATCGAATCCTCCCAAGTTACGCGACGCACCTCAATGGCCTCGCCTGTATCAACATTTTTCGCAAACAGCTCTTGCATTGGCTTCGCAAAAGGATGTTTTTTGTTGGCAGAGTAATAGATTTTATTTTCATAGGACTCCGCTTGAATTAGGCCTAAATTATTTAAATTAGTTAGCTCTCTTCTTACCGAGTTAATCTGTTCTTCAATTACTCGCGTGATTTCCCTCACGTAATACGACTTGCCCATATTGGAAAAGAAAAGTTCCAAAAGTTTTGCGCGCGTCTTTGACCCGAATAATTTTTCTAATGGTGTGTTAATCTTCTTTGCCATGATTAAACTAATTTTAACATAAATTAAAATTTTTGTAATCAACTGTTCAATTATGCTCTAGCTATTTATCTGGCCCGAGCAAATAATCTAAAGCCTGCCCAGGCGTCTCAAGCCAAATTATGTTCGGATTACGCCTAAACCATGTAAGCTGCCTCCGCACCAAGGACCAATCCCTATAAAAAGCTTGCGTCTTCGCTGTTTCTAAGTCAATTTTACCAGTAAGATAGCCTATCACCACCGCATAAATATTCGCCTTAAAAGCCGCCAGCTCTGCTGGATAAACTTCTAAAAGTCGCTTCGTTTCCTCGATAATGCCCTGCCGAAACATTACATCAATTCTCTGCTTCAATTTAGCGCGTAGCACCAAGCGTTCGGGATTTAGACCAATCACAACGTAATCATCCGACATAGCACGCCTATTTGTATAATTTTTTTTCGACTCCTCCGAAAAATCATATTCATAGATCAAAGCGTCCACATATAAGCCTGTACCACCTACTATAATTGGCGTCTTTTCGCGCTTTCTAATTTCACTAATCTTATGCAGCGCATATTGCTGAAAGTTATAAACATTAAACTTCTCATCAGGCCTCACTAAGTCAAAGCCATAGTGCAAAATACCAGCGCGCTCTTCTAGACTAGGCTTAGCAGTGCCAATATCCATACCCTTATAAATAGCACGCGAATCGGCGGAGATAATCTCTCCGCCGCTTTTTTTCGCTAAGCTAATCGCTAAAGCTGTTTTGCCCACCCCTGTCGCCCCCACAATTACTATATTCTTATTTTTTACGCTCTCTATAAGCATAATTTTCCGTATCCACCGACACTATATCGCCAGTCTTGATAAAGGCAGGCACCTTGATAATCGCTCCTGTTTCTAGCTTTGCGTCCTTCACGATTGAGGACGACGTATCGCCTTTAACAGCGGTTTCGGTATATTCTACTTCTAACCATACGTTTTTTGGCATCTGCACGTTAATCGGCGCATCATTGTAAAATTGAATACTTAAATGATCGCCCTCTTTTAAAAAGTCCTTATCCTTGCCAATCATTTCGGCTAAAAGTTCAAATTGCTCAAAACTCTTTGGATCCATAAAGTAAAATTTTTCGCCATCATTATAAAGATATTGCACTTCTCGGCTCTCAACTTCAGCAGCTTCAATTTTTTCCTGCCCCTTAAAGGTCTTCGGAATTAAAGCTCCTGTAATTAAGTTCTTCACCCTCACGTTCACAATCGAACCGCCCCGCCCCATCACTTTTTGCGCGTATTCTACTACTTTATAAGGTTGCCCATCTAAAGTAATAAGCGTGTTCTTTTTTAAATCTGTTGGCTGATACATCTTACCCCCTTAAGCAGTTGCCACAAAAGGCATTAGTGCTAGGTGGCGTGCACGTTTAATCGCTGTCGCAAGTTGGCGTTGTTGTTTGGCGGAAAGCCCCGTCTTTGCAATCGGCTCAATACGCCCGTACGGGTCAACATAACGCTGTAAAGTTTTTACATCTTTATAGTCAAAATAAAGTTTTGCATCATTCTTATATTTTTTCATTATCTCCCTTTCGCTTGATATTCTTATTAAAATGGTATTTCGGACAGATCAATTGGCTCATCCGAAATATCGGCTGGCGCTACATCCGCGCTCTCTGCGGCTTTGCCAGTATTGTTATTAGTTTTAGCGGCTGTCGCCGTATTATTGGTATTACCAGAGGCACCACTACCAAGAAAATTAAAGTCTTCCACGACGATCTCCACGCGTGAACGTTTTTGACCCTCTTTATCTTCCCAGCTCCTCTGATCAAGGCGTCCGCACACCATAATACCAGAACCTTTAGAGGTATACTGCGCAATCAATTCGCCCGCTTTACCCCACGCTGAACAGTCGATAAAGGATACATCTTCCTTATTCTCGCCCGCACTATCACGAAAGCTGCGATTTACCGCTACTGAAAAGCTACAAACTTGTGCACCACTAGGCGTCGTCCTAAGTTCTGGGTCGCGCGTCATGTTACCGATAATAATTGCTTTACTAAAACCCCTTGCCATATTTCCTCCTTATGCTTTTTCCTCAGAATCTTCTTCTGATTTTTCTTGATTATCTTCCGCTTTAGCGGCGCGCCTTTCGTCTTTTACGACTAAAAGATAACGTATAATTTCATCTGTAATATTTAAAACAGACGAAATTGCTGCTGGCGCGGCAGCTGGAAGCTGCATTTCATAATAATAATATACTGCAAAATCTTGCTTTTCGATTGGGTAAGCCAACTTCTTCTTCCCCTCGTTGACTTCCTCCAAGATTTTTCCGCCATGCTTTTCGATCAGGTTTTTAACCTTATCGGTCGCAAGTTCTAAGTTCATCTCTAAATCGGGATGAACTAAAATTGTTAGTTCGTATTCTTTCATTAGAACTCCTTTGGTTATGGCAAGAGCACTCTTAGCCTCTTGCTGAGTTAATATTATATTCTTATGATAACATTTTTTGCCGCACTTTGCTAGTCTCCTCCTGCGTTACTACTGCCCTCAGCATGCGCCCCTTGTAAGCCCGGTGCAAGCGTAAGCATGATACAATATTTATATATTAAGAGAGGATATTCATGCAGCGAGAACAATTTTTTATTAAAGATATCAAAGCCCGTCAAATTCTTGACTCGCGGGGTAATCCTACCATCGAGACTAACGTCATCCTAGAAAGTGGTGCTCTAGGGCGCGCCGCCGTACCTTCAGGTGCTTCCACTGGCGCAGGCGAAGCGCTAGAGCTACGCGATCACGATATGAGCCGTTTTCAAGGGCAAGGCGTTATGAAGGCCGTCTGGAATGTCAATGAAAAAATTCGCGACATCCTTGTGGGCAACTCCGCCGCCAATCAAGACCTACTCGATCAGATTATGATAGAGTTAGACGGTAGCGACAATAAATCCAAATTGGGCGCTAATGCCATTCTCAGTGTTTCACTTGCTGCCGCTAAAGCCGTCAGCCAAACTAAAAAACTGCCTTTCTACCAATATATCGCCGAAATCGCCCATAACAGTGATTTATCTTTACCACTCCCGATGGTTAACGTGATGAATGGCGGTGCTCACGCCGATTGGTGTACCGACTGCCAAGAGTATATGATTATCCCCGTCTCCGCCCACAGCATCAATGAGGCGATCCGCATGAGCGCAGAAGTGTTTCATAGTCTCAAAAACATTTTACGCGCAAAAGGCTATGCCACCACAGTTGGCGATGAAGGCGGCTACGCTCCGCGCCTGCAGGCAGGCAACGCTGAGCCACTCGAATTAATTAGCGCTGCCATCACCGCTGCGGGATATAAACTGGAGCGCGATTTCTGTTTTGCGCTCGATTTTGCCGCCTCCGAACTCGCTAGTACAGGCGGTTATACTCTTAAAACTAATCAGGAAAAATTAAGCTCTACCGACCTTATAGATAGGCTTACAAAGCTCTGCCAGCACTTCCCGATTATCTCTTTGGAGGATGCTCTAGGTGAAAACGACTGGACAAGTTGGCAGCAGCTCACCGAAAAGCTTGGTAGCCGTATCCAGCTCGTTGGCGACGATATTTTCGTCACCAACGCCAAGCTGCTAGAAAAAGCTATCTCCCAAAAAGTCGCCAACACCATCCTGATTAAGCCCAACCAAATTGGTAGCCTTAGTGAAACCATCGAAACCGTAAAGCTCGCAAAAGCTCATGGTTATAAAGTGATCATTTCGCATCGTTCTGGCGAAACCGAAGACACTAGCATCGCACATCTTGCAGTCGGTCTCGGCGCGGGGCAAATCAAAACCGGCTCTATGTCACGCAGTGAGCGGCTAGCCAAATATAACGAGCTCATCCGCATCGCCGAAGCTAACCCCAAACTAAAGCTCGCTTCCCCTTTTAATCACGTCAGCTAAACTTATTCGTTAATTTCTCTAGATTTTTTAAGGCTGCCTGCACCGCCGCCTCATCGCCACGCTGCTCTGCCTCGGCAATTTGATTCACTAAGGCTTCGCGCTGCTTTTGTTGCTGCTCTTTCAAAAAACTCCGCGCTAAATCTTTTGCTACTTGTTCTAGTTTAGCCTCGTCGAGCTTAGAAAACTCTTGCTCAAAAATTAGCTCTAATTCACCCCTGTTAAAGTTACTACCATTTAGATCCTGCCGGCCAAACCCTGCCGCCTTGAGCTCTGGCAAAGCCAAGAGTTTCTCCACGTCAATTTTCTCAAGTTGCACCAGACAGGCCAAATACTTCTCCGCCCTGCTGGGCGCCACACTTTGACTTAAAGCTATCGCCTTACGCTTACGTGGCGCTTTTTTATTAGCTATATTACGCTCGCGAAAAGCTTCTAGCGATATGCCTAATGTCTCCGCCGCCATCAATTCATATTTTTCCCTTAAAGCCGTGTCTCCAGGGTTAATCTGGCTAATCAAAAGCTTCGCCATATCGGCATATTTACAAAAGCCCTTCTCCTCTCTCAGATCATATTTTTCTTCATATTTACCTAAAAGCCACTTAATCGCAGGGGTATAATTTTGCACCGACTGTTGCCACAAGGCTGCATCCTTCTGAATCAGCTCATCCGCATCTTTACAGCCATAGTAATGATCAATTACTGATAGGTAGATTCCCATTTTAGATGCCAGCGCAATCGCTCTTTCGGCGGCCGCCACTCCCGCCGCATCGCCGTCATAGGCCAGCCTGATATCTTTAGTGAGTCTCGCAAAAGTTTTCAAATGCATTTCCGTCATCGCCGTCCCCGCCGTCGCTACCGCTTGCTGCACGCCCGCCTGATGCGAAGAGATGACATCCATATTCCCCTCCACTACTACTACAAAATCCTGCTTCCTAATCTCCTCCTTAGCTTGGCTAAAACCAAACACGTGTCGCCCCTTATTGTAGAGCAAAGTTTCTGGCGTATTTAAATATTTAGGTGCATTTTCAAGCTTATCGTCTATAATCCTGCCCGTAAAAGCAATCACTCTCCCCATCGTATCCATTAGCGGTATCATCATTCTACCCTGAAACAGGTCGCTACCAAAACGATTAGTCAGTCCCGCATCCACAATATCCTGCGTCTTAAATCCGCGTTTTTTCAAGAAGTTCACTAAAGCCTTCCCCGATTTTGGCGCATAGCCAATCATAAAGTTCTCTACCGTTTTTTTGTTCAAATTTCTACGGTAAAATACATATTTCAAAACATGCTGGTTTTTAGCTAAGCACACCTGATAATACTTGCAAGCTAAAGCATTAATCTCGCGCAAACGCTCCTTTTGCTGCGCTATCTTTTTATCACCTTTAGAGTATTTTTTCAGCTCCACCCCTGCCTGCGCCGCCAGCTTCTCTAAAGCCTCTCTAAAACCAATCCCCTCCATCTCCATTACGAAAGAAAAAATATCTCCGCCCTTATTCGAAGAAAAATCATGCCAAATCCCCTTCTCTGGCGACACCATAAAACTCGGTGTTTTATCGACCCCCCATGGCGAACGCCCCTTAAAACTCCTACCAGCGCGCTTCAGTTCTATGTATTGGCCCACTACATCTTCTATCGCCAGCCTTGCACGTATCTCCTCTTTGGCCTCTTCCATATCTTAAATTATACTATAAGCACCCATAAAAGCAGAAACCACCCCCTCTTATCCCTCTTGCAGTAAAACTCTTATGCTATAATATCAGCATGGATAACAAAACTTATCTCGATCAAATCGCCGTAAAAAGTCTGCGTCATGATAAACACAGTTTCTTTACGCCTAATATTATCAAGTTTATGATTATTGCCGTCATCGCCCTCATCGCCATGATTACTATTTCTAGCATCTTATCGGGCACCAACCAGGAGCCTAAACATCTCAAAAAAGAGCTCATCAGCCACGTCAGCGCCATTTCTGCCGAAAAAGGCCCACTCGACACTTTCTCCCCTAAAGTGAAGCAGCCACGCCTGCGCAATTATGGTAGTATGCTGCAGCAATCCCTCAAAAGAACCGCTGCCAAGCTACAAACCAAAGAGGGCGACACTCCCACAAATAAAAAAGTTACCGCCTACGCCAAAGATCTCGAAGACGCTCGGCTTAAAGGCTTGCTCGACCAGCGCTTCGCTTCTGCAACTATCTTACAAATCTCCTATATTCTCGATCTCGAATATGATCTACGCAACCGCACGCACGACGAAAATCTCATCGCCATCATCGACTCTTCTTCTGCCGATCTAGAAAAAATCAAAAAACTCCTCAAAGAGTTTTAATATAGATCGTCATCTTAAACTAAATATTCTCTGCGCATTTTTCTGTCATATTATAACTAAGGCGCACCAAATCATCTAAATCCGCCTCTGTTAATTGCCCCGCTAACACTATCTCTATCCCGCCCTGTCCAAAATACCTACTCTGCATCACCGACTCATATTTCTCAGTTAATAATTTTCCCAGCCTCGCATCCGTGCGCACTTCGATGCTATTTTTATGTGTCACCAAAAAAGCTTTATCCCCCACCAAATACAAAGCGCCATCATCGCTTGTAGCTTTTTTATAGCTAAAGTTTTCTTTTGCCTTAATTTGATACATGCTTATTTAATTTTTTTGAGATAATATTTAAACTCGTCAATCGAACCCCTCACATCATCTAAAGCGCGGTGCTCTTCTGGCTTTGAAAATTTAATTTTCTTAACATTCTCAAAATATATTTTCCAAGCCGTCACATCAAGCATCCGGTAGTGCAAACGTGCGTCTAGTCGCTTCCATGCCCGCTTGATAAAGTTCCTATCATTATGAATTGAATTGCCGGCCAGATACACTTCGTCCTCAAAGTTCTTATCAATAAAGCTTAGCAGTTCTCTTTCGATTAGAAACGACCATTTACCCTGCGCATTTTGCTCGATAAGCGCCCGCCTTGCAAAGCTATTCTTCTCCCAAAAATCCCCCGTCATGCGACGTCGCAAAAACTTCTCACTGCGCTTGATCGTAGCCGTATAAGTAGCCACTTCGTTTAGCTGCCAATCTGTCGCAATCGCCGCTACCTCTATAATTTTATCTTTTTTTAGATCTAATCCCGTCATCTCAAGATCCACCCATAATAGCTTGGCCGCTTTCTTGGCGCGCTTCGATTTATTTGTCTTCGTTTTTACTGGCTGCATTGATAATTGTTTTTCCTTTCGCTTTAGTCTTCGCCTGCTGTCGCACCACATCTTCCTCTTTCGCCAAGGCCCGGCGCGCCACTTTCAGCTTTTCTGCCTCATTTAGGGCCTGTATAGCTTTTTTGGACATCGTCTCCTTCGTCACGTTCGTCAAAAAAGCCTGCCCCTCCACCGCGCTGTTCACGGCTCTAAAGGTCAGATATACCACAATTGCCATTACAAAAAAGTTTAATAGGTCATTTAAAAATGTACCATAATTCAAGATAGCTACCGCCCCAGTGGGAGTTTTACCTAAGTTTAAAGATAAGCCTTTCAGGCCTTCTGCCGAACCCAAGATAAAGCCTAGCGGTGGCAAAACTATATTATTCAAAAACGAATTCACTAAAGTGGTTGCGGCTGTACCTAGCACCAAGCCAATCGCCAGCGACACTACGCCCTGCGAGCTCATAAACTCACGAAAACTTTTAGCTTTTTTTGGTTCACTTTTAAGTTTGGCGTTAGCCGCTTTAGCGTTTTTCTTCACCCGGCTGGCCGCCAGTTTTTCATCTATACTTTGCATAATTCTATTATACCCCTCCTACATCTCTTCTGGCACTTCAATGCCAATTAAAGCTAAGCCATATGCCATAATTTTGGCGTAAAGCCCCACAATCTCACCTCTCTCACATTCCAGCTCCGACCCAATTACCTTATTTTCCTCGTAAAAACGGTTAAAATCTTGTGCCGTCTCATAAAGATAAGCACAAATCTTGTAAGGCGACTGCTCCTGCACAGCTTCAGTTTTGACCGTCTTAAAGTCTAATAGCTTCTGGATCAGTCTGCGCTCCTTATCGCTCAACTGCCACGTTTTTCCCTTACTAGCAATTTTACGTTGCTGAATCTGCTTGATGATTTTCTGTGCGCGCACCACGGCATACTGCAAATACACGCCCGAATTACCTGTGGTCGAAACAGATTCTTCCGCACTAAACACGATATTGCCACCCAGCTTGTATTTCAAGAAAGCATACTTCGTAGCCCCCATCACCACCTTTTCATCTGCCTTGTCGCCCCCCATATTATTACGAATTGCCGCAATCGTATCCACCGCCTTTAAGAAATTACCCTTCCTCGAGCTCATCTTCACGTCTCCAGCCAATCTCACCATGCCGTGCGATAAATGATCAGTCCTCTTCACTAATTCTGGCTCAAACTGCTCCAAGCTTTTTAGCATCACCTTAAAATACTCATTCTGCTCATTACCCGTAATAATAATAGATTTATCAAAGTGGTAATCATGCCATTTAGTCAGTACCAGTCCAATATCTTTGGCCTCATAGGTCGGCACTCCCTCGCGGTTCACAAATACGCGCGTATGCAAACCGTATTTTTCGCCACGGAAAATCACAGCACCATCACTCTCTTCGTAAACACCTGTTTTGATCTGTTCTTTTACTTTCTCCAGTCCCCTCGCTGCTACTGCCGACTCGGGATAATATTTATCAAACTTTAGACCAATAGAAGCATAAAAATCTTCAAAATACTCATAGCTTAGCTTTCGTCCCGCCCAGTATAGCTGCGCCAGTTCACTATCCTTTAATTTTTCTTCCGCAATCTGATACAATTCTTTGTTCATTTGACGCACCACGCTCTGCGCCTCTTCATCCTCTTCAAAGGCGTTCGTGCCCGCCACGTAAGCCTTGCCAATCTGCTCTGCCGTCTCGGCCGGCGTCCACTGCTTACTAATTCCCTTCAGTTCCTTATAAAGATCCTGAAAATCTAAATGCATCACCGCGTAAAGCGTTTTAGCTACGTGCATACCTACATCGCCACCGTAATTCAAGCGTTTTACTGTAGCCCCCTCCGATTCGTATAGTCTCGAAATAGCATCACCTACAATCGAAGTATAAAGATGCCCCACATGTAACACCTTAAAGGGGTTAGGATCAGAAAACTCACACAGCACCACTTTTCCCTTAAATAAATCGTCACTCTTCCATTTATCAAAATCTTGCGCCACCTCTTGGATAGCCTTAATTAGCCGCTCGTCTGCAATCGTTATATTAATAAAGCCCGCGCCTGCCACCTCAAAACTACAAACACCCGCCATCTTATTGCTCAAATCACTCACAATCTCGCTAGCAATTTCGCGCGGATTACGCTTTAAGCTCTTCGCTAAGCGCATTGCAATATTAGTAGCGAGGTCGCCTTTCATGCCTTCTGGCACGCTTGCAAACTCTATTTCAGCGTCCTCTACGCCATAAAGCTTTTTGACGCTGCCGGCTAATTCCTTTTTTAACTCATCCATAGCTCATATCTTAACATATGTTATAATATACGAACCAACTTTAAGCAGTTGGTTTAGTGATTTTACGGCCTTGTCACCATCGCAGACCTCATACTGCTACTAGCAAGTGTGGCAAACAGCTGTAAGCCAATCCATCCCACAAAGCGAGGCTAGCGCTTTATTACCCAGGGGGGCTAACGCTCCCCTTTACTTTGCACCTTAAAAAGGAGATCTGTCATGATAGTTGCAATTTTTTTCCGCTATGCCATTTATGCTCTAGCGGTTGCCGCGCTCGCTTGGAATGTCTTACATTACTTAAATCGCATTCACCCCTCGTGGCTCGCCGGCACTCAGGGCAAAATTGGCCTCCCTAATTGGATTTCTATTTGTCGTATTATCGGCTCGCTCATCGCCGTCGATATTTACCTCACACAAAGTTTTGGCAGCACTAGTAATCTATTAGCCTGCCTCATCTTTGCTATTGCACTTTTAACTGATGCCATAGATGGTAAAATTGCTCGAAGTACTGGGCAAATCAGTAAAGCTGGCAAATATCTCGATCCGCTTTGCGATAAGGTCATCATTTACAGTGCCATCGTTAGTTTTATGTTCTCAGATTCCAATTATCTTTTTGGACAAAATCAAAACATCAACCTCACGATCGCCACCTGCCTTGGCCTCATCGTCTCTCGCGACATCCTGTTTTTCATCTGGTTCGCATTTGAGGGGCGCAAAATCAAGCAAGGTCTTGGCGCCGGCCTCATGGATAAAGCCCGTACAATAGTTTTAAGCATCTGGCTCATCAGTGAAACTCTGTATGCCTGCATCCCCCACTACCATCAGGCTATCAGCTTCATAATTATCATCAGTTTCATCCTTGCCGGCATCTTGTCGCCCGTCACTATGGCCTGCGACTTCAAACGTTGGCAAAACTCGCGCTCACCTAAATAAAGGCGCATCCTTCAAAGCATCTCGCTCCGTCTAAGAGCGAGATTTTTCTTTTCCAGCTTTTATTTTTATCACTTTTGCCACCGCACTTTCACTAGTAAAAATATTTTAATGCTCTCTCATCCCGCGAATAGGCTATAATAAGATTATGTCAAAAATCCGCAGCAGCGCTGCCATCTCCGCTAGCAAGCTCTCCACTTGGATCTTACGTAAGCTCGGTCGCGGTGGCACCAATCTCCCAGGGCGCATCGCTAAGCGCATTGATCCCAACGTTCTCCGCGCCTTCTCGCGCGACCTCATTCTCATTGTCGTCACGGGCACCAACGGCAAAACCACCACCACGCGCATGATTGAGCAAATCCTCAAAGACGCCAACATTCGTTATTTCACTAATAAATCTGGCGCCAACCTCTTAACCGGCATCATCGCTACCTTCGCAAAGCACTGCAAAATCAGTGGCAAAACCGATTATAGTCACGCCCTCATTGAATGTGATGAAGCCGCCTTTCGCCAGCTTAGTCACTTCCTCGAAGTAGATTTCTTGGTTGTTAATAATATTTTCCGTGACCAGCTCGATCGCTATGGCGAAATTACGCACACTCTAAACGCCATTAAGTTAGGCCTCAAGCAGCAGTCCAACACCACCCTCTGTCTCAATGCCGATGATTCCCTCGTAGCTTCTCTGGCGCAAAACTACGAAGGCGACGTCTTATACTACGGTGTCAACTGCCCTATTTATAAAAAAGCCACCAAAGAGCTTTCTGACGCCAAATATTGCCCTAACTGCCACGGCGCCTACAAGTACAAATACCACACCATTGCCCATCTGGGCGCCTACTACTGCCCCAGCTGCAAACTAGCCAGAAAGCAGCCGGATTTTGCCCTGACTAAAATCCAGTCCAGCAATCTTGACGGCAGCCATTTTACGCTTCATGCCACTGGGCAAGATTTCCCCGTTCAACTTAACCTCGCCGGCGCTTACAACATCTACAATGCCTTGGCCGCCCTCACGCTTTCGCACGCACTCGGCCTCGCTCTGAATGAGTCCATCGATTCTCTCGCCCATTTTGAGGTTGGCTTTGGTCGCACCGAAACCATTCAGCTTGCCGATAACAAGCTGCATCTTTTCTTAGTTAAAAATCCAACTGGCTTTAATCAAACCATCAACCTCCTACTCAACCTCAAGCAAAAGTCCACCCTCGTCTTTCTCCTTAACGACCGCATCGCCGACGGTACGGACATTTCTTGGATCTGGGATGTCGATTTTGAAAGCCTCCAGCAAACCGCGTCTCAATATGAGCATATTTATCTTGGCGGTATTCGCGCCTACGATATGGCCTTACGCCTCAAACTCGCCGGCTTTGACCCGCAAAAACTCGTCGTCGTCCCCAGCCTCAAAGAACTTATCACCCATCTTGCCAACTATAAAGGTAGCACTTTCGTCGCCCCCACCTACACTGCCATGTTTGCTTTCCGCCGTGCTCTCAAGGAAAAAGTTAATATTAAGGAAATTTATGAATAAAAAAATTGTTCTCCATCTATGCCACCTCTATCCCGACCTACTGAATCTTTATGGTGACCGTGGCAATTTGAAAGCGCTGATGTATCGCCTCAAGGCGCGCGGCCTCGATTTTACTCTCACCGAATTGCCTCTTGGCGCCCCTATTGACCCCAAAAAATACGACCTTTTCTTTATCGGTGGCGGGCAAGACTTCGAGCAAAGCCTCCTCATGGACGACCTTAAAAAACTCGGCAAAGATCAGGCTATTAAAGATCTCATCCATCAGAATAAAACTCTCCTTGCCATCTGTGGTGGCTACCAAATGCTGGGCAATTATTATGAAACTTGGGATGGCCGCCAGCTACCCTTCATCGGTGCCCTCGACTTTCATAGCATTGGCGCCAAAGAACGCATGATTGGCGATTTTATGTTCCAACTTGACCCCATAAGCGGCGGCTCCACCGTCGTTGGTTTTGAGAACCACTCCGGTCGCAGCTATCTTGCGCCTAGTCTCAGTCCCCTTGGGCAAGTGCTTTATGGCCACGGCAACAACGGCGAAGATAAGGGTGAAGGCCTACGTTTTAAGAATGTTTTTGCCACTTATGCTCATGGTCCCGTCCTGCCCAAAAACCCCGCCTTTTGCGATTTTATTTTAAAAACCACCCTCCAAGAAAAATACGCCGCTAATGCTCCCCGTCTCCAAGCTCTGCCCGATCATATCGAGCTTGCCGCTCATCAGTTCATGCAACAGCGCCTCACTTCCGGCAAAAAACAATCATCCAATTTTTAAAACTGCTCTTATGTTAGAATAGAGCTAGGTGGCGCCATCGTTCAACGGATAGGACACATCCCCTCTAAGGATAAGATGCTGGTTCGATTCCAGCTGGCGCTACCATTTTTTCTGAAGGAATAGATTCAATCTTCCTTCGCCCTTGGGAGTCAGAAGTAATCCTTAAAAATAGGTCAACATATACTATATCTAAGGATCTAGCATAGTTTTAAATTACTTCTTTTCACTTTAGTTTTGCCGGCAACTACAATTACGACGACGGGCGGGTCTATAATACGGATGGCAACGGCAATTACTGGTCTTCTAGTGTCAACTCTAGCAACAACGCCTACAACTTGAACTTCAATAGCAGCAACGTCAATCCGCAGAATTGGAACAATAAGGCCAACGGCCAATCTGTGCGCTGCGTGGCGCGTTAGTATTCCGTTCCTAGACTCCCTCCATGCCTAAAACTGCTAGACTTTTTGCGATCACTTTATCGCTGTTATAGTGTCTTAGATGTCCAAGATAAGAAATCAACTTCTCCTCATCTCCCTCTCCCCTTAAATATAGCTCTACCGCCTGCCTAAGGCCGCGCCTTAATCTTACGCTAGGTGCTAAACAGTGCGGATATACCACAACCCCTAAAAACTCTACGCCTTTTCTAATATTTTGGATATAACGCTTTTTGGGGTGCAGTACTAAACCTATGCTAAATAGATAACTTTTAATTCTTTCTATATCTTCTCTCATCCGCTCCATCTGATTGGCCGCCACCAATATATAAAAATCATCTACATAACGCCCATAATATTTATAGCCAAGTTCATGCCTAACGTATCTATCTAGTTGGTCTAGATAGATGTTCGAAATTAGCTGTGAAGATAAATTACCTATCACAATTCCTTGCCCTCTCGGCTGCCTAAATAAACTTTTACTGTCTGGTAGGCCCACCCAATCCGATCTTCGACCTTTAATTCTAGCGCCACGCGTCGGGTCATCAAAGATAACTTGGCGCCACAAAAAATCTAACAGTTGCATTAGTCTTTCGTCGTTCGCAAATTGCCTCTCTAGGCCCCAGCGTATACGTTCATACACTTTTCGCCGTGGCAGGCTCATAAAATACCCCTGTAAATCCAGCTTTACTACTATAGTCTCTTGTGTATAATTCCTCGATGCCTGTCGCATTTGTGCCTGCAGTCTCTTAATGCCAAACAAAGTCCCCTTGCCCTTACGGCAACTATACGAATCGTAAATTAATCTCTTATCCCACCAATCATAAACCATGTTAAACAAAAAGTGATGCACCACTCTGTCCCTAAAAGGCGCAGCAAAAATTTCTCGCATGACGGGATCGTGGATAATAAAAGCAATGCTTCTCCCAGGAGCGTAGTATCTGCTTATAATATCCTCTCTTAACTGTCTTAAATTACTAAATACATTTAGCTCAAATCTATGCTCGTCACTAGTACGTCTTTTAGATTTACGCGCGTCTAAATACGCCCTGTAAAGTTCCGCATCTAGCCAATCCTTCAGATTCCCCTCAATCACTACTTAGCTGCCTCACATCAATCAAGGCATTAGCTGCTCTTAAAATTTGATCACTTGTCCATAGTTGCACTTCACTCATAATCTTCAGCTGTATTAGGGCGACTTCAGCCATCTTATTGATTATTGCTAAAGCTTCTTTTTCTGTAATCTGGCCTTTCGTCATCATGAAATAACAAGAATACATTTTGCGCACTCCTACTAAAAAATCATCCAAGATAAACACTCTATCTGCATTCGATGCTTTTCTTTGTAAAAAGTAAGCTGAACGCAGCAGGTTCAGCAAATTACCATGCAAGTCTGGGCGCATTAATTTTGGCAAAATTATCTGATTAATTTTCTCCAATTTTGCCTGCTCACTTTTTGCCAAAATCCCGTAATCGCTCTTGCTAATTACTTTTTCTAACTTAAAAATTTTCAAATCTTTATCGTCAGTAACTAGTTCTATACCAATATTCGCCAATTTCTCCACCAAATCTTCTGGGCGTCGCACTGACACCACACCTTCTGTGAATCTAGAATAAAAATCACGGTCATTCTGCAACCTCGCAGCTCTGCCAATGCGACGGGCAATTTTGTAGTAGTATAAAATTGCCGAGTGACCACCCATTTTCCACCAACTTCCTGTTGACCGAAACAAAATCAAACGGTCATAATTTCCCTGCTCCATTTTGAACACTTCGGCTTTCAAGGCTTCATGACGCCTCCTCGTTTCTCTGCTCACCTGTTCACGGGCTTTGATGTCTTTTTCTTGCAAAATTTCCTCCAAATTTTATCTTTCTACTTAGCTTTACGTAGGTTCAGGGAGTCTAGGAACGGAATACTAACGCGCCACGCAGCGCACAGATAGGCCGTAGGCCTTATAGTACCAATACTGCGGATTGACGTTGCTGCTATGGAAGTACAAGTAGTAGGCGTTGTAGCTAGAGTTGACACTAGAAGACCAGTAATGGCCGTCGCCATCCGTACTATAGACCCGCCCGCCGCCGTAATTGTAGTAGCCGGCAAAACTAAAGGCTAGGGGGCTAGAACGCATTTTAGTGGAGCTAGCCTCGTCGCTTTTTAGCCCATAGTTAGTAAAGAGGAGATTGTTATAGCTGTTATTGCCGTCATTTTGTGGCAATCTCCAGCCTCTGGGGCAGATGGAGAAAGAAACATTAGTTCCGTCTTTATCCATGCTATAAGTACCAGTACCGGCTGTAGCAGTATGCCAAGTGTAGAGATTGCCATAGAGTGGTTTGGTTTTAGGATCGTATATAGCCTTTAGGGAGATACTGCCGTTACTGAGGCGGGTTTTACGCCAGCCTTTGAGAGGGAAACTAGTGTTGGTTTTAGCGGTGGAATTGTAGCTTGTTTCTTTGCGATCATAGATGAATTTTTTATCC
>QWCB01000914.1_pt1 | contig 40067 bp, 28 predicted proteins | sample 1972511 | NCBI WGS metagenome assembly QWCB01 (sample SAMN09866719, study PRJNA288562) | Human gut metagenome isolate term5_stool, whole genome shotgun sequencing... | isolation source: gut | host: Homo sapiens | place: USA: California | reverse complement strand
GTAAGCGTGTCCGCGATGCAACCTTGCTCAGCATCTTTCAATTCTTTACCTTTGCCGCGCGAATATAATATCACCAATATGACAGCAGCAAAACGATACGAAAGTGTATGGAATGCGTTCTTAAACGAACTGTCCCATAATCCTACGGCCACTCTGACTTCTTTTCTAAAAAGATGTAATGTTAGACAGGGCAGAATGAAGCGATGGATGGAAAACAACGGACTGTCCGTAAAGGAAGCCAAGAAGCGCCTTCGTGACTGCCGGCACGATGGCATTGGGGACCCAATGCCACCCTTGTCCGAAGATTCTGGCAGTCTGTTCCTGCCAATGGCTACAGACAAGCCCGCCCCACGATCCGAGTCCTGCGACATACTCTCTGGAGTAAGCCTGACATTCCCCGACGGTACCCAAGTGAACATAAAACGTGGTAGCGCGCAAGCGGTCATGTCGTTTCTCAAACTTTACCAAAGGGAGGACCTGCCATGTTTGGACTGAATGACGGAATGCGCTACTATGTCTGCCAGCGCTATGTGAGAATGAACCTGGGGATAAACGGCCTCTACAAGTTGGTGTCGCAGGAGATGGACCTGCCCCCGCTAAGCGGAGCCGTATTCATCTTCTTCAGCAAAAACCGGCAGCAGGTGAAACTCCTGCGTTGGGACACGGACGGCTTCACGCTATATCAGAAACGTCTGGAAAGAGGGACCTTCGAGATACCCTATTTCAATATTGGCAAGAAGGCATGCGTAATACCCTACAAGACCCTGTCCGCCATACTGAGCGGAATATCGTTGAGATCAATAAAATATCGCAAGAGACTGAACATAGATGGTTCCGCGCTCGCAAGTTACTGATAATCAGTATTATTTTTGATAAAAATAGATAACATTATCTTTGGTAGTCTCGTCTTTTTTTCATACCTTTGTAGTATGAAAAAAGACGAGATGATCGCATTGCTGCAGCAGCAAATTTCCTTTTTGCAGCAACAACTCCGGGAGGCGAACCGCAAGGCGGACGCCCTCCTGAAGGAGGTCGCGTCTTTGAGAAACCTTCTTGAGCGCAAATCGGAGGAAGAGGCCAAGCAGAAGCGCGTAATCAAGGGGCTCGCCAAGATATCACAGAACAAATCGGAGAAGCAACCATCGGCGCCTGCGTCCCAAGAAGCAGTGCCAGGGCAGCCTTCGGAGAAGAAGGAGCGCGCCCATACCAACAACGGCGCGAAGCGCAAGCAGCACCTGGAGGTGGAGGTGGTCGAGGAGAATGTCGACCCTGAGGACCCGCGCTTCAACAAGGACCTGGCAAGACTGTACAAGACAAGGGACGTGATACGCTACGAGCTCATCCCCATGCGCTTCATCAAGAAGGTATATCACGTGCGGACGTATACCCAGAACGACGAATATTTCTCGGGCAAGGCTCCCGACGCGCCGTTCCTCAAGTCGCAGTACGACGGCTCGTTCATCGCGGGCATGGCACAGCTCAGGTACATGTACGCAATGCCGGTGGAGAGAATCGTGAAGCTCTTCAACGACAACGGTTTCGACATGGACAAGGGAACGGCGCATGGCCTGCTCCGAAAGACGGAGAGGCTTTTCGAGAACCTTTACCATGTGCTCGGCGACGCCATCAAGGAGGACACATACATCGCCGGCGACGAGACATACCACAGGGTACTTGTTGATACCAAAAACAAGAACGGAAAAGGAATAAAGAAAGCCTACGTGTGGGTGGTGACGGCAGTGAACACAGGACTTGTATACTACTTCTATCATGACGGCTCAAGAAGAGAGGATATCATACTGGATTACATAAAGGGCTACCGAGGAGCCTTCCAGTCAGACGGCTTCTCCCCATACCGCAAAATGGCAAAGTGGCTCTTGCGCCTGGCCTGCTTCCAGCATGTGAAGAGAAAGCTTCTCGACTGCGGGGACGATTTCGACACCAAGGTCATAGTGCGCCTTGCCAACTACATTTACCACCAGGACCACAAGCACATAATCGGGGTGGACGGCTGGACGGAACGTGACCACTACAAATGGCGGCAACAATATGCGCTGCCCGTCATGCGGATTATAAGGAAAAAGCTAGAGCGCATGGCCGCGGACAAGTCTCTCTTGCCCAAGACGGAGAAGTATGATGCCGTACATTACATGCTCAACGAGTGGGATGGCCTGATGAACATCTTTACAAGAGGTGACTATCATCTGGACAACAATCTCGTGGAAAGACTCAACAGGTATATTTCGTTATCCCGGAGAAACTCACTGTTCTTCGGGTCGCATACTGGTGCAAGGCGGGCTGCCATGTTCTATTCGCTCGCATGCTCATGCAGGTTGCAAGGTGTCAACTTCTTTAAATATATATCAGATATCATTGCTGCCTGATAGGTGGAAACAAAAAAATATCGCTCAAGAATAGAAACTTGAGCGATATTTTTTTGACGCATAGATACTAGCATCGCGGACACGCTTACCTTTTGTAGGTGTTTTGTGCTTGCAAACCTCTCTCTTGGGCAGATAGCGTTACCATTTTGTCGTCTATACACGATAAAAATATTTATCCTTGCAATAGGATTCTGTTTTAATAGTAAAGAAGCACGACAAAAGCAAGAATATAGTCATAGCTTGATCCATCTGCTGGAGGATTGGCATATAGGGTCTTCGTAGCCAAAAGTTCGTAATCGTATCCTTTTAGGAATGGAGTTAGCCTGTCCTTACAACCTTACAACATTACATTATTACGTTTTCACTTTCCCACTTCCCTCTTTCGGACTTTCACAGTCGGAACCGACATCTTTGTCCCCGACGTCAAAACGGGGCGCGAATGGTTCGCTTGGATGATGGACAACCTCCCGCTTGACCAGCTCCTCCGGGAGACCGCATCCGCGGTCCTGGCGAAGCGTTGCTGGATACCTATTGGTGGCTTTCACAAGTTATCCCCTACCCTTTCTTTGCCTTTCAAAGCTAAGCGAGGGGGATTTCGTTGATTTTGCAAGTAAACGGGGAAGCGGGACGAGGGTTGTCACCGCGGTAAAAACGAGCAAAGAAGAGGGTGGACGCATTATTTCCGAAAAAACAGTAAGTAAGTCGGCTTTTTTTTGTAACTTTGCACCCGCAAAACATTAATTTATCAAAATCAGAGAATTAAAAAACAGAAATGGACTGGTTAGTAAAACTATTTACGACCCCTGACAGTGTGGCGCACATCGCTTTGCTCTACGCTGTTGTCATTGCCGTGGGAGTCTATCTTGGCAAGATCAAGATAGGCGGCGTCTCCTTGGGAGTCACCTTCGTGCTCTTCGTGGGCATCCTCGCAGGTCACGTCGGATTCACAGGCCCGGTGCCCGTGCTGACTTTCCTGCAAGACTTTGGTCTGATCCTCTTCGTCTTTATGATTGGTTTGCAGGTCGGACCAGGATTCTTCGAGAGTTTCGGCAAAGGTGGTATCAAGCTCAACATGCTCTCCACCATCACCGTGGTGCTCAACGTACTGGTGATGTTTGCTTGCTACTACATTTTCTTCGACACCAAAGACCCCAACAATCTGCCGATGATGGTCGGTACGCTCTACGGAGCCGTGACCAACACGCCGGGACTTGGTGCCGCCAACGAGGCCCTGCAGTCCGTTTTCACCAACGGCAACCCGCCCTCCATCGCCAACGGCTACGCCTGTGCCTATCCGCTCGGTGTGCTCGGCATCATCGGCACGACGCTGCTCATCAAGGTGCTGACGCGTAGCAACTTCGACGAGGAGAACGCCAAGCTGACCGCTGCTGAGAAGGGCAACCCTGCCGAGATGCCCTACAAGATGTACCTCCGCGTGCAGAACGCCCATATCTGCGGACGCAACCTGAAGGAGATCAGCGGGTTTCTCAACCGCGACATCGTGGCCTCGCGCATGGTCCACGATGGCAAGATGTGCGTGCCCAACCGCGACACCGTCTTTGAGCTGGGCGACGAGGTGCTGATCGTCTGCGCGCAGACCGACGCCGAGGCCATCAAGGCTTTCATCGGTACAGAGATCGACGGCGAGTGGATGGACAGCGACGACGATAAGCAGCCGCTCATCAGCAAGCGCATCATCGTGACCAATCCCGACATGAACGGCAAGACGCTGGGCAAGATGCACTTCTCCAGTGTCTATGGCGTCAACGTCACGCGTATCTCGCGCCTGGGCATGGACCTCTTTGCCAGCCGCAACCACCACTTCCACGTCGGCGACCGCATCAACGTGGTCGGTCCGAGAGACAACGTCAACCGCGTGGCCGAAATGATGGGCAACTCCGAGCGCAAGCTCAACGCCCCCAACCTCGGCACGATCTTCATCGGTATCATGGTGGGTCTGATCTTCGGTAGCCTGCCCGTGGCCATCCCGGGCATGCCCGTCCCCTTGAAACTGGGTCTCGCCGGTGGTCCGCTGATCATCGCCATCCTCATCGGCCGCTGGGGCACACGCTTCCACCTCATCACCTATATGACGACGTCGGCCAACCTCATGCTGCGTGAGTTTGGTCTCGCCCTCTTCCTTGCCTCCGTCGGCATCAAGGCCGGAGCAGGATTCTGGGAGACGGTGGTGGCCGGAGACGGACTGAAATATGTGCTCTGCGGATTCCTGATCACGATCATCCCGATCTTGATTGTAGGAACGATCGCCCGATTGAAGTTCAAGTTCAACTTCTTCACCGTAATGGGCATGATAGCAGGTACTTACACCGATCCTCCCGCACTGGCCTACGCCAACAGCGTCTGCCAGGGTGAGGCTTCCGCCATCGGCTATTCCACGGTCTATCCGTTGTCGATGTTCCTCCGCATCTTGGCGGCCCAGGTGGTCGTCCTATTCTTCTGCGGAGCGTAGAAAAGGCGAACTGGTCAACACGGTCATAACTCCTTAGTGGGGGATGGAATGCGTTCCGTCCCCCATCATTTTTTTGGTTCTTCCGGAAAATCGAGTGATAGGGTTTGTGCTGTTGCCAATACCTCCTGCTGCCAGGCAAACAACAAAACACAAGGCTTGCGGGGACACAATTCCTGCTGAATTTTGGAAAACAACAAATACAACTTTTACAACAACAACAACCTACACGCTTCGCGCGTATTGCACTCCTGCTGCAAGGTAAACAACAAAATACAAGGCTTCGCCAGGACATTACGCCAGTAGAAATCAGCAGGAAATGTGTCCAAGGCGAAGCGTTGTTCATAGTTGTTTCCCTTGCAGCAATCCTTGGTCAGCATGGGCCTCGAAGAGGCGATGTCCCCGCGAAGCGTTGTTACTTGTTGTAAAAGTTGTTCAAGTTGTTTTCTATGTGTCCACGTCGAATCACTCCATTTTCGAGAAGAACCGTATTTTTCTGCAGAAAGGTCCTATGGATTGCACGCATTGCGCGTAGGACCCCATTTTGTCCGCTTTTTCTTTCCCTATGTCTGTGAAATCTTGTACCTTTGCACTTGCAATTAGAATCACATCTAATAGAAATGGGATATCTCACAACAGAAAAGAAAAAAGTTACCGTCAAGACGTTCGTAGAGATGAAGCGCGACGGCAACAAGATAGCCATGCTCACGGCCTACGACTACACGACGGCACGACTGATAGACGAGGCGGGCGTTGACAGCATTCTGGTCGGCGACTCGGCCTCCAACGTGATGCTGGGCAACGACTCCACCCTCCCCATCACCCTGGACGAGATGATCGTCTATGCGCGCGGCGTGGCAAGAGGTTGCCAACGGGCGCTGGTGGTCTGCGACATGCCGTTTGGCACGTATCAGGTCTCGCCGGAGGAAGGCGTGCGCAACGCCGTCAGGCTGATCCGTGAGACGGGCGTCGATGCCGTGAAACTCGAAGGCGGCGAGGAAGTCGCGCCCACCATCGAGCGTATCGTCAACGCGGGAATCCCCGTCGTGGGCCACCTCGGGCTCACCCCGCAGAGCATCCATAAGTTTGGAGGCTACGGTGTGCGCGCACGCAGCGAGGTGGAGGCCACGAAGCTCATCGCCGACGCCCAGGCGCTGGAGAAGGCGGGCTGCTTCGCCGTGGTACTGGAGAAGATACCGGCCTCGGTGGCCCAGCAGGTGACAGATCTGCTCAGCGTGCCGACCATCGGCATTGGCGCTGGCAGCCACTGCGACGGCCAGGTCTTGGTCTATGCCGACGCCATGGGCCTGACACAAGGTTTCGAACCGAAGTTTCTCCGCGAGTTTGCCGCCATGGGCGAGGAACTGCGCCGCGGCGTCAGGGCCTACTGCGAGGCCGTCAAGGGCGACGAGTTTCCCAACGAAAGTGAAAGCTATTGACATTGCCTTATGGACACACAGAACACACCGATACACATACGCATTTGGAGCCGACACTTCTGGATGCTGGTTCTCGCCAACCTGCTCCTGGGCGTCTCCGTCTTCATGCTTCTGCCCTATATCCCCGCGCAGATGCTGGCTGACGGCTACACGCTGCGGGAAGTGGGACTGGTCATGCTGGCTTTTGGACTGGGCATCGTGATCCCCGGACCATTCGTCTCCTACTTCATCGAGCGCTTCCGCCGCAACAAGGTCTGTCTGCTCTCCATCCTCCTCCTGGTGGTCCTCTCGGCCATTCTCTATGAGGCGGACGTGCAGAAGGTCTTCCACATCGGACTCTCCGGCACGCTGGCCGTACGCGTCCTCCAGGGCTTCTGCTACGGACTGACCGAAATGGTGGTCTATAGCACGCTCGTGCTCGACACCTGCGAGTCGCTCTACCGCACGGAGGCGAGCCATGTGCTCTCCTGGACGGGCCGCTGCTCGCTGGCCTTGGGTCCGCTCGCGGCGATGATCATCAGCCACTTCTTCGGAACTTCCATCCTGCCGCTGGCCTCCGCGGGTTGCGCCCTGCTCTCGGTCATCCTGATGTACGTCATTCCCTTCCCCTTCCGGGCGCCCAACGAGGTGGTGAGGCCCTGGAGCCTCGACCGTTTCTTCCTGCCGAAGAGCACGCCGCTCGTGGTCAACACCATCCTGATCACAGCCACCTTCGGATTGCTCCTCAGTCTGCCCCTCAGCCTCACCTTCTACGCGCTGATGCTGCCGGGATTTCTGCTGGCCCTGCTGGCGGAGAAATACGTTTTCGCCAATGCTGAACTGGAGAGCGAGGCCATCACGGGACTGATCGTCCTCTTCGTGGGCTTCCTGATGCTGCTGACGCGCAACTTCGACTGGGTCTCGCCCTATGTGGCCGTGATGGCGGGATTCGCCTTCGGACTGCTGGGCAGCCGCTTTCTGCTCTTCTTCATCAAACTCTCGCAGCACTGCCAACGCGGCACGGTGCAGAGCTCCTTCTTCCTCTCGTGGGAACTGGGCCTTTGGCTGGGCCTGTACGCGGGATTTGGCCTGCTCCACAGAGACCTCCACTCGGTCGTCGTCTGCTCGATTGTACTCATCGGCGTGGCGCTGCTGGTCTATCATTTCCTCATCCACGGATGGTATGTCACCCATAAAAACAGATAATCATGACAGAAAAGTTCATCTATAACGACGAGCGATTTGCTGACATCGAGATGCTCCGCTACCCGCTCCTGGGTTTTGAGACGCTCACGCTCCAGCAAAAACTCTATATCTACTGTCTCTCCGAGGCCACGCTCTACGGACGCGACATCACCTTTGACCAGTTTGGACGCTACAACCTCGTCATCCGCAAGACGCTGGAGGCGGTGCTGCGCCACTACGAAGGGGACCGCACGACGAAGGACTTCCTCGGTTTCGAGACCTATCTGAAGCAGGTGTGGTTCGCCAGCGGCATCCATCACCACTATGGCTGCGAGAAGTTTGTGCCCACGTTCTCCGAGGACTTCCTCCGCCACGAGGTCCTTGCGATCGACCCCGAGGCACTTCCCCTGGTACCAGGGCAGACGGCCGGCGAACTGCTCGACGCGATCTGCCCCGTACTCTTCGACCCGCAGGTGCTGCCGAAGCGCGTCAACATCGCCGACGGCGAGGACTTGGTGCAGACATCGGCGTGCAACTACTATCAGGGGGTGACGCAACAGGAGGCGGAGGACTATTATGCCCAGCAGCGTGGCGACGAGGCAGAGCCGCCCTCATGGGGACTCAACACCACGCTCGTCAAACGGGACGGACAACTCCAGGAGGAGGTTTGGAAAATCGGCGGAAAATATTCTGCGGCCATCGAAAAGATCGTCTATTGGCTGGAGAAAGCCCGAGCGTATGCTGAGGGCGAGGGCCAGCGCCGCGTCATCGACCTGCTCATCCACTACTACAAGACGGGCGACCTGCGCGACTTCGACCGATATAGCATCGCGTGGGTTGACAACCACGAGGGGAGCATCGACTTCATCAACGGTTTCATCGAGGTCTATGGCGACCCGCTGGGACTGAAAGGTTCATGGGAGGGAATCGTCGAATATCGCGACGAGGAGGCCACACGGCGCACGCGTGCCATTGCGGACCGTGCACAATGGTTTGAGGACCACTCGCCCGTGGATCCGCGCTTCCGCAAGCCAAAAGTAAAGGGGGTCTCGGCCAATGCGGTCTGTGCGGCCATGCTCGGCGGCGACGAATATCCTGCTTCGGCCATCGGCATCAACCTGCCCAACGCCGACTGGATCAGGGCCCAACATGGCAGTAAGTCGGTGACAATCACCAATCTGACACACGCCTACGACGAGGCGGCGCGGGGCAATGGGTTCCGCGAGGAGTTTATCCCTGACGACGCGATTCGCGAGATGGTGAACGCCTACGGCGACCGCTGCGACGATCTGCACACGGACCTCCACGAGTGTCTCGGACATGGAAGCGGGCGCTTGCTCCCGGGGGTGAGCGCCGAGGCCCTGCGCAACTATGGCAGCACCATCGAGGAGGCGCGCGCCGACCTGTTCGGACTCTATTTCCTGGCCGATCCCAAGCTCGTGGAGCTGGGACTTCTGCCCAACCAGGAGGCGCATCACGCACAGTATTATTCCTATATGCTCAATGGTCTGCTGACGCAGTTGGTGCGCATCAAACCTGGACTGCAGTTGGAGGAGGCGCACATGAGAAACCGGGCGCTGATAGCCCGCTGGGCCCTCCAGTTGGCGCAGGAACGGCAAAACTCGAACGCCAGGCTCGCCGTGGAACTGACGAAGGAGGCAGGAAAGACCGTCGTGAAAGTCAACGACTATGAGGCGCTGCGCCACATCTTCGCCGACGAACTGGCAGAGATCCAGCGCATCAAGAGTGAGGGCGACTATGAGGCGGCACGCCGCCTGGTGGAGCAGTATGGCGTCAAGGTGGATGAGTCGCTCCATCAGGAAGTGCTCGATCGCTACGCAGGCCTTCACCTGGCTCCGTACAAGGGATTTATCAACCCCCGCATGACGGTCGTAAGAAATGAGGAGGGTCAACCCACCGACGTAGCCCTGGACTACACGGAAGGGCAAAAGCCTTATATATTGCCTGGATTTTTAAAGCTTTTGCCCTTACAGGGCGACAGGTTTGCGTCCGTAATAACCCAGGGCGATGCCCTGGGCTAAGAGCTACTGCCCTTTACCTTTCTCCTCGGCCGGTGACCGTTGGTTCAGGGCGTGTGGAGCTTACATGCGAAAGTTGAGTTCTCTTACAGGCAATATTTTGACAGGAAGTTATCTGACAGACAATACTCTGATAGAATGCTCCCTGACAGAAAGTTCTCTCTCCAAACAGAAACAAAACAATGGAAAAAGAAAAAGTAGAAGCTACGGTGAGGACGATCAAACAGTCCTTCCGCCTGCTGATGAATGGTGTGACGGCGCAGTCGATGCGCGACAAGGGGGTGCAGTATAAGCTCAACTGGGGCGCCTCGCTGCTCCACCTGCGCGAGATGGCGGAAGAATATGAGAAAGACTACGATTTGGCCATTGCGCTTTGGAAGGAGCCGATCCGCGAATGCAAGATACTGGCTACGCTGCTCATGCCTACGGAGAAGCTGCTGCCGGAAGTGGCCGAGATATGGATGGAGCAGACCGAGACGCAGGAGATGGCGGAGCTGCTGGCGCTCCATGTCTTCCAATATGTCGATTACGCGCCGCGCATGGCCTTCGCGTGGATCGCCAAGGACCAGCCGCTCTATCAGATCTGTGGCTACCATATTCTCTCACGCCGCTTTGCCTCGGAACAGATCCCTGACGAGCGTGGCATCAACGAATATCTCGACCAAGTGGAGACGGCGCTGACGGGCAAGGATTTGGCGGTCCGCCATGCGGCCTACAATAGTTTGATGCGATTTTGCGACTTAGGAGAAATCTATGAGTCGCTGGCGCAGAAAGCCCTCCAGTCAACGGGCTTGCTATAGAATCAACGGGCTTGCTATAGAATCAACGGGCCCTGCTATAGAATCAACGGGCCTGCTATAGAAGTTTTATTGTAGCCTTGGGTCTATCTTGCGTTGTTTCTCAAGAACAACTACAACTTTACAGTCCCAAATCCTGCTAAAATTTAAAAACAACAAATACAACTTTTACAACAAGTTACAACGCTTCGCCAGGACATCGCCTCTTCGAGGCCAATGCAGCCCAAGGGTTGCTGCATGTAAACAACTATGAACAACGCTTCGCCAGGACAATCAGCAGGATAAGCCCAAGGCGAAGCGTTCCATTTCATGGTACCCTTTCTCGCCATTGCAAAACTCGGGCAAGCTCGGTTCTGCGCAGGGCTTGTCGAAAGCGTTGTATTTTGTTGTTTACCTTGCAGCAGGATATTAACACGCGAAGCGTGTAGGTTGTTATAAGTTGTAAAAGTTGTTCAAGTTGTTTTCCATCCTCAGCAGGGATTATCCAATGCGAAGCATTCCATTTCATGGTACCCTTTCTCGCCATGGCAAAACTCGGGCAAGCTCGGTTCTGCACATGGCTTGTCGAAAGCGTTGTATTTGTTGTTTACCTTGCAGCAGGATGTTAACACGCGAAGCGTGTAGGTTGTTATAAGTTGTAAAAGTTGTTCAAGTTGTTTTTCCTACTCAGCAGGTCGTGTTGGAAACAATTCCGAGGCCAAGCATTCCGCGCAGCGCTCGCCATCGATGGCTGCCGAGACGATGCCACCCGCATAGCCTGCTCCTTCTCCACAGGGGTACAAACCGCGGAGGGAGATGTGCTGCAAGGTCTTGTTGTCGCGGAGGATGCGGACGGGGGACGAGGTGCGGGTCTCGACGGCAATCATCACGGCCTCGTTGGTGAGGAAGCCATGAGCCTGGCGGCCAAACACTTCGAAGGCTTTGCGCAGGCGATCGCTGACCTCGCTGGGCATCCAGAAGTGGAGGGGCGAGGAGATCAGTCCCGGGGTATAGGAACTCTTGGGCAGGTCGAAGGACAAGCGGCGCTTGACGAAGTCGGCCATGCGCTGGGCTGGAGCCGTCTGCTTGTAGTTGCCCTGCTGCCAGCAGAGGCGCTCCAGTTGCTCCTGGTAGGCCATCACGCGGAGCGCGTCGTCCAAGGGGCCGTTCTCCGTTTCCAATACGGAGGCGTCGATATCTTCCGGTTCCAGTTGCACCACCATGCCCGAGTTGCTCCACTTCGAACCGCGGTTGGCCGGACTCATACCATTGGTCACCAACTGCTCGGGACCGGAGGCGGCGGGGATGACGAAGCCACCGGGGCACATACAGAAACTATAGACGCCGCGGCCATCGACCTGCGTCACGAAGGAATACTCGGCGGCAGGAAGATACTTGCCACGGCCCGCTGGGTTGTGATACTGTATTTGGTCGATGAGGGCAGAGGGATGCTCCAGTCGGACGCCCACGGCGATGCCCTTGGCCTCCATCTCGATGCGGGCGGAGGAGAGGTAGTGATAGACGTCGCGGGCGGAATGGCCCGTGGCGAGCACCACAGGACCGCGAAACTCGTGCTCCGTCTGCTGTCCTTCGTCGCCGCGGCTGACAGCCTCCACGCCCACGACCGACTGGTCTTGGACGATGAGACGCGTCATGCGGGTCTGAAAATGGACCTCGCCACCACAGCCGATGATGCGCTTGCGCATGTTGGAGATGACGAGCGGCAGACGGTCTGTGCCGATATGGGGATGGGCATCTGCCAGGATGGCAGCCGAAGCACCATGCTGGCAGAAGACGTTGAGAATCTTCTCCACGCTGCCGCGCTTCTTCGACCGCGTGTAGAGTTTGCCGTCGGAGAACGCGCCTGCCCCACCCTCTCCAAAACAGTAGTTGGACTCGGGGTCGATGGTCTGCGTATGGGGGATGGCTGCGAGGTCGCGCTTGCGATTTTCGACGCTCTTGCCACGCTCCAGGACGATCGGGCGCACGCCCATCTCTATCAGGCGCAGCGCAGCGAAAAGACCGCCGGGGCCTGCGCCGACAACGATCGCCGAGGGCTGGTCGCTGACGTCAGGGTAGTCCGTGGGCGTAAACGGCTCCTCGGCCGGGAGCTCGTTGATGTAGGCCCGAACCTTGAGATTGACCAGCACGCGGCGGTGGCGCGCATCGATGGATCGCTTCACGACCCGCACGGCGCGAATGGCCGCTACGTCAAATCCTTTCTCCTGAGACAGGTATTGTCTGATGGTGTCCTCCGAGTAAGCCTCCTCAGGGAGCAGGCGGAACTGATATTCTTCTACCATGCGGGTTTCGCTATATTGAGTTGTCTGTTTGTGAATGTGCTATGTCTACTCTCCTAAATCTATTCTCCTGACTATATCCTCCGTATATATTAAGGAACGAGCAACTTGAACTGGTCTGCATCGTCGAGGACGGGGAACTCTTTGCGGAAAGCCTTCAGGCGATCGAGGTCGATCTCGCCCGTCACGATACTTTCCACACCCTCTTCGGCCTTGACGATGGTCTCTCCGAAGAGGTCCACCAGCTTGGATCCGCCAGCATACTGGCCATTGGCATCCGAGCCCACGCGGTTGACGCCGACGACATAGGCTTGGTTCTCGATGGCGCGTGCGCTGAGCAGCGTGTCCCACACCTTCTGTCTGCCCTGCGGCCAATTTGCGACATAGATTGCCAGGTCGTAGTCGCCACGGTTGCGGCTGAAGACGGGGAAACGAAGGTCGTAGCAGACCTGCAGCAGGATGCGCGCGCCACGGTAAGGGATCACGACACGACGGTGGCCCGGCGTAAAGGCCTCCTGCTCATGGCCGTAGGTGAAGAGATGATGCTTGTCGTAAGAAGCCAACAGCAGGTCGGGACTAACGAAATACATACGGTTGTAGTAGTTCTCGCCCACCTTCGTGGCCACGCTGCCCGCCAGGGCACAGTTGCGCTGGCGCACGGTGTTGCGCATCCATTTGAGGGCCAATCCTTCGTCGTCGGCCACGGTCTCGGGGTTGGTGTCAAACCCCGTGGTAAACATCTCGGGCAGCACGATGAGGTCGCATTCGCCAACGCCCTCCAGCAAATGGTCCAAGTGTGCGAGGTTCGCTTCGGGTTGTCCCCAAATGATGTCCGTCTGTAACAGTGTAATTTTCATTTTGCTATACTTTTTTTCTTCTTATCCTGACAAGGAACCTTTTGTTTGAAGATGGGTTTGATTCCCCCCTCCATGGTCGGGCGTTTGCGTGTACGTTGAAGATATTGGTTTTGGCTTCGTCCGTTGCGGCTTCCTTATTCGGTTACAAAGATACTAAAAAAACGGAAAACAAGACAGAAATGGCGAAAAAAGGAATAAAAAACAACGTAAACACCCATTTCTTTTGGTGTTGGAGGGGTGAAAATGGGAAAAAAATGGGCCTGAGAGCGACAAAAATACGACCATTCACTTTTTTTCTTCGTCGCTGGCGCCGATTGGCATAGTTTTTGTACCTTTGCACTATTATTATCGTATTTCCGAAAAAAGCACGAAGGAAATTCATGCAAGGATGAAATTCTAACAAGGATTAAATTCAAGGCGAGAATAAAAATTCAAAGCACGAAGGAAATTCAAAGTACGAAGGAAATTCAAAGTACGAAGGAAAAATCAAAGAACGAAGAAAAATGGAACAGAACACAACCCCCGTATTGCTGCTCACAGGCTATTTGGGCAGCGGAAAGACCACCCTGCTCAACCGCATCTTGGGCAACCAGCGTGGCATTCGTTTTGCCGTCATTGTCAACGACATAGGAGAAGTGAACATCGACGCGAGCCTTATCGCGCGCGAAGGCATCGTCGGTCAGAGCGACGATAGCCTGGTGCCGCTGCAGAACGGCTGCATCTGCTGCACGCTCAAGATGGACTTGGTCCAGCAGTTGAGCGACCTGATCAAGACGCACAGTTTCGACTATATCGTCATCGAGGCCAGCGGCATCTGCGAGCCGGCTCCCATCGCACAGACCATCTGCGCCTACCCGCAGATCTACCCCAACCTGGCGAAGGAAGGCGTGGCCAAACTCGATAGTGTGGTGACGGTAGTGGATGCGCTCCGCCTGCGCGACGAGTTTGCCGGGGGAAGCGACCTGGAGAAGGAGCACATCGAGGAGGACGACCTCGAAAGCCTCGTGATCCAGCAGGTGGAATTTTGCAATACGATCCTGCTCAACAAGGCCAGCGAGGTCTCCAAAGAGGAACTGGGCCGCATCCAGTCGATCCTGCGCCACATCCAGCCGCAGGCCGCCATTATCCCCTGCGACTATTGCGACGTGGATCTCAACCTGCTGCTTCACACCGAAGCCTTTGACTTTCAGAAGGTAATGGCTTCGGCGGCGTGGATGGCAGCCATCGACGGGGACGAAAGCGAGGAAGACCACGAGGAGGACCACGAGCATGATCACGAGGAGGACCACGATCACGGTCATGAGGAGGGCCAAGGCCACCACCACCATCACCACCACCATTCCCACGGTTTGGAGAACGAGGAGTCGGGCGAGGCTTTGGAGTATGGCATCAGCACCTTTGTCTATTATCGCCGCCGTCCGCTCGACCTCACGCGTTTCGACGAACTGGTGGCCTCGGCCTGGCCGAAGAGCGTGATCCGCTGCAAGGGCTTGTGCTACTTCCAGGACGAGCCCGACACGTGCTACGTCTTTGAGCAGGCTGGCAAGCAGGTGAGCATCCGCAACGCAGGAAAATGGTACGCGACAATGCCGCCCGCCGAACTCGACGCTTTCAAGCAGCAGAACCCGTCGGTCCTGAAAGACTGGGACGAGGAATATGGAGACCGCATGCAGAAATTGGTCTTCATCGGACAAAACATGGATCGGCAGGAAATAGAAAAGTTGATCGACCAGTGTTTGGACTAAAGGTCAGACTATAGAGACCTCGACTAAAGGGGTTTCAAATTGCCATCATCAAGTTCATCCGAAAAGATTGTTTGTGCTGTTCCCATACGCGCTGCTGAGTAGGAAAAACAACATGAACAACTTTTACAACAAGTTACAACTCTTTCGGTAAGCCATGAGCAGAACTGAGCTTGCTCAAGTTATGCCATGGCGAGAAAGAGTGCCATGTAATGCAACAGCTTCGCCTGGACATCGCCTCTTCGAGGCCCGTGTAGACCAAAGGTTGCTGCATGGAAACAACTATGAACAACGCTTCGCCTGGAAAAATTCGGCAGAGAATGTCCAAGGCGAAGCGTTATATTTTTGTTGTTTAGCTTGCAGCAGGATATAACACGCGAAGCGTGTAGGTTGTTACAAGTTGTAAAAGTTGTTCAAGTTGTTTTCCATATTCAGCAGGGTCAACTGTCCAAGCCGAAGCATTCCATTTTTCAGCTATTCCTTCCCCTGCGCAGCACTTTCCAGCACACTCTTGATGAAGGCGGGCGTAAAACCTTTTTTGCTCTTGGCCACGGCTTCGGGCGTGCCCGTGGAGAGCACTTGTCCTCCGCGCTTGCCTCCCTCCGGTCCCATATCGATGATGTAATCGGCGAGTTTGATCACGTCGAGGTTGTGCTCGATGATGAGCACGGTGTTGCCCCGGTCCACCAGCTTCTGTAGCACATCCATGAGAATGCGGATATCGTCGAAGTGGAGACCCGTGGTCGGTTCGTCGAGGATATAGAGCGTCTTGCCCGTATCGCGCTTCGAGAGTTCGGTGGCGAGTTTTACGCGCTGCGACTCTCCGCCCGAGAGCGTCGTGGAAGACTGGCCCAGTTTGAGGTAGCCCAGTCCCACATCCTGAAGCGACTTGATCTTGGGCAGAATCTGTGGCACATTCTCGAAAAACTCCACCGCCATATTGACCGTCATGTCCAGCACGTCGGCAATGGACTTGCCCTTGTAGCGCACCCCCAGCGTCTCGCGGTTGTAGCGCTTGCCATGGCAGACATCGCAGGGCACCATCACGTCGGGCAGGAAGTTCATCTCGATCGTCTTATAGCCGTTACCGCCACAAGCCTCGCAGCGCCCGCCCTTCACGTTGAAGGAGAAGCGGCCAGGCTTATACCCGCGGATCTTCGCCTCGGGCAGTCCGACGAAGAGCGCGCGAATGTCCGAGAAGACGCCCGTATAGGTGGCAGGATTGGATCGCGGCGTGCGTCCGATAGGACTTTGATCCACCGTCACCACCTTGTCTATCAGATCCATACCCTCTATCTTCTCGTAGGCCATCGGCTTCTTCAACGACCGATAGAAGTGTTGAGAGAGTATCGGCTGCAGCGTCTCGTTGATCAGCGTGGATTTGCCCGATCCCGACACACCCGTGACGACGATCAGTTCTCCCAGCGGAAACGCTACATCCACGTCCTTCAAATTGTTGCCCGTGCACCCACACAGAGCGATACGCTGGCCGTTGCCCTTGCGCCGATGGGCCGGCACCTCGATCGCCCGCTCATGGTTCAGATACTGCGCCGTGAGCGTATGGGTGTGGAGCATCTGTTGCGGCGTGCCCTGGAAGACCACTTCTCCACCCTTTCGGCCCGCCCGCGGTCCGATATCGACGATCCAGTCGGCGGCCCGCATCATGTCCTCGTCGTGCTCCACCACGATGACCGTATTGCCCAAGTCGCGGAGCGCCTTGAGCGAGTTGATCAGTCGGACGTTGTCGCGCTGGTGGAGTCCGATGCTCGGCTCGTCGAGGATGTAGAGCACATTGACCAGTTGCGAACCGATCTGCGTGGCCAGTCGGATGCGCTGGCTCTCGCCACCCGAGAGCGAGGCCGACTGGCGGTTGAGCGACAGATAGTCGAGTCCGACATCCAGCAGAAAGCGGATGCGCTTGCGAATCTCCTTGATGATCTCCGTGGCGATCTGCCGCTGGGTCTCGCCGAGGTGGTTTTCCACTTCCCCCATCCACTCATAGAGTTCGCCCAGGTCCATCTCAGAGAGTTCGGAGATATTCTTGCCCCAAATCTTGTAGGACAAAGCCTCGCGGTTCAGTCGCTGGCCGTGGCACTCGCCGCAGGTCACGTCGGCGATAAACTGTCCGCTCCATTTCTTTCCCGCGGCACTCTCATCGCCCTCCATGACGGCCCGCAGATACTTCACTACGCCGTCGAAAGCCACAAAATAGTCCGTCGTCGTGTGGACCAGTTCCTTGGCGATGCGCACCTTCTCGAGCGCCCCATAGAGGATCTCGTCCATAGCCTCCTGGGGAATGTCCTTCACGGGAGACTTCAAGTCCAGGTCATATTTGGACAGAATCGCTTCTATCTGCCAAAATATCATCTGACTCTTGTATTTTCCAAGCGGCGCGATCGCCCCCTCGCGTATCGACTTTCTGTCGTCGGGAATCACCTTCTTCAGGTCGATCTCGCTGACCATGCCAAGGCCCTTGCAATGAGGACAAGCCCCCTCGGGCGAGTTGAAGGAAAAGATATTGGGCGCAGGATCCTTGTACGACAGTCCCGTCACGGGGTCCATGAGGCGCTTGGAGAAAAACTTCGCCTCGCCCGTGTCGGCATCGATGATCATCACCAGTCCGTCGCCCTGCCGCATCGCCGTAGCCACGGTCTTTTGCAGTCGTTGCGAGAGGTTGTCCTCCGTCTCGCCCAGGCGCGCGGCGAGTTTCATCTTATCGACCACCACCTCGATATTGTGGTTCTTGTAGCGGTCGGTTTTCATACCCTGGGTCAGTTCCTGAATCTCCCCGTCTATCCTTATATAAAGGTAGCCCTTGCGCCGCATGCTCTCGAAGAGTTCGCGGTAGTGGCCCTTGCGGTTGCGGACGAGCGGAGCAAGGATGAAAATCTTCTTGCCGAGATAGTCCTTGAGAATCATCGAGACCACCTTTTCCTCGGTATATTTCACCATTTTCTCCCCACTCTGATAGGAGTAGGCCGTGGCGGCGCGGGCGAAGAGCAGGCGGAGGTAGTCGTAGATCTCCGTGGTCGTTCCCACCGTGGATCGCGGATTCTTGTTGGTCGTCTTCTGCTCAATGGCGATGACAGGCGAGAGCCCCGTGATCTTGTCCACGTCGGGGCGCTCCATATTGCCCAGGAAATTGCGGGCATAGGCCGAGAAAGTCTCGATATAGCGGCGCTGGCCCTCGGCATAGATGGTGTCGAAAGCCAGCGACGACTTGCCCGACCCGCTCAGGCCGGTGAAGACCGTGAGCGAGTTGCGGGGAATGACGACATCAATATTCTTCAGATTGTGGACGCGCGCGCCCAGCACTTCTATTTTATCCTTGTCCATCGGTGGAAATACAATCTATTGGTTTGCGTAGGGGCGGAAGGTCTATTCCGTCACCGTTCCTGATCCCGCAGCCTCGTTGTAGGTGCGCAACAGGTTGACTGCCTTGCGAATACGGAAATGGCGTCCGTCCGCTCCCTTGGCATCCACGTTGAGGAAATAGACGCCATCCTTGACGGGTTTGCCATGGAACGTGCCGTCCCATCCCTCCGCAGGGTTGTCCCAAGAAAAAATCTTCTGTCCCCAGCGGTTGAAGATCGTGGCCTGAAACTCCACGATACTCTGATAGGTGCTCTTGGCCTTGAACACATCGTTGACGCCATCGCCATTGGGCGAGAAGGCATTGGGAAACTCGAGTTTGCTTTCGCTGATGGAAAACTCAAAGGGCGGGAAATCGTCGGTGGTGAAGCGGATCGTGTCCGAACCGTTGACAAACGAGACCGTGAGCGCGACGTGCTGCATGCCGGCCTTGGTGAAGGTGTAGCTGGTGGTTTCGTCGTAGCGGATCAGGTAGGGGTTCTGCACGTCGGAACCTTCGTAAAAGCGCCATTCGAAATGGGGCGTATAGTCGCCCACCTCGGTGACGCCCGCGTCGAAACTGACCTCTATCGGTGCGCTTCCCGTGTAGCTTCCGCCAGGTTCCATCGTCTGCTCCTCGCCGTTGTCGTCCATGTACGTGGCCAGTGGCGAGAGCGCTTGTCCAAATGTCGCCTGTGTGCCCCAAAAGAGCACAAAAGCGGCCAAGATATGCTTGAAAATATGCCTCATCGTTGATATTTTGTGCAAATTTACGAAATTCTTTCCACTCCCATGCCAAAACCAACTATTTTTTGCTATCTTTGCAAGTGGTTAAAATAAAATTGGAAAAATGAGACATTGCTTGAGGATGTGGATCGCGGTCTTCGCCTCGCTGCTTTGCCTTCATGCGAGCGGTCAGGCCCCACAGTGGCAGGACCTGCACAAGGTGAAGCGGGGAGAGACCCTTTTCGGCATCGCCAAAGAATATAATGTGACGATTCAGCAGATCATAGACGCCAATCCGGAAATGAAAAAGGAGGGCTATGAGCTGCAGAAAGGTGCGTGGATAGCCGTCCCCTTTGGTAAGAAAGGAGACAAGCGCCGCGGCCCGGCTTCCCCACAAGCTGCTCCACAAGCTGCCAAGGGGTCGGTCGCCGCCCAGGGACCGGTCTCGGCCCAGCGCCCAGCGGCTCCCGCCACGAAGAAGAAGGATGGCACGATCCGCGTGGGCGTGATGCTGCCGTTGCACAACGACGATGGCGATGGCCGCAGGATGGTGGAATACTACCGTGGTTTGCTCCTCGCCTTCAATCAGATGAAGGCCGAAGGCATCAACACCGACGTCCACGCCTGGAACGTAGCCAAGGACGCCGATATCCGCACGACGCTCCTCGACGCCAACGCCGCTTCCCTCGACATCATCTTTGGCCCGCTCTACACCCCGCAGGTGAAGCCGCTGGCCGACTTCTGCCGTCGCAACCAGATAGCGCTCGTCATTCCCTTCTCCATCGAGAGCCGGGAGGTGGAGAGCAATTCCCAGGTCTTCCAGGTCTTTCAGACCGACTCGTTGCTCAACGCGATGGCGGTCAGCTGCTTCCTGGAGCGCTATCAGAACAGCCACCGTCCGATCTTCATCGATTGCAACGACCCGACGTCGCGCGTGGGAAAATTCACCCGCATGCTGAGACAGCAGCTCGACGCGGCCAAGATTCCCTACGAACTGACCAGCATCAACTCGTCGATGGCCGACTTTGCCAAGCATTTTTCTTCCAAGCAGCCCAACGCCGTGGTCCTCAACACCGAGAAGAGTCCGCAGCTGACGCATGTCTTCCATAAGTTGGACTCACTCACGGCAACGCGCCCGGGGCTCGCCATCTCGATGTATGGCTACAACGACTGGTTCATCTACCAGGACTATGACCTCAACTGGTTCTTCAAGTACAATACGTATATTCCCTCTACGTTCTTTTATAATAAGCAGTCGGACAAGACTTCTGCCCTGAAGAAACTCTACCAGGAAACGTATGGCGCAGCGATGGACAAAAACTACATCCCGCGCCTGGCCTTGACGGGCTACGACCACGGCGAGTATTTCGTGCGGGGACTCCGGCAGTATGGCGCCGCATTCAAGGGACTGGAGAAGCAGCCGACGAAATATAAGGCGCTGCAGACGCGGCTCCGCTTCCTGCCCATACAGGGCGGAGGACAGCAGAACAGGCAGTTTCAGCTGATCCACTTCAAGCCCGACCAAACCATGGAGAGCCTTACCTATTAGTATATGCTACCACAGATGATAGTCAAAGCAGAAAAGTCAATCTTTCGGTACGCGCAACCTTGGTCTTCCAAGCGATACGCCGGGCAGAAGCGGTTTCTCAGGCCGATTCTCCTTCTGATGGCGGTGGTGTGCTCGCAGGCGCTCCAGGCGCAGGTGGGAGAGCACCGCAACGTGTTGTCGGTCGGTGTCAATGCGGGGTGCGTATTGTCCAACGTCGGGTTCGACCCGAGTGTGCCGCAGAAGATGCACACGGGATTCACCGGAGGATTCTCAGTCCGCTATACCAGCGAGAAATATTTTTCCACGATCTGCTCCATTGCCGCGGAGGTCAACTATGCCTCGCTCGGATGGAAGCAGGACATCCTCACCCCCGCCGACCAGCCCGTCGTCAACGCCAACGGCAACGCAGAGGCTTACGAGCGCACGATCAACTACGTGCAGATCCCAGTCTTCGCCCACCTGGCATGGGGGCAGGAGAACAAGGGCTGGAGCTTCTTCTTCAAGGCGGGTCCGCAGATCGGACTCTACCTGAGCGAATCGACCCAACGCAACTATACGGCGCCCAACCTCGCCACCGACGGCACAGGACGCGCCAACACCATCGTGAAGCAGGAGGACATGCCCGTAGAGACGAAGTTCGACTACGGCATCGCTGCCGGACTGGGTACGGAATGGAGCCATCCACGCCTGGGCCACTTCCAGTTGGAGGCGCGCTACTACTACGGTCTCGGCAACATCTACGGGAGTTCGAAGAGCGACTTCTTTGGCAAGTCCAACTTCGGCAACATCGTCGTCAAGGCTTCCTACTTGTTTGACATCATCAAGAAATAACATCATCACAAAATAACAGAATAAAACAGAAAGAAATAATAACTCAATTACTAACTCTTCCGACCGCAAGGAAGGAACTAAAATTTCAAAATCATCTATGTTTTCAAATCAACCTAAAGGACTCTGGGCCTTAGCTTTGGCAAACACAGGCGAGCGCTTCGGCTACTACACGATGCTGGCTGTGTTCTTGCTCTATTTGCAGGCAAACTTCGGTTTCGCCACTGGTACGGCAAGTACGATCTACTCCACCTTCCTCATGATGGTCTATTTCCTGCCCATCATTGGTGGTATCGCTGCCGACAAGTTTGGCTTTGGCCGTATGGTCACCACGGGTATCTTTATCATGTTCCTCGGCTACCTGGTGCTCTCTCTGCCGCTGGGTAAGGACACGGTTGCCATTGCCGCAATGGGTCTGTCGCTCATCCTCATTGCTTTGGGTACGGGTCTCTTCAAGGGTAACCTCCAGGTGATGGTGGGTCGTCTCTATGACGGTCCTGACTATTCCTCTCAGCGCGACTCCGGTTTCTCGTTGTTCTATATGGCCATCAACATCGGTGCCATGTTCGCACCGACCGCTGCCATCAAGATCATGGAGTGGGCTCAGGCCTCTCTCGGCGTCAGCGAGGCCGATTCCTACCACTTCGCCTTTGCCGTGGCTTGCGTATCGCTGATCGTCAGTATCGCTATCTACTACGCCTTCAGCTCCACCTACAAGCACGTCCTCGCCAGCGAGGGCAACCAGAAGGCTGCCAACGCTGCTGCCTCCAATGCTCCCGAGCTTTCCAAGGCCGAGACCAAGGAGCGCATCGTCTGCCTCTGCCTGGTGTTCGCCGTCGTGATCTTCTTCTGGATGGCCTTCCACCAGAACGGTAATACGCTCACGCTGTTTGCACGCGACTTCACACAGACCAGCGCCGAGGGCGTTCAGTCTATGCTCTTCGACGTGACCAACCTCGTGGCCTGCATCTTCGTCGTCTATGCCTGCTTCTCTCTTGCACAGAGCAAGACCGCCAAGGGCAAGTTGATCGCACTGGCCGTGATCGCTGCTGCCATCGCTTTCTTGTTCTACAAGTACAACAGCCTGGATGGTGCCATCGACGTGAAGGCTCCGATCTTCCAGCAGTTCAACCCGTGCTACGTCGTAGCCCTCACTCCGGTGAGCGTGGCGCTCTTCTCTTGGCTCAACAAGATCGGCAAGGAGCCGACCTCTCCTGAGAAGATCGGTCTCGGTATGCTCGTCGCTGCCCTCGGCTTCGTTTGGATGGCCGTTGGCTCTATGGGGCTTGAGTTGCCGCTCGTCCAGGGCAATGCCGCTACGGAGGGTCCGCGTGTCAGCGCCAACCTCTTGATCTCCACCTACCTCATCCTCACCTTCGCTGAGCTCCTGCTCTCTCCGATCGGTATCTCCTTCGTGTCGAAGGTGGCTCCTCCCAAGTATGCCGGTCTGATGATGGGTCTGTGGTTTGGTGCTACCGCCATCGGCAACCAGCTGGTGATGGTGCCTGGTATCATGTGGGGTCTCAACTTCAACCTCGTCACCATTTGGGGTGTCCTCGCTGGCATCTGCCTGGTGTCTGCCCTGTTCATCTTCTCTATCATCAAGAAGCTCAACAAGGTAAGCTAAGCCGCATCCGGAGGCGCAGGATCATCCCTTGAGGAAGGGAGCGATCCTCTGCCCTGCCGCTTGATATCGTGTCGGAATAGTAAGTCGAAAAGGCTGCTATTCCGACATTTTTTTGCTCCGAAGAATCTTTTCCTGATTATAACCATTCTGTCATACAGAAAAGAAGGGAGGAATGTTTGGGCCGTTCGACTTTATTTCATACCTTTGCAGGACCTAATCAAGACAAGGTGAAGCGCACTTTTGTGAGAAGGCAAAGCCTCTTTCGTGACAAGAGAAGCACTTTTCGCGAGAAGGCAAAAACCTTTCGTGACAAGGAGAAGCATTACCCCATTTCCCCTTGTCAAAGGAATGAGACAAAGTAAAGGTAAAACCTAAAGACGAAAATTATAAAAGTAAACTACCGATTATGAAAAAAGCATTAGCGTTGGCCATGCTTGCCATGGCTGCCAACCAAGCTGCCGGACAGGGCTTGACCTACCCCACCCCTCCGACGGACAACACCGTGGATGAGTATTTCGGTGTGAAAGTAGCCGACCCCTACCGCCCCTTGGAGGACGACCATTCTGAGGCCACCATGCAATGGGTGGAGGCCGAGAACCAAGTGACTCAGGACTACCTGGCCAAGATTCCCTTCAGCGGCAAACTCCTGAAGCGCCTGCGCGAAGTCTCCGACTACGGCAAGGTGGGAGCACCCTTCTATGTCAAGGCCACGGGCAAGTGGTATTTCTACAAGAACAACGGTCTTCAGAACCAAAGTGTGCTCTACGAGATGGACGGCCTGGGACAGGAGAAGAACGCTCGCGTCTTCCTCGACCCCAACCAGCTCTCTACGGACGGCACGGTGGCCCTGGGCAACATCAGTTTCTCCCACGACGGCAAATACTTGGCCTACGCCATCTCGCGTTCGGGCAGCGACTGGTCGGAGTTTTATGTGATGGACACGAAGACGCTCGAGGTATTGCCCGACCACATCGAGTGGGCGAAGTTCTCGGGGGCCTCCTGGCTCGGCGACGGCTTCTTCTATAGCGCCTATGACAAACCCGAGGGCAACGCCTATACGAGCAAGAACTCCACCCACAAGATCTACTTCCATCGCCTCGGCACGAAGCAGGAGCAGGACCAGCTCTTCTTCCAGAATCCCACCGAGCCGATGCACTTCTTCAGTACGTCGGTCAACCACGAGGAGACGGTGCAGTTCCTCTATGAGTCGGGCGGCGGCACGGGCAACATCTTCTATATCCGCGACTTGAAAAACAGCAACTCGCAGTTTACGAAGGTGGTCCCCAACATGGACTACGCCTACTCTCCCATCGCCACCATCGGCGACAAGGTCTATCTGCTGACCAACGACGGTGCGCCGATGTATAAGATCATGGTGATGGATATCCACAAGCCCGCGATGGAAAACTGGCAGACCGTCATCCCCGAGGGCAAAAACGTGATCGATGGCGCCGACATCATCGGCGGCGAACTCTATGTGAGCTACCAGCAGGACGCCTGCAGCCACATCTATGTCTATGACCTCAACGGCAAGATGCAGCAGGAGGTAAGCCTCCCGGGCATTGGCAGCGCCAGCGTCAGCGGCAACAAGGACAGCAAGGAGTGCTTCGTCAGCTTTGCCTCCTTCACGCAGCCCTGGACGGTATATCAGTATGACCGCGCCGCCAACTCGCTGCAGCCCTATGCCGTGCCCAAGGTCAACTTCAAGCTCAGCGACTACGAGACCAAGCAGGTGTTCTACACCAGCAAGGACGGTACGCGCGTGCCGCTCTTCATCACCTACAAGAAGGGCCTGAAACTCAACGGCAAGAACCCGGTCTATCTCTATGCCTACGGCGGTTTCAATATCTCGATGAATCCCTCGTTCTCCGCTTCCCGCATCCCGTTCCTGGAGCGCGGCGGCATCTATGCCCAGGCTTCTCTCCGTGGCGGCGGCGAGTATGGCGAGGCTTGGCACGAGGCGGGTACGAAGATGCAGAAGCAGAACGTCTTCGACGACTTCATTGCTGCTGCTGAGTATCTGATCAAGGAGAAATACACCAGTTCGCCCTACCTCGCCATCGTCGGTGGCAGCAATGGCGGACTCCTCGTCGGCGCTTGCATGACGCAGCGTCCCGACCTCTTTGGTGTCTGCATTCCCTCTGTGGGCGTGATGGACATGCTCCGCTACCATAAGTTCACCATCGGCTGGAACTGGGCTCCCGACTATGGTACGAGTGCCGACTCCAAGGAGATGTTTGAGTATCTGCGCGGCTACTCTCCCCTGCACAACATCAAGAAGGGCGTGAAGTATCCTGCCACCCTCATCACAACGGCAGACCACGACGACCGCGTTGTTCCCGCCCACAGCTTTAAGTTTGCTGCCACGCTCCAAGCCGACAATGCCAGCGACAAACCCACCCTCATCCGCATCGACAGCAAGGCGGGCCACGGTGGCGGCAAGCCCGTCAGCAAGCAGCTGGAGGAGCAGGCCGACATCTATAGTTTCATCCTCTACAACATGGGATTGAAGTACTAAGTTTCCGCTTTTGATTTGACCCAATACGATAAGGGGGAAGAAAGTTTGATGGCTTTCCTCCCCCTCATTGTTCCTGGTTCATCGGATATTTAGAGTAAGACATAAAGTTGTGAAATAGTTTCGGCTATAATAAAAGACATCCAGAACAATATCACAACCAAAATTCCTGTTGAGTATGGAAAACAACTAATACAACTTTTACAACTAATAACAACTTACACGCTACGCGTGCTACAATCCTGCTGCAAGGTAAACAACAAAATACAACGCTTCGCCTTGGACATTTCCTGCCGATTGTCCTGACAAAGCGTTGTATATTATTGTGTATATTACTGTTTCGCTACGAGTGAGCTTGGGGCTACATGAGCTTCGAAAAGACCTGGTCAGTTCGACTCTTGTACCGGGTGCTGCGTGTCAAACGACAGGTTGGAACCGTCCTCCGTCAGGTTGACCAGGATGGAGTCGCCCTCCTTCATTTCGCCACTCAGGATGCGCTCGCTGAGTCCGTCCTCGACATAGTTTTGGATGGCACGCTTCAGCGGACGCGCACCAAACTGGACGTCGTAGCCCTTCTTGGCCACAAACTCCTTGGCAGCGTCAGAGAGCTGGAGCGTGTAGCCCAGTTCGCCGACCCGCTTGTACAAGCCCTTGAGTTCGATATCGACAATCTGCTTGATGGCGTTGAGGTCCAGCTGGTCGAAGGTGATGATCTCGTCCAGACGGTTGAGGAACTCCGGCGAGAACTGCTTGCTCAGACTCTTCTGTATGATGGACCGAGCATACTCCTTGTCCTTCTCGTTGCGCGCGAAGCCCTCGGCACCACCCGCCGTGAATCCGATGCCACGGCCAAACTCCTTGAGCTGGCGCGTACCTGCGTTCGACGTCATGATGATGACCGTATTGCGGAAGTCGATCAGTCGTCCGTTGCCGTCCGTGAGTCGTCCCTCGTCGAGCACTTGCAAGAGGAGGTTGAAGACATTGCCATGCGCCTTCTCGATCTCGTCGAGCAAGACGATGGAGTAAGGATGGCGGCGCACCCGCTCCGTGAGCTGGCCTCCCTCGTCGTAGCCGACGTATCCCGGAGGCGCACCCACCAGGCGCGACGTGTTGAAGCTCTCCGTATATTCACTCATATCGACGCGGATCAGTGCATCGGCCGAACCAAACATATACTCCGCCAGTTTCTTGGCCAGGTAGGTCTTGCCCACACCCGTCGGACCCAGGAACATGAATGCGCCGATGGGATGGTTCTGCTCCTTCAGTCCCACGCGGTTGCGCTGGATGGCCTTCACCATTTTCTCGATGGCCTTGTCCTGGGCCACCACCACCTGCTTCAGTTCCGTCGCCATATTGCGCAGACGAAGGCCCTCCGACTGCTGCATGCGCTGCACGGGCACACCCGTCATCATCGACACCACATCGGCCACCTGGTCCTCCGTGATGGCCACCTGCTCGCCGACCTCGCCTTCCTCCCAGCGGTGCTGGGCCTCTTCGAGCTGCTTCTCGCGCTCCACCTGCTGGTCGCGGAAGCCCGCCGCCATCTCAAAGTTTTGGTTCTTGACCGCATTCTGCTTCTTCTGCTTGATCTCCTCGATCTCATTTTGCAGATCCACGATCTCCTTCGGCACCTCCGCATGCTGCAGGTGGATATGCGATCCCACCTCGTCGAGCACGTCGATGGCCTTGTCGGGGAAGAAGCGGTCCGAGACGTAGCGGTCCGTGAGTTTCACGATCAACTGGAGCACCTCGTCAGAATACGTCACCTGATGATGGTGCTCGTAGCGGTCCTTGATATTCTTCAGGATCTGCAGCGTCTCCTCCGTCGTGGTCGGTTCGACGATTACCTTCTGGAATCTACGCTCCAGGGCACCGTCCTTCTCGATCGACTTGCGATATTCGTCGAGCGTCGTGGCACCGATACATTGCATCATGCCCCGCGCCAAGGCTGGCTTGAGGATATTGGCAGCGTCCATCGTGCCAGCCGCCGAGCCCGCACCGATGATGGTGTGGATCTCGTCGATGAAGACGATCACCTCCGGGTGGCGCTCTATCTCCTTGAGGATCGTGCGGATACGCTCCTCAAACTGACCTCTGTATTTCGTTCCCGCCACGATACTCGTCATGTCGAGCGACACAATCCGCTTGTTGAAAAGCGTGGGCGATGTGCGGTGCTGGACGATCATCTGCGCCAGTCCTTCTACGATGGCACTCTTGCCCACACCGGGTTCGCCGATGAGCACAGGATTATTCTTCTTGCGGCGCCCCAGGATCTCGCTGACGCGGATAATCTCGCGCTCGCGGCCCACCACAGGGTCGAGTTTCCCCTCCAGGGCTGCCGCCGTGAGATCCGTACCGAAGTTGTCGAGGGCCGGCGTCGCACTCTTGGTCTCCTTGGTGCGCGTCTGCTGCGCGCCACCACCCTGGCTGCGCGCCTCCTCGCGATCCTCCTCGTCGTCGTCGTCGTTGAAGAGCATATCGTCGTCGTCATCGTCGGACAAGTCGAGCCCTCCCTGCACGTCGTTGGCCAACTGGCGCAGCAGCGCGTTGGCCTCAATGTAGTCGAGGTGGTGAGCCTGCAGCGTCATCTTCGCGCCCGTGTCTGTCTGGTCGTGGAGAATGGCCAGGATTAAGTCCTCCACATCGACGATCTTGCGATGCTGGATGCGCGCCTCCAGTACTGCGAGGTGCAGCACGTTGGCAGCACGGTCCGTGACGTTGATCTCCTCGTAGATCCGCTTGCTCTCCTCCTTGTTCGAAGAGGCATACTGCTCCAGCTCCTTCTTGACCGTGGGCACGTCGAGGCTGAGCGTCGAGATGACCCTTTGTATCTTCGGATCAGAGAGCCTGAAAACAGCCAGCAACAGATGCTCCGGAGCCACCGAGGGACAGGACAGTCTGTCGGCTTCCTCGCGGCTGAAGGCGAGCACCTCCGAGAGTTCTTTAGAGAATTGACTTATCATCTTGACTTTCGTGATTTTCTTTTAGAATACAATTTCTTTACTTGTTCAATACAACTTGTTCAATTGCAAAAGTATAGAGCAAAAGACATGCCAAACCCTTCTAAGTTTGACCTTCACTCAGGTTTTTGTCAGCATGTGCGTCAGTACCGGGTCTTTTGACCTTGATTTGGCAGCGGCTTTTCTTTTTCAGCCACCGTGCCTTACGCTGCTCGTAGTCGGCACGGTGGCGCTCCAAGAAGTTATCTGCCATTGAAAGTACTATGTATGACAGAGAGGAGGATGGGCTGGTTGGCGTTGTTGGGGCCACCCACGAGTCGTGTGCTGGAGAGCGACATGTCGTGGGAGCACTTTGTCACGCGTGTTATCTTCGTGCCAGAGCTACCCGTGATGGTCGTTGTCGCCAGACTGATCGGCACGAGCACCGCCTTGTTCCAGTTGGCATCCACCTGTCCGGCCCGGCGCTTCTTGATCATATAGTTGACCAAGCCCGAGATGTTGTTGAACGTATAGCCGTTCACCGTCGCGCTATAGGCTGCGGTGAAACTCGTCTTATAGTCGGGAATGCGGTTCTCGGCGAAGAACGTATGGAGCTCGTCGAGCGGAAGGATCAGCACCGTCGTCGGCGCACTGAGCAGGAAGTCGGAACTGACCGTGTTGTTGATGCGCGGGAAGGTCACCTTCGCCGTGTTGAGCGTGTCGTTCTCGTGTCCCCTCATGATCTCATCCACCGGCAGCGTGACCTCGGTGAAGAGGCCCGCCGGGCTTTTCAGATAACTGCATCCCGTCTGTGCCGCGAGACTTGCCAGCAGGTTGTTGTCGTTGCTGAACGTCGTCGTCTGCAGCACCTCCTCCGTACTGGCCAGTGAGGTCGAGGTGACGGAGTCCTTGCCGTTGATCTGCGAACGGAAATAGATATTGAGCTGGGCGTTGGTCACATACGCCATCGAACCGATGCCGTTGGTCACCTTGAAGAAGAAGCCCGGGCTGATCTCGTGGAGAAAGCGGTAGCTGTTGCGGAACGCCTCGGGCGAGGCATAGTACTTCCGCATCAGGTACGTGCCATAGTTGTTGTAGCTGACGCCGTCCTTGTCCGTATAGGCGTCGTCCAGTCGGATGGCGATCGCCTTGTTGGTGGACTTGGCACCGCGCGTCTGGTCCGCCAGCGTATAGGTACGCTCCTGCTTGATGCCCCCTTGGCGCAGGTAGCCGTGGAGCGCCGGATTGAAGTTGGAGTAGATCACCGATCCCTCCTCCAGCGGCCGCCCCATCTCGTAGGCCGAGAGTTTCATCTGCGCCAGCGAGTCGCCATAGAAGTCGTTATAGACCAGCAGGATCTCGCACGAGTCGGCGATGATCTCCCCCTGGTCGTTGCGGCTGAGGATACTGTCGGCAGCCGCGATCTGATAGTTGCTCAGCGGATGCAGCTGCGCCATGAAGTCGCCCGTCACGTAGTTGCCCGTCTCCGGATCCTTCACGCGGCCGAGATAGCCCGTGATGTTGCGTGCGATGACCGAGTCGGCCATGATGGTGCGCGTGCTGAGCTGGAAGGTGTCAGCCTTGACAGTCAACTTGTCGGGATTGTCTATCAGCGAACCGCCGATGTTGTCGGTCGTGTCGTCGCAGGCGGCCAGCGAGAGCGCCGTGGCAGCGAGGGCAAGGCCCCAGACCAACTGATGGAATTTTATCATTTGCTTGTAATGGTCATAAAATCTATTACAACAGGAGGCCACGCCCATTGCTTATCTACAAGGCGCACGGTCCCCCTGCCCGAGGGTACGTCAGAGACGTTGTCTCCGCCTATTCCCCCAACAATTTGCCATAGAAGTCAGCATAAAGTCCCTTGACCTCTGCCTCTGCCTGCGGATGGACGATCAGCGGCTTGTTCTCGCTCTGCGCATAACGGACGAGTTCGGCGTTGACCTGATCGTCCACCTGTACGACACCATCGCTATAGTCGATGGCCAGTTTGCCCAGTTCCACGGCGTCGAACGTGTCGCCATACTTCTCGATCAGTTCGGCCTTGGCCTCCCTGAACGGCAGAGAGCGTCTGAACTTCTCCCCCAGGTCGCCCGCGGGCTGTTCGCCGAAGAGCGACGTCACCACCTTGGCGTTGATAAACTGCGGTTCGTCGTGGTAGGCCGTCTTCACATAGAACGGTATCACCGAGCTCATCCAGCCTTGGCAGTGGATGATATCCGGCGCCCAGCGGAGCTTTTTGACCGTCTCCAGCACGCCGCGCGCGAAGAAGATGGCCCGCTCGCCATTGTCGGGATAGTCGTTGCCCAGCTCGTCCTTGGTCATGGCCGGACGATTCTGGTAGTAATCCTCATTATCAATAAAATAGACCTGGATGCGCGACTGCGGTATGGAAGCCACCTTGATGATGAGCGGATGATCCGTGTCGTCGATGATCAGGTTCATACCCGAGAGTCGGATCACCTCATGCAACTGGCCACGCCTTTCGTTGATCGTGCTCCACTTCGGCATGAAGGTTCTTATCTCGAATCCGGCTTCTTGCATTTTGGCCGACATCAAACCTCCCATCTCTGCCATCTGCGATTGGGTGACGTAAGGGGTGGTTTCCTGGTTGATAAACAATACTTTCTTTGCCATTCTAACTTGTTTTATCGTGATTATTTCTTGACAAAAGTCGCGATAAACACGATTTCCCAGGTGCAAAGTTACGATTTTATTCCCGAATTCGCAGCGGCTTTTCAGATATTTTGTCTAATGGCATCGGCATTTTATTATATTTTTCAGATTACTTTTTGCCTATTTCGTAAAAATGTTGTTACTTTGCACCCGAAATATTTTGCAGATAATGAAAGTATTTGAAAAAAACGCAGACTTGCAGAACGCGCTCTTCGCTGCGCGCAAGCAAGGACAGTCGGTGGGATTCGTCCCCACGATGGGTGCCCTCCACGAGGGCCACGCCTCGCTCATCAAGCGTAGCGCCAAGGAAAACGACGTGACGGTGGTCTCCGTATTCCTCAACCCCACACAGTTCAACGACCCCGCCGACCTCGAACGCTATCCCCGCACATTGAAGGCCGACTGCGCCCTTTGCGAGGCTTGTGGCGCCGACTTCGTCTTCGCGCCTACCGTGAGCGACATCTACCCCACTCCCGATACCCGCCACTTTGAGTTTCCGCCCCAGACGACGGTCATGGAGGGCGCCCATCGTCCCGGCCATTTCAATGGCGTCTGCCAGGTGGTGAGCCGCCTGTTCTACATCGTCCAGCCCACCCGCGCCTACTTTGGCGAGAAGGACTGGCAGCAGATCGCCGTCATCCGCCGCCTGGTCGCCTACATCGGCAGCCACGTGGAGATCGTCCCCTGCCCCGTGGTGCGCGAGGCCGACGGCGTGGCCTTGAGCAGCCGCAACAAGCTCCTCACCCCCGAGGAGCGCGCCATCGCCCCCCACATCGCCCGTGCGCTGATGGAGAGCATCGATTACGCCAAGACCCACACCGTCGCCGAGACCCACGACCACGTGGTCAGCACGATCAACGCCATCGACGGCCTGGAGGTGGAGTACTTCCAGATAGTAGATGGCAACACGCTCCTCGACGTCCAGGACTGGCAGGACAGCGACTATGTGGTGGGCTGCATCACCGTCTATTGCGGCAAGACCCCAATCCGTCTGATCGATCATATCAAGTATAAGGAATAACACACGCTACACTTTCTTTTTTATATGTATATAGAAGTATTGAAAAGCAAACTGCACCGCGTCAAGGTGACCCAGGCCAACCTCAACTACATCGGCAGCATCACCATCGACGAGGACTTGATGGACGCGGCCAATCTCATCGCCGGTGAGAAAGTGCAGATCATGGATAACGACAATGGAGAGCGCTTCGAGACCTACGTCATCAAGGGCGAGCGTGGCAGCGGCTGCATCTGCCTCAATGGTGCGGCAGCGCGCAGGGTGGTCGTCGGCGACACCATCATCATCGTGAGCTACGCCCTGATGAACTTCGAGGAGGCCAAGACCTTCCAGCCCTCTGTGGTCTTCCCCGAGAACAACCGCCTCTGACCCCCTCGGCGGACTTTCCTCCGCCCTGGAGGCCGCCAGCGACGGTCTCGCTATCGCTAATCACGGTCCTGGTGCCGGCAAGGCCCTGCCCAGACCCCAACCCAGTAGATAATCAATGAAGAAAACGATAACAGCATCGCTCCTGCTCCTCTCCTCCCTCGGACTCCATGCGCAGAGCGGCACCAACTCCCCCTACAGCCAGTATGGCCTGGGCGAACTCTCCGAACAGTCGGGCAGTTTCAGCCGCGGCATGAACGGACTGGCCTATGGCCTCCGGCTCAACAACCAAGTCAACGCCCTCAACCCGGCCTCCTACTCGGCCCTCGACTCGCTGTCGTTCATCTTCGACGCGGGCGTGAGCCTGCAGATGACGCAGTTCAAGGAGGGCGGCCGCTCCATCAGCGCGCGCAATGCCGACCTGGAGTATGTGGTGGCGGGCCTGCGCCTGTTTCGCCATGTGGGCGTGAGCTTCGGTCTGCTGCCCTACACCAACGTGGGCTACGACTACTCCAACTCCGCCCACATCAACGGCAGCCTCTCCCCTGAGTCGCCCACGGCCACCTACAACAACAAGTATAGCGGTTCGCAGGGCCTCCACCAGGTCTATCTCGGCGTGGGTGCGGAGCCGCTGCGCAATCTCTCCGTCGGCGTCAACGCCTCCTATCTCTGGGGTGGCTACACGAAGTACGTGACCAATACATATAGCGACGCCTACGTCAATACGCTGCAGCGCACCTACACCGCCGAGGTGCGCAGCTACAAGCTCGACTTCGGACTGCAATACACGCAGCCCCTCAGCGCCAAGGACCAGGTCACGCTGGGTCTGACCTACAGTCTGGGCCACAGTCTCAACGCCGACCCCGAGCTCTCCGTCATCAAGAACAACTCCCAGTTGGCCGTGGCCGACACGACCCGCTTCCGTATCTCCAACGCCCTCGACCTGCCCCATACCTTCGGTGTGGGAGCGGTCTATAGCCACAACGGCCAACTGATGGTCGGCGCCGACTACCAGTTGCAGAAATGGGGCAGCCTCGACTACCCGCAGTATTCCGACCAGGGCGGCTACGCGCTCCAGAGCGGACTGCTCAAGGACCGCCACAAGGTCGTCCTCGGCGCCGACTACTGCCGTGGCGAGCGCCACCGTGGTATCCTCAGCCGCCTCCACTACCGTGCGGGTATCGGCTACGCCACGCCCTACTTCACCATCAACGGCCAGGACGGCCCCAAGGAGATCTCGGCCTCATTGGGCCTGGGCATCCCCATCGTCAACAGCTACAACAACCGCTCGATGCTCAACATCTCCGCCCAGTGGGTGCGACGCGAGGCTTCCTCGATGCTCACGGAGAACACGTTCCGCATCAACATCGGTTTCACCTTCAATGAGCGCATGTTCGCCAAGTTCAAGGTCGAATAGGCCCTGCGAGGGACCTATGTTGACCATAAAGGCTGCCACGACCGCATGAGTTTTCTAAGTCATCACACGAGAAACGACCACCAGGGCATGAGGGGCTTGTTGCCCTCCATGCTCTCTTTCGTGCTGGCAGGGGTCCTGGCCGCGGGCTGCAACCAGCCCAAGGAGCACACCGCCCCCGCCATCCACGACCGCGACTCCGTGCCCATCATGACGACCTACGGCGTCAACACGCTCATCTCCGACTCCGGCGTCATCAAGTATCGCATCGTCGCCGAGCGCTGGGAGATCAACGAGAATCGCAACCCCTCGCGCTGGACCTTCGACAAGGGCATCCTGCTGACGCAGTTTGACGAGCAGAAGCGCGTGCTGGGCTACATCTCCTGCGACAGCGCCGTCTATTACGACAAACTGCGCCGCTGGGTACTCCGCGGCCGCGTACGCATCCGTACGGCCCAGGGCGTGGAGTATGCGAGCCAGCAGCTCTACTGGGACGAGGGCGAGCACCAGCTCTACTCCCACGTCTTCTCCCATATCAAGACGCCCGACCGCGAACTCCAGGGCAGCTACTTCCGCAGCGACGAGACCATGACGGAGTATGAGATCGGCGACGCCAAGGGCTGGGGCCTCTTCGACAAGGCCGACATGGCTCCCTCGGCAGGCCGCAGAGAGGGGACGCCGATCCCGCCGGGGCCACCTGCCGCCGCCCAGCCCGTCGCCGACGGGAGACCAACGGTTGCCGATCGTCGGCAGCCCTGAATCGAGAATCATATTTGAACCATATTGGACACCTATACCTATAACATAATAGCCATCCTGGCCACCATGGTGCTCTCGGCCTTTTTCTCGGGCATGGAGATCGCCTTCGTGGCCAGCAACCGCCTTCTGATGAAGGTCGGCAAGGACCAGAGCGGACTCTCGCAGCACTGCCTGAAAGTCTTCTACGCCAACCCCAACAGTTTTGTCTCCACCATGCTCGTGGGCAACAACATCGTGCTGGTGGTCTATGGCATTCTCTTCGCCCGCATCTTCGACGGCCTATGGCAGTTGGCCGGCATCAGCAACGACGCTACGCTCGTCATGCTCGACTCCATCTGCTCCACCCTCGTCATCCTCTTCACGGGCGAGTTTCTCCCCAAGACGCTCTTCAAGAGCAACCCCAACCGCCTCATGAGCCTCCTGGCTCCCGTGGCCTACCTCTTCTATATCGTCCTGTGGCCCATCAGCCGCTTCTCCACCCTGCTCTCGCGCCTCTTCCTGCGCCTCCTGGGCGTCAAGATGGAGGAGGGCAACAACGACGGCACGTTTACCAAGGTGGACCTCGACGACCTCGTCCAGTCCTCCATCGACAACACGCCGCAGGGGGGCGAGGTCGATGACGAGATGAAGATCTTCCAGAATGCCCTCGACTTCCCCGACCTCAAGGTCCGCGACTGCATGGTGCCGCGCACGGAGATCAATGCCGTCCCCTACGACTGCACGGCCGACGAACTGCAGCAGAAGTTTGTCGAGAGTGGCAACTCCAAGATCCTCATCTACAAGGAGGACATCGACCACATCGTCGGCTACATCCACACCCTCGAACTCTTCCGCGCCCGCGAGAAATGGCACGACCATATCCGCCAGATGCCCTTCGTCCCCGAGACCATGGCGGCACAGAAACTCATGCAGATCTTCCTCGGACAGAAGAAGTCGATCGGCGTCGTCGTCGATGAGTTTGGCGGCACCTCGGGCATCGTCTCGCTGGAGGACATCGTCGAGGAGATCTTCGGCGACATCGAGGACGAACACGACAACACCAACTATATCGCGAAGCAGACCGCCGACGGCGACTACATCCTCTCGGGACGCCTCGAGATCGACAAGGCCAACGAACTCTTCAACCTCGGACTGCCCGACAGTGGCGAGTACAAGACCATCAGCGGACTGATCCTCCACGCCTACCAGAGTTTCCCCAAACTCAACGAGGTGGTGAAGGTGGGCAAGTACCACTTCAAGATCGTCAAGAAGACCATGACCAAGATCGAGGTCGTGCGCCTCCATGTGGCCGAGGAGTAGGCTCCGCGTCCAGCGTGCGGATCACACCGTGGCAAGAAAACGCGCGTCGCGGCAAGAACATTCGTGTCGTGGCAAGCAAATCGTGACAAGAAAAATAGAAAGAACGCCCTGTCAGAACCCGCATTATGGCCGATCTTGGCGGTCAAAAAGCAAAGAAACGGGGCGGCAAACGCAAATTGTCGGCAATTTATTCCGTCATTTGCCAACTTTTTATTAATTTTGTACGCATTTTCCATCCTGCTATGCGCTGCGTAGCCCCTCCGGACGGTCCTCCAAGGATCCGAAAAGCGGGCGGGCAAGGAGCCGAAAGCGGGCGGGCTGGAGAGAGAAAGAGAAAAGAAATAATAAAAAATAAAGTAAAAAATGACAGCTTTAGGAAAAATCAGAAGCAAAGGCATCTTGCTGATCATCATCATCGGCTTGGGTCTATTTGCGTTCATTGCCGAGGAGGCTTTCCGTTCCTGCAATGGCATCAAAGGTCAGAACAGCCAGCAGATAGGTGAGGTCCTTGGCGAGAAAATCTACGTGCAGGACTTCCAAAAACTCCTGGAGGAGTATCAGGATGCGATGAAACTGACCATGCGCACCGACAACCTCAGCGAGGACCAGCTCAACCAGCTGAAGGACCAGGTATGGCAGCAGCTCGTCTCCGAGCGCGTGATGAAGGAAGACTGCAAGAAGCTCGGTCTGACCGTCACCGAGGACGAACTCCAGAACGTCCTCAACGATGGCACGAACCAGCTGCTCACGCAGACCCCGTTCGTCAACCAGCAGACCGGACGCTTTGACGTTTCGATCCTCAAGCAGTTTATCGACGCCTACCGCAAGGCCGAGGCCAGCAACAACAGCCAGCAGCTCGACCAGATGCGCCCCGCCTACAACTACTGGCTCTTCGTCGAGAAGAACCTCCGCACGCAGCTCCTGGCCCAGAAGTATCAGTCGCTGCTGGCCAACTGCGTCCTCTCCAACAAGGTAGAGGCCAAGATGGCCTTCAACGAGGAGAACGAGGAGGCCCAGATCCAGCTGGCTTCCATCGCCTACAACACGATCAAGGACGCCGACATCAAGGTGACGGACGAGGAGCTCAAGGCCAAGTATGAGGAGCTGAAGCCCGCCTTCCGCCAGCAGCAGGAGACGCGCGACGTCAAGATGGTTGACGTCCAGGTGAAGGCCAGCGCCACCGACCGTGCCCAGCTCCAGAAGGACATGGCCGGCTATCAGAAGCAGCTCGCCGCGGCCGCCGATCCCACCCAGGTGGTGAGCAAGAGCGGTAGCATGATCCAGTACATCGGCCTCCCCGTCAGCGGCAAGGCTTTCCAGCAGTACCCCGACATCGCCTCCAAGATCGACTCCATGGCCGTCGGTACGACCGGCGTCGTGGAGAACACGAAGGACAACACCTACAATATCGTCCGCATCCTCTCTCGCACCGAGCTCCCCGACTCCGTGGAGTTCCGTCAGATCCAGGTGGGTGGCAAGACGCTGGAGGCCGCTCGCGCTTCTGCCGACAGCATCCAGAAGGCCCTCGCCGCTGGTGGCGACTTCCAGGCCATCGCCAAGCGCTACGGCCAGGACAGCACCACGACGTGGTTCACGGGTGCGATGTATGAGCAGGCCAGCACGATGAGCCAGGACAACCGTGCCTACATCGAGGCGCTGCTCAACGGTGCCGTCGGTTCCACCCAGAACATCGAGCTCACCCAGGGCAACGTCGTCATCCAGGTGCTCAACCGCAAGGCGATGAAGAGCAAGGCCGTCGCTGCCGTCATCAAGAAGGAAATCCGTTTCTCCGACAATACCTACTCCAAGGCTTACAACCGTTTCAGCCAGTTTGTCACGCAGAGCCTGGCCAGCCTGGCCGACCTGCAGAAGCACGCCACGAAGTTTGGCTACACGGTCCAGGATCTCAACGACTTCGCCACCTCCAGCCATACGGTGGGCAACGTCGGTGGTTCCGGCATCCGCGACGCCATCAAGTGGATCTTCGAGGCCAAGGAGGGACAGGTTTCCCAGCTCTTCGAGGCTGGCAAGGAGAACGACCACCTGCTGGTGCTCTGCATGACCAAGATCCATCCGCAGGGCTACCGTCCTTGGGACGACGCCCAGGTGAAGGAGATTCTCAAGCGCGAGGTGATCCGCGACAAGAAGGCCGAGATGATCATGGCCAAGCTCAAGGGCGTCAACAGCATCGCTGCTGCCCAGGCCAAGGGTGCCAAGGTCAGCACGGTCAATCAGATCACGTTTGCAGCCCCTGCCTTCATCCAGGCCACGGGAGCTGCTGAGCCCGCCCTCTCGGGTGCCGTGGCTGCCACGGCTCAGGGCAAGTTCTGCTCCGCCCCTGTCAAGGGCAACGCCGGCGTCTATGTCTTCCAGGTTGTGAAGAAGCAGATGCGTCCGGCCAAGTACAACGAGGAGCAGCAGATTCAAATGTGCCGCCAGCGTGCTATGCAGTACATGGGCAACTTCATGCAAGACCTCGTCTTCGGCGCGGGAGTGGTTGACAACCGCTACCTCTTTTTCTAATGGAATATCACACAAAAAAAGGGTTTTAAGGTAAATTATTTTAGTAACTAAGATTGTAAACGGAAGGGTCTGGGCTGTGACAGTTCGGGCCCTTTATTTTTTTCTCCGATCTCCACGGCTTCTTAGCCCGTGCGCAAGAAAGCATTTTTTCACAGTTATTATTAGGTCATGTCGAAAAAACTTCCTACCTTCGCACCGTCTAATAAGTATGTATAACAAATTAAGTATTCTATCATGAAAAGCGAAGAAAAGACTATGACAGAAAGCGAGTTTGTAGACCTCATGCGCCAGCAAGGCTGTAACGCTGAGGAAGTGGATAACGACGACGTGGTCCTGATCCCCATTTACGATGGTATAACCGATGATCATGGTTGCATCAATCAAGAGATGTACCGAGTCCCCAGGGCGATTGCACCCGACTGCAACTTCATCGTTCGCCTGGCGGACGACAGTTTGGCCAACTACCGCATGCACAAGGGTGACGAGTTGAGAATGCGCAAACAGGACACTGCACAGTCGGGAGAGTTCGTACTGGCCATTTACGACGGCCTGCCTACCGTCAAGGTCTATTTCGAGGACGAGGACGGGTCTAAATGGCTCGTGCCAGGCGACGAAACGCGTGATGCCATGCGCATCAACGCGGACCACTCTTGCAGCATCATCGGCGTGGCTACGGCCTGGATCAAGCAGTGCCGCGCGGTCAGTCCCGAAGACTGTGCCAAGGCTGTGAAGGCGGTCCGCTCCAGCAAGAAGTAACAGTTCCTACACTTTCCAAGGTGGCTTCGGCCACCTTTTTTTTGTACCCTACCCCGCCGTTTTCCTCTCTCTTTCCCTGTCCTTCCTGTTCATCGTTCAGTCCACCCATTCTTCGTTCTGTCCACCCGCCCTTGGTGCTATCCTCCCGCCCTTTGTGCTATCAACCCCGCTCTTGGTGCGATCCGCCCCGCTCTAGGTGCTATCAACCCCGCTCTAGGTGCTATCAGCCGGGGAAAGAATCCCTCTCCAAGATTCACATTTTAGAGAGGGCGCAAACATTTATTTACCTATAATTGCTTAAAACCATTCGTATAGTGGCTACACGGCTGCCATGCAACTCGTCACGCCGAGGGCCGTGGCGATGGCCGTGAGAATCGAGATGGCGGTCTGAATGACGAAGCGCCATACCTGTCTTTTCTTTTCATCCATGGTTTTCTTTTCGTTTAAGGGTTTAACAAATGAAGTCTTTTCTCTCATTTCTTTGACAATGTTAGGACATGCTAAGAAGACAACCGATACAACTTTTACAATATTTTACAACCAAGTTTGCTTT
>QWCB01000675.1_pt1 | contig 40241 bp, 32 predicted proteins | sample 1972511 | NCBI WGS metagenome assembly QWCB01 (sample SAMN09866719, study PRJNA288562) | Human gut metagenome isolate term5_stool, whole genome shotgun sequencing... | isolation source: gut | host: Homo sapiens | place: USA: California | reverse complement strand
ATATAATCTTGTTCCGGTGCTGAATGTGTATGAAAATATTGTTCTACCCATTGAGCTGGACGGTGGCAAGGTCAATAAGGATTTCGTACAGCAGATCGTACAGACCCTCGGACTGGAGAAAAAGCTGGATGCTCTGCCTAATCAGCTTTCCGGTGGTCAGCAGCAGCGTGTGGCAATCGCTCGTGCATTGGCGGCAGCTCCGGCTATCATCCTTGCTGACGAACCGACAGGCAATCTGGATTCCAAGACCAGCCAAGATGTATTGAGTCTTTTGAAAGTCACCAGTCAAAAGTTCGCCCAGACAATCGTAATGATTACACACAACGAAGAAATTGCACAGATGGCAGACCGCATTATCCGTATCGAAGATGGACGGATCGTCACCAAGAACTAACAGGAGGTGGCGAAGATGAATGTCAAGAACAGAAAATGTATCAGAAAATTAAGCTGGCGTTCTCTATGGGCATCCCGTAAGCGTAACATCATTGCAATTATTGCCATTGCCTTGACTGCGCTGCTATTTACCTCGCTGTTTACCATCGTAATGTCCATAAATTCCAGCTATGAAATGTACACGTTCCGTCAAGTCGGTGGTTACTGCCACGGAACCTTTAAGGAAGTAACAGAAGAACAGATTGAGAATATATCAGCTCACTCAAATGTAAAAGCCGCTGGCAAACGCATAACCATTGGCTATATGAACAGTGGGATTTTCGCAAAAACTCCAGCCGAAGTTAGCTTCATGGACGACAACTGTACTGAATGGAGTTTCGCAGAACCCACTACAGGACATGCCCCACAAGGAAGAAAGGAAATCACCATGGACACCCATGCTTTAAAGCTATTGGGTGTTGAACCGGAAGTAGGAGCAGAAATTGAACTGACCTATACCGTTGGTGCTTTATCCGAAATACCTTATGAGAAAACAGATACATTTACGCTGGCGGGATGGTGGGAATATGATGATATAAGTCCCGTTCACTATATCAATATCAGCGAAGAATACGCAAAAGAAATGGAAACGGAAGCTATATCCAAGGGACTGGACCCGTTCCGTATTGATCTGAATGTGATGATGGCATCCAGCATGAATATCCGTGGTCAGATGGAACAAGTGGATCTAGACTTGGGATATGCTTGGGACAAAACGGATGAAGGAGAGCTTGTACGCATCGGTGTAAACTGGGGTTACACATCCTCTCAACTTGGCGAAAGCATGGATGCAACAACACTGATTGCAATTCTCACTTTCCTTGCATTGGTAATCTTTACAGGCTATCTTATTATCTACAACATATTTCAGATTTCCGTTACTGGGGATATTCGATTCTATGGCTTGCTGAAAACCATTGGTGTTACGCCCCGGCAACTGAAACGTATTATCCGCCAGCAGGCACTGTTTTTGTGCATTGTCGGCATTCCCGCTGGATTATTATTGGGATATGGTGTCGGTGCAACTCTGACGCCAGTCGTAATGGCACGAACCACTTTTGGTGCCGGCGTTTCCACCGTCAGCACTTCACCGTTGATTTTCTTTGCGTCTGCTCTGTTTGCGCTAATTACAGTTTTGCTGTCCTGCTCCCGTCCGGGTAAGATTGCTTCAAAAGTTTCTCCGGTAGAAGCAACAAAGTATACGGAAACTGTTAAAAGCAAAAAGAAAAAACGCACCACCCGTGGAGCAAAAATACATCAAATGGCTTTTGCTAACTTGGGGCGCAATAAAAGGAAAACTGTTCTTGTAGTGATCTCTCTTTCGCTTTCTGTGGTGCTTCTCAATATCTTGGTCACTTTTACAGGGGGCTTTGATATGGAAAAGTATCTGGCAAAGCAGACTTGTGCAGATTTCGTGGTTAGCACTACAGACTATTTTCGTTATAGTCACTCTGGCAGCTTTATCGCTCGGGAACAAATTGCGCAAATCGAGGCAAATATTTCTCCGTCCCTTTCTGGTTGTGGTTACAAGCTGACGGGCTATGTGCCGTATGGCTGGATGAGCGAGAAACACTGGCTGCAGGACATGATGCATTATACTTCCGAAGAAAATGCAAAAACTTTATTGGAACAGAAAAACCGCCGTGGTAATCTGGTGAGCCAAAGTGCATTGATTGAAGGTTTGGATGATTCCTTGTTTGATAAACTGACTGTGGTAGAGGGTGATATATCTCCGCTGTTCCAAGATGGCACAAATGCAATCGCTGTAGTAGTCAGTACAGATGATTACGGTAATGTGAGTAATCTTGATTATTATCCTCCTATAGGCTCTGTCCAAACCATAACCTATATTGATGAAGGTTATTATATCGACAGCCGCAACGGAAATCTTTGTGATGAAAATACGCCTACAGAATATATGCAGTTTCAGCTTTCAGAAAGCCACGATGTAGATTATACAGTATGTGCTTATGTCACAGTGCCACACTCTATGAGCTTCCGCTATTATACAACAGGATATAGTTTTGTGCTTCCTATCGAAAAGCTCAATCATGACAGCCGACAGGAAAGTATTCCGATGTTTTACCTGTTTGATACGCCCGATGATATCAGCGAAGCATCTGCGGAGAATTACCTTGCTGATTTGACTGCGAATGACTTGTCCGAATTGATGTATGAAAGCAAAGCAACACTCCGAGCTGAATTTGAAGACTTTCAGAATATGTTTCTGCTGTTGGGCGGATTGCTCTGTGCCATCATTGGACTTGTGGGTGTTCTGAATTTCTTCAACGCCATGATGACCGGTATCCTTTCCCGCCACCGTGAATTTGCTGTGCTTCAGGCTGTAGGAATGACAAACCGGCAGCTCAAAACCATGCTGATCTACGAGGGGTTGTTTTACGCAATGTCTTCTGTAGCGGCGGCCTTTATTCTGTCGCTGGCGGTGGGACCTCTTGCGGGAAAAATGCTGGGCAGTATGTTCTGGTTCTTTGAGTATCGATTCACTATTCTGCCTGTCCTGCTGACAATTCCGGTATTTCTTCTGCTGGGGTGGCTGATTCCTTGCATGATGTATGACAACGCAGCGAAATGCAGTGTTGTAGAGCAATTAAGGGGTTTTAATCTAAGGGTTTACATTCAGTTACAGTTTTTAGATAAATTTCGGGGTTTCCGTTCAAAACAAGGTCTGCATATCCAATCGGGTCATTGTAGATCAGATAATCCAGTTCTGACCGCTGATACATATTGTCGGCAACCTCGTTTTCCACCGCAAACGTATCAATGGCAATCTTGCTGCCATCAAAAAATTTCAATTCCACACAAGCGGTATCCATGTTAAACTCACAAGAAATCAATCTATCCATAAGAAACCTCCATTTTGCAGGATGTTAGATCATCCCAAAATATTTGAATGCTTCTCGGATCGCTTTCTCTTTTTCCGGTGGGCACTGTGGCTGTCTGGAATCCTCGGACTTCGGCAAATTGTAATTCTTGCCAACTTCAATCCCACATTTCCTCTTAATCTGTGAGATATAAAGATTGGATACCTTTAACCCGCTACCATCCTGAAATTCGGACATATCCATATCTTCCAAAGAGAACTCAACCCGAATCTTTTTCGAGTCGACCTCGCCCTTGGAAAGCAAGACAACCGTCTCGACATTCGCCGTACCGGGGAACATATCCACCGCCGCGGCGCGGACGGCGCAATACCCCTCCTGTGCAAACAGCTTCACATCCCGGGCCAGGGTCGCCGGGTCACAGGAGACGTAGACGATGCGCTGCGGCACCATCGATGCCGCTGCGGCGACCACCTCCGGGCTGAGCCCCTTGCGGGGCGGGTCCACGCATATCACGTCCGGGCGCAGGCCCTTTGCGGCGAAATCCGCCGCGGCCGCCGCCGCGTCGCCGCAGAAGAATTCCACATTCTCTATCCCGTTGCGGCGGGCATTCTCCCTGGCATCGGCAATGGCCTCCGGCACGATCTCCGCGCCGATGACCCTCGCCGCCCGCCGGGCCATCACCTGGGTGATGGTGCCCGCGCCGCAGTACAGGTCCAGCACCGTCTCGTGCCCGGTCAGTCCCGCGAAGTCCACAGCGGTATCGTACAGCACCTCCGCCATGTCATGGTTCACCTGATAAAAGGACGGCACGCTCAGCCGGAAGGACAGGCCGCACAGGGTATCCTCCAGCACGTCCACGCCCCACAGGGTGCGGTATTCACTGCCCAGTACAGCCCCGGTGGGCTGGGTGTTCACGCCCAGCACCACACCCACGGCGTCCGGCAGGGCCTGCCGCATAAATGACACCAGCGCGTCCTCGCAGGGCAGCTTCTTCCCGTTGACCAGCACGCAGACCAATGACTGCCCCGCGCTGTTCGTGCGGACATACAGGTGCCGCACCAGACCCCGCCGGGTCCTTTCATCGTAGCAGGGCACACCGCATTCCCGGATGTACCGCCGCAGGGCCTCCGCCGCCGCGTCGGCCTGGGGCTTCTGTATCCGGCAGCAGTCCACCGGGATCACCTGATGGCTGCGGGCCTTGTAGAAACCCACCTGTCCACCGGCGTCCACAGGATACTGGCTCTTGTTGCGGTAATGCAGCGGTTCGCCGGAGAGGATACCCTCCACTGTCACATCGCTGCCGCCGATGCGGCGCAGGGCGTCCTGCACCCGCTGGCGCTTGGCCTCCAGCTCCTCCTCCCTGTCCATGTGGCGGAAGTCGCAGCCGCCGCACCGCCCATAGTACGGGCAGTCCGGCTCCACCCGGTGGGGCGAGGGCGCGTATACCCGCACCGCCTTGCCGAAGGCGGCGTTTTTCAGCGTCTTCAGAATGAGCACATCACAGTCCTCGCCCCGCAGCGCCCGGTGGACAAACACCACCTGCCCGTCGATGCGGGCCACGCCCAAGCCCTCGGAGGTATACCCCTCGATGCGGGCGCGGTAGGTCTTGTTCTTCTCCGGCACGGCTCAGAACTCGAACTTGCTGATGACCTTGCCGATGGCATCGGCAAAGGCGGCCAGCGTCTTGTTGTCCCGGCCCTTGCTGCGGCGGATGAGGCCGATGAGCATATCGCCCAGCTGGACCAGCTTCTGGTACGCCGCCGTGGCCTTGGGCGCCCCCTCGTAAGCCCGGGTCTTGCGCTCCGGCAGGTAGCCGGGGGCAAGCTGCTTGTCGGCGATCAGGTCATACTCCTCGGTATACTGGGGCGCGTGGGCTGCAAAGCCCAGCCCCTTTACCGTCTCGGCGTAGACGGGTGCCACCTCGCGGTCACCGTGGACCACGAACACATGGGTAGTCTTCGCCGGATCAAAGTGCTTGATCCAGTCCACCAGATGGTCGTGATCGGCATGAGAGGAGAGTCCGGGGAAATTGACGATCTTGGCCCGGACGGCCACATCCTCGCCGAAGAGCTTGACGCTGTCGGCCCCGTCCAGCAGGTTGCGGCCCAGGGTGCCCGGGGACTGAAATCCCACGAACACCACGGCGCTGTCGGCGCGCCAGAGGTTATACTTCAAATGGTGGCGGATACGGCCCGCGTCGCACATACCGGAAGCGGAGATAATGACCTTGGGGGTCTTGTCCACGTTCAGCAGCTTGGACTCGTCCACCGTCTCGGTCAGGTGCAGGCCGGGGAAGCTGAACATATGGGTGCCGTCCTGCACCAGCGCCAGAGCGTCCTCATCCAGATAGCCCCGCAGATCGCCGCAGAAAATCGTGGTGGCCTTCTTGGCCAGCGGGCTGTCCACGTACACCGGGAAGTCCTTGACGGACGTGACCAGATTTTTGTCCTTGATCTCGCGGATGAAATACAGCAGCTCCTGGGTGCGGCCCACGGCGAAGGAGGGGATGACCACGTTGCCGCCCTTGCCCAGCGTTTCGTCGATGATCTCCGCCAGCTGGCCGGTATAGCTCCACACCTCGGTGTGGTTGCGGTCGCCGTAGGTGGACTCGGTGAGCACATAGTCCGCACTGTCGAAGAACTGGGGATCGCGGATGATGGGCTGATCCACATTGCCGATATCGCCGGAGAACACCACGGTGCGCGTTTCATCACCCTCATGGCAGGTGAGCTTGATGCTGGCGCTGCCCAGCAGGTGGCCGGCATCGATGAACTGCGCCGTCACGCCCTCCACCACAGGAATGTCCTGGCCGTATTCGCAGGTCTGGATAAACTCCCGCACCCGCAGGGCATCGGCCACGGTGTAGATCGGCTCCACCTCCGGCCGTCCGGCGCGCTTGTTCTTGCGGTTCTGGTACTCCGCGTCCTGCTCCTGGATATGGGCGGAGTCCTGGAGCATAATGTCCAGCAGATCGGCGGTCAGGCGGGTGGTAATGATCTTACCCTGAAAGCCGTTTTTGATGAGCATGGGGATGCGGCCGGAGTGGTCGATATGGGCGTGGGTCACCAGCACCACATCAATGCTGCCGGGGTGAAAGGGCAGCGCGGTGTTGTCGATCTCGTCCCGGCCCTGCTGCAGGCCGCAGTCCACCAGGATATGCTTGCCGTTGACCTCCAGACAATGGCAGCTGCCGGTAACGCACCGGTCAGCGCCGTAAAAACGCAGCTTCATGGCGAAAACTCCTTCTCTTTGATAATACCGTCAGTATACCACACTTTTCCGCGCTGCACAACCGCAAAGCGGCACGACTGACCGATAACTGTTCACAGAAAATCTTTTTGCATTAGACAAAAGAGTGTGGTATACTCTACTGGTATAATTATGTACGATTATCTTTTTACTTAGAAAGGATACAGAATATATGGGACTGTTTACCAAGGTCTTCGGCACCTACAGCCAGCGGGAGCTGAAGAGCATCTACCCCATCGTGGACAAGATCACCGCCCTGGAGGACGAGTACAGGCAGCTGACCGACGCCGAGCTTCAGGCCAAGACCCCGGAGTTCAAGGAGCGTCTGGCCAACGGTGAGACGCTGGACGACATCCTGCCGGAGGCCTTTGCCGCCGTGCGGGAGGCCGCGGACCGCGTGCTGGGTATGCGCCCCTATCCCGTCCAGCTGGTGGGCGGCATCGTGCTGCACCAGGGCCGCATCGCCGAGATGAAGACCGGCGAGGGCAAAACGCTGGTGGCCACCCTGCCTGCCTATCTGAACGCGCTGACCGGTGAGGGCGTTCACATCGTCACCGTCAACGACTACCTGGCCAAGCGTGACTCCGAGTGGATGGGCAAGGTCCACCGCTTCATGGGCCTTACCGTGGGTCTGATCATCCACGACATGAAAAAGGAGGAACGCCAGAAGGCCTATCAGGCGGACATCACCTACGGTACCAATAACGAGATGGGCTTCGACTACCTGCGTGACAATATGGCCCTGTACGCCAACGAGCAGGTCCAGCGGGGCCACGCTTTCGCCATCGTGGACGAGGTGGACTCCATTCTGATCGATGAGGCCCGTACCCCCCTGATCATCTCCGGTATGGGCGAGAAGTCCACCCAGCTGTACGATATGGCCGAGATGTTCGCCGCCCGGCTGAAGAAATTTGTGGTGGTGGAGAGCGATGACAAAGAGGAGGAAGCCACCGACATCGACGCCGACTATGTGGTGGACGAGAAAGCCCGCAGCGTCACCCTCACTGCCCGGGGCGTGAAGAAGGCGGAGGAGTTCTTCCATCTGGACAACCTGTCCGACCCGGAAAACAGCACCATCGCCCACCACATCAACCAGGCCATCAAGGCCCACGGCATCATGAAGCGCGACGTGGACTATGTGGTCAAGGACGGCGAGGTGGTCATCGTAGACGAGTTCACCGGCCGCCTCATGTTCGGCCGCCGGTACTCCGAGGGTCTGCACCAGGCCATCGAGGCCAAGGAGCACCTGTCCGTCCAGCGCGAGAGCAAGACGCTTGCCACCATCACGTTCCAAAATTACTTCCGCCTCTACCGCAAGCTGTCCGGCATGACCGGTACGGCGCTGACGGAGGAGGAGGAATTCGCCACCATTTACGCGCTGGACATCATCGAGATCCCCACCAACCGCCCCATCGCCCGTATCGACAACGAGGACAGCGTGTACAAGACCGAGAGCGGCAAGTACCGCGCCGTCATCCAGCAGGTAAAGGCGTGCCACGCCAAGGGCCAGCCGGTGCTGGTGGGCACCGTGTCCATCGAGAAGAACGAGCTGCTGGGCAAGATGCTGACCCGCGAGGGCATCAAGCATAACCTGCTGAACGCCAAAAACCATGAGCGCGAGGCTGAGATCGTGGCCCAGGCGGGCCAGTTCGGCGCCGTCACCGTGGCCACCAACATGGCCGGACGCGGTACCGATATCATGCTGGGCGGCAACGCCGAGTACATGGCCAAGAACGACCTCCGCAAGGCCGGCCTCACCGACGAGCTCATCGCCGAGGCCACCGGCTACGCCGAAACGGATAACCAGGAGATCCTGGACGCCCGGAAGCTGTTCGCCGAGAAGCTGGCCCAGCACAAGGCGGAGATCGCCGGCGAGGCCGACAAGGTCCGCGCCGCCGGCGGCCTGTTCATCATCGGCACCGAGCGCCATGACTCCCGCCGTATCGACAACCAGCTCCGCGGCCGTGCCGGCCGTCAGGGCGACCCCGGTGAGACCCGCTTCTACATCTCCCTGGAGGACGACCTCATGCGCCTGTTCGGCGGCGACCGCGTCACCGGCATGATGGAGCGCATGAACATCGACGAGGACACCCCCATCGAGAACAAGATGCTCTCCCGCGCCATCGAGCAGGCCCAGACCACGGTGGAAAGCCGCAACTTCCAGGCCCGTAAGTCCGTGCTGGAGTACGACGACGTGATGAACAAGCAGCGCGAGATCATCTACGGCCAGCGCAAGCAGGTGCTGGACGGCATGGACGTCAAGGGCATCATCATGGGCATGATGGAGAGCGCCATCGGCCACCAGGTCCGCAGCGCCTTCATGGGCCAGGAGCACCTGGACATGGTCCAGTGCAAAGAGCTTCTCCGCGGCTTGGAGGGTGTGTACTTCACCAAGTACACCGTAAAGATCGACGAGAGCCAGCTCCCCACCCTTACCGAGGATGATTTCATCGATATGTTCACCAAGGCCGCCGCCGACTTCTATGAGAAAAAGGAGCAGGAGATCACACCGCCCGTCATGCGTGAGCTGGAGCGCGTGGTGCTGCTGCGGGTGGTGGACGAATACTGGATGGACCATATCGACGCCATGCAGGACCTGCGCCAGGGAATCCGTCTGCGGGCCTACGCCCAGACCAACCCGGTGGACGCCTACAAGAAGGAGTCCCTGGAGATGTTCGAGGAGATGATCGACGCCATGAAGGAGGAGACGGTGCGCCGTCTGTACTCCGTCCGCCTGCGCCAGAACGAGGAAGTCAAGCGCGAGCGCGTGGCCAGCGGCATGACCGAGAACGTGGGCGGCGACGGCACCGTGAAGAAGCGCCCCACCAAGGTGGTCAAGGTCGGCCGCAACGACCTGTGCCCCTGCGGCAGCGGGCTGAAATGGAAGAAGTGCACCTGCAAGGAGTACCACTCCTGATTTCGGCCTATGCTTCTCCCCTGTACGCTGCCTACGGTCGCATGGCGCCAGCCAAATCAAAGATTTGGGCCGCCAAAGTGCCTGCGGCAGCGGGCTGAAATGGAAAAAGTGCACCTGCAAGGAGTACCACTCCTGAGTAATTTCAAACGACACCCGCTCCGCTGGGCTGCCGTTTGAGCAGGCTGCGGCCTGCTACGGTGCACGACGTGCGCGCCAGAGACGCGCACGCGCACGTTTGCAGGCCGAGAAGAATTTTCGGCGACGTACACGCCGCCGCCGAAAATAGATTTGATTTTATTTGCGTCTGCGGACGCAAACTCTGCGAGGCATTGCAAAATGGCGGGCGGCGGCTTCAGCCGCCGCCCGTCCCATCTTATGCGGGGGGCGGCGTCCCCGACGCCCCGTCCCCCTTCGGAAGGAGACACTATGTTCCACATCCACACAAAAAACGACCTGGTCTATCTGGCCTCCGATGTGTTGGAAAACAGCGCCATCGCCCACGGCTTTTCCACCCGAAAGGGCGGTGTCTCCCCCACCCCCTGGGACAGTCTGAACCTGGATGACCGCCGGGGCGATGACCTGGCCAACGTACAGGAGAACTTCCGCCGCCTGTGCACCGCGCTGGACACGGATGTGCAGCGGGCGGTGCTCAGCCGTCAGGTGCACCGCAGCGATGTGCGCCGCGTCACGGCGGTGGACTGCGGCAAGGGCCTGTGGCAGCCGCAGGACTACGACAGCGCCGATGCCCTGGTGACGGACGTGCCGGGCATCCCCCTGATCGTCTTCTCCGCCGACTGCAACGTACTGCTGCTCCACGACCCGGTGCGCCGGGTCATCGGCGCCGCCCACGCCGGCTGGCGGGGCACCGCCGCCGGCATCGCCGCGGAGACGGTACGGGTCATGACCGAGGATTACGGCTGCGACCCGGCGGACCTCCGCGCCGCCATCGGACCGGCCATCGGGCCGTGCTGCTTCGAGACGGACGGCGACGTACCGGAGGCCCTGCGGGCCGCCCTGGGTGCGGCGGCGGAGCCGTTCATGGCATGGAACGGCAGCAAGTGGCACATCGACCTGAAAGCCGTCAACGCCCTGTGGTTGCGCCGCGAAGGCGTTACATGCATCGACATCTGCGATCACTGCACCGCCTGCCGCCCGGACCTGTACTGGAGCCACCGGAAGATGGGCCTGCGCCGGGGCGAGCAGGCCGCGCTGATCGCTCTGCGGGAGGATACGCTATGAAACGTGCACTGCTGTGCCTGCTGCTGGCGCTGACCATGCTGCTGGCCGCCGGCTGCGCCGACTGGGAGGTCACCGAGGATCCCCTGGGAGAGCTGTCCGACTTCTACCAGAATGAAAACGAGGAACCGGAGCCAGAGCCGCTGACCGCCTTTACCCTGCCCTATATCGCCGGCGGCACCCTCGACCCCGTCCGCACCACGGACACTATGCAGCAGACCGTAGAGTCCCTCATGTACCAGGGACTGTTCGCCCTGGACGAGCAGTTCCGGCCCCAGGCCGTCCTGGCGGACAGCTGGACATATGATGCCGCCCAGCGCACCTGGACCATCCGCATCAAGGCCGACGCAGCCTTCTCTGACGGCTCCGCCGTCACGGCGGCGGACGTGGCCGCCACGTTGGAGCGCGCCCGCACCTCTGAGCGCTATGCCGCCCGGCTGCGGGACGTGACCTCCGTGTACGTCCGGGAGGACGCGGTGGTCGTCGCCCTGTCCGCCCCTCTGGCCACCCTTCCCAGCCGCCTGGACATCCCCATCATCAAAGCAGGCACCGAGAACCGCACCGCCCCCACGGGCAGCGGCCCCTATCTGTTTGCCAAGGATGACGCGGGCGCCTACCTGACAGCCAACAGCCGCTGGTGGCAGGACAGCAGCGTTCTGCCGCTGTCCACCATCCGCCTGCAGCACTGCAAGGATCAGGACTCCGCCCTGTACGCCTTCACTTCCCGTGAGGTGCAGCTGCTGACGCTGGATCTCACCGGCAGCAACAGCACCGGCGTCTCCGGCGCCGGCGACTATGCCGAGGCAGCCACCCCCGTCATGCAGTTTCTGGGCATGAACACCCGGCGGGAGTCCCTGTCCGACCCGGCCCTGCGCCGGGCCCTCAGCGCCGGCATCGACCGCGAAACGCTGGTGTCCTCCTGCCTGCTGGGGCAGGGCACGGCGGCCCAGCTGCCTGCCTCCCCCGCCTACGCAGGCTACGATACCGCGCTGGAAACGCCTTACGACACCGCGGCCTATAACCGCCTGCTGAACGCCGCCCTTGGCGAACAGGCGGAGGATGAGACACCCCTGACGCTGACGCTTCTGGTCAACGAGGAGAGCAGCTTCAAAGTCTCCGCCGCCCAGGAGATCGCCATGTACCTCAATACCGCACGCCTGACCGTCACCGTGGAGGCTGTCCCCTGGGACACGTTCCTCACCCGGCTGGAAAGCGGCGACTTTGATCTCTATTACGGTGAATGCCGCCTGACCGCCGACTGGGACCTGACGGCCCTGTTGTCCACCGAGGGCAGCCTCAACTACGGCGGCTGGTCCGATGAGACTACCGACCGGCTGCTGCAGGCCTATCGATCCAATGGCGCTGACGCGAACCTGGTGGCCCTGTGGCAGCAGCTGCTGGACACCGCCCCCTTCGCCCCCATCTGCTTTAAGTCCGTATCCGTTGTCACCACCGAGGGCGTGGTGCAGGGTCTGTCCCCCACGGAGACGGCCCCCCTCTCCCCCCTGGGCGGCTGGTCCGTCCGGCTGGACGCATAAAAGGAGCGTATGCCATGTCACAAGTTACCAAGCGGGCGCTGGAAGCGTCGCTGAAAAAGCTGCTGCTGGAAAAGCCCCTGCACAAGATCACCGTCAGCGACATCACCGATGACTGCGGCATCAACCGCATGACGTTTTACTATCACTTCAAGGACATCTATGATCTGGTGGAGTGGAGCTGTCAGGAGGACGCCAGCCGCGCTCTGGCGGGCAAAAAGACCTACGAGACGTGGCAGCAGGGCCTTTTGCAGATCTTCGAGGCCGTGCAGGAGAATAAGCCCTTCATTCTGAACGTCTATCGCTCCGTCAGCCGGGAGCAGGTGGAGAACTATCTCTACAAGCTGACCTACGACCTGCTGGAGGGCGTGGTGGAGGAGCAGGCCCGGGGAATGTCCGTCCGGCCGGAGGATAAGGCCTTCATCGCCACGCTGTACAAGTATATGTTCGTAGGCCTGATGCTGGACTGGATCAGATCCGACATGAAGGGCGATCCCCACCTGATCGTGGAACGGCTGGACCAGGTCATCCACGGCAGCGTCGACGCCGCGCTGGCGCGTCTGCGTACCGACAAGCCCTTATCAAACGAGGCCAAATGATAAAAAACTGAACATCTGCCGCCCCGGTGATAAAAAACTTATCACCGGGGTTTTTCTGCTTATTGAACAAATATTCATTCAGATGTATGCTTTCATCATCAAAGGAAAACATACAGTGGATACTTGAAAGGAGTTTATTTATGTATTATTCCAGCGGTAACTATGAAGCCTTTGCCCGTCCCAAAAAGCCCGAGGGCGTGGACAACAAATCCGCCTATATCGTTGGCAGCGGTCTGGCTGCCCTGACCGCCGCCTGCTATCTGGTCCGCGACGGCCAGATGAAGGGCGAGCACATCCACATTCTGGAAAAGGGTAGCCTGCCCGGCGGCGCCTGCGACGGCTATAAGTTCGAGAACCTGGGCTACGTCATGCGCGGCGGCCGCGAGATGGACAACCATTTCGAGGTCATGTGGGACCTGTTCCATTCCATCCCCTCCATCGAAACGGAGGGTGTCAGCGTTCTGGACGAGTACTACTGGCTCAACAAGGAGGACCCCAACTACTCCCTGTGCCGCGCCACCGTTGACCGCGGCCAGGACGCCCATACCGACGGCAAGTTCGACATCTCCGACAAGGGCGCCATGGAGATCATGAAGCTGTTCTTCACCCCCAACGAGGACCTTCAGGACAAGAAGATCACCGACTTCTTCGATGACGAGGTGCTGAACTCCAACTTCTGGCTGTACTGGCGCACCATGTTCGCCTTTGAGAACTGGCACAGTGCGCTGGAGATGAAGCTGTATATCCAGCGCTATATACACCACATCGGCGGCCTGCCCGACTTCACCGCCCTGCGCTTCACCAAGTACAACCAGTACGAGTCCATGATCCTGCCCATGGTGAAGTATCTGGAGAGCCACAACGTCCGGTTCCATTACGGCGTGCAGGTCACCAACGTGGAGTTCGACTGCTCCGATCCCGCCCACAAGCTGGCCAAGCGCATCGATGTCATCGAGAACAACGAGCCCGGCGCCATCGACCTGACGGAGAACGATCTGGTGTTCATCACCAACGGCGGCTGCGTAGAGAACTCCTCCATGGGCAGCCAAGATAAGCCCGCCGCCTACAACACCGAGCTGAAGCCCGGCGGCGGCTGGGATATGTGGCGCAAGATCGCCGCGCAGGACCCTGCCTTTGGCCATCCCGACAAGTTCTGCCATGACCCCGAGCAGACCAACTGGATGAGCGCCACCGTGGAGACTTTGGACCAGAAGATCATCCCCTATATCAAGAACATCTGCAAGCGCGACCCCTTCACCGGCCATGTGGTCACCGGCGGCATCGTCACCGTCAAGGACTCCTCCTGGCTGATGAGCTGGACCATCAACCGCCAGCCCCAGTTCCGCGACCAGCCCAAGGATCACTGTCTGGTGTGGGTCTACTCTCTGTTCACCGACAAGCCCGGCGACTATGTGAAAAAGCCCATGCGGGCGTGCACCGGCAAGGAGATCTGCATGGAGTGGCTGTACCACATCGGCGTGCCCGAGGATCAGATCGAGGATCTGGCGTCCAACAGCGCCAACACCGTACCCGTGATGATGCCCTATATCGATGCGTTCTTCATGCCCCGCGCCTACGGCGACCGGCCCAATGTGGTGCCCGACGGCAGCGTGAACTTCGCCTTCCTCGGTCAGTTTGCCGAGACGCCCCGCGACACCATCTTCACCACCGAGTATTCCATGCGGACCGGCATGGAGGCCGTCTACACCCTGCTGAACGTGGACCGCGGCGTGCCCGAGGTCTGGGGCAGCGTCTATGATGTCCGCGACCTGCTGAACGCCACCGTGAAGCTGCGGGACGGCAAGAAGGCCACCGACATGGAGCTGGGCCTGATGGAAAAGCTGGCCGTCAAGAAGCTGCTGGGCAAGATCGAAAACACCGATATCGAAAAGCTCCTGAAGGAATACCACGTCATCTGACAGCCCCCAGCATCACCCCCAAAAAAAGAAAGACCGGCTCTCGCCGGTCTTTCTTCTTTATTCTCATGCGTCGGCGGGGTAGGACCGCCGCGGGAGAAACTCAGTCCTCGCGCTTTTTAGCGGTCCACGCCATACCGCTCAGGGACAGCACCGCCGTCACGGCGTAGATGCCCATGCCCGCGTCAAAGGTCTTGGGGCTGGTCTTGCCCTCGTCCTTCTTGGTATCGGTAGTCGTGGTGGAGTTGTAATAGTAGCGCGGCGGCTGCTCGGGGGTGGGGTCGGGCGTGACCGGCACGGTATATTTGCCGCGTGCCGCATCCTTACCGTTGATCTTCACGCCATCCGCGTCAACGGTCACAGTCACATTTTCATTCACACCGTTGATCTCGCCGCCCTTGGTGATAGTGACCTTCTTGCCGCTGTTTGCCGCATCGGCAATAGCCGCGCTGCCCACCGCGATCATGGTCTTGTCCCCATTGACCACGGTAGCCTGCGGCGCATTGATAGGCTCACCCATCAACGCCGTCACCATGGCATCAGACACGAACGTACCTCCGGTAACAGTCAGTCTGTCCTTATTGTTGGGGCAGAACCGATTTGTGTTTTCCTGTGCAAACACGCCATTAGAGATGGTCACCTTTGCACCAGCTTTGATGTCAATCACTTCGTTGGTATTCGTATTGAAAGTAAACTCACCGCCGTTGATGTTCACTGTGCTCGTATCGCTGGCGTGTATCTCACGGGCAAACTTACCACCATTGATGGTCAATTTGCCATTATCGGCGCAACTCACATCCGTTTTGAAAGCTCCTTCATTGATGGTCGCGGTACCGGTCTGCACAGAAACGCCTCGTGCGAACGTACCGTTGTTGATGACCAGCGTACCACTGCTGTAGAAGTTTCCACCAGCGATGAACGTGCCACCGTCCACGGTCAAACTGCCCTTACTTTCAATACTGCCGCTGTAATTCCCGCTGTTTATCGTGACCGCTGCATAGGGATGAATCGTCAGGCCAATGCTCATATCACCGTTGAGTACAGCCGTACTTTCAGAAATAGTCCGGCTCACGGTAGCCTTTATCTCGCCGCTGTTGGTATTCGGCTCGGACGCATCATTAGTATACTCACTGTAGCAAATAGCAGAGCAGTTCTCACCCTCAATCACGCCCGTATTGCTGCAATTCACAATCTTCAGTCCAGACCCTTTCAAGTTCACCGACACAATACCTGCGGTCATAATATTCTGTCCCGGATTTGTCGAATGGACCGAACCATTATTCACGCAGTTTTTGACGATACCACTGCCGCTGTCACTGACATTGAACACAACACCTCCGACAAATGGGCCGCTGATCTTCCCATTGTTCGTACAGCCGTTAATGGTAAAATTCTCCCCCTGGGCATATACCACAATACCGGCAGCCCCGTTTACTGTATCGCTTTTAATCTCGCCATCGTTCGTACAGCCCTCAATGACCACATTGGCGCCATCAATTTTAACGGTAATACCCGCTGCCTTGCTGGTACCTGTTACTTTCGCTTTATTGATGCAGTTGATAACTTTGCTTGCACCGTCCAATCGTGCGACCACACCCGCAACATCAGACCCGTTGATAGTGCCGGCCACCGTCAGGTTCTTGATAGTCGCGTCCTTAACCGCGCCGAAGAAACCGGCGTAGCCGCCGAAAGCGGAATCGAGACTACTATTGATGCGATTGATAGTCACCGTCTGGCCGTTGCCGTCAAAGGTACCGGCAAACTTGTTTTCGGTGCCCTTCTGTCCGATGGGCGTCCAGTCCGTCACAGTGATGCTCTTGCCCAGTTTGAAATACTTACCACTGTACACTGTACCGCTGTTCACGTCCGTGGCCAGCTTATTCAGCCCCGCCTCGGTCGTGATCATATACGGGTCAGCCTCCGTACCGGAGCCTGTCCAGTCTCCTTCCGCCCACGCCATCGTGGTGACGCCCAGCGCCATGACCAGCGCCAGAATGGTTGCCAACAATTTCTTCATGTCTCAAACCCCATTTGTTTTAGATTTCCGCAGGACGCATCGTTTTAAGATCGTTAAAACGCAAATGCAGAGGTACCTCTGCGGATAGTCAGATTATAGCACAGTCACACCGTTTGTCCAGCCTTTTTGTGGAAAATTTCCGTGTTTTTGCCATTTCCGGTAATGGAAATCGTGCAAAACACCCCCTGACGCTCAAAAGAGACGGCAGTGCCGTCTCTTTTTGTGTTCAGTTATACTCCCGCACCACGGCGGTGACCTTGCCCAGCAGCGTGGCCTCGCGGCCGTCGATGGGCCGGTAGTTCTCGTTCTCCGGCAGCAGCCACACCTCGCCGTTCCGGCGGCTCAGCCGCTTCACCGTGGCCTCGTCCCCCAGCAGTGCCACCACGATCTCGCCGTTGTGTGCTGTGGGCTGGCGGTGCACCACCACCAGGTCGTCCGGCAGGATGCCCGCGTTCAGCATGGACTCGCCCCGCACCCGCAGGGCAAAGTACTCCCCCTCGCGTCCGCCGGTGTCGAAGGTCAGATAGTCCTCAATGCACTCCTCTGCCAATATGGGGCTGCCCGCGGCCACGCTGCCCACCACGGGGATGCGGTCCGCCGCCGGTGCCGCCTCCTCCTGTACCGGCGCGCCGTCAGGCATCTCCCCCTGCATGGGCTGCGCCAGCGTCAGGGCCCGGCCCTTGCCGGCCCCCTTGGTCAGCACGCCCAGCTCCTCCATGTGCTTCAGGTGGAAATGCACCGTGGACGGCGATTTCAGTCCCACCGCCTCGCCGATCTCCCGCACCGAGGGAGGATACCCCTGCTCCCGCAGTGCCTGGGCGATGTAGTCGTAGATCTTCTGCTGCATTCTGGTCATCTTCGCCATAGCCATGCCCCTTTCACGCGCCCCGTGTCGGCGCAGGTCCGTTTTTTTGTATGTGCGCCGCGTCCGCTGTTCTTCCGGCTCTATTATATCACACCCTTTCGCGCATTGCAACATTTGTTCTATTTCTTTTTGCAGTTTTTTCTGAGGCTGCAGCAAAGACGACCGTGAAGTAACACAAAAGCAATGAAAGAAATCCCGTTTCAACGGGCATTTCACTCTTGACAAGGACCGACGGTATATAGTATAATGATTTTCGCTGACACGGTGACATAGCCAAGTGGTAAGGCAAGGGTCTGCAAAACCCTCATTCCCCGGTTCAAATCCGGGTGTCACCTCCAACCAAAACTCCCGAAACGCCTGTGTTTCGGGAGTTTTTTCATGCCCGGAAACAGGTTTTAGCCTTGTTTTCAGCCTTATGCGGAGCGCCCTGCCCGTTGAGACCGTTGAAAAAGGAGGGGGACGGAAGCTTCCGTCCCCCTCCTGCGGTATTGGTTCTATTCTATGCAGACAATTCGCCCGTCCGTGTCGTTTAGCCCAGCTTTGCCCACGTCAGGGGGCCGACGATGCCGTCCACACCCAGACCGTTGGCCTTCTGGAACGCCAGCACGGCGGCCTTTGTCTTGCTTCCGAAGATGCCGTCCACGCTGCCGCAGTCAAATCTTCACGCTTCAGAATTGGCGCTACAGTCACGCCCAACGGCGAAACGCACTACGAGATACGGGCGCCCGACATCGATGTAACGGTGAATCCGGCCGCCGGCGACAGTCTTGACACCGTCGCGCTTACGCTGCCGTATGCGGACACCGGCAAGCACGCCTATACGCCGGACTGGTCGAAGCTTCCCAGCGGGCAGACTTGAAACTACAGCAGCTCGCCCAATGTCAGTGAAGGCTCGAACGCAAAGCTTACTACATTCTGCTGGCAGAAAGACGCTGGCGGACGCGGGGCTGCTGCCCTACGCGGTAACGGCGCTGATAAGCTACACCGGCACCGCGGCGCTGCTGCGCCGCCGCAAGCGTGAGGCCTGACGCGGCACCGCCGAAAAGAAACACCACCCAATGGGTGGTGTTTCTTTTCGGCGGAACAAGCAGGCACCCCCGGTAGTCCGGGGGTGCTTTTTATTGCTTTCGCGCGGTGATATAGTCGTCGCCGGGGCGCCAATAGGGACAGGATCGGGTATCGGCGGCCAGGAAGCGGGCCAGCTCGTCCTCGTCCAGATCCATGTCACAGATATAATCGTCGTAGTCCTCGTCATAGACGTACCACACGCAGGTCTCACACTTGTCCATCATACGTCCTCCACCAGCCGATGGCTGTCGAATTTGCAGAAGCGGTAGTAGATGAGCGTGGCCACGCTGCACACGAACCAACCGGCGGGGTAGCTCATGGCGATGGGGATGATCTCGTTGGAGACATAGTGGGCCACGATGTAGAGGTATATCTGGCGGAAGACCACGAAGGAGCCCAGCATGATCCACATGGGCACCTGGCTGTTGCCCGCGCCGCGGAGGGCGGCGGAGTAGATCTGGTTGATGCAGAAGAAGAAGTAGAAAGGTGACAGCAGCCGCAGCAGCAACGCTCCATAGGACACCACCTCGGCCTTGCTGTTGAAGAACGCCGTCAGGTCCGGGGCCAACAGCAGTACCGGCACCAACAGCACCGCCGTGACGGCGAAGGACAGGTACAGCGCCGTGCGGACGCCCTTCTTGGCCCGGGCTGTGTCGCCCACGCCCAGGTTCTGGCCCACGAAGGTGGTGCCGGCCATGGCGATGGACTGGACCGGCAGGATCACCAGCTGGTCCACCTTGGTATAGGCCGTCCAGCCAGACATACAATCCGGGCCGAAATAGTTGATATAGCCCTGGACGAACACGTTGGAGAAAGCGGTGATGGCCATTTGCAGGGCGGCGGGTATACCCACGGACACGATCTGACGGAGAACGGACCAGGTCATACGCAGGGCGCGGAGCTCCACGCGGATACAGCCGGCGGTGCGCATGAGCACCCAGATGGTCAGCGCGGCGGACACCGCCTGAGCGATGATGGTGGCGTAGGCCACGCCCTCCACGCCCATGCCGAATTTCAGCACGAAGAGCAGGTCCAATCCCGTGTTCAGCACGGCGGACACCAGCAGGAAGTAGAAGGGGCGGCGGGAATCGCCCACGGCGCGGAGGATACCGGAGCCCATGTTGTAGAGCAGCAGTCCCATGACGCCGGCGAAGTAGATGGCCAGGTAGGTGGTCTGCTCCGGTGCCACCTCGGCGGGGGTCTTCATCAGGCGGAGCATCAGGGGCGTCATGGCGATGCCGGCGGCGGTGAAAACCGCGCCCATCAGCAGCGTCAGCACCAGGGAAGTGTGGACCGCCTGGCGGACCTTATCCTCTCGGCCGGCACCGTAATACTGGCTGATGACCACGCCGGCACCGCTGGACAATCCCAGGAAAAAGCCGATAAGCGTGTTGATAATAGGGGTGACGGTGCCCACGGCGGAAAAGGCCTCGTTGCTGACGTAGTTGCCCACCACCCAGGTATCCACCATGTTGTAGAGCTGCTGAAAAAGATTGCCCACCATCAGCGGCAGGGCAAAGTTGATCAGATGCTTTGTGATGCTGCCCTTGGTCATGTCCACGTCATAACGGGCGGCGCGGTGGTGGGTGTGGAAATGCAGATGCAGATGGCTGGAATGGCGCATGGAGGCTCTCCTTATAACATACTTCTTTACAGGAATTTTACCATAATACCAGCCGGGGCGCAACAGGGAGAATGCCGGTTTTTCGGCGCAGACAGCGCCGCAGAATGGGCGGGAATGGACGGAGGAAGCGCGTTATTCCGGGAATTCCGTCCGGTCCGCCGGACGCATGATGGATACCTCATAGGCCGTGCGGTCGGTAGTGACGCCGTTCTCCGTTTTGGAGTAGACACGACTCTGGACCCGACCCTCGGCGGTGAGCCGGGCGCCGGTGTGCAGCAGGGACACCTGCTGGGCCACGGCGCCCCAGGCGATGCAGGGCAGGTAGTCGGCGCGGCCGTAGCGGCGGTTCACCGCCAGGATCATGTCGCATATCTCGCGGCCAAGGGGCGTACGGCGGAGGGCGGGCTGCTTGCACAGCACGCCGCTGAGGAAAATGCGGTTCAGCGGTTCGCCGGCGTCATGGGTCAGCGTCTGGGCGAAGGTGGAGATGACCAAACGGCTGCCCTGGCCGCTTTTGTTGTTGAAGGAACGCAGCTGGCCGGTGATATGTACGCCGTCGCCGGGGGACACCGGCGTCAGCAGCAGAAGCGGCCGGGGGACGATGACGGGCAGCTTGTCCGCCTGACCGGACAGGCGCAGGACGGACAGGGTAAAGCGGTAGAACGCACAGCCGTGGTTCACATGGGACAGCAACGGCGCGTCCTCGGCCACGCCCCGCAGCTCCACGCGGTTGTAATTCAGCTCCATAGTACACCTCGTTTGTTGAGATGTCACAGCCTATGTGGGGCGGGGCGGGAATATGCCCCCTTTTCAAAGCGTTCAAAGTATGGCATAATACAGCAAAAGGAGTGATGACCATGCGTTATAAGGGAAAGGTATACCGACCGCCCAGCGAGGCGTACAGCCTGATCGTGCAGGTGACCTACGGGTGCAGCCACAACAGGTGCGCCTTCTGTGATATGTACGACGACAAGCACTTTGCCATGCGGCCCATGGACGAGATCCGGGAGGACTTCGAGCTGGCACGGCGGGTATACCGCCGGGTGGAACGGGTCTTTCTGGCGGATGGGGACGCACTGATGCGGAGGACCGGCGACCTGGTGGAGATACTGGGGCTGGTCTATGGGCTGTTTCCGGAGTGCCAGCGGGTAACATGCTACGCCTCCCCCACCAGCCTACAGATCAAATCCGAGGACGAGCTGCGCCTGCTGCGGAGCAAGGGCCTGCAGATGGTGTATATGGGATTGGAGTCCGGGTGCGACGCGGTGCTGGAGAAGATGCAGAAGGGCCACACGGCGGCGGAGATCGTGGCGGCGGGGCAGAAGGCCCGGCGGTGCGGGCTGGCGCTGTCGGTGACGGCCATCTCCGGGCTGGGGAGCGTGGCACACTGGCGGGAGCACGCCGCGGACACGGCCAGAGCCGTCAGTGAGATGAAGCCGGACTATCTGGGGCTGCTGACGCTGATGGTGGAGCCGGGAACGCCGCTGGAGGCCTGGGTGCGGGAGGGCAGCTTTACGCTGCTCAGCCCCCTGGAGGTACTGAAGGAAACAGAGCTGTTTTTACAGCACGTGGACAGCGAAGGAACCGTGTTCCGCGCCAACCATGCCAGCAACTATCTGACGCTGAAGGGCACACTGAACGGCGACCGGAAGGCGCTGCTGGCGCAGATCGCCGCAGCGCTGGACGGTCGCCGGGACCTGAAGCCGGAGTTTTTGCGGGCGCTGTAGCGCACACGCGCATTCAAAAGGGCTTCCCACAGGGAAGCCCTTTTGCTGTCCAACCACCCCCGCGCTCTGCGGAAAAGGGCGGGCTTGACAGGGTGGGTGGTTTTGTATATAATAGGCAAGATTTATATCAAAAGGAGGATACAGGGCGATATGGATACCGACAGCGGCGACCATCCCGGGAACTTGCCGGGCTGCCATCTGTTTTTTGCGGCATATCTGCGCCGCCCGACGCGGGGCAGACGTGCTTTTTTGCGCCTTTAGACCGGCGCGGATCACAGAAACAGATGACAGAAAAAGGAGCTATTGATCGTGTCAACGACTACATATATCATTATTATGGCGGTATGCCTGCTGCTATCCGCCTATTTCTCGGCCACGGAGACGGCGTTCTCCTCGGCCAATGTCACGCGGCTGAAAATGCTGGCGGAAAAAGGCAACAGCCGTGCCGCGCTGGCGTGCCGGCTGCTGGAGCGCTATGACAAGCTGCTGTCCACCATTCTTATCGGCAACAACATCGTGAACATTGCCATGGCATCCCTGGCCACGGCACTGTTCGTCAAAAGCTTCGGCGATGCCGGCGCTACGCTGTCCACCATCGTGGTAACGGTGGTGGTGCTGATCTTCGGCGAGATCTCCCCCAAGAGCATCGCCAAGGACTGCGCCGAGAACTGGGCCATGACAGCCGCACCGTTTCTGCGGTGCCTGATCTGGCTGCTGATGCCGCTAAACGCGCTGTTTTCCCTGTGGAAAAAGCTGCTGGCCAGGATGTTCCATCTGGATGGGGACAACAAAATGTCCCCGGAGGAGCTGCTGATGCTGGTGAACGAGGTGCAGCAGGAGGGCAGCATCGACAAGGACGAGGGCGACCTGCTGAAGAACGCCATCGGCTTTTCCGAGCAGGAGGCGCAGGACATCCTCATCCATCGGGTGGACCTGGCGGCACTGCCGGTGGACGCCACCAAGGAAGAGGTGGCAGACCTGTTCACCCAGACAAAGTATTCCCGGCTGCTGATCTATCGGGAGGACATCGACCATATTATCGGCACCATACACCAGAAGGACTTTTATGTGGGCTGCGGCGTAACGGACAAGCCGCTGGAGGAGATACTCTCCCCAGTCATGTTCGTGCTGGAAAACGAGCCCATCAGTCTGCTGCTGAAAAAATTGCAGCTGGCCAAGACCCAGGTGGCCGTGGTGGTGGACGAGTACGGCGGCACCTGCGGCATCGTGACCATGGAGGACATTCTGGAGGAGCTGGTGGGCGAGATCTGGGACGAGCACGACGAGGAGGAGGTCTTTATCCGCAAGGTGGACAAGGACACCTATCTGGTGGACGCGGCCATGGATTTTGACGATTTTGCCGAGTTCTTCCATCTGAATGAGGAGACGGAGATGACGTCCGTCAGCGGCTGGGTGATGGAGCAGTGTGACCGGGTTCCTGAGGTAGGCGACCGGTTCAGCTGCCAGGATCTGGACGTGCTGGTGACGCGGGTGGACAACCACCGCACTTGCGAGATCAAGGTGGTCCGGCGGGAAGCGTCCGGCGGCGAGATCACCGACGAGACATAAGCAGAAGCACCCGGAGGCATAAGCCTCCGGGTGCTTATTTTTTCCTGTGAGGAACCTCCCCTAAGGTGAGTCCAATACTACCATACCACCATCCGCCCGCCAGTGCAAGAAGAACTTTCGCTTCTGCAACAATTTCTCCCTAATTCTATATATTATATGATAATTCCGATGAAATATCTGCGTTTTGCACCGTTGACAGCGGAGGTATGGGGGTGTACCATCGGAGCATATTTTTTACAGGGGAGATGGCGGGATGAAGTATATTTTTGTGACCGGCGGCGTGGTGTCCGGGCTGGGAAAGGGCATCTGCGCGGCATCGCTGGGCCGGCTGCTGAAGCAGTGCGGTCTGCGGGTGCGAAACCAGAAATTCGATCCGTACCTGAATGTAGACCCGGGGACTATGAGCCCTTACCAGCACGGCGAGGTGTTCGTCACCGACGACGGCGCGGAGACGGATCTGGACCTGGGACACTATGAGCGCTTCGTGGATGAGGCGCTGACCGGCGACAGCTCCGTTTCCTCCGGAAAGATCTTCTGGTCGGTGCTGAACCGGGAACGGCAGGGCGGCTATCTGGGCGGCACGGTGCAGATCATCCCCCATGTGACCGACGAGATCAAGCGGCGGTTGTACGCCATGGATGACGGACAGACGGACGTGGTCATCGCGGAGATCGGCGGCACGGTGGGTGACATCGAGAGCCAGCCGTATCTGGAGGCCATCCGTCAGGTGGCGGCGGAGCAGGGACGGGAAAACGTGCTGTATATCCACGTGCCGCTGGTGGTCTCCATCCCCGGCAACGGCGAGCTGAAGAGCAAGCCCACACAGCACTCCGTGAAGGAGCTGCTGAGCGTGGGAATCCAGCCGGATATCCTGGTGTGCCGCACCGACAGCCCGCTGCCGGAGGACATGCGGAAGAAGATCGCACTGTTCTGCAATGTCAGTGGGGACTGCGTCATCCCCAACCTGACGGCGTCCACCCTGTATGAGGTGCCCCTGCTGCTGGAGCGGGAGGGGCTGTGCCGGGTGGTGTGCCGCAAGCTGGGACTGGGCGTCGGCGAGCCGGATATGCGGCACTGGCAAGAGCTGGTGACGCAGATACACGCGGCGGAGCAGCGTCATGTGACCATCGCGCTGGTGGGCAAATACACGGAGCTGCACGACGCCTATCTCAGCGTAGCGGAGTCGCTGTTCCACGCGGGGACGGCCTGCGGCGCTCAGGTGGACATCCAGTGGGTGGACTCACAGCACCTGACGGTGGAAAACCTCACGGAAACGCTCTGCGGGTGCAGCGGCATATTGGTGCCCGGCGGCTTCGGTGACCGGGGCATTGAGGGGATGATCCTGGCGGCACAGTACGCGCGGGAGAAAGGTATCCCCTATCTGGGCATCTGCCTGGGGATGCAGATTGCAGTCATCGAATTTGCGCGGCACGCAGCCGGGTGGGCGGATGCCCACAGCGCAGAGTTCAGCGCCGTGACGGCACATCCGGTCATCGACCTGATGCCGGACCAGGTGGGCGTGACCGCCAAGGGCGGCACCATGCGGCTGGGCAAGTATCCCTGCGTGCTGGCGGAGGGAACAAAGGCCCGGGAGGCCTACGGCCAGCGGGAGATATGGGAACGCCACCGTCACCGGTATGAGTGCAGCAACGTGTTCCGGCCGGAGCTGGAGGCCGTGGGCCTGCGGGTAGCGGGTACATCGCCGGACGGCCGTTTGGTAGAGATGGTGGAGATACCGGACCATCCGTGGTTCGTGGGCTGCCAGTTCCACCCGGAGTTCAAGAGCCGGCCGGACCGGCCCCATCCCCTGTTCCGCGGCTTTGTGGCCGCAGCGCTGGCACAGCAATAAGGAGGCACAAAAAGGCCCGCCCCTGCGGGGCGGGCCTTTGCGCTCAGCGCATCAGGGCTGCATGGCCGCGGCGGTAGCCGGGTCGAGATAATACGCCCCGTCGCCGCCCCGGTAGTAGATATTCTGGATAAACCCGTGGAGGTCATACTCCACCTTGGTGTTGGGCTCCGCCGCTATGGTGTACATCTCCTCCGGGAAGATGTCCTCCCGGCTGTTGATCTCCTCCTCGGTCAGGTCGCCGCCGCTTTCCACAGTGCGGTTCAGGTGGGCGTCGTAGTACACCACGGAGTAGTCCTGCATCCACATGGGGATATAGACCACCTTCGTGCCGGTCTGCCCGTCCTCCTGCGTCTGGGAAATGCCCTCCACCGGCGGCACGTCGCCTTCATCGGCGGGCAGCGTCTGTGCGCCGCAGGCGCTCAGCGTCAGCAGCGCCAGCAGGCACGCGATAACGGTGATTTTTTTCATGGTCTTAGCTCCTTTCGCTCTCATACATGCTCTCTGCCGTGGACACCAGCTCCTGCCGGGACTGACCGCCGATCAGCAGGAACAGGCAGTTGGCTCGCTCGTCCACCCACACCAGCGCCGCAGCGCCCTCCGGGATGGACACCTGATGGAAATGCACGGGGTCGCTTCCCCGATAGAACCACAGGCCGCAGCCGTGCTGCACCTGCGGAGAGGCGCCCTTTGCGGGTAATATGCGGTATAGCCGGGCGGACAGGCCATGTACGGTCACATTCTCCGTCTCGTAGTCCTCCGGCTCACCCGCCCCGCCCGTGGGACGCTGCCCCGTCTCCGTGGAGGAGAGGCCGCCGGTGCTGTTGCTTCGCAGCTCCACGCTGATGGGCTCGTCGCCGGTCATGGGCACGGCCTCAAACAGCAGATCGCCCTGTGAGGACGTCCAGCGCATGACCCGGATGCCGTTCTCCCTGCCAGTAAAGTCGCCCGACAGGACATAGCCCAGCGGGGCGGTGGGGGTGTAGTCCTGCACCGTGCCCCCGGCGTCCGCCGGGGTGATGCGGTAGGCTGTCACCAGCTCCGTTATCTGCACGAACCAGCGGCTCACCGCCGCCCGCGCCACTGGACTGGCCGCCAGTATTACCCCGCAGGACAGGCACACCGTCACCAGCGCGGCCGCTGTTCTCTGCCACATTCTCCGGCGGCTCTGCCGCCGCGCGCCCTGTTGTACCACCGGCTCCATCCGCCGGGTGAACTCCGGCGAAGGCGGGGCGCCGGTCTCCGGCAGCTCAGATGCCAGCAGTGCCGCCATCCGCTGCGCGCCCTGCCGCAGCGCACGTTCGTATGTGATATCTGTCATACAGTCAATCCTTCCTTTTCCAGCTCCTGCCGCAGCGCGGCCTTAGCCCGCTGCAGAAGCTTCTGGGCCGCGGCAAAGGACAGCTCCAGCAGGGACGCCGTCTCACGGGTGCTGTAGCCGCAGCCGTAGCGCAGCAGCAGCGCCTCGCGGCAGCGGGGCGGCAAGCGCCCCATAGCGTCGGCCACCGGGTCGCCGCAAGGCGGTGGCGTGACCAGAACGGTGTTCTCGTCAAAGGGCACGCCGTCACGGCGGGCCTGCTGCCGCAGGATGTCGATGCATTTGCGCTCCACGGTCACCACCAGATAGGCCTCCAGCTGCGTCTCCGGCAGCTTCGCCAGCCGGGAAAAGCGCTCCGCCAGTGCCAGGAACGATTGCTGCACCGCGTCCTCGGCGTCCGCCTGAGCGGACAGCCTCCGCCGCGCCAACGCCAGCATCCGCCCGCAGCAGGCGCGGTATACGTCCTCAAAGAGCCGCCGCTCCTCCGCGCTCTCCAGCGCCGTCATGCACACCGTCAAACGCCCACCTCCCCGCAGCTTGTTGCATTCATCATAACACAGGCGGCCGCCCTGTGTCATCACTATATAAACGCCGCAGCGGAGCAAATGCGGACAGGAAAACCGAAAATTTTTTCAAAAAACGTGTTTCCCTATGGAAAAAGGACGCCGGGGCGTCCTTTTCGGGTAAGACTGTTCATACATATACAGAAGGCGATGCCGGCTACACCATGACGAACATATTATAATGCTTCATCAGGCGGATATCCTCCTTGGATATCTTCAGCTCCTGGACCAGCGCCTTGTCGATGGAAAGCGGTGTTTTGCTGAGAAGGCGCTTGGCGGCGGAGGGCATCAGCGGGCGGCAGGAGATGCCATAGGTCAGCACCCACTTCCGGTCGTCGTCCATATAGGGCTGGGGAATGCCGATCTGGTATTTGTCCATGGGCATATCGTCATTCTGGAACAGCATGGCGCTGAACGCCTCGTAGTGGGTCAGGGTGCCGTGGTAGGTGCTCTCACAGACCCGGTAGTGGGCCAGGTCCTTGATGTTCATGTACATGAGCACCTCGGCCGTGCTGCTCTCCTCCGTGGGGAATATATCGATCACGGTGCACTGGGCGCGGTTGACCCGGCCGTCGAAGAAGTACATATATAATTGGGAGACCTCCCGGAAAAAGGCAGGCACCTCCGCGTTGTACTCCTGGTCAATATCCGGTGTATTGCGGTACAGCAGATCATAGATGCTGACCTTCAGGGCGTTGGCGATGTCGTAAAGCGTGGCAATATCCACGGAGATCTGTCCGTTCTCGTACTTGGAGATGGCCGAACGGGTCTTGTAGATGGCCTGGGCCAGCTCGTCCATCGACATACCCCGGCTTTTGCGGGCGTAGCGGATGCGGCTGCCGACTTCTCTTGTGATATTTTCTCTTGCAGTGTCCATAGGCGATTTCCTCAAAATCAATTGGAGCTCATTTTTATAGCGGTTTTTAATAATTGTAGCAGAATGCGTCAAACATGTCAACAAACGTTCCGTTCAGGAAACATAATTTGCACAAATTGTTCCGCAGGGGGAACAGGCGGCAAATTGCCACCCGGTCCATTTTCCGTTATAATGGCAACTAAGGTAAACCTTACGTACGCAAAACTGTACAAAATCACAATAATACTACGTTGAAATTGGAGAGGTGTACAAAATGAAGGTCAAAGCTGATACGTTGTTTTATGGCGGCAAGATCTACACGATGGAAGCGCCGGGCGTCTGCAAGGAAGCAGTGGTGCTGAAGGACGGCAAATTTGCTTATGTGGGCACAAAGGAAGAGGCGCTGGAGCGCTTTGACTGTGCGAAGTGCATTGATCTGCAGGGCAAGACTGTGCTGCCCGGCATGGGCGACTCCCACCTGCACTTCTTCGCTTTCTGCCAGACTTATACCACGGTGGACCTGGGCGGCGCCACCTCCCGCGCCGAGGCACTGCAGCTGCTGCGTGACCGCGCGGCGGAGACGCCCAAGGGCGAGTGGATCAAGGGCTCCAACTTTGACCAGTCCAAGTGGAAGGACTGCGAGGACCGGCTGCCCACCCGTCTGGACCTGGATGAGGCCAGCACCGATCACCCCATCGTCATCAAGCGCGTGTGCCTGCATACAGCAGTGGCCAACACCATGGCGCTGGAGAAGGCCAACATTACCAACGGCTACGTGTACGGCCCCGGCGGCCTGGTGGAGTTGGATGCCGACGGCAATCCCAACGGCATTTTCCGTGAGCAGGCCTCCAAGATCTACGACAATCTGATCCCCGACCCGTTCCTGGTGCCCGCCACCCGTGAGAAGTGCATGAAGAAGGGTCTGGCGCTGGCCTCAAGCCTGGGCGTGACCATGATGCACACCTACGCCGCGGAGATCTGGCACTATGACGAGGACTTCGCCGACTATGTGGCCCGCAGCAACCGCGGCGAGCTGCCGGTGCGTATGGCCGTGTGCCTGGACTATATGTTCGACCCGGAAAACCTGACACCCGAGCAGCGGAATGATCCCTATCGTGCCGCACGGATGGGCAGCTTCAAGAGCTTCTCTGATGGCTCCCTGGGCTCCCGTTCCGCCAAGCTGTACACCGACTACGCGGACGATCCCGGCAACACCGGTATTCTGGTCATCAGCCCCGAGGATCTGGCCAAGAGGATGTACAAGGCATACCGCCACGGCTTGCAGCCCGCCACCCACTGCATCGGCGACAAGGCGCTGGAGGTCACTCTGGACGCGGTGGAGTACTGCCTGCAGCAGGGGCTGAAGGATGGCATGACGCCGGAGGAGCAGGCCAAGCGTCTCCCCTTCCGCATCATCCACGCCCAGATGGCCACGCCGGAGCTGATCGAGCGCATGAAGAAGCTGCCGATCGTGCTGGATATCCAGCCCACGTTCCTGATGACCGACCTGCACTGGATCGAGGAGCGCGTAGGCAAGGAACGCGCCGTGCTGAGCTATCCCTGGAAGACGTATCTGGACGCGGGACTGATCATGGCCGGCGGCTCCGACGCACCGGTGGAGAGCTTCAATCCCTGGATCGGCATCTACGCCACCGTGACCCGTCAGGATATGGACGGCTATCCCGTGGGCGGCTATCACCCCAACGAGAAGCTATCCGTGTATGACGCGGTGTGTATGTACAGCAAGAACGTGGCCTACGCCAACGGCGATCAGGACCTGATGGGAACCATCGAGGCCGGCAAGTTCGCCGACATGGTGGTCATCGACCGCGACATCTTCCACATTCCCGAAAACGACATCAAGGACATCCAGGTGCTGAACACCTATATGGCCGGCATCGAGAGATATCACCGCGACTGATACGCGCAGCATAACAAAGGAGCTAAGACATGAAATTAAATTCTTTTGACAAGGTCAAGCAGTTGACGGAAGAGATGGTCGCCATCCCCAGCATCAACAAGGAGCCGGGCGGCGAGAGCGCCGTGGCCCGCTATATACAGGACTTCTATATGTCCCTGCCCTACTTCCAGGCACATCCCGAGCAGGTCAAGTGCTTCCAGACCAAGAACGACTTTGTGGTGCGGCACAGCACGCTGGCCTATGTGAAGGGCACCAAGGGCAATTCCAACCGCACGGTCATCCTCATCGGCCACATCGACACCGTGGGCGTGGACGATTTCGGCACCATCCGCGAGTACGCGTTCCGCTGCGAGGAGCTGCCCGCCAAGCTGCGCGAGACGTTCGTGCTGCCCCAGGAGGTCATTGACGATATCGAGTCCGGCGAGTATCTGTTCGGCCGCGGCGCGCTGGATATGAAGTCCGGTGTGGCAGGCCATATGTACCTGATCCAGTACTTCTCTGAGCATCCCGAGGAGCTGGATGGCAACCTGCTGGCTATCGGCGAGTGCGACGAGGAGGACAACTCCAAGGGCATCATCACCGCCCTGGACCTGCTGGAGGAGCTGAAGGAGAAGGAGCACTTCGAGTATGTGGCGTGCATCAACGCGGATTACTCCACCAACTACGCTCCCGGCGACGAGAACCGCTACATCTACTACGGCAGCATCGGCAAGCTGCTGCCCTGCTTCGCCGTGTTCGGCAAGGAGGCCCATGTGGGCCAGGCCTTCAGCGCGCTGGACCCCAACCTGGTGCTGGCCAACATCACGCGCAAGATGTCCCTGAACACTGACCTGTGCGACATCGCCCAGGGTGAGGTGGCCATTCCGCCCATCTCCCTGAAGCAGATGGACACCAAGGGCCCCTACACTGTGCAGACGGCGCTGACGGCCTTTGGTTACTACAACTTCTTCACCCACGGCTGGAGTCCTTCCATCGTGCTGGAAAAGAGCAAGCAGATGGCTGTGGAGGCCTTTGACGAGACGGTGGAGTACCTGAATGCCCAGTACAAGCGCTTCTGCGAGCTGAGCAAGGTGGACTTCCACCAGCTGCCCTGGAAGACCCGTGTCTACACCTGGAACGAGTTCTATAACGAGCTGGCCGCCGTGCACGGCGAGGCCTTCAAGAAAGCCATTCACGAGTTCACCGTGAAGCTGCATGAGGACGATCCTGAGCTGGATCTGCGGCTGTTCGGCCTGCGTGTGGTGCAGGAGGCATGGAAGTGGTCTGAGGACAAGTCCCCCGCCGTGGTGGTGTTCTTCGGCTCCATCTTCAGTGCCCGTATCGAGATGACCGGCCGCACGGCCAAGGAAAAGGCTCTGCTGGACGCGGTGGAGAGCGCCATCGAGGTGGTGCGGCCCGAGGCCCAGCGCCAGATCAAGACCCGTATGTTCTACCCCTACATCTCCGACTCCAGCTTTATGGCCGTGTGCGACGACACCCTGGCCATCCAGGCGCTGGAGACGAACATGCCCCAGTACGGCGTGAAATACACGCACCCGGTGGATAAGATCCGTCAGATCGACGTCCCCGTTGTCAATATCGGTACCTTCGGCCGCGACGGACATATGCTCACCGAGCGCGTGGATATGCGGCAGACGTTCCAAAATGTTCCCAACATCACCTATGAAGCGGTGAAGCGTCTGCTGAGCTGAGCTATCCCTCCCTACGCTGAGAGACCCTGTCAAAACGCACAAAACGCACCAAGCACAAAACGCAAAACGCACAAGCGCAATCACAGAGAAAATCACCTATTGTTTCGCGTGAAAGGAGAAAAGTATGGTTATACTGCAAGCTATTCAAGATTTTGGTAACTGGTTCTGGGGCATTCCCATTTTGATCCTCATCGGCGGTGGCGGTCTGTTCCTGACCATCTATCTGGGCTTCCCCCAGATCCGCCACTTCGGCTACGCCATGAGCCAGACCTTCGGCAAGATGTTCGCCAAGAAGGAAGAGGGCAAGGTCCGTCCCATCTCCGCCGCATTCGCGGCCCTGGCCTGCGCCGTCGGCGCTTCCAACATCGTCGGCGTGCCCGTGGCTATCGCCCTGGGCGGCCCCGGCGCTGTGTTCTGGATCTGGATCCTGGCTATCTTCGGCATGTGCACCAAGTACTGCGAGGTCGCGATGGGCATCAAGTACCGTCGTAAGAACGACGTAGGCGAGTGGGTCGGTGGCCCCGCCTACTACCTGCGCGGTCTGGGCAAGAAGATCGGCGTCGTGTTCGGCGTCGGCTACGCCTTCTTCTTCATGATCGAGCTGGTCCCCTCCCTGGCCTCTCAGGGCGTTTCCGCTGCTGAGCAGTTCAACGTCTTCGGCGCAAACCAGACCGTCACCGGCATCATCATTGCCGTTCTGGTGGGCGTTATCCTGGCCGGCGGCTTCAAGCGCGTGTCCAGCGTCACCGACATCCTGGTGCCCGTGATGGCCTGCCTGTACGTGCTGGGCGCTCTGGTCATCATCTTCGCCCATGTGGGCGAGCTCCCCGCTATTTTTGGCATGATCTTCCAGGATGCCTTCACCGGCCGCGCCGCTGTGGGCGGCTTCGCCGGCGCCACCGTCATGGCTGCTATCCGTTGGGGCGCTGCCCGCGGCGTGTACTCCAATGAGGCGGGCGTAGGCTCCACCATCGCCGGTCACTGCACCGCCGATACGGATCACCCCATCCGTCAGGCCCAGTTCGGTATCTTCGAAGTCTTCATGGATACCATCGTTATCTGCACCATCACCGCCCTGGCTGTTCTGGCCTCCGGCGTGTGGACCCAGGAGGGTCTGAGCTCCGGCCAGCTGGCCCTGGCTGCTTTCCAGTCCGTGTTCGGTAACTTCGGCGCCATTTTCGTCGCCATTACGGTGTTCATGTTCGTGTTCTCCACGATCATTTCCGCCGGCTTCTTCGGCCAGATCCAGGCTGAGATCCTGTTCGGCCGTAAGTTCTCCAAGATCTGGGTGTTTATGTATCCCCTGTTCATCGGCATCGCCTGCGCGTTCTCCAACGTGACCACCATGTACATGATCACCGACGGCTTCATGGCTATTATCGTCATCCTGAACATGATCGGCCTGCTGCTGATGTGCAAGCAGGTGAAGGACCTGCAGAAGGAGTACTACAACACTCCCGGTATGTACTACCTGGCTGACAAGGCCGCCAAGGAAGCCAAGAAGGCTGCCAAGTAACGGCTGACACAGCATAACACAGCGATAACGTAATTCCCCTGTACTGACATCCCCCGCGTTTTGTGCGTTTACCCCCCCTGGACCTCTCAGCGAAGGGTGCTGGTCCCCTCCAGCGCCGGGGCCCGGTCCGGCCTTGTGCCGGGCCGGGCTTCCGGCATTTCAGGGGGCCTGTCCCACCCCACGATAAAAGGGAACGACCGCCGAATGGGCGGTCGTTCCCTTTTGTGCGGCGGGTGCTTGTTTAACCAAAGGTGCCTTTTTATACACATCACTATCCGGCGGATCGCACCGTTATTCCTCTGCGGGCAGCGTCACGGTAAATGTGGAGCCATTTCCAGGGCGGGAGAACACCGTCACCCTCCCGCCGCACAGCGTTACCACCCGGCGGACAATGGAGAGGCCCAGGCCGTTGCCCCGGTCATCCGGGTATGGCGCAGCCCGGTAGAACCTGTCGAAAATGTGCCGCTGTGTCTCCTCGTCCATACCGATACCCGTATCGGAGACAGACACGGTGACCTCTCCCTCACCCCGCCGCAGCACCACGGTGATCTGCCCGCCGGCGGGCGTGAACCGGATAGCGTTGGAGAGTAGGTTAGACCAGATGTGCTCCACCAGCTCCTCATTGCCGTAATAGTCCACCGGATCCAGGTCTCCCTCCACGGTCAGGCTCTTTTTCAGCCACTCCCTCTCCTGCTGGCGCACACACCGGCGGAGCTGTTCATCCAGGCTGTACAGCGTCTTGTCGGACACGATCTCGGTGTTTTCGTACCGGGCCAGCTCCAGAACGTGGGTGCTCATGGCAGCCAGCCGTTCGGACTGCTGCACCACGGTGTCTGTATAGGTCCGCCGCTGCTCCGATGTCAGGTCGTCGTTTTGCAGCAGCTTGGCAAATCCCCGGATGGAGATAAGCGGCGTTTTGAACTCGTGGGAAAAGGTATTCACAAAGTCCATTCGCAGCAGCGCCACGCTGGACAGTTCCTCCGCCATTTTATTAAAGCTGCGGATATATTCCGCCACCTCGCCCCGGGCGCCCCGCATATCCACCCGCACGGTATAATCGCCCTCCGCCACCGACTGCGTGGCCTGCATCAACCGTGACAGCGGCGCCAGATACCCACGGAAAATGAATATGGCCAGCAGTACGCCCAGGATGGCGCTGACCGAAAGGATGAGGATGGGCCACAGCAGCGTATAGCTGGCGTCCTCCAGATGCACCAGCCGCTGCACCAGTGTAAATATCCCCAACGCCATCCCCACATACACCGCCACCAGCCCAAGCACCAGCAGGAACATGGTGCCCAGCAGCCGGACAGGCGGCTTTTCTTTTTTCACCTTATTTCTGGCCATTGCCGTCCTCCCGGGGCATCCCCATATAGCCAAATCCCCGAATCGTCCGCAGCTCGAAATCCGGGTTGTCCCGGAATTTCTCTCGCAGTCGGGAGATGTAAACCTCCACAGTGTGCTCGTCCACATCACTGTCCAGATCCCATATGTCGTCGATAAGCTGCCGTTTTGTGAAAAGCGTCCGGGGGTAAGACAGCAGCTTATACAGCAGCAAAAACTCCTTAGCAGACAGCTGCCACGTACTCTGCGGAGTGATGACCTGCAGGGAGCCGCGGTCCAGCACCGTGGTGCCCACCGTCAAGCGTCGGTCTGCCCGGCTGCAATACCGCCGCAGCAGGGCCTCGATACGCCAAAGCATCTCCTCCTCGTCCACTGGCTTGACCATATAGTCATCCGTCCCCGCCCGGAACCCCCGGCGCTTGTCCTCCTGGGTCACGCGGGCCGTCACCATCAGCACCGGCAGATCGCAGTTCCCCTCCCGCAGCGTCTGGGTGAAGGTAATGCCGTCCATCCGCGGCATAGTGATATCCACCACCGCCAGATCGCACTGGTAGTGTTCCATCACCTCCAGCGCCTCCACACCGTCCCGCGCAGGGCACGGCTCATACCCGGCACGCCGCAGCACCTCGCACATCAGAAATCTGGCATTGTCATCGTCCTCGGCCACCAAAATGCGGAACATGGCTGTCCCTCCCTTGTGTTTTTTTGGATTTTATCACACCTGCTCTCAAAAATCGAGATTTTTTGAGCTTATGTTGAGGTTTCTTCGGTATACTGCCGTTACCATAGGAAAAATAGGAGGAACACCCCATGCCCAGACCTGTCTGCATCACCTACGACAGCACCTGTGACCTGACGCCCCAGCTGCTGGAGCGCTTCCATATCCGCACCATACCCCTGACTATCCAGAGTGGCGGGCGTGTCTTCCCTGATGACGGAAACTACACCTCGGCGGAGCTGTACACCGATTACCGCCGGAACGGCACCCTGCCCAAAACAACAGCGATCAGTCCAGAAGCGTTCAAGGCATTTTTCTCCCCGCTTTTAGCGGAAGGCTATGACATCGTCCACATCGACATCAGCTCGGAGCTGTCCTGCACCTGCCAGAACGCGGTACTGGCGGCACAGGAGCTGACGGACCAGGGACAGATCCACGTGGTGGACAGCCGCCAGCTCTCCACCGGCGGCGGGTTGCTGGCACTACAGGGGGCCAAGCTACGGGACAGCGGTATGGCGGCGGTGGACATCGCCGCGGAGCTGCGCCGCCTGACACCCTGCAGCGACACCAGCTTCGTACTGGACACACTGGAGTTTATGTGGAAGGGCGGCCGCTGCAGCGGCGTGACGGCGCTGGGCGCCAATATGCTGAAGCTGAAGCCCTGTCTTGAAATGCGGGAGGGCAAGCTGGCAGTCTGCAAAAAGTACCGCGGCGCCATGGAAAAGGTGTACCGCCAGTATATCACCGAACGGTTGGCGGATAAGACAGTTGTGGCTGATCACGCTTTCATCACCCACTCCGGCGAGGTGGCGGAGGGCACTCTACAGGAACTGACGAAGCTGGTACGGGAACTGGCACCCTTCCAGGAGGTATTCGTCACTCAGGCTGGCTGCACTGTGTCCTCACACTGCGGCCCCGGCACCCTGGGCGTGCTGTTCCTGCGGCAGCCGGAGCAATAACAAGCTGCACATCAGTTGTGCACCCATGTCCGCACCAGGTCGGGCACCCATCCGAACACACGGCGGCACTCTGCCCTGCATTCTTGTTCGGTACAGTCCGGATGTGCGGCCATATAGGCCAGCAGGTACGCCCGTACATTCTCGCGAATGCTTTTCCGGGCGAACCGGAAATCATACTTTGGAATTGCGTCCAGCGCAAATGAGGTCAGCGGGGCGTCGCTGTAACAGGGTTTGGTCAAGTTCACACGGGTCGTGTGGCAGATAGTGTGACGGGCGTCCGCAGGGTGGAGTATGTCCTCCAGATGCTCGAAGTCCGCTTTCGTTTTGCCGGTGCTCAACAACACGCGCGGAAGCTGCGTCTGTGTCAGAAAGTGCCCGTTGGCGAGAGTAGCCTTCAGCAGAAAGGACAGGCAGAGATCCTCCGAATTTGATAAGCAAATATCCACACCGCCGTAGCCTCGCTCATGGAAATACAGCTGTCCAAATCGGTTTTTTTGCTTGCGGCTGCGATGGGTATTCTGGTCGGGAAAACGCGTTTCGTCATAGCAATAGGCCTCTACCCACAGCGGCTCAATGGTCACGCCAAAGACCTCGATGCGGCAATCATTGATAAGCTTATCGCCCAGCGCTTGCAGAATATGTACCGGTTCATCATAAGCGGCATTTTTTAAATTGCTGACCAAGGTCCACAAGTCGGCAGCGCGGTCCATACACTCAGTCCTTTCCGGGGCGTTTCAAAAAGTATATCACTTGGATGGCATTCGTACAAGTTCCATAGGAAGAACTTTGCGTAAGGACACACATTCGCCACGTTAGCCCTGCAAAACGGCGTGGATGTGAAAACCGTCAGCAGTATGCTACGTCGCTACGACGCGGGCTTCACCCTGCGCACCTACACCCACGCCACGCGGCAAAAGCAAGACGAAGCCGCGCAGGCCATGGGCAGCTTCATGGCACAGGTGATGTAAATGCCGAAAGCGATAAAAGCACGGGAGAGGAAGCTGAACTTCCTCTCCCGTGCTTTTTCGCCCTTTCTGCGCATTTCCGCGTGTGGGTCACGGTGTGGGTCAAAACTGTCCCACACCGTGACCCACAGATTAAATTGGCAAAAAGTAAAGAAAAAGTCCTGTTTTCGAGAGAAAACATATTCCATGGAAATAGGTGTTCTGTCACCACTTCCATGTCGCGCTACGCAGGTAAGAAAACAGGGAAAAAGATTGCCGACGAAGAAACGGCGCAGAAAATCATCGCTGCACTGGAAAATGAGAGCATCAAGTATGAGACATACTTCAAGCTTATCATTGCCACGGGGATGCGGCGCGGCGAATGCTGCGCCCTGCAATGGCGGGATATCGACCGAGAGCAGCTCAATATCCACAGCCTGCGCCACACCGCTGCCAGCCTGATGATCGCAGGCGGTGCGGATATGGCAACGGTAGCGGGTATCCTCGGCCACAGCCAGCTCTCCGCCACGCTGGATATCTATACCCACACCTTCGATAAGAACAAAAAAGCCGCCAGCGCAGGATCGCAAGGGATGCTTGAGATATGGCGCAGGATAGCTCCGTACTGAGTATCCTGCGCCTTCCGTGTGGCAGGAGTGACGGCAGTTACGGGAAAAACTGCGGGGTCACGGTAAAAATTCAAGGAGAAAAAGTGCGCTTTTGGGCTTACGCCGGAAGCAAATAAAATGATAGGAATAAACGCGCCACTGGCTAACTGCGGCAGCCAAAGTGAGTTCGTAGAAAAGGCTGTTCGGTTCTATGACGGCTACCTGAAGGTGCAGAACGCTGGAGCGTTCCTGCCCCACGCAGTGTCTGACGTGCTGGAAGGTACGCTGGGCGTCTTCGCAAACCGCATGTCCAAGCTGCTGTTCAACCTGACCGTGGAGCACAATATCACCAACCATCTGCTGGCGGCAGACGTGGACATGACTCGCGAGGAGTACAACAAGCTGTGCGGCGGCAGCGTCCGCGAGGTCACCAGCACACGGGGTATGCCAAGAATCTGACTTGGCACTTAACAAACCCCCTCGTTGCAAAGCGCGGCAGTCCATGTTATAATAAAAATATCTGTGTTGCAGGTAGCACACTCGGGACAACAGCAACCAAATCTTCTTCCGTGTCAGATGGACACACCCTGCACTCGGTGCTGTAGGGATATTCGCCCAAGGAGAGCCTGACTCTGATAGAGACATCTGGGCAGGAGAACCAGGACAAATTTCAATTAATTGGGAAATGTTGTAATAATCGGCCATGTTAAATCAACTATACTAATAGAGCATCCACGTTGGCATATCAGTAGGGAGGTGACATATGAAATATTCAGCCTAATTGCTTGTGTTCGTGTGTTTACAAAACAAGTAGTGAAAGCCTTGGCGGAAAATAAATGGCTCGTTTGTATTTACCCCCTTTTACTTCCGCGCGGTTTGTATTATTATAATGAGGTGCAGAAAAGAAATCCAATCCACAGTATTCTTTACACCGCAAGGCAGTCCTTTGCGGTGGGCTTAAAACTACCGCTTTATGAATGTGAGGGGAATCGACTAAAAAAGAGATCGCTAGGTCATCACGTTTCTGAAGGTAGAAAGAAACAGGTAAGGAGGTTAGCAAATGGCACACGATGGTAAATTCGCTCAATATATACGCAGAAAGCATATCCACTGGATGGTTGCTGCAGTGCTGTGTGCGCTAGTTGCATTGCTTGTGTTGCGCAGAATTCAGATGCCTGCCGATGTCCCGCTGCCTCAAGTACCCGTCAGTGATCCTCAACCTAAAACGCCGTATTCCATTCCCATCGAGAATACAAAACTGTACGTTTATGTAAGCGGAGAGGGAGCCTTAGATTCTGAAGAAAGCACTACCTATCCCGAGGAAGCTGCTGTCGAATTAGCAAAATCGTTCCTCGACGACTTGATGACTCCTTCCGATGCTCGAACATTTACGATTACGGAGTACAGGGATCTCAAAGTGCGCCTACTGCCAACGACTGATATGGGCAGAGAAAGCGCGGACATATACGTACTTAGACCATCTGAAATCAGCAAAGATACTTGGATTGTGGAAATAGATGTTTCCTTTCAATATGAAGGGGTCATCAGCCCCATCGGGAGTGCCGATCAGCGGTGGATTGACAGCCTTTATCAAGGCAGTCCCATTGGTTTCCTACTAACACGAAACGGAACGGAGTATACAATGCGTTCTCGTTACAGTGATGCATAATAGCAGTGCAATATTTTTTAATTGAGTGATTTGTCCGTAACCGTCAAAACAGAGGGCGGCTGGACAGACATGGGACAATCATGTTTCGCCAACAATGAAAGAATTTATAGCCGCACTGGAGGGGGCAAACATTACAACAAAATTGGAGAATGGGAAAATTCATTTGCGGCAAGAAGTAAAAAGGCCGTGGCCATTTAAGCCCGAAACAATTAACTATTCAATAGGTTTTGCTGGCTGGAGTCGGAGTGTAGGCGCTAAAACGGCGCGGGAAGTCCTTCAAAAGCTGAAGCTTTACGAAGAGTATCCAGACTATCAAGACTTCCTTGAGGGGAAAGAACCTATGTACCAAATGGTAGAACAGTTTGAGGTTCCACTTAGGCGATTAAAAGATGAATGAATACGCATATTGTGCATTAAAAGTAGCAAAAGCCATCTGATAGATTGCCGAACTTCCTTTCCGCTCCTTTTTCGCCCCTTCTGCGCATTTCCGCGTGTGGGTCACGGTGTGGGTCAAAACTGTCCCACACCGTGACCCACAGATTAAATTGGCAAAAAAGTAAAGAAAAAGTCCTGCTTTCGAGAGAAAACAGGACTTTTTGTCATGCTATACCACTGTAGATTTTTGAACCCCCGGCTCAAAAATGTCATGTGCAAATTGGAATTCTTCGTTCTTTTTTAACTTTTCTCAAAC